>Ga0172375_10001425_pt1 | contig 38524 bp, 31 predicted proteins | sample LakKiv1m_FD_114537 | JGI IMG/M metagenome (GOLD analysis project Ga0172375, IMG submission 114537) | Freshwater microbial communities from Kabuno Bay, South-Kivu, Congo - kab_092012_11.1m | ecosystem: Environmental > Aquatic > Freshwater > Lake | place: Democratic Republic of the Congo... | reverse complement strand
TCGCATCCTCCGGATCTCCTGTAGCAATCCTGTCCGTCCCATCGGTCACCTCCAACGGTGACCTTATAAAAACCGGACAGATGATGTGCTACTAAACCGGACATATCATGTGTCACTGACAAACAATAAAAAAGGGCTTGCCAAACATGGCGGTACCCATTATGATTTCGCCCTCTAAAGTAAAATGGAACACTGCTTAAGACAAAAGGAACCAGATGACCAGAGAAGAGATCACCCTTAAAATCCTCGACATCTTCCGGCGCGAATTTGAGATCGTGGATCCGGGGTTCGAAGACGACCTTCGCGAAACCTTCGGATTTGACAGCGTGGACGCCATCGAGCTGCTGCTGGAGATCGAAAAGCTGCTGTGCCTCGAACTGACGCATGAAGAGAAAAAGATGGCCATGGAGATCAGAAACATCCGGCAGATCATCGACTATGTAGAGCGGATGGTAAAAAAGAGAAATCTTTGATGAAAGTACAGATGTCCAAAAGGAAAGGTCCGATGCGGAAAGGGGCCGCCCCACGCCTATGACGGGAAGAAGGGTCGTCATCACCGCCTGCTCCGCGATCACCCCCATCGGCCACACGCGCGCGGAGATCCTGGAGAGCCTTAGGCGGGGCGTATCCGGCGTGAAGCCGCTCAGGGAGGATCATCTCCTGTCCCAGTACATCCATTCCCAGGTCTTCGGGACCGTGGATTATCCCATCGAGTATGATTTCAAAAGGACCTACAGAAAGACCATGGGGCCGGTGGCCTATTACGCCTGTCAGGTCGCCAAGGAGGTCCTCGAACAATCCGGCCTCACCCGGGAGTTCATGACCTCGGGCCGCCTGGGCGTGGCCTTCGGCTCCACCCACGGGAGCCCCACGGTCCAGCGAGAGATCTACAAGACCTTTTTCGGCGGTTCGCGCCATGAGTTCTCCGCCATCGGCGCCGTGGATTATCTCAAGTCCATGGTCCATACCACGGCCGTGAACATCACCCGGATGTTCGGGATCACCGGCCGGGTCATCTCCTCAGGGACCGCCTGTACGACGAGCAGCCAGTCCATCGGCTACGGCTACGAGATGGTGAAGTTCGGGATGCAGGATGCCATGCTGTGCGGCGGAGCCGATGAATACGACACGACCACCGTGGCGGTCTTCGACAACCTGCTGGCCTGCTCCACGGCCTTCAACGACCGGCCCCAATGCACGCCCCGCCCCTTTGATGTGAACCGGGACGGGCTCGTCGTAGGGGAGGGGGCCGGCGCGCTCCTCCTGGAGGAATACGAGCAGGCCAAACGGCGGGGGGCGCCGATCCTGGGCGAGGTCATCGGTTTTGCCTGCAACAACAACGGCGGCGACCTGATCCTCCCGAATCTGGCCGGGATCACCGAAACACTCCGTATCGGCCTTCGAGAGGCGGCCCTGGCCGCGGATCAGGTCGATTTCATCAGTGCCCATGCGACGGGCACCAAGATGGGGGACATCATCGAGGCCCAGGCGATCCATGCCGTCTACGGCGCCGGCCCTTTTGTGACCGGACTGAAGGGGTACATGGGGCATACGATGAGCACCTGCGGCGCGATCGAGACGATCCTCACCCTGTATATGATGCAGGAGGGCTTTATCGCGCCGACCCTGAACCTCGAAGAGCCGGACCAGCGGTGCGCCATGATCCGTCACACCCGATCTCTGGAGCAAAGGCAGATCACCACGGCCGCGATCCAGAACTTCGCCTTCGGCGGCGTCAACACGAGTTTGCTGATCAAAAGGTTTGCCTGAGCCACCATGACACCCAACTGCGGAAAGCTTAAAATCGTCAGCGATCTGTTTGTCACTCTCCTTATCTGGACCTATTTCATCTTCGGATTTCTCCTCCTCTTCGCCCTCCGCTACGCATGGGCCCTGCTTTGGGGCGCCGATCGCGAATTCGCCTTTCAGCGGCTCAATCAGCGCTATTTCCAAAGCTTCTTTCAGGTCCTGCGGTGCATCACCCCGGGGCTCGCGCTGCAGGTCAATGAGGAGATCGGGTCCATCCGCTCCTCCATCGTCGTCGCGAACCACATCTCCTATCTGGACTCCATCCTCCTGGTTTCGCTCTTCGAGAGGCAAAAGACCCTGGTGAAGAAGACCTTTTTCAAGGTGCCGGTCTTCAGCTATCTGCTGCGCCGGTCCGGCTACATCGCGGCGACCGGCGGGACGGATGATCCGGCCCTCACGATCCGGAATTGCGAGGAGATCAAAGGGTATCTCGCCGCCGGCGGGAATGTCTTCATCTTTCCCGAAGGGACCAGAAGCAGGACAGGGCTCCTGGGCCCCTTCAACAAGGGCGCCTTCAGCATCGCCCGTTACTGCAATGCCCCGATCCATTGCCTTCTGATCAAGGGCACCAACCGCCTCTTTCTACCGGGAAGGTTCCTGTTCAATACCTGCGTCCCCAACACCATCGAGGTGGAAAGGATCGGCTCCTTTTCACCCGACTACGGGGATCCCGGCTTCAGCCTTACGGACCTGGTCCGCCGGATCCACAGCCTTTACACGGAGAGGCTGAAGGAACACTGAGAAAGGTTTGGCTTTTCCCCAAGGAGAAGTAAACTGAAATTCGTCCGGGAAGGGGACGGGACTATTTAATATTTCAAGGGATGCAAGGCCTATGCTCGGTGTGAATGCCGCGGCGAAAAACCCTGAGGAACAGCGCGTGGTGGTGACAGGCATGGGGACCGTCAACGCCATTGCCGGCGATCCCAGGGAGTTTGCCGCGGCCCTGCGCCGGGGGGATTGCGGGATCGGACCGATCACCCTTTTCGATACAGCGGCGTTCCGCACCCACAACGGCGCCCAGATCAGGAACTTCGCCCCCCGCAGCGTCATCCCGGAAGAGATTTCCCTGAAGCGCATGTCGCGCTCGGACGGCATGGCCCTGGTCGCTGCCCTCCAGGCCCTTAGCCAGGCCGGGCTCTACCCGGTTCCCGAGGGGCTGAAGGACGAGATGGGGGTCATCATCGGCGGCGGGGCCGGAGGCCTGTTGGAGGCGGAGACGGTCTTTCAGGGCTATCTGAAGACGGAGGGGCGAAAGGCCCGCTTCTCCCGCCTGGCCTCGGTTTCCTGCGCCTCCACAGCCAACCATCTTGTGAACGCCTTTGGGCTCTGGGGGCCGAAGGCATCGATCATGACGGCCTGCTCCTCGGGGGCGACGGCCGTCGGCCTGGGCAGGGACCTGATCCGCGGCGGCGCCGGCCGGGCCATGATCGTCGGCGGCACGGAGCCCCTCTGCAGGATGACGTTCGCTTCTTTTAATGCCTTGAAGGCCGTGGATCCCGATTACTGCCGGCCCTTTTCCGGAAACCGCGGCGGCCTTACCCTGGGTGAGGCAGCGGGCGTCCTGGTCCTGGAGTCCCTGGCCCACGCCCGGCAAAGGGGGGCGACGATCCTGGGGGAGGTGCTCGGCTACGGGGTGACCTGCGACTCGCATCACATGACCGCGCCGGACGTCGGCGCCTCCGGCGCGATCCGCTCCATGCAGGCGGCCCTGGCGGACGCGGGGCTGGCACCGGAGGAGGTGGATTACATCAACGCCCACGGCACGGCAACCCCGCCCAATGACCTGATGGAGACGCGGGCGATCAAGGCGGTGTTCGGCCGGCAGGCCGGGCAGATCCCGGTCAGCTCCACCAAATCGATGCACGGCCATACCCTGGGAGCGGCCGGGGCCCTGGAGGCGGTCGTCTCGCTCATCGCGATCACGGAAGGCTTCATCCCGCCGACGATCCACCGGGAGACCCAGGATCCGGAATGCGACCTCGACTATGTGACGCAAGGGGCGCGCCCCACCGCGCCGGACATCGTCCTTTCCAACTCCTTTGCCTTCGGCGGCAACAACACGACGGTCATCTTCGGCCGCTGCCGGCAGGAGGTGCGGCGTGGATAGACGGGTCGTCGTCACCGGGATCGGGATGGTCACCCCGCTGGGCATAGGCAAGGAGGCCTTTGGCGCGGCCCTGCTGCGGGCAGAGACGGCCGTCCGGGAGATAGAGGGATTTCCCACAGGGAATCTCCCTTCCCATCTGGGCGCAGAGCTCCGGGCCTTCGAGCCCCGGGAGTTCATCTCCCTCAAGAACCTCAGGAAAATGGACCGCCTCTCCGCAATGGTGACCGCCTCGGCGCGCATGGCCCTGGACGAAGCCAAGATCAGGATCGATGAGGGCAACCGCGACCGCATCGGGATCGTCATGGGCACGGCCTTTGGAAACAGCGAGCTCAAGGTGAACAGCGCCCGTACCCTGTTCACGGAGGGCCCCGGCATGGTGAATCCGATCCACATGCCGAACACCGTGATGAACGCACCGGCGGGCCATGCCTCCATCGAGCTCGGCTTCCGCGGGGTGAATACCACGATCAATCACCTGGCTGTGTCCGCGGAGACGGCGATCGCCTACGGCGCCATGGAGATCCGGCGTGGGGCAGCGGACGTGATCCTGGCCGGGGGTGCGGACATCTTGTCGCCCTTTTTCTATGAAACCCTGACCCGGTTCAAGGCCCTCTCTCCGACGGACGCAGGGCCGGAAGGGGCGAGGCCCTTCGATATCGCCCGCAATGGCCCTGTCATGGGGGAGGGATCCGGGATCGTTTGCCTCGAAGCAAGCGATCTCGCCCTGGAGCGGGGGGCTGCGCCGTATGCCGAGATCATAGGTTGGGGGCTGGGCTCCTCCCCGTCGCCGCCGACCGGCTGGCCCGACGGGCCGCGCGGCTTTGTCCTGGCCCTGGAGCGGGCCATGCGGATGGCCGGCGTATCGCCCCAGGAGATCGACTGCATCCAGGCAGAGGGAAACGGGGGCTGCCGACTCGACGGCCTCGAGGCGGCAGCCTACCAGCAGGTTTTCGGAGCCGCCGGCGCCAGGCCCCTGATCACCTCCCTCAAGGGGGCGACAGGCGAGATCTTCGCCTCAGGCGGGATCCGTGCGGCAGCCCTGGCCCTCTCCCTTCGGGAAGGGATCGTGCCGCCCACCGCGGGCCTGAGCGCGCCCTTGTGTTCCTTGCCGTTCGTCATCGGAAAGGAGGTCCGCAGCCCCCTCCAACTGGGGCTCCTGAGCGGGATCTCCTTTGGAGGCACCTACGCCTGCCTGGTGATGAAGCGGCCGTGAACCACACCCCTCGCGGCAACACCTATGATGTGCTCATCGTCGGAAGCGGTCCGGCAGGCGCATCCGCGGCCCTCTGTCTTGCCGAGGCGGGCGCGGCGGTGGCGGTCCTTGAAAAGGCTCCCCTGCCGCGCTACAAGGCTTGCGGCGGCGGCATCACCCAAAGGGCCCTCCGGCTTATCCCGTTCGATATCGGGGAGGTCATCGAGCGCGAATGCCTTGCCGCCGAGATGAACCTTCTGGACGCAGGCCTCCATTTCCAAACGCAAAGGAAAGATCCGATCGTCTCGATGACCATGCGGGATCGGTTCGATTCCCTCCTGCTGTCCACGGCGAAGAAAGCAGGGGCGCACGTTCAGACCTGCTGTAAGGTCTCGGATGTCTTCCCCCACGGCGACCGAGTCGAACTTTTGACCTCGAAGGGCTGCTTTTCGGCACGCTTCGTCATCGCCGCGGACGGCGTCCTGAGCGTTATTGGCCGCAGGATGAAATGGCCGGATCATTGCCGCCTCATCCCCGCCCTCGAATGCGAGGTCTTTGTGAACGACGATCTGCTCGAGAGGTTCGGCCGGTCGGCGAGGTTCGACTTCGGCGTCGTGCCCTATGGATACGGCTGGGTCTTTCCCAAGAAGGACCACCTGTCTATCGGCCTGCTGACCAGGCAGGGTCGTTCCAGGAACCTCAAGGAACACTTTAACGGCTATCTGCGGCTCCTCGGAATCACCGCCGTACGGCGTATGGATCGCCACGGATTTCTGATCCCCGCCACCGTTCGTAAAGCCCCATTCGCCAGGGACCGGATCCTCCTGGTCGGGGACGCGGCCGGACTGGCCGATCCCCTTACCGGCGAAGGGATCACAGGCGCCATCCAGAGCGGTCGGATCGCAGCGCGCTCGCTGCTCGGCGGCCGCCTGAAGGCAGATGAGGTGAGCCACATCTACAACACAGAGATCGCCGCCGGGATCATGCCCGAGCTGGAAACATCGAGGCGATTGGCGATCCCGCTGTATGACCATCCGAAGCTCCGCACCCTTTTCCTTCGCTTATACGGACAAAGGTTCAGCGAGGCGGTCACCGACATCATGACCGGCGAGCGGTCCTACAGGGGAACCGTCAATGATCCTGTGAACTATTTCAAACTGCTGAAATTCTGGGGGGAGGTTACAGGCAGGGGTAGGCTTTTGTAACCTCCTGAAGTCCCGATATTCTGATCTTGACATTCCGTATGCTTGTTCAGTCGGTCATCGCCAGAAATAGGTAGAATCCCAGCTGTAAATGAGGTACACATTCTCAAGGTAAGATGTTTTTATGACTCGCAGGAAAGGAAAACTGACCATGAAAACGATGATAGTGGCGGTGTGCATGGCGATCATGGCAACAGCCTGTACTTCTGAAAATTCAACCCAACATGCCTTTACCCAGGAAGATCTCCAAATGATTTTGGAATCGGAATGGCAAAGGTTTGCCGGCGAAAATACACTTTCCAGCGGCGGACTTGCCATGCAGATACTATCGCCGAAAGGGGATTATTTCATATCAACCGGCATGGCTGAGCGGATGGACAATGCCCATCGTTTTCGCATTGCCAGCGTTACCAAGACCTTCGCCGCTGCGGCGATCATGCTTCTTCATCAGCAAGGGAGGCTGAACATTGACCACGTGATAACGGCCGATATACCCGGTACCCATACCCCATACGTCCTTTACGATATCCCGTACAAAGAAAAGATCACGATCAAGATGATTCTCATGCATCGAGCGGGTATCTTTGATCTGTCAAATCAAGTGATTCCAGACACCGCTTCTACGCACGGCAAACCGTATGTGGGCTGGAATTATCTCGGCTATGTAACCACAATGAATGATGATGTGGAACACCAATTTACATTCGACGAACTTTTCGGGTTTATCGCGGAAAACCGTTTATATAATTTCGAGCCGACCTATGACACATACCTCTATTCGGATACCGCCTATTGTTTGTTGGGCGCGATTGTTGAAAGGGTGTCCGGAAAATCGTTCGAGGAATTTGTACGTGACCAATTTCTTCAACCGAACAGCCTCACCAGGACCACCCTTCCGTGGAAGGGGAACGACCGCGCTTTACCCGCCCCCTTTGTAACGGGTTATACCTGGGAGAACGGCACCCTGACGGATAAAACGCTTTCAAATATGTCTCCTTTTGTAGCCAACGGCAATATCATATCAACCCCGATCGAACTGGCCTCATGGGCAAAGAGATTATTTACCGGCAAGACAATCCTGACAATGGATACCGTTCGGATGATGATGACAGGTTTGCCGGAAAAGCCCGGTTCAAGCTCTCAAGACGGCCTTGGCATTAACTTCAAGCCATCAAGGGGCTACGGCCATAACGGTGCCCATGAAGGCTATTTGACGAATATGTATTACAAGCCGGAACAGGATATGGCCTATGTCATCTTCACAAACGTACTGGGTGTTTCTTACGATGCGCTGAGGGTACAGATGACGTTCCTGGATACCGTGACCAACAGAATTTTTACTGAGATGGGGTATGAATAGGGTATTGTTGGACGGATAGAAGACCTATATCGGAAAGTGTGATATAAGGCTGTCCGGCAGGCGATGCGGCCTGTGCAATATGTGTTTCGGAGAGAAGGAATGAATATCGGCGAGTGGGCCTTCAAGCGGGCCGCGGTCTATCCGGAGGCCCTGTTTCTGACCGAGGAAGGGAAGCGGACCTTCACGAACCGCGAGTTCAACCTGCGGGTGAACCGGATGGCCCATGCCCTTGAGAGCTGGGGGGTGGTCAGGGGCGAGCGGATCGGCGTCCTTTTGACCAATGCCTCCGAGTTTCTGGAGATCTTCTTTGCCTGCGCCAAGATCGGCGCGATCATGACGCCGGTGAACTGCCGCCTGGCAGCGCCGGAGATGGTCTATATCCTGAAGGACTGTGATCCCCGGGTCCTGGTCTACTCCGTCGACTTTTCGGCCCTTGTCGCTGAGATGAAGCCCGCGCTGCCCAAGATCGCCCGCTACTTCCGCCACGGCGACGCCGCGGGGAGCGATCCGGTCCTGGCCGATGCGGTTGCCCTGTTTCCCGATAGAGAGCCAATCCCCCCAAAGGAGGTCACGCTGGAGGATCCCCTGTTCATCATGTACACCTCCGGGACCACCGGCGATCCCAAGGGGGCGATCCTCACCCACGGCAACGTCCTGTTCGGCTCGATCAACACGGTCGTGGGCTGCGGGATCAACCGCTCCTACAAATCCCTGGTGGTGGCCCCCCTGTTCCACATCGGCGCCCTGGGGGCGGCGGCCCTGCCGGTTCTCTACGCGGGCGGCTCGCTGTATCTCAAGGGATTCTACAACGCCTCCGAGGTGATCGGTCTGATCGGAAAGGAAAGGATCAACTACATGTTCGCGGTCCCGGTGATGTTCCAGCTTCTCACCCAGACCGATCAGTGGCCGCAGGCGGATTTCTCCCACGTCCATTTCTTCATCGCCGGCGGCGCCCCCATGCCCCTGCCGGTCATTAGAAAGTACCAGGAGGAAAAAGGGATCTCTTTCGTGCAGGGCTACGGCCTCACCGAGACCTTCCGGCTCACCTCGCTGGACATCGAGGATTCGATCCGCAAGGCCGGGACCGTGGGCAAGGAGGTCCTGCACACCCTGCTGCGGATCGTGGACGAGCATAACCGGGACGTGGCCGCGGGCGAGGCAGGCGAGATCGTCGTCAGGGGGCCGAACGTGTTTGCCGGTTATTGGAACAAGCCCGCGGAGACGGCCGAAGCGATGAAAGGCGGGTGGTTCCACACAGGGGATATGGGAAAGAGGGACGAGGAGGGCTTCATCACCATCGTGGGCCGCAAGGTGGAGATGATCATCAGCTCCGGGGAGAACATCTACCCGGCCGAGGTGGAGCGGGTGATCCAGGCCCTGCCCGAGGTCCGCGAGGCGGCCGCCGTGGGGATGCCGGACCGCAAGAAAGGGGAGGTCGTGGCGGCCTTTGTCATGCTGAAACAGGGGGCGACGCTCACCGAGGAGGCGCTGCTTACGGCCATCAAGGACAAGATCGCCGGATTCAAGCTCCCCAAGAGGATCGTTTTCGTGGATGAGTTTCCCCGCAACTCCATCGGGAAGATCATGAAAAAAGAGCTGAAGGCGCAGGTGTCGTGAACCATCGAGAACCGAACCGGGAGGTGGAAAGATGAGCGAGCGGATGATGGCCGTGGTCACGGGCGGCAGCCGCGGGATCGGCAGGGCCATTGCCGTGGAACTGGCAGGAGGCGGCTATGACGTGGCGATCACGTACAAAACCAATGAGCAGGCCGCGGCCGAGACGCTGCGGCTGATCGAAGCGGCGGGCGGTCAGGGCGAGGCTCTCAGGTTCGATGTGGGAAACGCCGCCGAGGCGGATGAGAAGGTCGAGGAGCTCCTCGGCCGGCGGGAGCGGATCGACGTCCTTATCAACAACGCAGGCGTCACCGCGGACGGCCTGTTCATGATGATGCCACGGCAGGACTGGAACGCCGTCATTGATACGACCCTCCAGGGATTCTACAACATGACCAAACCGATCCTGCGCAAGATGGTGCGGAAGAAAAGGGGGTGCATCGTCTCCCTCTCCTCGGTGTCCGCCCTGGTGGGGAACCGCGGCCAGGCCAATTACGCCGCGGCCAAGGCCGGGATCATCGCCGCGAGCCGTGCCCTGGCCGCGGAGGTGGCCAGGCTCGGGGTCCGGGTGAACGTGGTTGCCCCGGGTCTCATCGAGACGGACATGACCAGCGGGCTGCCGCTGGAAAACATCAAGCAGATGATCCCGATGGCCCGGATCGGTCGGCCCGAGGAGGTGGCCAAGGTGGTCCGGTTCCTCTGCTCCGACGACGCCTCTTACATCACCGGCCAGGTCATCTCCGTGAACGGGGGGATGTTTTGAGCCGCAGGAGCCTGGTATCCGGCACACGGCGCGCGCGCCCGACTGTTTTGGGTTTGCTCCTCTGTCTGCCGTTCCTTATTGCCTGGGCCGACAGTTGGGAAGGGCTCCGGCAGGCCTCGAGCCACGTTACCTCAATCGAGGCCCGGTTTGTCCAGAAAAAAAACCTGCCGATCCTGGCGAGGCCCTTTGTCTCCCGCGGCAGGTTCGTGTTCCAGGCCCCCGGGTCGCTGCGGTGGGAATACGACAATCCGGTCCGGAGCGTCCTTTTGATGCACGAGGGGGCGGTGAAGCGCTATCTGAAGGAGGGGAGCGCCTGGCGCGAGGATGCCGGCGTTTCCCTGTCCGCCATGCAGACGGTCCTTTCAGAGATCCTCAACTGGCAGCGGGGGCGCTTCGACGCCAATCCCCGTTTCGAGGCCTCCCTGCAGGCGGGCCAAGAAACCCGCGTCACCCTTGTTCCTAAAGATGCCGCCATGAAGAAGATGATCCGGTCGATCGAGCTCACCTTGTCCCGGGAGCAGGCAGGTGTCATGAAGAGCGTCCGGATCGCGGAGGAGGAGCGCAGCTTCACGCTCATCGAGTTCCAGCAGGTCCGGATCAACCGGCCGCAGCCTGCCTCCCTGTTTAAGGACGTGGAATGAACGCAACCCTTCGTCTGGTCCCGATCCTGGCCATCGTCCTTCTGGCCGGGGCGTGCGCCGCGCCGCCCGCACTCAGACCGCTTGACCCGGCGCTCGCCTCCTCGATGAGCGAAGTATGCGGCAGGCCTTTTCTCAAGGGGCCTCAGCGCCTCGTTCACAGCCTGGAGTTCGAACTGGCCGGGGGGAGAAAAGGCGTCGCCGTCGGCGTGCTTGTGGCCGATCCCGGAACCCGGACCTTCAGGACGGTCCTGATGACCCTGGAGGGGTGGGTCCTCTTTGATATCGAAGGCGGGGAGTCTCTCACCGTGCACCGGGCCGTGCCGCCCTTTGACGCCCCTGGTTTTGCCCCGCGGATGGCCCAGGACATCCGCCTTGCCTTTTTCTCTCCCAAGGGGGCGTCCCCTGTCCTGGGACGGGAGGAAAAGGGTTCGCCGGTCTGCCGTTTCGATAGAGAGGGCGGAGGGTTCACGGATCTGGTGCGGATTGATGCCGGCAGGATGGCGCTCCGCCTGTACGATGCCGGGGGTGAGCTCCGCAAGAGCGCGACCTTTCGTTCCTTCAATAACGCGGGGCTGCCCTCGCTGCTGGAGATCAGGAGCGAAGATCCTTCTTATACGCTGCGGCTCACGCTCCTCGAAAGCGAGGTCCTTGCCGCGGAGGGGGACGTTCGATAGGGTTGGAACTCCAGGGGAGCGCTATAAAATAGAGGAACGGAAGGAGAACAGATCGTGAAATCGCTTGCGGACATCCGACACCTGATCCTCGATATGGATGGGGTGCTCTACCGGGGCAGCGAGCCCATGCCTCGCCTTAAGGAGTTCTTCGACTTCCTGAGGGAGCGACGGATCCCTTTTATGCTGGTGACCAACAATGCGACCCGCACGCAGCAGGAGCGATCGGGGCAGCTGGCCGCCATGGGCGCCCAGGTCGCGCCGTCGGAGATCCTCACCTCCGGCCAGGCGGCGGCCCAGTACCTGCTGCTGGAATTCCCGGCCGGGACCAGGGTGCATGTCTTCGGCATGCCCGCCCTCACCCAGGCGATCAAGGAGGCGGGATTCGTCGTCGCCGACGAGGACGTGAAGGTGGTCGTGGCCAGCGTCAACCGCGAGGTGAGCTTTGATAAGATCAGGCGGGCCTCGGACCTCCTGCGGGGCGGCGCCCGTTTCATCGCCACGAACCTCGATCCCAACATCCCGTCCGAAGACGGCTTTTTGCCCGGCAGCGGTGCGATGGTCGCCATGCTGGCCGCGGCATCGGAAAGGGAGCCCACCTCCGTGGGCAAGCCCGAGCCGATCCTCTACGAGCTGGCCATGGCCCGGATGGGCGCCCGCCCGGAAACCACGGCCGCCGTGGGCGACCGTGTCGCGACCGACATCGTGGGCGGGAAACGGGCAGGGGTCATGACGATCTGCGTCCTGTCCGGGGCGTCCGGCAGGGCCGAGGCGGAAAAGGCGGGCGCCGACTTCATCTTCGCCGACATCGGGGCGCTTCTGGATGTCTGGCGCAAGGACGCCTCTGAACTGTAGTCCTTCAGCCTATGGCTCAGGTGTTTGCAGGCCGGTTGCCCTCAGATGAGGTCAGCTGTGGATATCAAGTTTATCCTTCAAGGATTCAACAAACGGGCCCTCTTCACGCCACGCGTGGCATGTATTGACGAGATATTTCACCATCGTCTTTGCCAGTTCTTGATTAAGACCCGAAGGACTCTGTGATTTGTATGCCGCGAATCCCTGGAAGGCCGCAGGGGCCATTGCCGTCAAGAGTTCCACCAGGTGGGTACACCCCTTGCTCCCGCCGGCCAATCTTTTTGCCTTTGCCGTAAAGCCTTTGGTGAGGATCAAGCCCTTGATGGGGGCAAGGGAGTCCATGGTTTCCCGGCACAGCTCCCGAGGAACAGAGATCAGATCCACATCCACGTCCTCGATGACGAGGGTGGAGCAATTCACCAGCAGCCGCAGGATCATATGATGAACGACGCCGCTGGGAAACCTCTCCCCGGTGATCCCATGGGATTCCTGGAAACGGCGATCCCTGAGGGTCCCTTCGACGATGATCCTCTGTCCGTCACAGTCGTATGTGGCTACCTCTATATCGCGCGTATGCAACTTTTTCCCTTTAGCTTTCCAGACGGATGTCATCTTCCCCTGATCCTCCTGCTAATTTTCGGTCGGCCCTTCGGTCGCCTTTGCGTCCTTACGACAGTCCTTCCCCTCTCTTGGCGTTGAACTCATTGGAAACCGCCTCCCAGCGCCTTATACAGGGCGATCCGGTTGGCGAGACCGGCGAGCCGAAGGCCGATCAGGCCCTGCTGCGCCAGAAAAAGAGAGCGTTGCGCATCCAGGACCCCCAGGTAGCTGTCGATGCCCCGGTCATAACGGACCTGAGAGAGGCGGTGGGTTTCGGTCATGGCTTCGACCAGGGACTGCTGCGCGGCGATCTGCCCGTTCACCGTACCCTGGACGGCAAGCGCGTCAGCCACTTCCCGAAACGCCGTCTGGATCGTCTTTTCGTATTGGGCCACGGAGATCTCCCGCTCCGCCTGCGTGACATCGTAAGCCGACCAGGTCCGGGCGTCGAAGATCGGCATCGCGATCGCCGGCGCGAAGCTCCAGGTTCCCGAGCCGCCCCTAAAGAGCCCCGACAGATCGGCGCTGGCGGTGCCAAGGCTCGCCGTCAGGGAAATCCTGGGAAAGAAGGCCGCGCGGGCCGCGCCGATATTGGCGTTCGCCGCCCTGAGCCGGTGTTCCGCCACCAAGACGTCCGGGCGCTGCAGGAGGATCTCCGAGGAGAGGCCCGCGGAGATCTCTCCGGGGGGGCTCGCGCCCTCCAGATCCGCCGGAAGCAGGGCGGACTGCGGGGAAGATCCGACCAGGAGGGCCAGGGCGTTTTCGTCCAGGGCCGCCATCTGCGTGAAGCGGGCGACCTCACCCCGGGCCGCATCCGCCTGGCTCTGCGCCTGTCGCAGTTCCAGCTCCGAGGCCAGTCCCAGTTCGCGCCGTTTCCGGATCAATCGGTAGGCCTCTTCCCGGGTCCTTAGGGTATCGGTCGCCAGTTTGAGGTTTTCCCTGTCCGCTGCCAGGGCGAGGTAGGCATTGGCGACGGAGGAGACGAGCAGGATCTGGGCGCTGCGGCGAGCCTCATCCGTGGCGAGGTATTCCTCCAGCGCCCTTTCCTTGAGGCTGCGGATGCGGCCGAACAGATCGATCTCCCAGGCGCTGACGCCCAGCTTCACGTCGTATCGCTCGCTGGTCCTGGCATTTCCCGTGCTGGAAAGATCCGCCGGCACCCGTTCCCTGCTTCCGCTTCCCACTGCACCGACCGCCGGCCACAATTCGGCCCGCGCAATGCCGTAATAGGCCCGTGCCCTGTCTACATTCAGGACCGCCAGGCGCAGGTCCCGATTGTTGTTTAAAGCGATCCCGATCAGCTCCTGGAGTCGCCGGTCGGTAAAAAACTCCCGCCACGGCAGCGCGGCCTGCGTCGCAGCGGGCCGCGTTTTCACGCCCTGATAGGCGGCGCCCGCAGGCCAGCCGTCCGGTACGGGAGAATCCGGCTTTACGTATTCCGGGGCCAGCGTGCAGCCGCCGACCAGAACGGCGGTCAGGGCTACAAGAAGAAACCGTTTTCTATCCATATCATCGACCCTCCGATGAGGTTCCCTTAGACGATTCGGCGGCCGAAGGCCGGCGCTTTCCAAAGACCCTTTCGATCAGCACGTAAAAGAGGGGCGAGAAGATCACCACCAGGACCGTGGCGGTCACCATTCCTCCCAGAACGCCCGTACCGATCGCATTCTGGGCCCCTGCCCCGGCGCCGGTGGTCAGGGCCAGGGGCAGGACCCCGAAGCCGAAGGCGAGCGAGGTCATGACGATGGGCCGAAACCGCAGCTTCGCCCCTTCGAGCGTGGCCTCCATCAGCCCCATCCCCCGCGTAAGTCCGGCCTTTGCGAACTGGACGATCAGGATCGCGTTCTTGGTGGTCAGCCCCAGGGTCGTCAGCAGGCCGATCTGGAAATAGACGTCGTTGTTCATCCCCCGCAGGCTCGAGGCGATGACCCCGCCGATGACCCCTAAGGGGAGGGCCAGGAGGATCGAGATGGGGATCGGCCAGCTTTCGTAAAGCGCCGCCAGGCACAGGAAGATGACGAAAACCGAGAAGGCGTAGAGCAGGGGCGCCTGGGAGCTGGACATCCGCTCCTGGTAGGAAAGGCCCGTCCAGTCGAAGCCGATCCCGGTGGGCAGTTTGGCCACCGCCTCCTCCATGGCCTGCATGGCCTCGCCGGAGCTTTTCCCCGGCGCAGGCTCGCCCCAGATGTTCAGGGAGGGAAAACCGTTATAGCGCGCCAGCTGGGGCGGGGCGGTCCACCAGCGACCGGAGGCGAAGGAGGAGAAGGGGACCATCTTTCCGGAGGTGTTGCGGACGTAAAGCTTGTCCAGGTCCTTGGGGAGCATGCGGTACGGGGCGTCGGCCTGGACAAAGACCCTTTTCACCCGGCCGCCCTGGATGAAGTCGTTCACGTAGGCGCTGCCGAAGGCCGCGGAGATCGTCCGGTGGATCGAGGCGATGGGGACCCCCAGGCTGCCGGCCTTGTCCCAGTCCACGTCGATCCGGTACTCGGCCACGTCCGCCATGCTGTTGGGCCGCACAGCGGCGAGCCGGGGATCCTGGGCCGCGGTGGTCAGGAGCTGGTTTTGCGCTTCCCGGAGCGCCTGGCGGCCCAGGCCGCCCCGGTCCAGGAGCTGAAAGTCGAATCCTTTGGCATTGCCGAGCTCCGGCACCGCCGGAGGCGGGAAGGTGAAGATCAGGGCGCTGCGGATCGCAGCGAGCCCCGCCATCGCTCTGCCCGCAATGGCCTTGGCCTTCAGGTCGGCCCGGTCGCGGTATTTCCAATCTTTGAGCTTCACGAAGACCATGCCGTTGTTCTGCCCCCGGCCGGAAAAGCCGATCCCGGAGAGGGTCATGCAGGAGGCGACCGCCTCTTTTTCCTTTTCCTGAAAATAGCGCTGGATCTGTTCCGTCACCGCTTGGGTCTGCTCCAGGGTCGCGCCCTGGGGCATGATCACCTGGGCCAGGAGCATCCCCTGGTCTTCGTCGGGTAAATAAGACGTGGGCATGCGGAGGAAAAGGAGTCCCATGACGGCGACGATCAGAAGGAAGACAGCCAGGTAGCGCAGCTTGTGGCTGAGGGAATGGCCGACCAGGGCTGAGTAACGGCCCCGAAGCCGGAAGAAGGAGCGGTCGAACCAGCGGAAAAAGGGGCGCAGGAAACGGATCGCGTTGTCCGCCGGTTCGTGTCCGAGCGGCACGGGCTTGAGAAGCGAGGCGCACAGGACCGGCGTGAGGATCAGGGCCACCACCACCGACAGAAGCATGGAGACGATGATGGTCACGGAAAACTGGCGATAGATGACGCCGGTCGAGCCGGGGAAGAAGGCCATGGGGCCGAAGACCGCCGAGAGGACCAGGCCGATGCCGATGAGCGCGCTGGTGATCTGCTCCATCGACTTGGCCGTGGCCTCCCGGGGGGAAAGCCCCTCTTCGGCCATGATCCGCTCCACGTTCTCCACCACCACGATGGCGTCGTCCACCAGAAGCCCGATCGCCAGGACCATGGCGAACATGGTGAGCATGTTGATCGAATAGCCGAAGAACCCGAGCATCGCGAAGGTCCCGAGGATCACCACCGGAACGGCGATGGTGGGGATGAGGGTGGCACGCATGGTCCCCAGAAAGAGCCACATGACCAGAAAGACCAGGAGGATCGCCTCGACGAGGGTCTCCATCACCTCGTCGATGGCCACCCGTATGAAGGGGGTTGTGTCATGAGGATAGACCACCTTCATCCCGGCCGGGAAGAAGCGGCTCAGCTCCGCCATCTTCGCCTTGACCGCGTCGGCCGTGTCCAGGGCGTTGGCGCCGGCGGCCTGACGGATGGCCAGGCCTGCGGCAGGCTTCCCGTTGTAGAAGGCCTGGATGTCGTAGGCCTCGGTGCCGAGCTCCGTCCGGCCCACGTCCCGGATCCGCACGGTGGAGCCGTCGGGGTTGATCCGGATGGGGACATTGGCGAACTCCTCGGGCGTCTTGAGCATGTTCTGGACCACGATCGAGGCGTTGAGCCGCTGGCCCTTCACCGCCGGGGCACCGCCGAACTGGCCGGCGGAGACCTCCACGTTGTAGGTCTTCAGCGCCGCGATCACCTCCTCCACGGTGAGCCGGTAATCGGTGAGACGGTCTGGGTCGAGCCAGATCCGCATCGCATACTGGGAGCCGAAGGTCTGCACCTCGCCCACGCCCGGGACCCGCGCCAGGATCTTCTCCAGGTTCGATTGGGCATAGTCCCTCAGGTCGTCGCCGTCCATGCTCGCGTCCTCGGAGATGAGGCTGACGATCATCAGGTAGTTCCGTGTCGATTTGCTCACCTGGACCCCCTGGCTCTTGACCGTCTCGGGGAGGCTCGCCATGGCGAGCTGGAGCTTGTTCTGCACCTGGGCCCAGGCGAGGTCCGGATCGGTCCCCGGGGCAAAGGTCAGCTCCAGGCGGGAGGAGCCTGCCGAGTCGCTCGTGGCGGACATGTAGAGCAGCTTGTCGAAGCCGGTCATCTTCTGCTCGATGATCTGGGTGACGCTGTTCTCCACCGTCTCGGCCGAGGCCCCGGGGTAGAAGGCGGAAATGGCGATGGAGGGCGGGGCGATGGGGGGGTACTGGGAGATGGGCAGGTTGTAGATCCCCAGCACTCCCAGCGCCATGATGACGATGGCGATGACCCAGGCGAAGACCGGCCGATCCAGAAAGAACTTAGAAAGCATGGCCCGCCTCCGTCACTTCGCCGCGGCCGCCGCTGGGGCGGCTGCCGGAGGTTTACGGTCGTTTCCGTTCGGGCCGTCCGCAAAGGGAACGGCCTTTACCGGGACGCCTGGCTTGACCTTCTGCACCCCTTCGACGATGATCCGATCGCCGGGGGAAAGACCCTCTGAAACGAGCCAGGTATCGCCGATGGCGCGGTCGAGGGTGAGCATACGCTGCCGGACCTTTCCTTCGGCGTCCACGATCAGGGTAACGGGATTTCCTTTGGGATCGCGCGATACGGCCTGCTGGGGGATGAGGAGCGCCCTGGGGTTGACCCCTTCTTCCAGCACCGCCCTGACGAACATCCCCGGCAGCAGAACGCCCTTTGGATTGGGAACGGTTACCCGCAGGATGACCGATCCGGTGGTCTGTTCGACCGAGACATCGCGGAACTGGAGCGTTCCCTCCCACGGATAAGGGGCGTCGTCTTCGAGCAGGAGGCGGACCCTGCTCTTGGGCCTGCCGTCGGGATGGAGATTTCCTTCCTCCAGGCGTTTCCGGAGGCGCAGGAGCTCCGTCGTGGATTGGGGCACATCGACATACATGGGATCGAGCTGCTGGATGACCGCCAGGGCCGTGGGCTGGTGGGCCGTCACCAGGGCGCCTTCCGTGACGCCCGATCTTCCGATGCGACCCGAGATCGGGGCGGAGATGGAGGTGTACCCCAGGTTGATCTTGGCCGTTGCGAGCGCCGCTTCGGCCTGCCGAATAGCGGCCTCTGCCGCAGCCACCGCCTTCCGGTCGCTTTCGACCTGGGCCTGGGCGGCCTGCAGAGTGGCCTCGGCCACCTGGGCCTCGGTAGCGGCCTGGTCACGCTGACTGGCGGCGACGGCCCCGTCCTTGAATGCCTCTGCAAATCGCTCACGGTTCGTCCGGGCCAGTTCAAAGGTCGCCTGTTGGCGGGCGACCCCGGCGATGCTGGCCTGCAGCGCCGCCCGGGCCCTGTCGGCATTCTTCTCTACGGCGGCGAGGTTCGCCGCTGCGCTGTCGAGCGCCGCCTGGAAAGGCGCCGGATCGATCCGGTAGAGGGTCTGACCGGCCTGGATGTCGGCGCCTTCGGTGAACAGGCGTTTCTGGATGATCCCGCTCACCTGGGGACGGACTTCGGCGATCCTGTTCGCGGACGTCCTTCCGGCCAGCTCCGTGGTGATCACCATTCGCTTCGGCTGCACCGTCACGACGGCCACCTCCGGCGGTCCTGAGCCGGCCTGGCCGCCCGATGGCGCCTGCTGTCCGCAGCCGCTCAAGATCAAAAATCCGGTCAGAACACCCGCAATGGAGAGTCGTTTGGTTCCGTAAAAGAGTTGCATACCCCACCTCTGTCGGATGAAATGTGGCCACCCGTCGGCAAACGCACCGGGACGGCTTTTTTAGCCTCTAGCGTTTGATCGCGTCCCAGCAAGCCTCCGTGACCTGCCGGATCAAGGCTTCGTCCAGGATGCAGAAGCCCAGAATGTGATCGCGTATCAAGGAAATCATGGGGCCGAAGGCCAGGGAAAACAGGACCGCCATCGGCAGCTCCTTGAGGACCTGCTGTTTGGTGCCCTGTAAGAAAATGTCCATCAGGATATCGTGGTTTCCGTGCTTGCCCAATAGCCTGTCCCTGTGCAGGCAGATGCCGTAAGGAGAGTTGAAGTACTGCTCCATGTAGCGGAAATGGAGAGGGTGTTTCATGAAATAACGGAAAATCGACCGGGTGATATAGAGAAATCTTTCCCGGATAGGTCGTGCGGAAGGGTAGCCGCACTGGATGAATGTGATGATCTCCTGCTCCAGTTTCTTGTGCAGCTCGGAGATGAGCGCATCCCTGCTTTCGAAATATCGGTAGATGGTTCCCGCGGCAACCCCTGCCTTTGCCGCGATGTCAGCCATCGGGGCGCCGTGAAACCCTTGTTCGGAGACGAGTTCCAGGGTTGCCTGCAGGATACCCTCTCGTTTATCGGATGTCTTCATGATCCTCTGCCTGAAAAATGAGTGAACGTTCATTTTATTGTGGTCGCTCATATACGCTCCCCAAAAAACAAAGTCAAGGATTTTCTACCCAAGGAGTTATGCCGGTCTGTGCAGGGCGCTTCCATAGCCCGTCATGGGACTGGACAAGCGCCTTGGAAAGAGGTAAACAAGCCGTTCAAAATGGAAAACCGCTTTGCTGCTTGCCATCCCTGGGGGCGTCTGCTGTTCCTCAGTGCAGAAGACAGGGTTTCGACCCGGCCCGGAGTAATGGAGTGAGAGAAGGGAGACTATGAAATTTCGCCTGATTTACCCCCGCTGGAAGAAGCTGGACCGGCAGACGGAGTTCCATCTGCCGCCTCACGGTCCGGCCGTGTTTGCAGCCACGCTGCCCGCGGATTGTCAGATCGAGTTCATCGATGAGAACGTGGAGCCTCTCCCCGAAGACGATGCCGTGGATTTGGTCGGGATCTCCATGATGCTCACAAGCCAGGTGAAGCGGGGCTGGGAGATCGCCGACCGCTATCGCGGCAAAGGGATCAAGGTGATCTGCGGCGGGATAGGGACGATGCTCCATGCCGAAGAGACCCGGCTCCACGCCGATGCGGTCTTCATCGGGGAGGCGGAAGGGCGGATGGGGCAGGTGATTGAGGATTGGCGAGGCGGCTGTCTCAAACCGGTGTATGACTATTTTCACGACCATCCGCCGACAGAAGACATCGGAGCGGCCCGGCGGTCGATACTCAAGAGGGATTTGTATAATTACAAGGGGATCCAGATGGTGGATCTCGTCCATGCCTCCCGGGGCTGCAGGTTCAACTGCTATCCCTGCTGCGTCAGTTATCTCGGGGGACGAAAATTCCGCCCCCGTCCGGTGGATAAGGTGATCGCCGAGATGGCCTGCATCGACAACAACCGCCTGTTCGTCGTGGACAACTCCCTGGCCCAGGACCGGCAGTGGGAGGTCGATCTGTTCCGCGCCATGATCCCTTTAAAGAAGAAGTGGTGCTGCCATCCCATCGAGGAGGACGACGAGGTCCTGGATCTGGCCGCGCAGGCAGGGGCCTGGTACGTCTATCAGGCGATCTTCGACACATCCGACCATATCCGCAGGCGCGTCCGGCGTTACCACGACCACGGGATCGCCGTGGAAGGGACGGTCCTTTTGGGTCTGGACACCCACACCGAGGACGACATCAAGCGGCTGATCGATTTTCTCCTGGAGATCGAGCTGGACCTTGCCGAATTCACCGTTCTGACCCCGTTCCCCCATACGAGGACCTTTACCGAGCTCGAAAGGGAAGGGCGCATCCTGACCAAGGACTGGGACGCCTACACGGCCGACCGGGTCATCTTCCAGCCGCGGCATATGAGCCCGGGGAGGCTCCAGGAGATGTACGCCTATGCCTGGGAGACCTTCTACCGGGACGAGCCCCAGAACTACAAGATGTTCAAGCTGTTCAAGCGGGTGATAGAGAGGGAAAAGGCGGACGGGACGTTTCGCCCCCGCCGGCGGGACCTGATCGTGAACCGTTTCGGAAGGGAAGGGGGGCTTGCTGAGGAGAGGAAAAATCCTTAGCGAATGGCCCGATCCTGATCGGGAGCTGCCTTGCTGTAGAGGAGACAAACGGATAATGGCAAACAAAAAGCATGACAAGAGTGAAATAACGATCGGGGGGGCTCCGGTTTCCCTGGCAGGGATCATCGCCGTTGCCAGGCGGGGTGTCCCGGTGCGGATCCGCGAGGATAAGGCTTTCCGAAAGCGGATGGAGGAATCGCAACGGCTCCTTCGCGCCGCCGTGGAAGCGGACGTTCCTGTCTATGGCGTGACCACGGGGTATGGGAAGTCGTGCGGAAACCGGTTGAATAAAACGGTCATTCTGAATGGAAGCGGCAGCCTCATGCGGTTCCACGGCTGCGGGACCGGAGAGCCCCTGGGCATCGAAGAGACCCGTGCCGCGATGCTCTGCCGGCTTTTCTGTCTGGCCCGGGGGTATTCGGGGGTCTCCGTGTCCCTCCTGGAGCACCTCGCCGCGTTTTTGAATCTGGGGATCACCCCGGTGGTTCCCTCCGAGGGGTCTGTCGGCGCCTCGGGTGATCTTACCCCCCTGTCGTATCTCCTGGCCGCCCTTGCCGGTGAACGGGAGGTGTATTATAAGGGAAAGAGGATGCCGGCGCAGGAGGCCCTGCAGAAAGCCAAACTCAAACCTTACAGATTCCGGATGAAAGAGCCGCTCGCCATGGTGAACGGGACCTCGGTGATGACCGGGATCGCCGCTGTCGTTATGGACCGGGCAACCCATCTCCTGGAGGCGGCGATCGGCGCTTCCGCCCTGAGTGTCCATGCGCTGCAGGGAAAGGCCCACCACTATCATCCCGCCATCGGCCAGGCCAAACCCTTCCCCGGACAGATCGAGGTTGCGGCGAAGCTGCGGGAGCTTCTGGCGGCCGGGGCATCCGGGGCGGATCTGGAGGCGGAAGGCCCTGAGACCCTTCAGGATCCCTATTCACTCAGGTGCGCCCCTCAGATCATGGGGGTCCTGCACGACGCCCTGACATGGATCCGGCCGTGGGTGGAGATCGAGGCCAACAGCGCCAACGACAATCCCCTTTTCGCCCCGGAGTCGGACCGCCCCCTGATGGGGGGGAACTTTTACGGGGGGCATATCGCCTTTGCCATGGATGCCTTGAAATCGGCCCTCGCCTCGCTGGCCGATATGGCGGACAGGCAGGTGGCTTTACTCGTCAATCCCAACGTGAACCGGGGGCTTCCGGGGGATCTGGTCCGCATGACCGGCGAGGAGCGGCTCCATCACCATGGGTTCAAGGCGATGTCCATCAGCGCCTCGGCCTTGACGGCGGAAGCCCTCAAGGCAACCATGCCGGCCGCCTCGTTCTCCCGCTCCACCGAGTCGCACAACCAGGACAAGGTCAGCATGGGGACGATTGCCGCCCGGGATGCCGCCCGCATCTGCACGCTCGCGGAGCGGGTAGTGGCGATCCATCTGCTGGCGGCCGCCCAGGCCTGCGAGATCAGAGGGAGGATCGACGACCGACCGACCCTGGCCCTGCTGGTCGGCAAGATCCGGGATCTGGCGGCGCCGACCTACGAAGACCGGCCCATGGACGCGGATATCGAAATCCTGGCGAAACGGATTTCTGCGGGGGCATTCCCCGGGGAGGAGTGATGGAAACAGACAAGCGACCAAGTCATGAGATCACACTCAAGGTGCCGTTTTTCGACCTTGACCCGATGCAGATCGTCTGGCACGGGAACTACCTCAAGTATTTCGACATCGCCCGTTCGGAGCTCTATGACCACCTTGGGGTCGACCTGTTCGCCTTTCATGACCGGACCCGCTACATCTTTCCGATCATCCGCACCTCGGTCAAGCACATCTATCCGCTCAAACGCGGAGACGAGTTCATCTGCAGGGCAACGGTGAAGGAGGCCCGGACCAAGATCGTCGTCGCCTTCGAGATCCGGCTCGTCAGGGACGGGAGGGTCTGCGCCCGGGGATCCACGGAGCAGGTGGCTGTCCGGGAACCGGAGATGGAGATGGAATTCTCGATCCCGGAGGAGATCAGCCGCGCCTTGGGGTTCTGAAATGGAGCCGATCTTTGCACAGGCCCTGATCGCCGGCGTCGAGCGCGTGACCGCCTGGGCCGATCTTCTGGACGAGATCAACGTGTTTCCCGTTGCCGACGGCGACACGGGCCGGAACCTCGTCATCAGCCTGTCGCCCCTGCGCAGGATCTCTCTGGGCAGGGAAAGGACCATCCAGGAGCTCCTCCTTTCAGCCCGGGGAAACTCGGGAAACATCGCCGCCCGATTCTTTTCCGGCTTCCTTTTGGCCGACACGGTCGGAGCGCTGGCCGCCGCGGTCCGCGAGGGTCGGGACAGGGCCTGGCAGGCGGTGAGCCGTCCCAAACCCGGAACCATGCTCACGGTGTTCGATGCCTTGGTGAGGGTAGTGGAGGAGCTGCCTGCGACCTACGATCAGCCGTGGGGCGAAAGGATCCTTCATGAGCTCGAAGGTGCCGTTCTCTCCACGCCGGAGCTCCTCCCCAGGCTCAAGGCCGCCGGAGTCGTCGACGCCGGCGCCCTGGGGGTCTTCCTCTACCTCGACGGTTTTTTCAGCGCGCTCCTGGGGGCAAGAAGGGATCGCAGACCCATCACGGAGATGTTTAAAGATCGCCTCCGGGTTTCCCCGTCTTTTGAAGAGAACGGCGAGTCGGGGTATTGTGTGGACACCGTGCTTCATATCGACGGCAACGGCGAGCAGACCTTGAAGGGGCTCTCCGCCATGGGGGACAGTGTCGTGGTCCTTCGGGAAGGGGGGTACCTCAAGGTCCATCTGCATGCCCAAGACGGAGACAAGGTGCGGGAGGATCTGGCCGCCATCGGTGAGGTGGTCCGCTGGTCCGTGGATGATTTGGACGCCCAGGTCCACTCCTTTCGCAGGCGGAGAGTCGGCCAGGCCATCCATATCGTGACGGATGCCGCGGGATCCGTGGATCGGGAAACAATGGCCGAGCTGGGTGTCACGGTCCTCGACAGCTATATCACCGTGGGGGAAAGGTGCCTGCCGGAGGCCCATTTCACCCCGGAGGAGCTTTATGCGGCCATGCGCCGGGGCGAGAAGGTCTCCACGTCGCAGGCCTCGGTCTACGAGCGCCAGGAGCGTTATCAGAGCCTGCTCCAGCGGTATCCGCGGGTCCTTTATCTTTGCGTCGGCTCCGCCTTCACGGGGAACCATGGCGTGGCCCTGGAATGGAAAAGGGCGAACGACCCATCGGATCGCTTTACGATCCTCGACACCCAGGCGGCCTCAGGCCGACTGGGGATTCTGGTCCTGGCGACGGTCCGTTTCGCATTGAAAACCCAGGACGCCGAGGCGACGGTCCGGTTCGCCCGTGAAAACGCGGCGCGCTGCCGGGAGTACGTATTTCTCGACAAGCTCCAGTACCTGGCTGCCGGCGGACGGCTCTCCCGGGGCAGCGCCTTTTTCGGCGACATGCTCCGCATGAAGCCCGTCATCAGCCCCCTCGCGGAGGGCGCCAGGAAGATGGGGGTCGTCCGGAATCGGGCCGAGCAGCTGGCGTTCGCCCTGGGGAAGCTGGACGAGGATCTGGGGCAAAATGAAAAGGCCCTGATCATGCTCGAGTATACCGACAATATCGCCTGGGTGAAAGAAGAGGTACGGCCGCAGGTCGCCGGGCGTTATCCGGGGGCGGAGATCCTCCTCCACCCGATGTCGCTGACCTCGGGCGCGCACATGGGGCCGGGGACCTGGGCAGTGGCGTACCTGAGCGCAGGGAAGTAGAAGGTTTTTTGTTGATGAAAAAAGACACAGAGAGGCATCCGGCCGGTCGGTTTGCCGTCCTCATCCCTGTTTACAACCATGCCGAAGGGATCGTCTCGGTCATCGATCGCGCCCGGCCGCTGGGTCTGCCGATCCTTGTCGTCGACGACGGATCGACCGACGGGACCAAGGCCCGCCTCCAGGGCATCGCCGGGGTCACGGTGCTGCGCCATGACAGGAATCTCGGCAAGGGGGCGGCGATCCTCACCGGTTTTTCCGCCCTTCAGGGAAAGGCCGACTGGGCCGTCACGCTCGATGCCGACGGCCAGCATGATCCGCAGGATATTCCGGCCCTGATCGGAGCGATCCCGCCGGGGCTCCGTCCCATCGTCGTGGGCAGGCGGGAGGGGATGGCCGGCAGCGATGTCCCCTGGACAAGCCGCTTCGGACGGAAGTTTTCCAATTTTTGGGTTCGCGCCGCCGGGGGGCCGGTCCTGGCCGACACCCAGAGCGGGATGCGCGCCTATCCCCTGCCGGAGGCGGCCCGGCTGGAAGTGAAGGCGCGCCGTTTTCAATTCGAAGTGGAGATACTCGTCAGGGCACGCTGGCAGGGGATACCGGTCCGTGAAATTCCCATCCGGGTCTCCTACGCCCCCGGCGGGAAACGCGTTTCCCATTTCCGCCCCTTCGTCGATTTCTGCAGGAACACGGAAACGTTCAGCAGGCTGATATTCCTGCGTCTCCTGCGTCCGGTCATCGGCCGCCGCGTTCCGGGAGGGCTTTCATGAGCTCCTCTTTCCGTTCCCTTGGTCGCTACCCCTTTCGCTGGCCGGTGATCATCGCCGTTGCCGCGGTCCTGACCGGGGTCCTGGTGTACGAATCCTACCATGTCAGGATCGAGACCGATATCCTGGCGTCCCTCCCCCGCCATGATCCGGTTCTGGCGGATGCCTACCGGATCGTCCGTCACCTCCCCGTCCAGGATCGGCTGATCGTCGATTGCCAGATCCAGGGAGGTTCCCGGGATGATCTGGTGGCCGGGGCCGAGCGGATCGAGGCCGGGCTGAGGAAGAGCGGCCTCTTCCGGCAGGTGGGGATGGAGCAGATGCAGACGCTGATGCCTGAGCTCGTGGAACACATCGTGGGCCATCTGCCTCTGTTGTTCGACGGCGTGCATCTCGAGCAGGAGATCGCACCGCTCCTTGCACCGGATCGGATCCGCAAGGCGCTTCAGGAGGATCTCAAGCTGGTCCAGGATCTGGAAGGGATCGGCCAGAGCGGGATCGTCGGCCGCGACCCCCTGGGCTTACGGAACCGGGTTCTGGCGAGGATGGCGCAGATACTGCCCTCCAAAGACGCCGTCATGTATCGGGGGCATCTCTTGTCAAAGGAGGGTAACCACCTGCTGATCATGGCGGAGCTGGCCGGTTCGGCAACGGATTCGGCGTATGCCCGCGCCATCCCCCCGCTCCTGGAAGGGCTGACAGAAAGCCTGAACGGTGACTACCGCTCCCAGGGCATCGGTTTCACCCTGACCCCCATGGGTGCGTATCGCGCCGCCCTTGACAATGAAAACGCCGCCCGGCGCGACATGCGGACGGCGATCCTCCTGACGACGGTCGGCATCGCCTTTCTTTTGATCGTGACCTTTCCCCGGCCCCTCATCGGGCTTCTGGCCCTGATTCCCTCAACGGCCGGGGCGATCCTCGCCCTCTTTGTCTGTTCTTTTCTGTTTCCCTCCCTGTCCATCCTCGCGGTCAGTTTCGGCGGCGCGATCATGGCCTTCACCGTGGATCTGGGGATCGCCTATCTCCTGTTTCTCGACCGGCCCCATGAAACCTCGGGAAGACAGGTTGCCCGAGAGATCCAGTCGGCGGAGCTTCTCGCCGTCCTGACAACAGTCGGCGCCTTTCTGCTGCTCCTGCTGAGCCGCTTCCGAGTCCTGGCCGAGATCGGCGTCTTCGCCGCCTTGGGGGCGACCTTTGCCTTCCTTTTTGTCCACTGGATCTTTCCCCTGATCTTTCCCGTCATGCCGCCCGCCCTGAAGACCCGAAACAGGTGGCTGGACCGGGTCCTTTCGAAAATCGTGCTGTCAGGGGGAAAGGCGGGGCTCGCGGCTGCGGCCATCCTCTTCGTCGCGATGCTGTTCTTCGTGCGCCCCGTTTTCCAGGTCGATATCAATGCCATGAATTCCCTGAGCGCCGAGACCATTGCCGCGGATAAAAAGATTCAGGGGCTCTGGGGAAATCTCACCGGCCGGATCTATCTGATGGCCGAGGGGCAAAGCCTGCCGGAGCTGCAGAGGAAAAGCGACCGGCTGAGCGTCCTGCTGGGCGATGATCTTAGCAGCGGCTCGGTTGCATCCGCCTTTCTCCCTTCCGATCTTTTTCCAGGGGAGGAACTCGCAGGACGCCGCGCGGCGGCGTGGCAGGCCTTCTGGACGCCCCGGCGCGTAGCGGACCTTGACCGCCGACTGCATGAGACCGGTCGGGAAATCGGGTTCGCCCCCCAAGCCTTCCGGCCCTTTACGGATTCCCTCTCGGCACCCCCTCCGCCGGCAGCGGCGGTTCCTGAGCCATTTTTCCCTTTTCTGGGGATCGCGCCGGCGAAATCCTCCTGGGTGCAGGTGTCGATGGTGGCGCCCGGTCCTGCCTATGATGCCGAAGCCTTTTTTAACCGTTACGCAGGGCCCGGTCTGGCGGGCGTTTTCGATGCGGGCCTCTTCAGCAAACGCCTGGGGGAGGTCCTTGTTTCGCTGTTTATCGAGATCGCCGTCATCACCGGCATCGGGATCCTCATCGTTGTCTTCTTCTTTTTCCTGGACTGGCGTCTTTCCCTGATCGTCCTTGCGCCGGTGGCCTTCGCGCTGGTCTGCACGCTGGGAACTCTGAAACTCCTGGGGCGGCCCCTGGATATCCCCGGGATCATGCTCTGGGTCGTCATCATGGGGATGGGGATCGACTATGGAATTTACTATGTCTGCGGTTACCAGCGGTACAGGGACGGGCGTCATCCCTCGATGGAACTGATCCGGAAGGCGATGTTTCTGGCCGGGGCGACGACTCTCATCGGATTCGGGGTCCTTGCCGTTGCGAAGCATACGGTCCTTGAGAGTATCGGCCTGACTTCCCTGCTCGGAATCGGTTATTCCCTCCTTGGGGCCTTCCTGATCGTTCCTCCCCTGGTGAAAGGCGCTTTGGTTCCTGTTGAGCTTCCTGCGGAGGAGCTCGTGCCGGGTTCGCCAAGGCACCATCGGCGGGTGCGCCTGCGGTACCGCCATATCGAAGCGACTCCCCGGGTGTTTGCCCGTTTCAAGATGCGGCTGGATCCGATGTTTCCCCGGTTGGCGGAATTCCTCAAAGAGCCCCGACGCATCATCGACATCGGATGCGGTTACGGTGTTCCTTCCGTCTGGATCTCGGAGCTGTTTCCCGCCGCGACAATCTTCGGCATCGATCCCGATGGGGAGCGGGTGCGTGTTGCCCGGAGCGTCCTCGGATCGCGGGGGGATGTGCGGACAGGACGGGCGCCTCAGCTCGAGGAATTGCCGGATGGGGCAGACACGGCCCTGGTCCTGGATATGATCCACATGCTCAGTGACGAAGAGCTGATCAAAACCCTCCAGATCCTGCGAATGAAACTCATTCCTTCCGGCCGGCTCATCCTCAGGACCACGATCCCGGCGGATGGGTCCCGGCCCTGGCTGGGGCGGTTGGAAGAACTGCGGCTCAAGATCCACGGCCTGAAACCCTATTACCGGACGGCCGCCGGACTCAAGGCATTGATAGGAAAGGCAGGCTTTGAGGTCCTGGAGATAGAAAAGGCGGCCCCGGAGAGCGAGGAGCTCTGGTTTGTCGCTGTCTGAGATCGGACGGGATTTCTTTCGGAAGGGCAAAGGAGATCTTAGGGGGCTCTGTTGACATGAAGGATTTCTTTTATCGTTGTCTCATCTTTCTGACCAAGCGCTGGGGGACGTGGATCTTCCTCATGATCGCCTGGCCCGTGGCAACAGGGTATTTCCTGTTCTTCCCCGGCCGTGTGGCTGTCAGCGTCCGTTTCTACCGCAGGCTGTTCCCCGACCGATCTCCTTTTTACCCCCTCTGGTGCGCCTGGCGGCAATACCATCGTTTTGTCCATGTCTTCCTGGACCGCCTCCTGCTCCAGGAGGGAGAGGATTTCCAAACGGTTCATGAGGGATGGGAGCATCTGATTGCGGCGGCAAAGAGCGGGCAAGGGGGGATCATTCTCATGTCCCATGTAGGCAGCTGGGAGATCGCCGCCCAACTCCTCAAACAGCACGGACAAGACCAGCCCCGGATGAAGCTGCTGCTCTATCTGGGAGCGAAACACCGGGAGCAGATTGAAAGGCGGCAGAAGAAGAGCGTCGCACAAAGCGGGATCCGCGTTGTCTCCGTCCCGGAGGACGGCGGCTCTCCCATGGATATCCTGGAGGGTCTCCATTTCCTCAGGGAGGGGGGGCTGGTTTCCCTGACCGGGGATCGTCTGTGGGGGCAGGAGCAGCGTGCCGTCACCGTGCGGTTTGCCGGCGGCGAGGCGCGGATTCCTGAAACCCCTTATGTTTTGGCCCTGATGTCCGGGGCGCCGCTACTGATCTTTTTCGTCTACCGAACAGGGAAGGGGGGGTATCACCTCCTGACGAAGCCCCCTTTCCATGTCACAGCGGAGTCACGTCAAGACAGAAGAAAGGCCGTGGAGGCGGCGGCCCAGACATACGCGGATTTGCTTGCCGAGACCGTGCGCGCCCATCCTTACGAGTGGTACCATTTCGAGCCGTTCCTTGTGGATCCGGTGGCTGAGAAGCAGGGGAATCCGTCGTGAAGTCTTCCCTAGGGCAGGTGATGGGAGGCGAAGAGGAGCTCGTCGACCCGCTGCCGGTCGATTTTCCCGTTAGGGAGGACGGGGATCGTCTTGACGACGCGGATCCGCCGCGGACTTCCATAGGGGGCGTCCAGCGACCGGATGGCCGCCCCGAGTTTGCGGCCGGCCAGATCGCTTGCGACCAGCGCCGCAATCTCTGCCTGTCGCGCCCCCTCCCGGGGTGCGGAGGTGACATACGCGTCTTTCACACCCGGGATCTTCAGGATCTTCTCCCGGATCTCCTCCAGATCGACCCGCTTGCCGGCGATCTTGACGATACGATCCGCCCGTCCCAGCACCCTGAATCGTTTCCCTTCGGTTTCGGCAACGCGGTCCGCCGTCATGAAGAAGCCGTCCGCGTCGCACGGCAGATCCGGAGAGATGAAATCCGAGCGGACGCAGAGGCGGTCGGAGCGGATCTTCCAGTCGATGCATGAGAAAGGCTCCCAGGAACCGTGATCCGATCCGTGGGAGCGGATCGCCATGCCCCCTGTTTCGGTCGAGCCGTAGATTTCGGTGATCGCCAATCCCGTCTTCTGCAGGAAGAAATCGGCATCCCCCCCGTCGAGCGGGGCTGCGGAAGAGAGGGCCAGCCGCAGGGAGAAACGCTGGAGGCCTTCGCTCCTCAGAGCGCGGTAATGGGCCGGGACGCTGACAAGGACGGTGGCCTTTTCATTCCGCAGGCCGCTCAGGATCTCCCTGGGGAAGGTGCAGGTGCGCCGGAGCACCTGGGCCTGGCTGACAAAAGGAAGGAGGACCGAGGCGAGCAGGCCGTAGATGTGCTGAGGCGGAGCCGTGGACAACAGGAGGTCGCCCGGTACGATGCCGAAGAGCCTTGCCAGGTGAATCGCCTCGCCCAGCAGGTTGGCGGGGGTCTTATCCCATATCCGGGCTTTCCCTGTTGAGCCGCCCGTGAAGAGCGAGACGAAGGGTCGCTGCGGGTGGCGCGACAGCTGCAAGGGGCGATCGTCCGGACGGCACTCTCGAATGTCGATCACGGCCGCACCCGCAGGCGGATCAACAGCTGTATCCGCCAGGATCAGCCGAAAGGGTCTTGTCCGCTGAACCTCCTCAAGCACCCGGGAGTGAAAGGAAGGGGTGAGGATGCCTGTAGGGGCGCCGGCCATGGAGGCGAGCAGGCCGGCCAGGAGGTGGTGCCTCTCCTCGATGCAAAGACAGACAGGCTCATCGGCAGGAACGCCCTGCCGGGTGAAGGCGCTCCTGATCCCCTGGGCCACGGCCTGGATATGCCGGATGTCCGCCCCGGATGGAGTGAAGCGGCATGTCCCGTTTTTCAAAAGCGCAAGAATCTTTTCGTACATCGTTTCCCTCGAGCCGGACAAATCGGGCGCCAGTCCTCTTCAGCGGTCCTGTCAAGGCCGTCCCGCCACGAACCCATCGGGCGGATGGCGGCAATGCGGCGAGACTATAACGCCATTCGTGGGGAAACACAAGGGGGATCCGGTGCAGGAAAGATACGGTAAAGGTTTGGCTTTTTGATGAAGGATACACCTGAGAAAATCCCCGACCGAGTCCGGCTGTCCGCAGTGGGGCGGTTTTCACAACTCTGAAAATTATTTTGTTTGACTTTTTGTCGCCATAAAATTAAAAGTCGGCCTTCACGGATCCAAAAGCGGTGAACAGGCAGGAGCGGACCTGGATTAGGTCACTCACATTCATTCATTACGGAGAGGTAAAAGATGAAAAAAAAATTAAACGCAACTTCGATCCCAAGACGGTCATTTTTGAAAAACGCCGGAGCTGGCCTTGCGGCAGGCGTGGCCCTTGCCGCCGGTGTGAGCGGCAGGGCGCCGGCTGTCCATGCCCAGAGCACCCTTCGCTGGCGTCTCGCTTCCAGCTTTCCCAAGTCCCTTGACGCGCTCATCGGCCCCGCCGAGGCGTTTGCCAAGATGGTGGGAGCGATGTCCGGAGGCAAGTTCACGATCACGGTGCACCCTGCCGGCGAGCTTGTCCCCGCCTTCGGCGTGGTCGATGCGGTGCAGAACGCGACCGTCGAGTGCTGCCATACCGCATCCTATTATTTTTTCGGCAAGGACGACACCTTCGCCCTGGGCACGGCGATCCCGTTCGGACTCAATTCACGGCAGATGGGGGCCTGGTTGTTCGAGGGCAACGGTCTGAAGCTGATGCGAGAGTTTTACAAGAGTTACAACATCATCAACTTCCCGATGGGCAACACCGGAGCCCAGATGGGCGGCTGGTACCGCAAGGAAATCAAGTCGATGTCCGACATGAAGGGACTCAAGATGCGGACCGCCGGCCTTGCAGGAAAGGTCATGGAGCGACTCGGCGTCGTGACGCAGAGCACCCCCGGCGGCGAGATCTACACGGCCCTGGAGAAGGGGACGATCGACGCCGCCGAATTTGTCGGCCCTTACGACGACTTCAAACTCGGACTCTACAAAGTAGCGCCCAACTACTATTATCCCGGCTGGTGGGAGGGCTGCGCACAGACCGACCTTTACGTCAACGTGAAGGCCTTTGAGGCGCTGCCGGCCGAGTACAAGGCGATGGTCGAGGCGGCGGCAACCCGCTCGCACGTGCTCATGCAGACCACATACGACGCCAAAAACCCCGTCGCCCTGAAGCAGTTGGTCGCCGGCGGCGCCAAGCTGCACCGCTTCCCGAAGGACGTCATGGATGCCGCTTTCAAGGAATCGATGGCGCTTTATGCCGAGTTGTCGGCGAAGAATCCCCGCTGGAAGAAGGTGTACGAAGACTACATCAAGTTCCGTACCGACCAGAACATGTGGTTCCGCTTCGCCGAGGCCGGATTCGACGACTTCATGCAGGCGCAGCGGCTGTAAGTGCGTCCGCATGTCACTGAAAAACCCCGCGGGGCGCAAGCCCCGCGGGGTTTTGTTTTCTCCAGCGTCCCCAGCGGCCGTCTTCCCGGATCACTTCTTTTTGGCGTCTTGTTCGATCGCGCGCCGGACCGCCTCCATCGGGTCTTCTTCCTGCGGACCGCCGGCGGCTTCCGGTGCGGCCTTTCCTTCCGTCGGCTGCGGGATGCTCATCGACTTGGACTCCTCGGCACCCGAACCGTAATCCCCGGTTTCGGCCTCAAGCTTGATGCTCTCGATATTCACGACCGCAGCCTTGTCGAGTCTGTCCGTGACCAGGGCCGGAAAGGCGATCACCAGGGCCAGCATGATGAGCTGTAGAAGGATGAAGACAAGGGCGCCCGTGTAGATCTGTGCCGTCTTTACAGCCGGGATAAGCTTGCCGGTGATCCGGTCGGTGTAGTCGATCCTCGGCGCCACGCTCCGGAGGTAGAACAGGGCAAACCCGAAAGGCGGCGATAAGAAGGAGGTCTGGAGGTTCATTCCGATCATCACCCCGAACCAGACCAGATCGACCCCCATCTTTTCAGCGACCGGCGCCAGCAGCGGGATGACGATGAAGGCGATCTCGAAAAAGTCGATGAAGCAGCCCAGCACGAAGACCAGGAGGTTCACCGCGATCAGGAAGCCCAGCAGACCCCCCGGCAGCTTGGCGAAAAGATGCTCCACCCAGAGGTGGCCGTCGGCGGCGTTGAAGGTGAAGCTGAAAACGGTCGCGCCGATCAGGATGAACATGACAAAGCAGGACAGTTTCGTCGTGTTGTCCAGGGCCTGCTTGAGAAGGTTCAAATCCAGCCGGCGGCGTGAGACGGCCATGACCAAGGCCCCCATCGCGCCCATCGCTCCGCCTTCCGTCGGAGTCGCCAAGCCGATGAAGATGGTGCCCAATACGAGAAAGATCAATACCAGCGGCGGAAGCAGCACGAAGACGACCCGCTCGGTGAGTCGCGACAGGAGGCCGAGGCACAGCCAACGGTTGGCGAGCGCGAGCGCCAACGCGACGAAGGCCGCCACGGTCATCGATACGGTGAGCACCTCGTCCGTCGGCGCCTTGCCGCTGCGTCCCACCAGCGGATTGACGAGGACCTCGTACAGGGAGGCCCAGGCGAAGGCGGCGGCGGCTGAAATGATCAGGATCACCAACAGGGAGAGGTGTCCGCTGGCGCCGTTCGCCTCCCTGTATATACGCGCTTCAGGCGGCAGGGCGGGTACCCAGCCGGGTCGCAGGGTGGCCAAGATGATGATGAACAGCGAAAACAGAGCGACCAGCAGCAGGCCGGGAACAACGGCACCGGCGTACATATCGCCCACGGAGCGGCCCAATTGATCGGCCATGACGATCAGGACCAGCGACGGGGGGATGATCTGGGCCAGGGTCCCGGAGGCGGTGATGACGCCGGTGGCGATGGCCCGGTTGTAGCCGTAGCGCAGCATGATGGGGAGCGAGATCAATCCCATCGAGATCACCGCCGCCGCAATCACGCCCGTGGTCGCGGCCAGGAGCGCGCCCACGAAGATCGTGGCCAGGGCGAGACCGCCGCGCAAGGGGCCGAACATCTGGCCGATGGTTTCCAGGAGGTCCTCTGCCATGCCGCTGCGCTCCAGGATGATTCCCATGAAGGTGAAGAAGGGAACGGCAAGGAGCGTCTCGTTCTGCATGATCCCGAAGATTCGGAGCGGCAGGGCCTGGAACAGCGTCTGGGGAAACAATCCGATTTCCATACCGATAAGACCAAAGGTGAGGCCCGTGGCCGCCAGACTGAAGGCGACCGGAAATCCGGTGAGCAGAAACACCAGCAGACCCATGAACAGAAGGGGGACGAAGTTGTGGGTGAGAAATTCCATCAGCCCACCTCCTGGCTGTCTGAAGCCGCCGCGGCGGACTCACCGTCTTCCTGGGCATGGGCGAGCGGATCGGGGATCAGCCCTTGCAGGAAGGCGATCCGCTTGATCAGCTCGGAGAAGCTCTGCATCAGCAGCAGGACAAGACCCGTCGGTATCAGCAGATAGACAGGCCAGCGGATGAGGCCTCCGGCGTTTTGCGACATCTCGCCGCTCAGCCAGGCCTTAACGAACAGCGGCCAGGACATCTGAATCAGCATCCCGCAGAAGGGAGCCAGGAAGAGGAGGATGCCGACGATATCGACCCAGGAACGGCCCCGGGGCGTCAGGCGGGAGGAGACAAAATCGATCCGCACATGGACGTTCCTCAAGAAGGCGTATCCGGCGCCCAGCAGGAACACGCTGGAGAACAGGTACCACTGCATGTCGGTGAGGGCGTTGGAGCCAGCGTGGAAGGCCTTGCGCGCGACGGCGTTGCCGGCGCTCAGCAGGACCGTCGCCAGGATCAGCCACATGATCATCTGGCCTATGTGTTCACTGATCGCGTCGATCCGGCTGGAGCATTTCAGAAGAAATTTCATACCATCTCCATCTGAGGCGCGGCATCGTGCCCTGCCGTACCGGGCAAGGGTGCCGCATCCTCCTGACTGAAAGATACACATGGGGATCCGGTGAAAAAACCTACATCAGTCGATAGGATGCATCTTTTCAGTGTGGTCACGTATTTTTAGGCTGAGGGGTATAGGCAAAAAAAGCCCTGCATGTCAATCAAATAATGGGGAGCATCAAAGCATGGAGAACGTTCCCAATCGAATTTCGTTGCCCTCGGGTCCATTTTCTTATATAAGGTGACACCTTTTCGCTTTTATAACGTGTATCCAAGGATATCCAGTGAAGCTGTTGCTCATCTCCGCCAATACCGCCCAATCGCCCTATCCGGTGTATCCCCTGGGGCTCGATTATATCGCCGGGTCAGTGGAGTCTCGACATGAGATCGCTGTTCTGGATATGAACGTGGTCGGAGGGGGGGAGGGGCCGGAGATCGCCGTCCGGGAGTTTGGACCGGATCTGATCGGTCTGTCGGTCCGGAATATCGATAATGTGGATACCGTTGCCACGAAAAGCTTTGTCCAGGGATATCAGCAGATCGTCCGCATGCTCAGGGGCTGTACGAAAGCCCCTATCGTTCTCGGAGGAAGCGGGTTCTCCATTTTCCCCGGCGAATTGATGGCCTTGCTGGATGCCGATTTCGGCGTCGTCGGAGAAGGCGAACACCTGGGCCCGCTCCTGGCTGCCCTGGAACAAGGGACGGCTGCGGCCGGCCTTCCCGGAATCATGCGCAAAGGCGGAGATGTCCGCCTTCCCTCTGTCTGGCCCGGCCGCATCAAGCGGCGGATACGTCCGGCCGATGCCGGGATCCGCTACTATCTCGAACGGGGGGGGATGTTGAATCTCCAGACAAAACGGGGATGCCCTTTTCGCTGTATTTATTGCACCTATCCCCATATCGAAGGGAGTCGGCTGCGATTGAGCCCGCCGGATGAGGTCGCCAAAGAGGCCAGACAGCTGCAGGAGATGGGCGCCCGGTACCTTTTTATCACCGATTCCGTGTTCAACTCCGATTATACCCACAGCCGGGCTGTTGCCGAGGCCTTTCGCCGCCAGGGGCTGAACCTCCCCTGGGGGGCTTTCTTTGCGCCCACCCGCCCGCCGGACGGCTATTATCAGGCCTTGGTCGAGGCTGGATTGACCCATGTCGAATTCGGGACAGAGACCTTTTGCCATACCCAGTTGGAACGATACGGCAAACCGTTTTCTCTGGAAGAGATGACGGCGGCCCAGGCAAGCGCCTGCGCCGCGGGGGCGAATATCGCCCACTATCTTCTGCTGGGAGGGCCCGGGGAAGATGCAGGGACGCTCGAGGAAACCTTCAACCGAATGGAAGAGATAGGAAAGGCTGTATTTTTCATCTTTTGCGGTATCCGGATTTTCCCCCACACCCGACTGCATGACCTTGCCCTCAAGGAGGGACAGATCCGACCGGATCAGGACCTGCTGACCTCCGTCTTTTATCGTTCCCGGGGAATCGCGACACAGGAGATTATCGACCGGCTTCAACGGCGGGCAGGGGGCAGGGCAAACTGGGTCTTCGGCGACGGCGGGGAAAAAAGCGAGCGGATCGTTACGCGCCTCCATGCCCACGGTCATCCGGGCCCGCTGTGGGAGCTTCTCCTGCGCTGAAGTCCGGCCCCCGCGGGGAGGCCTGTTGCAGGTTCTCGCCGACAGCGGATTCAATCTCATCCGGCAGTGACTCATTTCGACCGCAAAGATCTGCCTCGCCAATGCTCATACATCTTTTTCGACCCTGCTGCGTCTCGCTCCGCTGCAACGGCAAAACTCGCGCCTGCGGTGCTCGGACAGTTGCCGTTGCGGCCGCTGCGCTTCGGCGGCAGGGTACCCGAAAAACCTGTAAATCGCGCTCTCTGAGTCATCTTCACGGCCAAACTGAGTCACTACCTCTCATCCCCTCTCCTTGACAGGCGTTTCATTGCCCCTTATGCTCCTTGTAGGGCCCAAAGGGCGTCGGAAAAAGGATCCCCCCATGACCTCGACCGAATGGTTTCGCAACGCGATCCTCTATCACGTGTTGATCGACCGGTTCGCCGGTTTCATATCCAGAGAGGCTTTCCGTCCCGAGTTTCTGGGTGGAACCCTTCGCGCCATTACGGAAAAACTCCCCTACCTGGAAGAACTGGGCATCGACACCCTCTGGCTCTCCCCCTTTTGCGGCACCAGCGCCTACCACGGTTATCACGTGACCGATTTTTTTGGTGTCGAGCCCCGGTTTGGGACGCTCGCGGATCTGCGGGAGCTCATCGACGAGGCGCACACGGCGGGTATCCGGGTCATCGCCGCCTTTGTGCCGAATCACTGCTGCCGGAGCCACCCCTTTTTCCAGGAAGCGATACGGAACAGGCACAGCAGGTATTTGCCCTGGTTCTGCTTCACCCGATGGCCGGACGACTACCTCTCCTTTCTGGACGTCCGGGAACTGCCGAAACTGAATCTGGACTATCCTGAGGCGCGGGACCACATCGCCGGAGCGGCGAAATACTGGCTGTCCCTTGGGCTTGACGGTTTCCGGCTGGACCATGTGATCGGCCCTGCCCATTCGTTCTGGAAATGCTTCCGAAGGGAGATAAAACGGGATTTTCCCGCCGCCGTCCTGATCGGGGAGGCTTGGCTGGAAGGGATTCAACGGCGCCATCTGCGGACCCTTCATATTCGGAACAAAACCCTCCGCTGGATCTTCGGCGTCTCCCAGGAGGCGATCCAGAGGGAATACTGCGGCGAGCTCGACGGCGTTTTGGATTTCCGATTCCGGAACCTGGTCCTCACCCATATCGCGCATGGAGCAGGAGCGGATCCCTCGCTTATCGCCCTGCTCGGCCGGCGTCTCGCAACGTACCCGCCGGGCTATTTCCTTCCGACCTTTCTGGACAATCATGACATGAACCGCTTTCTGCATGAGTGCCGCAACGACCATGAGAAGCTGAAGGCCGCCGCGCACCTCCAATTTTCCCTGGACCAGCCGGCCGTCATCTATTACGGAACGGAGGTCGGCATGACGCACGAAGCACCCGTCGATGTCGGCAGGCCGCATTCAGACCTCCAGGCCAGGCAACCGATGCCCTGGAACGGTCGGAACAAGGAACTCTTTGCCTTCTATCAAGGGCTGATCCGGGAAAAGAAGGCAAGGTTCGATTAAAGTCGTCGCCGGAGAATGCCGATATAAGGATCAAAAGGACGATCTGCGATGTGCGTTCATCGTTCCTGAGAGAGGAATCCAACGCATAAGGACAAAAGGGCCTTGGTGGTGATGATCACCCGGAGAAGGCCGAGTGTATGGAGATGCGATTCCATCCAGAACAAAACGGCATTGGCGGATCCCGTAACCCCCCGCAGGAGCGTTCCTGGCGGGGGGTTTTATTTGGCCGGACGGGCGGGTGCACCGCGGGGCAAATGAGGTGTTCCGCCAAAATGAGAATGTCCTAAGCTACCAAAGTAGAAATGTCCTAGTTTAAGGCTGTAATTCTCCCTTTGAGAGGGGGGCATTATGGCTGGAAAGGACATAGTTGTGATGAGTAGT
>Ga0172375_10001424_pt1 | contig 38524 bp, 43 predicted proteins | sample LakKiv1m_FD_114537 | JGI IMG/M metagenome (GOLD analysis project Ga0172375, IMG submission 114537) | Freshwater microbial communities from Kabuno Bay, South-Kivu, Congo - kab_092012_11.1m | ecosystem: Environmental > Aquatic > Freshwater > Lake | place: Democratic Republic of the Congo... | reverse complement strand
ATTTCGCGAATATCTCCAATTAGTCTTTTTAAGCTATCTCTATCGCGAAAGAAAAAGTAACCGTATTTACTTTAAGGGTGGCACTGCCATCAGGCTTTTATTTGATTCTCCTCGTTTTTCCGAAGACTTGGTCGCGATCTTGCTCAATTCCTTCCCCATTCACAAAGAAAAATAACAGAAATTTTAAAAGGAAGATTATTAGCTTATTTTTCATAAATATACTAAAACTCAACGTCCGAGTAGTTTTTGGAATAAGTGTTTAATATCTTTGAGATCAAATTTTCCATCAACGTTAAAGTCAAAAGGGAGCATTGATTTGAACTGAGCAAGATTATTTTTTGCTTTAAAGATAATGTAAGTTTGCCGCGGTAGATAACCTGGTTTTAAAATGACGACTCGATAAGGTTCATCGATAGCCACGTTTTGAATATCTTTAATCAACCCAACTCCGTCGCTAATCTTAACTCCTTTCTTTTTGAAAACTAACTTCTCATCGACGTCAAATAACTGCACTTCAAAGTTATCGCCTTTCCCTTTACCAAAAGGCCAAAAATTAACCTTAATCTGTAAATCAGGTAAAGGCAACACCTTAAACTGCCAGGGCTTTGACTCGAAAAGAGTATTATTATCTTTCGTCAGAACAAACTTAATCTCTTCTTTTTCTTTTTCCTCATTAGTTTTTAAACTAAAATCAACGGTTTTCTCTTCAAATGGTTTTATATTTTTTAAATCAGTAATGAGAAAGTTTGTGTTTTTTAATTCTTCATTCTTAATTCTTAATTCATAATTCTCGTCTTTGTCCCAAATCGCCTGTCCTGAGTTTTTCAAACTGACTTTGAAATCATACTTTGACTGGGCCACCAACTCCTTTGGTAGATTAAAACTAATACTCCCTTTTTCTCTCTGTTCCGGCTCACCTTTGACTTTTGGTAAAGACTGCACCGTGTAATACTGTTGATAAAAATTACCACTCTCGTGCGGCCGTCCAAGAGTGGTATCGGTTGGAAGTTTCCAAGAAAACTCCAAAAATGGATCGGTCTGGTAGTCCAAAACAAACGGCGTCACCGCCCTCACCCGACTATCTGGTAACCAAACGTCCTCATAAGCTGTCTTAAAATAATTCTGAATTATAAATTCTGAATTCTGAATTGTTCTTTTCCATCCTGTTTCCGTGATAAACACCGGCAACTCTTTACTCACCCCTAATCGCCCCAATAGCCTTAACTCCCATTCATAAGTCCTGACCGTCCCCCGACCATAGTCCCACGGACTGCCAGAAAAATTAGGATTAGGATAAGAATGGCTAGCCCAACCGTCGACAAAATCGAAAATTGTAGGGGTTTGATTAATCAAACCCTTAACGAACGTTTCCTCGTCCTCCATTCCCGGCATCCATGACGGCGCCGAGGCATCAAAACCGGCCAACATAACAAAGAAGTCTGGATTTTTTTCTTTTAAAGCTTTTGTAAACTCATAAGACACCTGAGCATAGCTTTTCTCATCAACCTTGCCTCCCCACTCTGAGCTGTGATTTGGTTCGTTGAACAAAATTACATAACGATCTTTAACTACCCAGTTTAAAGAGTCAAGAAAGTCAAGCCAGTTTTTAACGTCTTTTTCCTCAGGCCGGCGCCAGTTTTCTCCTTCGGGCTGGGTGGCTAAACGGATGATAGGAATTAGGTGGAGCTCTCTCATTTGATCAAAAATCCCCTGCCATTTATTATGATCGCGATCGTTTTCCTGAATAATTAAGGTAACATAACCCCATTTCCCACCATTGGAATTGACTAGATTGCTCGCTTCTTTTAAGGCTTCAAGATGGGGTTGGGCGAGATGAATACCATAAATATTATTAGGCGAGGAAGCGTAGATGGAAGTTGGGAGAAATAATAATATAAATAATGCTATTAACACTTTTTTCATTGTTATATTGTTATATGGTTATATGGTTCTTAAAACAATTTAACAATATAACCATATAGCAATTATTTTATTTCAACCTTAACTCCCGCCTTCTTAAGTAGCGCGATCCCTTCTTTATCATGGTGGTCCATCTTGCAGATTACCTTGATAATTCCTGCGTTAATCATCATCTTGGCGCAGCTAGCGCAGGGGTTGGTCGTTGAGTAAAGAGTCGCTCCTTTGGTCGAGGTCCCCAGATAAGCAGCTTGAATAATGGCGTTTTGCTCGGCGTGAATGCAGACACAACTTTCTTCGTATTCATAGGAGGTAATTTCTCCTTTGTCTCGTCTTCGACAACGTAAACATCCTCCTTCGCTGCAGTTTTTTATTCCGTGAGGTGTACCGTTATAGCCAGTGGCAATAATCCGAAAGTCTTTGACAATCACTGCTCCCACCCGTCTTCTCGTGCAGTTAGCTCGCTTTTTCACCACCTCAGCCAGCTCCATAAAATACTCATCCCATGAAGGTTTTTTCATGAATAATATTCTATTCTAACTTATTGACTAATCCAGGTAAACTAACAAATTCTACTTTTATACCCCGATAATTTCTGTTGAATTCCCTGTCAATATTATGAGCAACGACAAAATTTTTGCCTTCAGGATAACGGTGACGGAAAGAGATGATATTCCCGGGGTTAAAATTTTCTCCCCGCCATTTTGTTTCAATTGCAAACGGGTAGTTATTCCTTATGATTACAAAATCAACCTCGTGTCCGGCTTTATTTCGCCAGTAGTGAATTTTTTTCGTCTGCAGCCTACTATAAAGTTCGTTCAGAACAAAATGCTCCCAAAGAAACCCCAAGTCTTCTATTCTTAATTCGCTAAATCCTTTAAAATAGCTGATAAATCCTGTGTCAAACCCATAGACTTTCGGTGCCGCCACTATCTCCGTTGGTTTATAAGAAGAAAACGGTCTGACAACATAAGCGACTCCGGTCGCTTCGAGAATTTTTAGATAATTATTTATGGTTGTCCGACTGGCTTCACAAGGCCTGGAAAATTTATTAGCTTCAAAAATTCCCCCGCTTTGGGTAAGAATCAACTCAATAAACTTTTGAAAAGAGTAATGCTTCTCCAGCCGGAAAAGCTGGATAATGTCCTTTGCCCAAAAATCGTCAAGCCATTCCTGGAATTCCCGGGAGGGTGTTCGTTCGGACAAAAAAAACAGCGGGAGTCCTCCTTTTTCCAGACGGGAAACGATATTAAATTGCTTATCATTAAAATCCAATAAGTCCTGCCAATTCAAGGGTAAAAGCCAGATGTCTTTTTTTCTTTGCGTCAAGCTGTCCTTAAACTTCTTTGAAGATCCGAGAGTAGATGAACCAGTAGCGATTATTTTTGTCTCTTTATGGTAATCGGCGGCAATTTTTAGAATTTCCGTTGGGTTAGCCAATCGATGAATCTCGTCGATGGCTATTCTTTTCTGGTTATACTTGTCTAAAAATTCTTCAGGGTCGTCGAATATTCTCCGTGTTCGAGGAAGCTCGCAATCAAAATATTCCACATTTTTAAGACTGCGGCAAAGGAAAGTTTTTCCAACTCGACGGACACCGTGAAGCCAAATGATATTTTTCTCCTTCCAGGCATTATCAATTTTTTTAATCCAGAAGCTTCTTTTTATTATATTTACCATATGCAACGATATTAACATATAGTAGTACTAAATGCAAGTAGCCAATAAAATACTCATCCCAGAATTGTTTAGTTGACATAAGTATCATATTATACTAAACTGAAAATAATAATCTTTTATGTCTAATAAAATCCTCCCTGCTATCTTTGTAATTCTGTTTTTTGTTTTAATTGGTGAGGTTGTCTATCTTTTTTTAACGTCAAAAAATAATCAGCCGCAAAATATCTCTCCTTCTGTCGTTAATGTAACAGGGAACAATAAAAAAGAGACTCAAAGAAATGGAATTCAAGCGGTTAATGACCAGACGGTCGAAAATATAAAAATGTTTAACAAGGAAGTGATTAGATCATCAATCTTAGAAAATCAGTTTCAGGGCAAGATTATTGAAATTAAAAAAGAACCACAAGGTCAAAAAGTCGATTTTTCTTACGTTTTAAAAATAAGAATTAAAGGCAATAAAGAGACTAATAGTTTTTACTTTAATGATCAAGAAGTAAATAAAATCAAAATAAAAAATGAAAACAATTACTTATCGGTTGACGATTTAAAGGTTGGCGATGAGATAATTATTAATGAAAGATTAGATCTTCTTAAAGATATTAATGCTAATTTAATTAGTCTTGAAATTATTAAACTATAAAACATATGAATAGTAAAGTAAAAAAATATATAAAACCAAAAGTAAAAAAAGAGACTGTTAAAATAAATTTTTATTTAAAAAGAAAGTTAAATCCGTATTTAAATGAAAATGAACTCTTACTAGCGGTTCTTACGTCCCCTATATAATTTTTTCTAAAATAAATTAAAATCTTCTTATGAGGAAATTTATTAACAAACTAGTTTCTTCGTACCAAATTCCTTTAGCGTCTGTTGGAGTCAGTATGCTACCAATTTTGCAGGAAAATGACGTTGTTTATTACCAAAAATTTCCTTTTTTATGGCTTAAAGTCAACGATTTAATTCTTTTTAATAAAAACAAACAATTAGTCTGTCATAGGGTGATTTATAAAAAAGGCTATACAATCACCAAAGGCGATAATAATCGAAAGATTGATGGAAAAATCAAGTCTAGTCAAATTATCGGACGAATCACTAAGATTAAAAGAAATGGCCAAACTTATCGGCTAAACGATCTTTATCTTTTTCAATCAACTCTCTACTTTCAAGAAATCGTAAAAATCAAAAAGAGATTTGAAAAGAAAAAAATTAATTTCGTCTTTTTAAAAGGCTTGCCGCTTCACCTGTATTTTGAAGAAAACCACCCAAGACGTCTTTATGCCGACTGTGACGTCTTAGTTGATAAAAAAGATTTTGATAAAGCTAAAAAAATCTTATCCTTATCTGACTATAAAAGTAATGACGCTCGTTTCTCTCCCGCCCAAAAAAAACTAAAAAATAAAGGAATCGAGTCTTCTTTTTTAAAAATCATCAATGGAGTTCCTGTTGTTTTTGATATCCATTTAGAACCAGTTTTCCTCATGGTCCAAATAGATTCACTTAATCCTCTTTATCCCCAAAAACTTCTTGACCAATTAACCGATGAATTCCTAAAAAACAAACAACAAATAACAATCAACAATCAGCAATTTTATATACTAAATACTAGATACTTAATACTATATTTAGCTCTCCACTTCTTCCACCACAACTTCCGCGGTGCTTTCCGTTTAGAATTCATCGATAAGGTTATTAGAAAAAGTCGATTGACTGATAAAAAATGGGGGGAGATAATGATTGAAATCGAAAAATACAGGTTAAAAAACTTTGTTTTTCCTGTTTTTCTTTTATTAAAAAAATATTATCAAACGCCCATTCCTAACTTTATAAACTTTAAGAACTTTACAAACTTTAAGAACTCGGATATCTTTAATGACGAAACTCGCCTTGAAGCTGGTATTAATCGCTTCAAAAACATCTTTTTTCTTTCTCCACGTCCATTAATAATAAAGCTGGGGGTATTTTTCAATCCGGCGGTTATTTACTTGACTTTTTTTTCTTTAAAGAAGAGATTATTTTATTTTTTTTCAACTCATTTAAAAATTCATTGACGTCTTTTTCCGCTTTTTTTTTATTAATCTTATATTTTTTGATTAATAGACCAATAATCTTGTCTTTTTCAAATCCTTTTTTTAGTTTTCCGAATATCAATGAAGCTGTCTCGTTGAAAGTATAAAGCGCCGATTCCTCGCCATCAAAAATCGTCAATTTTTTACCTATTTTTTGACTAATAAATCCTTTACTAATTTTCCACTTCATATTTTTTCAGCAAATTTATTAATCTGTCTCTATTTTTGGCAAAATAAAGATAGTAAAATTGATTGAAATTTTCGACAAAATCAAAAAGATATTTTATTTGTTTTTTATAATTTTTTTCCGAAGACCAGAATTGATTTATCATCATTTTTAATATTTTTTCTTTATTTTTTATTTTTTCGGTCCTAAAATTATGGCTTTTTTTTAGAAAAAAAACAGATTCAATTAGATATTTTTTATTAGTTTTGTAAATCCAATCATTTTTTTCAATAAACGGTGTTTGATATAAAAAATAACGTCCGTTTTCTTTTTTGATTATGACTGTATCATCAGCTAAGGCTGTAAGCTTAGGATAAAGCAATCTCATTGCTGTTGATTTACCAGCTCTGTTTTTTCCGGTAAAAATAAAGGCCACCTTATCCTTTTCAACGGCTGAACCATGGCTGACAAAACCACGGTTTTTTGCCAATAAATCGATCAAGGCCTCTCTTAAAATCATCTGAAACTGAAGAAGGCTAATTTGGTAATAGGTAGTAATCGTCTTGTCTTTTTTTTTATCAAAAAAATTAACAAAGTATTTTTCTGGATATTTCTTATTGAGAATTAGCGTGGTTGTCTCCTCAATGTCAATAAAATAATCAATCTTATTTTTCTTCTGAACAATAAATCCCTGGAAGTAGTGAAGAATTTCTTTTTTTAACTTTTCATAAGCAAACTCCCACTCGGTTTTTTTGAAATTAATCTGAATATTAAATCCAGCGATGTTTAAAATAAGGTGGTCAATCATTGTTTTTCTATTTTATAGTATAATTTCTCCGTATGAAAAAACTCCTTAAGTTTATCAAAAAACACTTCTTTTTATTAGTCTTTTTTATGGTAATTATTTTTGTCTTCATAGTTGTTATCTACAAGCTATTTCTCTCTAAACCAATCTATATTTACTTAAAAGTTAAAGTGGGACAGGGCCTATGGTGGGTGTCTACCGTTAAGCCAAATTCTTGGTTTATTAACGCCATTAATCACGAAAAAGAGAAATCCAACAATAATGAAGCAAGAATAATCCAGACGGTTTTCTGTCCTTATTTTTTCCTTAGTTCTAACAATCAGTATTTTAATGATCAATATAATAGCTATGTTGTTTTGAAAATAAGAGTTAATAGGTTAAAAACCGGTCAGTATGTTTATCAGGGCCAAAAAATTAGTGTCGGTGGCCCGATTGACTTTGAGCTCACGTCAGTTCAGTTTTCAGGAACAATCGTTGAAATGAACGACCAACCGATCTATGACAAATTAACAAAAAAAACTGTTTATCTCGTTAAAAATAATCCACAACCGGAAGAATATGACAACATTAAGATAAACGATGGTTACTTTGACGGTAAAAGACAAATATTTAAAATCGTCGACAAATCTTTTATTAATGGCAACATTAATCTCAAGGCAAAAATCAGCGTTAAGGAGATTAATCGCCAATGGATCTACTGCGAAGAAGAAACGATTGCCACCGGCAAGCCGATTAATTTTATTACTCCAAACTCCATTCTTGCTAACTATCTAATTACTAAGATTGAATAGGATTCAATTAAGCCCCTTAGAAAAAAGAAATTAAAATAAAACTGCAGGTGTGATCTTGGATTAAAAAAAGCGTAGATAATAACTGACCAAAAACAAACAATTAAAGCTTTGACGACTGTTAGTTGATTTTTATTTGCTACCTTCCAGTCCTTTTTTACAAAATAAAATAGCATCAGCAGGAACGACAAAAGTCCAATTATTCCAGTTTCCACAAAAATCTGGGCAAAAAGATTGTGAGGATAAAGAAGGGTAGCTTGATAAAATTTTCTATTGCTGCCTATCATCTGATACTGTCTATTTTTTAATGCTTCTGGTAGATAGTCGTAAAAATGACCTAGGCCAACACCAAAAAAAAGATGATTTTTGCCAATCTCAATAGCCTCATTAATTAATTGTTTTCTGGCGGAAAGAGTTAAGACATCTTCGCTTTTATTCTCAAGTAAAAACCTATTGATGACGGAGTAGCCTTTTTGGATATTGATATAATTTAGGCTGACAATAAAAATAATTACTCCAGATATCAGATAGAAAAAAATGCTTTTCAGGTTAATCTTAAGTAAACTTTTTCTGAAAACTATCAAAAAACCAAGCAAAGAAAATACAAACGTTAAAAATCTATCACGGTAATTGGACCAAAAAGCTAATAAAAATATTATCGATGACAGAATAAGATAAAAAACCTTTTTTTTCCAGGAAGAGCTTTTAAAAAACAAAAAATATAAAATTACAGGTAGATAAACTTCACCGTAAGACTCAAAAAATAGTCGATCGCGACCAAGATTAAACTTCATAATGTCCAAGACTGAAGGATGAATAAATTTATAGAAAAAATCAAGAATTAAGGGATTAAAAAAAATTAGGAGTTCAATTAAGGCATTGATAGAAACCGTAACAACAAGTAGATATATTAGAGTTTTTTTTGTTTTTTCTTTTGATTCGGTCAGGAAATACTGAAGGTTAAAGATAAAAAGAAAGATGAAAATGTATTTCTCAAAATAATAGAAAAAGGTGTTTGGTTCAATGGCGTTAATGACTGAGAAAGACTGAGAAATAAAAAAAATTAAAGATAAAGATAGAAATTTATTAATTTTTAGTCTGTATTTTTTAATAATAAAGACATAAACAAAGATTGCTCCGTTAATTAGTCTAAATAAAATGTGAGTTGTTAGTTTAAAAGGTAAAAGAATCGGTGGTAGTCTAATCAGTATGAACGAAAGATAAAATAGTATTAACATTTCAGCTTATAATCATAACAAAACTCTTTAATAATCTTCATCAAATCACAGTTGACCGGCGGATTAACTGTTTTTTTAACTTCTCTTAGAAATTCCGTAAATTTTTCCTTCCCTTGTTTCTCGCCATAGAGATTAATAAGCAGCTGTAATATTTTTTCTAATCTACTGCTTCTGGTCATCGGACTGCCAAGAAACTCCCGTTTATAATACTCAACGGCCAGAGATTTTTCTCCTTTACATTCATAATAATCGCCCAACTTACCATTTAATACGTAATTCTTTGTCGAGTAGGCAATGTTTTTAATAAAAGTCTGGGAAAAAAAATATATCTGAAAAATAATTAATACCGCTAAACTTAATAAAATATTATCTAATTCGACAAGGTTTTTTTCCTCCTTAACCAGCAAACCAGCTAAGACAAACCATATAATTAGGAAAAAATTAAAGCGGTAGGCAAAATCGAACATAAAAATTAACGTCAGTGAAATAAATAGATAGAAATGAGTGTCTTTTTTGCTCTTTATTAATAAAAATATGAAATAAATTATAAAAAAAATTCCTGCTAAGATGCCGTTTTCTGCCAAAATATCTAAAAAGATATTATGAGCGGTTGTCGTATTCTCCGCCCAGTTAACCTGCCTCTTTGACGCGGCAAATAAAAAATTGCCTGGGCCGACGCCAAACCAAGGCAGTTCTTTGATCGAGGAGGCTGCATAAGAAAAATGCCTCGGTCGATCTGCCAAAAAACTCTTTTCTTGAGGAATATTAAGTTTTTTTTCAATGGCTTCCGATAGTTTTGTTGGGAATATTTTTCTTGTTTCCTTAGCGGTAATTAAGAAAAACATTAATGTAAAAAAAAGAAGTAAAAAAAAGGTTGTTTTTTTAAAAATTGACCGATTAAATAAGCTTACTAGTATCAAAGATAGATACCCAGTTCTTGAATATGAGAGAAGAAAGGCAGGAAACAACAGTAAAGATAACCAATTATTATTCTGTAAACCAATAATTAATCCTAAAACTAAAAGATTACCCAGTTCGTTGTGAAAATAGCCGGTATAAAATAAGCTTCCACCGTTGGAAAACCAGCTCAAGTGAAAAAAACCATTAACGATAAATAAAACTGTTGCTAAAAGGCAGAGGAAAATAATAAATTTAGAAAAATATTTTTTAATTTCCTGTTGATAATTAAAGCTGAAGATAAAGATTAAAAAGGCTGAGATATAGACCAATAAAGACTCAAAGGCAGTCTGTTTATCGATCGCCAGCATCACCGAAACACCGGAAAAGACAAGAAACAACAGGTAAAAAATGGAAATTTTTGGCAACGATATTTTTTTGTTTTTGATTACCGAACCAAGATAAAGAAGAATCGGGAAGAAAAGAGTGATATAAAAATTTAGATTTGGCAATCTCTCAAAGATAAAAACGTCGCTAAGAAATAAGAGCAGCAAAAAGAAATAAAAAACCATGAGTTAATTATAGAATATATATAATGAACTTCCTAAAATTAAAAAAATCTTGGCCGATCTTAGTTTTTTTGCTATTTTTCATAGATATCTTCGTCTATCTAAGCTACATCAATCCGATCATTCTCTGCAAAAATAGCGTCATGAATGTCGTCGGCCACCCTGACGACGATCTATTATTTTTAAGCCCTGACTTGATTAGCAATATCGATAAGGGAAAATGCGTCAGGTCGGTCTTTGTCACCGCGGCTGATGCAGGGCAGGATAAATCTTATTGGTTGGGCCGTGAAGAAGGCATAAAAGCCGCTTATAGCTTCATGGCAAAAACTAGCAACTCCTGGGTAGAAAAAAATATTTCTTTTAAAAAGAATAGAATTGCGGTTTTTAACTTAAAAAACGATCCAAGAATTTCTTTGATCTTTATAAGGCTTCCCGACGGCAGTTTCCAAGGAACGGGCTACAAAAATCATAACTATGAAAGCATCGGTAAACTCGCTCAAGAAAAAATAACCAGAATATCGACTGTTGACGGTTCGGCAAAATATACTAAAGAATCACTAATCAATACTCTTCTATCTCTAATGGAATACTATAAACCCAACGAAATCCACACTCAAGATCTTTTTGTCAATGAAAATCAAGGAGATCATAGTGACCACTATGCGGCCGGATATTTTACGTATCTGGCAGAAAAAAAATATCTCAAACCTCATAAAACCATCTACTACGTCGACTATGCCATCGAGTCAAAGTCTGCCAATATCTCTCAAGCTGACTACTTGATCAAAAAGAACGCCTTTCTGATATATGCCAACTACGACCAACAGGCTACTAACCAAAACTACCTTCCGTGGTTAACCAGGCAGTATAAAACTCAAACGGATTAATTATTTATTCAAACTTTCTACAAAAATCTTTCCTTTCTCCGTCAGCTTTTTGGTATTCCAGTCGATCAACGACTGGCCTCCTGCGTCTTCCAACCTATCTACTGTATAACCTACATAACTCAATTTAAATTTATTGGCGTTGTCGATGACTCTTTTGAAATAGTCGTTATCCTCTTTGGCGCCAAACCCGTCGTGATAAACTCCGCCGAACTCGCCAATCATGATCGAATATCTATCTATATATTTATCCCAAAGAAAACCATCAACGGTAGTTTTTTTCAATTCTTCTATGTTTTTGGCAGGATAGTCGTGGAAGTCCAAGAAAATATTTTTGTAATCAAAGTCCAATCCGCCAAAAAATCGTCGTCCGTTATCTAACCCCGAAATACCAATTACAATATCTTTTTTAATTAGCCTCGATCGATCTACAAAGTCCTTATGGTAAAACTTCCACTCTTCCCAGCTCATCGCATACGGCTCAGCCCAAACGCCGTATATTACATGGCTCTCATCCTTATATCTCTCTATCAGCTTTAGACTCAATTCCTTTGTCGACGCGATCCTTTGTTGATGATTTCTATAATCGTTCACGTCGATTACCGGCACTAAATAAACGAAAATTGAGTTATATTTTGCCCAATAAATCAGATAGTCCAGCTTAGCAAGAGTGGGATAAGTCTTGTCCGGATAAAGATATAGAGTGATTAAATTGACTCCATTTTTTTTGAAGATTGTAAAAATCTCGGTAAGTTTTGTCAGGTCATATTCGTTTCTGGCAAATGCCATAGTCGATACACCTTTTAACTGTACTATATTGTTGTCCTGGTCAATGAAGTTATTTTTTTCTATTCGAAGATAATTTCTTTTTATTTTTTCTTTGTTTTTGCTGAATAAAAAAGCTGAAAAAATAACAATAAGCTCAATTATTATTAAAATCACAAGCAAGATTTTTCTCATTTAATCAGAGGTCGGATAAGACTTACCAACCTACCAAACTTAATTTTCTTTTTTGCTTCACGTATGACCATGCCGACCAAGAAGTTGATCGCGTTGGTTTTTCCTGATTTATAGTCACTGACTGCCTGGGAATTGGCTTTCAAAACTTTTTCAATAATTATTTTCAAATCATCATCATTTACTTCATCGACGCTCGTCATTTTTTTAAACTCTTCGACCGTCTTTATCTTTTTGTGGACCATGGCGTTGACGAATTTCTCAACTGATAGCTTTTCTTTAACACACTGCTCAAATAGTCCGTCAAGTTTTTTTGATTCTTCGGCGGTCTCAAAAAGAAGCTCGACCAACTCTGGTTTTAGATGATATTTTTCCTGCCAACCCTTAAAGACAGAGTCCAATGGGACTGGTAGATCAGATTTTATTTCCTTCAACCAGCTGTCATTAATTTTAATTGGCGGAATGTCCGGGTCGGGAAAATATCTGTAGTCAGCTGCCTCTTCTTTGGTTCTTTGAGTATAGGTAATGTTTTTCTCGGCATTATATCCCCGTGTCTCCTGGGTTGGTGTCTTCCCTGCTTCTAAAATCTCTTTCTGTCTCTCAATTTCGTATTCTATTCCTCGCTCTAGGAAACGGAATGAATTGATATTTTTTAATTCCACTTTGTAATTTGGTAGTTCCAATTTTTGACTTTTGACTTTTGACTTTTGACTTTGTAATGATATATTCGCTTCCAGTCTCATTCCTCCCTTTTCCATATCACAATCCGAAATATCCAAATAGCGAATAATCTGACGAAGTTTTTTAGCATACTCTTTAGCTTGAGCGGCGCAGTGGATATCCGGTTCAGTAACGATTTCGACTAAGGGAACGCCGCTCCTATTAAAGTCAATCAGAGTCACGTTACGACCGTTGACTTTTTGGTGGATGAGTTTTCCGGTATCTTCTTCAAGATGGACGCGGGTAATTCCAACCGGGCCGGATGATGTTTCTACCTTTCCATTAACGCAAAACGGCATGTCATATTGGGAGATCTGGTAGCCTTTTGGCAGGTCTGGATAAAAATAGTGTTTCCGGTCGAACTTTGACAGTTTATTAATTTTACATCCCAAGGCCAGCCCCAACTTTATCGCCCACTCGATGGCTTTCTTATTGGCAACAGGCAGTGCGCCGGGTAATCCTAGACAAACTGGACAGGTATAGATGTTGGGTTTGGAAGCGTGAAAAGGATCGTTTTTGCAGCTACAGAACATCTTCGATAAAGTTTTCAGCTCAACGTGAATTTCAAGACCAATAATCGTTTTGTAATTTGAATTTTGAAATTGATTTGTCATTTGGATTTTGTCATTTATCATTTGTAACGGTCATCTCTCCAGCAATGTTTGTTAAAAATAATTTTTTTATTTTTTTTATATCTCGCGTCTGAGCTAGAATCCACATCAGTTTTGTCGAAGCCGCCTCAATCGTCATATCTCCTCCTGGTATCGCCCCCCCCCACAGGGCTTGCTGACCCACTTCGTAAAGGTGCATTTTGGTGACGCCGCTTTTACACTGGCTTAAAATAATTACTGGAAGATCCAATTTTTTTGCTTTCTGTAAAAACGGCATTAAAGAATTTGGAATATTCCCCGGACCATATCCCTCAAGGATTATGCCATGAAAACAATCGGGAACAAACTCCATCAAGCTATTATTTGATAAACCGGGGATGGTTTTAAAGGAAATTATATTGGGGTCGAAATCAAGATTGACCGGAATTTTTTTGTTATTTAAAACGTATTTATTTTTTATTTCCGGTTCAAGTTGTATTGTGCCGACCGGTTCGACAATCGGACTATCAAAAGGATCCAAGCTTGATTCATAAATCTTTGTTGTTCTATTTCCCTGAAGAATCTTTTGTCCAAAAACAATAAAAACTCCTTTTGGTAATTTTGACACCAAGCTGACGGAATTAATCAGATTAGTGCCGGCGTCGCTTGGTATATCTTCTAAGGGTTTTTGGCTTCCGGTCATCACTATTGGCTTTCCAACGTTTATAAGAGCATAGGATAAAGCTGAAGCTGTATAGGCCATCGTATCGGTGCCGTGAGTAATGACGAATCCGTCATATTTGTTTTCGTTATCAATTACTGTCTTGGCGATTTTTGTCCAAATTTTAGGCTCCATATTAGTACTGTCAATATTGACGATCTGGATAAAATCAATCTCCGCGAATTTTGAAAGTTCAGGAAAAAACTTTAGCAGTTCTTCGGCATTATGAAAAGGGGTTAAAGCACCTTTTTCATTCTTTCTCATCGTCATCGTTCCTCCGCAAAATAAGATGCAAATTTTTTTCATTTTATTTAATTATTGGTGGTAACTTTTTATGCCAATCGGTTTCCTGTTGATATAAATAACCAAACTGCAAGAGTTCGCTCTCAGCAAATCTTTTACCAATAATCTGCATTCCTATTGGTAGGCCACTGTCAGAAAATCCAGCGGGGATTGCCAAACTTGGAGCGCCAACGAGATTAATTGTCCCGGTATAAAGATCCTCTAATATATTTTTTAATGGATCATTGATTAATTCTCCAATTTTGGATGGCAAACTAGGAGTAATTGGAGCTAGTAAAACATCGCATTTTTTTAACGCATTTTCATATTCCTCAATAAGAACTGTCCTTAATTTTTGGGCTTTTTTATATAGTTTATCTGCATAGCCAGCAGATAAGGCATAGGTACCAAGAATAATCCTTTTTTTTGTTTCTTCAGAGAATAGTTCTCTCTGGCCGCCATATCTGACGCCGTCATAACGGCTTAAATTAGAACTTGTTTCACTTAAAGCAATTAAATAATAAATGGATACTCCATAAATAAAATGTGGTAAATGAACTTCTTTAATCTCTGCCCCCAGTTTTTTAAAAATTATTATTGCTTTCAAAATTGTTTCTTTAACCTTTTGGTGAAGACCTTTTCCAAAAAATTCTTTTGGAAGTCCGATTATCTTTCCTTTTATTGACTGTCCTAGTAACCGGCTATATTCGATAACTTCCGTCCGTGAACTGGTTGAGTCAAGATAATCTTTGCCGGACATTATTTCAAGGAGATAACTTAAGTCTTCAACAGATTTAGCCATCGGGCCAACAGAATCCAAAGATGATGCATAGGCAATATTACCAAGTCTAGAAACTCGACCATAAGTCACTTTTAATCCTGAAATATTACACATGCTTGACGGATTTCTGATCGAGCCGCCTGTATCTTCACCAACGGCAAAAGAAACCATCCGAGTTGATATAGCAATAGCTGATCCACCAGATGATCCGCCGGGAATTCTCGTCTGATCCCAAGGGTTATGAGCTGGATGATAATCAGTATTTTCCGTTGACCCACCATGACCCCAGGCATCCATATTGTTTTTTCCAATTAGAATTGAACCAGAATTAATTATTTTATTAAAAACTGTTGCGCAGTATGGCGGATAAAAATCGTTTAAAATTTTGTTTCCGGCGGTCGTCCGAATATTTTCCGTACAGTAAGCATCTTTTATTGAAAAAGGAAGACCGTAGACAATAGAGGGAGTGTTTTTTCTTTCTTTATCTTTTATTTCTGCTTCCTTTAAAACTTCTTTCTTTTCTCTAATAGTGATAAAACTGTAAAGCTTATTATTTAGTTTTTCTATTTGATTAAAAGATTCTTTTACCAAATCAACACTGCTGATTTCTTTTTTTCTTAACAAACCGTTAAGTTCTTTTATTGACTTATTAAGCAACATACTAGTCTTCTTTTAAAATTTGTGGTACTAAAAAATAACCGTTATGAGTATTTTTACTATTTTTTAAAGCTTCTTTTTGTGATAAAGACTGTTTGATTTTATCTTCTCGAAAGACGTTTTCCTCATCGGTTACTCTAGCTGTTTCAGAAATATTTTCCACCTTAAGATTTTTTATTTCTTCCATATAACCAACAACAGTCGTTAGATCTTGACTATATTTATTTATTTGATTATCAGTTAGATTAAGTTTTACCAATTTCGCCAAGTTTTTAACTAGGTCTTTGCTGATTTTTAGCATACTCTATTTTATAAAATAAATCGCTCGCCGTCTTGGGAATTATAGAGCAGCCCCAAGAGCAACGCAATACTCAGCGCTTTGAGGAAAAACCGGGGTGAGATTAAAAAGAGCGGCAATCTGAGTGAGATAAGCTTTGATTATTTGGCTGGTCGCCAGCCGGCCAACATAGACAACATTTTTTTGTGCCACACTTTTAGCGGTTAAACAGCTGATTAATCCAATCGTCTCCGCCACCATACCAACTAAGCTTTGAGCTAAATCCTCTTTTTTTCGCGACTTTAACTTGCCAAAGTTAGAAGCAGTCGCCTCCTTTGGGAGAAGACCAATTCCTTGTCCTAAAACATCACCAACTGTTAAGTCAACCAGAGTACGACTGCCTTTTTTTGCCAGCTCAAAAATCATCTCGGCCGAGTCAGTATTTAAAATAAGCTTGCCTAAACCGGTGAGCGTCCCTCCGCCAACAGCCGTCCCCCCAAGATGCTGGCTGGGTTTATCTTTTTGGGCCAACACGGCCGCTGTCCCAGTGCCACAACTGACAACAACCGCTGTCTCCAAACCAGATAAAAATAATCCGCCTTTAGCCAAACAGTCAAACTCGTTTTTCTCCTGGGCAGTCACTATCTTGTCATAGTTAGGAAGTGTTTTTAGCCAATCTGGAGAATATTCTTTTCGGGTAATTGTTTTTTTAAAGAAAATTTTTTGACCATCAAAAATAACAACATCAACAAACGAAGCACCGCGATCTATCCCAAGAGTTCTCATAAGTTATTATTCTAACGAAAAAGCTGGTTAATTAACCGATAAATATCTTTTCTGTGTCCAATTAAGATGATATAAACTTCACTGACGGTTTTTCTATAAACAATCCGGTAATTACCGACTCTGACTCGGTAAATATTTTTGAATCCGCTTAACTTCTCTTCATTAGTATTGGCGACTGGATCTATGATTAATCTTATTTTCCGTGTTAGAGCAATCTGGTCAACTTTAGGAATTTTTTTCAGCTCTTTTACTGCCTTAGGAGAGATAATTATCTTCATAGATTAAGTTTTTTGGCGACCGCCTCAAAATCTCCACCTTTCTTAAAGTCAGTCTCCTCTATGGCTCTTTTATCAATCATGTCTTCAAGATAAGAAACTAGTTTTTCATAAAAATCCTTACCTAAAAGATAGGCTTTGACTTGATTGCGGTTTTCAATCGCTAGAGGATAATCGGCCGCAAAGCCAATTGCTTTTGAGGGATTAATTTTTAGATCGGAAATTGAAATTGTATTCATATGGAAAAATATTATCAAAATTTAGGTCTTTTGTCAAGACCTATTATTAGGTCTTATAATTTAAACCCATTGACAAAGTATCACGACATAATTATCATTTAATTATGTTATACTTTTTATCTTTTTCTCCAATTTTAATTATCATCGTCATCATTTTTCTTCTCAAAATGCTGATTATTATCGATCAATTCGAGCGAGGCGTAGTTCTAACATTAGGAAAATATTCCAACACACTTCAACCAGGGCTAAACATTTTAATTCCAATTGTCCAGCGAGTGATAAAAGTCGACATGAGAATTACAACTTCAGACATCCCTCAGCAAGAAGTTATCACTAAAGATAATGTACCAGTAGGTATCAATGCTGTTGTTTATTTCCAGGTAAAAAAACCTGAAGATGCTGTATTAAAAATTCAAGATTACACTTACGCCATCACCCAATATGCCCAAACCGCTTTAAGGGATATTATTGGCGGCGTTGAGTTAGACGGTCTTCTTACCGAAAGACAAAAAATCGCTGATGAAATTAAAACTATCGTTGACCAGGAAACTACCGATTGGGGAATTGATGTTACTGCCATCAAAATCCAGGATATTGAAGTGCCAGCTGACATGAAAAGAGTAATGGCAAAACAAGCTGAAGCAGAACGGGAAAGAAGAGCAACAATCATTCGCTCTGAAGGAGAACTGAGTGCGTCCCAAAACTTGAATAAAGCCATGGGAATGCTTTCACAAAGTGGCGCCATCTCTCTTAGAACATTACAGACAATCGAATCAACAACAGCAAATCCTGCTAATACAGTTGTTTTTGCTATTCCTGTTGAAATTATTGAGGGTTTTAAGAAAATGGTTTCTTCATCTAAGTAAACTTACTCTATTTCTTTTAAAAATTCCTCTGCCAATTTACCAGTTGAAGTTGTTGAATGAAAAAATTCTTTCCAAACAACTACTATATTTGCACCATTAAATATCGCCCGCTGAACTTCCCGGATCGTATCTCCTCCGGCGATCGAAATCATGACATTGTAAGTGCTCAAGACTTTATTAATTTGGATGTAAGGAATTGGCTTGTCTTTATTGAATTTTTCTTCGTCTACACCGCGGTGGAGCAAAACCACATCCGGCGGTCTTCTCAGCTTTCTCAAAACATTTATAGGGTATTCTATATTCATCATGTCAACCATGCTGTCAAGGCCTTCTTTTTCACAACTGGCAATAAAACTATTGAGGGTTTCGATAGGCGCCTGACCCAAACATATGGCCGCCGAGGCACCTCCGCTTTTGGCTATAACAACCTCTGTTTCGGCCCGATCCATGGTTTTTAAATCGGCGGCGATATAGGGAGTCACCCCAACGTTAAAATTTTTTTGCTGACACCAGGAATAGAGATTATGAATCGCCTGTTGCCCATAGGCTTTAATTAATGGGGTGCCCGCCTCAATGATAATCCGGTCGCTCGAAGGAAGATTGTCTATAATAGAATAGGCTTCATTTAGAGTTGAATTTAGGGCAACCTGAAGGTATTTTTTCTTTTTGGAAAGGATCATAAATTAAAGTATACATCAAGTAGTAAATTACATCAAGTATTACCTATTGACAAAAGTAATACTTTATGATAAATTCATTACATGAACGGAATCACCACTATCACCACCAAAGGTCAGGTCACTATTCCTTCCGAAGTCAGGAAGATGCTTGATATTACTATAGGAGATAAGGCTTCTTTTACCGATGTCGTGCCTTCGGAAAGGAAAATTGTTATTAAAATCATTCCCGCAAATATTGTTGATGAATTGGCTGGTTCGCTCCATTCTAAAGTCAAATACACCGATCAAAAGAAAGTCAGAAAAGCTTTACAACTATCTCTTGCTAAAAAATATAAAATAAAGTGAAAAAAACTATTTTTGTTGACGCTAATATTGTTATTCGTTTTTTTCTGAAGGACCATCCGACCCTTTATCCACAAGCATATTCTATTTTTTCTAAGGCAGAAAGCGGGCTGATTGATGTTTATTTGGATGAGGTCGTTGCCGCGGAAATCGTTTGGTCGCTGACTTCTTTTTACAAAAAAAGGAAAGAGGAAGTCGTAGATAAGTTAGAAAAACTTTTGTCCCAAGAATGGGTTATCAATCCCAGAAAAAAACTGCTTTTAAAAACTTTGTCTATTTACAAAGAAAAAAGTCTTGATTACATAGATTGTTGGATTTTTGTTATCAATAATTATTTAGAGACTGAACTGGAGACTTTTGACCACCGTTTGAAAAAGTTAATATAATTTGTAGCCAATCCTACGTAAGAATTCCTTTCTCTCTTTTTCCTCTTTTTCATTTTCCACGCTAATTGGAGACTCGCCGTCAACAACGCCTAAGATTGCCCGGCCAAGCTTGGTTTCGGCAATGATGACTTCGGTCGGATTAGCAGTGGCACAGAAAATGTTAACCACCTCTGATAAATTTTTTATCCGATTTAAAACATTAATCGGGTAGGCATTTTTTAGAAAGATAAATAATGAGTGGCCGGCAGCGACTTTCTTGGCATTTTTCACTGCCAAGTCAGTCATTTCCTCATCTGTTCCGGCTTTCCTGATTTTTTTGACTCCCGAGGCCTCAGAAAAAGCCAGACCGAACTTTATCCCCGGCACCGTCTCAACCAAAGTCTCATAACAGTCCTCTACCGTCTTAATAAAATGCGACTGGGCTAAAATAAAATTAATCTCGGCCGGTTTTTCGATTTTAATATTTAAAAATTTCATAGTACTTTGTTCGCTTCGGTCGAAATGACTAATACTTTAATTTTACTATACAACATTAATTCTGGTACAATAGTTTTATGAAACCGATAAATATCTCATCGCTGATTAAAAAATACGGCCCCGGCTATGTTGCCAAAAGCAAAAAAACCGGTCGCGTTGTTGCTCATGCAAAAAGACTAGATACTCTTATTAAAAAAACCGGGAAAAGATCCGACGTCACTATTTCTTGGCTACCGAAAGGTAATGTTAAATATGTCTTTAGAATTTCCCTTTGAATACGCAGACATTGAAGGATTAGGAAGACTGTTTTATCCCATTGTTAAAACCAATCTAAAAACTGTAAACGGTTGGCAGGAGTTTGAATTTTTGGTCGACACCGGAGCGGATATAACTACCGTTCCTTCTCATCTTTTACCGGTTCTGGGACTTGAAAAATCAAAACTTCATTTAAACAATACTTTGGGCGTCGGCGGAATTTCCATAAAAAGTTGGGATTTTAAACTACCTATTAAAATCGGAAAAAAAGAATTATTGGTTGATTGCAGCGCCGTTGATACAAAAGAAGACTCTATGCCGCTTCTTTTAGGAAGAAAGGATATCTTCGAAAATCGTTATAACTTGCTTTTAGATAGTAAAAGAAAAGTAACTATAATTTCGGAAAATGCGACTGGACAAGAATAAAATTAATTTCCCCTGGTTTTTCGATGGAAATGTTGAGGAATCTCATAGATATATTTTACACTTTAAATTAGTTTATCTTTTTTCAACAACAAAATATCCCAATTTAAAAACTCCGGCGTCCATGCATAGTTTGGTATAGATCGGTCCGAGAAAAATGTCTTCGGCGGTTTTTAAAAGTTCTCCCTTAGTTGCAGTCTTAATTAATTCACCGATAAATTCTCTGTTTTTAACTAAGCCGGCTGCTTGTTTAATAGATTTATAATCGCTAGTATGATCCATAACAAAATGATAGTAATAATCAACTACGGGCTTGATTCCTTCGGTAATATCTTCAAATTTAATAACATTAAAGTGTTCTTTTTGGAAATATCTCTTATAATGACTAAAAGTTTCCATAAAAGGAAAGGCTGCTAGGCGACAAAAGGGTTTTATAAGAAGTTCTTTTTGAAAAATTGTCGGTCTTTCCGACTGAAGCCATGCGGTCATTACTAATCTTCCTTTGTGTTTTAATAATTTCCTAACAATTTTTATTGCTTTATGTTTATTTGGCAAATGAGGTTCGGCATCAATAAAAAAACAAGTGTTAAACTCTTCTTTAAAGCTAAGATCCATAATGTCATTTTCGATAAAATTTATTTTCGCTTTTTTCTTTTTAGCTCTTTCTCTGGCAATATTTAACTGATGCTTGTTAATATTAACCGCAGTTATATCACAACAGTAACGGGAATAAATCAGTAATGATAAAGAGCCAATACCGCAACCAAGATCGATAATATAGTTTTTTGAATTTATCTTCCCATCAGCTAGAATCATATTATTGAAGTCAACTATTGCCTGTTTTTTTGTCTTGCCTTTTTCCCAAATATAAAGATGGAAGTGCTCGCCAATAAATCTCTCGTAGGCCCCAGTGGCAAGATTATAATATTTATTAACATTATCTAAGTAATCTTTTTTCATAAAGATATCAAAACTAACCCTACCAAAATTCCCAAAATCCCAACTGCTTGATTAGCCTTTATCTTTTCTTTAAAAAATATTCTCGCAAGAATGATGGTAACAAGAACGTAAGCGCTACCGATTGGGGCAACGATTGAAGCATAAGAACCAGCTGTTCCTAAAGAATAGGTAAAAAACCCAACTATATCAAAGACGCCAATTAAAATTAAGACCAAGAGGGGAAAGTTGACTTTTTTTTCAACAAATTCTTTTTTTGCCAAAACCATGTAGGTCGCTAAAAATATTAAAAGAAAAAACCTAAAACTTATTGCTGGCAAGAACCAACCCATCGTCTTGGTCAAAGACGCCAGCATAAATAAGGAAATTCCCCAACAAAGCATCGCCATCAGCCCTTCTTTAACGCCGACCAGTAGTTTTATTTTTCTCTTAAGAAAACTGTCAACGTCTAGCGAGGCCAAAATAATCCCGATAACAATAAAAATAATTGCTAAGACTTGATTGGTTTTTAAAGCTTCTTTCAAAATCACTACTCCTAACATCGCTGTCAAAAGTCCCCAACAGGCAGCCACTGAACTAACAAGTGATACTTGAGCTTTAGCTAAACCTTTGTAAAAAGACAGGTAGGCAATCATCTGAAGTATGGCAACAACGGCGATCTGAGGAAGATAATGATAGATGAGAAAAAAATTAAAAGAAGAAAGCTTATAGAAAAAATAAAAAAGACCTAAGATAAGGCCGAAAAACTCCATCCAAAAAAGGACGATAAAGTTTTTTGTCTGCCGGTTAGCGACTGCTTCAAAAAATATCGCGATTCCCCAGCCAGCCATTGCTGCTAAACCCATGATGATGCCCATAGATATTTTGTCCTCCTTCGTTCATGTTCAGCTCGTGGTCTACGTCCACGCAGCTGAAATATTCACTTCGGAAGGACACAAGAGTCGCTAATTTCTCATTCTTCGAAAAGCGACTCTAGTGTCGGGGCGGTGGGACTTGAACCCACGGTCTTCAGACCCCCAGCCTGACGCTTTGGCCATCTAAGCTACGCCCCGTAATCGAATTTATTTTACCACAAACCGCCGTGATATAATTTAGTTCATGACTCGCTTCAAAAATATCCTTAAAAACCTTTGGCTTCTCTTAAAAATTGCTTGGGAAGAAGATAAAGTTCTTTTAATTGGTTATTTCTTAACCTCATTAGTATCTGTTGTTTTTCTTTTCCTCGTCTATTTTTTCTACAAATTGATGATCGACCAGGTCTTTCAGGACATTGGTAGCTCGGCCTCGACCGTTCTTTTTTTAGTCATTATCGGCTATTTGCTGGTGGAATATCTTTCCCGTTTTATCACTAATACCTTAAACTCTTTTTACTTTGAATTTCTTTTCCGCTCAAAATTCCAAAACACCTTAATCCGCCGGTTTATGGAAAAGCTGGCTGATCTGGACTTTAGTAATCTCGAAGACGGGGCCACAAGAAACCTCATTGCTAAAGTTGCTGATACTTTCGCTTGGAGAATTCACGAAAATTTGCAAATTCTCAATAATATTATTTACAGCGTCGCCGCCATTGTTGCCTCTTTTATCATCATCTCCCAGTACAATCTTGGTGTTTTTGTTCTTTTATTTATCTTCGCCACTCCTCTATACTTCATCCGGGCCAGATACGGTAATATTCAATGGACCATCTACACTTCTCAGTCTAAAAAAGTCAATTATCTTTGGTACTTAAGATATCTGTTTACTGAGTTTAATACTTTGGCCGAGATAAAACTCTATCAACTTAAAGACTATTTCTTAAAAAAAACCAAAGAGATTCAGGAGGAGATGATTAATCAGTATAAAAAACCGATAATCAGACAGGCGCTAATATCTTCCCTTGCCTCCCTTGTCCTGCCTTTGATTATCTTTTTTGCTTTGAAAAACTTTACCAGTGATCTTATTAACAAAAAACATACCCTTGGTGACTTTACTTTTTTCTTAAATATCTTATATACCTTTATTGGCCAGATATCAGGCCTCCTTCTTAACTTCGGAACCATCTATGAAAACAACCTCTATGTTGAGGATTATTTTAATTTGCAAAATATTAAAAACAAAATTGTTCAAAGTCAGCGAGCTTTTCGTTTTAAAAAAACCAGCCCGCGAAAGATTAAATTTGAAAACGTCTCTTTTAAATACCCCCACTCCAACATCTGGGTTTTGAAAAATATTAATTTGATGATAAACCGAGGTGAAGACATTGCTATAGTCGGCCACAACGGCGCCGGTAAAACGACTTTGATAAAACTTCTCTTTCGCTTTTACGATCCAACCAAAGGAAAAATTTTAGTCGACAACAAAAATCTTAAAAATCTCAATCTTAATGACTGGTATGGTCACTTAGCAGTTCTTTTTCAAGACTTTGCTAAATATAATTTGAGCCTTAAAGAAAATATAAAATTAGGGAATATTAATAGACTGGATCCCGATCTTCGTCGGGATGACATTGAGTCTGCACTTAAAAATGCTCAAGGAAAAGAACTTCTAGATTTGCCAAAAGGGACTGAGCAGACTCTTGGGAATTGGTTTGAGGACGGAAAAGAAATCTCTATTGGTCAGTGGCAGAAAGTAGCGATTGCCCGAGCTCTTTACCGCAACGCTCCGATTTTAATTCTTGATGAACCAACTTCAAACATCGATCCCCAGGCCGAGTATGAAATCTTTAATAACTTAAAAACTCTTTACCAAAAGAAAAACCTTTTTTTTATTTCTCATCGATTTTCGACCGTCCGTATGGCTGATAAAATTTATGTGTTGGAAAAAGGAGAGATAGTTGAACAGGGAACACATGATCAATTAATAAAAAACAACAAACTTTATGCTAAGTTTTTTAAGATTCAAAAAAAAGGATATGAATAAAGAAAAATTTCAAATTTCAAATTTCAAATTTCAAATTATTCTTTTGATTTTTTTGGCTTGGCGGGCTGTCGATAATTGGATTTTGTTTTTTTCAACAAAAATAATTCCCTATCTGGGTTTTTTTCCTTATCCTAGAGAAATTTTTGACTTTGGGCTACCCCAGGTAACCTCGGCTTTGGCCAACTTCGACGGCATTCACTACCTTAAAATTGCTGCCCGCGGTTACGGTCAATGGGAACAGGCTTTTTTTCCGCTTTATCCCCTGTTGATTAAATTATTCACGTTCGTATTTAAAAATGAATTAATAGCGGGATTAATTATTTCAAATTTGTCATTTTTAATAGGATTAATAATATTTTTTAAGCTCTTTAATTTCAAATGGTTATTGTTTTTTATATTAATGTTTCCGACGTCATTTTTCTTTGGTGCAGTTTACACCGAGGGATTATTTTTTCTATTATTTGTTTTAACTTTATATTTTTTAAAGAAAGAAAACTATTGGCTGGTTAGTTTATTTGCCATTTTAGCATCGTTGACGAGATTAGTCGGAGTGTTTTTGGTAATACCAATAATATTTCTAATTCAAAAGTCAAAAGTCAAAAGTCAAAATTACAGTTCAAAAGTTAAAATTAATAAATACTCAATACTAAATAATAAATACTTTATGCTAATCCTTTCGCCGTTGATTGGCCTAGCGACTTATTGCCTCTATCTTTGGAAAACTACTGGTGATCCGTTTTTCTTTCTTTCTTCCCAGCCGGTTTTTGGCGCCAACCGGTCAACTCACCTTATCCTCTTACCTCAGGTCATTTGGAGATATTTAAAGATTTTTATAACCGCCTCCCATAATTTCCAGTATTATGTGTCTGTTTTTGAATTTTTTATTTTTATATTTGTATTTTTTATTCTTGTTTTGGATTTGTTTAAAAATTTAAAAATTAAAAATTGGAAATTGATTAGAAATTTTGATAGACTGGGTTTAAATCTCTTCTCCTTCGCCAACCTTCTCCTTCCTACCTTAACTGGTACTTTCTCCTCCATTCCCCGTTATGCTCTTTTTTCTCTTTCCTTTTTTATCTTTTTAGCAGAGGTTAAAAATAAATGGGTCAAGATAGGGATTATAATAATGTTTTTGATTCTACATATTGTTACATTAGGCCTCTTTGGGCAAGGATATTTTATAAGTTAAAAAACATAGCAATTTAACAATTTACTCATGAATAAGCCTTTTATTTTTCTTTTTTTTATCACCATTTTTTTTCTTGTTTTGATAATTCGTCTATTCCAACTAACGATTGTTAAAGGAAGTTACTATCGTGAGCTATCGGAAAACAACCGACTACGAGAGATTGTCATTCAACCAGAACGGGGTGAGATACTCGACAGAAAAGGCTTTTCTCTGGTAAAAAATACTCCAGCTGACACTTCACATTTAGAAAAATATCTTCCATCCCCTAGGGTTTATCAGCTACCGGAAATAATCGCTCCTCTTATTGGCTATCAGCAGCTAGCTGATCAAGAAAATTTAAAAAACGACAACTGTCAACATAAATTAAAACCAGGTGAAAAAGTGGGAAAAAAGGGCGTGGAAAAACTTTTTGACTGCGATCTTCGCGGAATTGAAGGCAAGATGTTAGTTGAGATTGATGCTAAAGGAAAGTTTTTACGTCTAGCTAATCTTATTCCACCTAAGGCTGGCAAGCAAATTAAACTCTCTGTTGATTCGGAGTTGCAAAAAAAAGCCTACGATCTTATCAAGGATAAAAAAGCGGCCATCGTCGCCACTAATCCTAAAACTGGCGAAGTCCTCGCTCTTGTCTCCACTCCTTCTTTTAACCCTCAAGTTTTTGAAAACGCCGATGTAAAAACGATTAATAAATATTTCTCCGATAAAAATAAACCGCTTTTTAACCGGGCTACTGAAGGCGTCTATCCGCCAGGATCACTATTTAAATTAATTATTGCCACGGCCGGCCTTGAAGAAGGAGCGATTGACGAAAAAACCCAGATTGAAGACACTGGTATTCTTCATGCCGGGAGTTTAACCTTTGGCAACTGGTACTATCTTCAATATGGGAAGACTGAAGGAATGGTGGATATTGTCAAAGCCATTAGACGGTCAAACGATATTTTTTTCTATAAGGCTGGCGAAAAAACTGGCGTTGAGAAAATAAAAAAATGGGCGGAGATCTTTGGTTTAGGAAAAACTACTGGAATCGGCTTAGATGAGGAAGAAGGCTTAATCCCCTCTCAGTTTTGGAAGGAAGAGACGATTAAGGACCGCTGGTACTTGGGTGATACTTATAATCTTTCCATTGGCCAAGGATATGTTGGTGTTACTCCTTTGCAGATGGTGATGATGACTTCTGTTTTTGCCAATGGCGGGTATCTGTGCCAACCGGAATTGTTAAAAGTTCAAAGTTCAAAGTTCAAAGTTCAAAACTGTAAAAAACTGCCAATTTCCCAAAAAACTTTAAATCTAGTTCGTGAAGGAATGAAAGAAGCCTGTTCGGGAGGCGGCACCGGCTGGCCATTATTTGAATTTAAAATTAAAAAGGAAAAAGGAAAAATTGAGCTAATTCAGACAGCCTGTAAAACTGGGACAGCAGAAACGCCAAATAAAACTGGTCAACCTCATGCCTGGATTACCGTCTTTGCTCCTTATGAAAATCCGGAAATTGCTTTAACCGTGTTAATTGAGGAAGGGGGTCAAGGATCAGACGTCGCCGGCCCGATTGCTAAAGAGTTGTTGAAGACCTATTTTGAAAGAAGCCAGTAATTTAAGATTTCGATTTGGTTATTCTTGAGGCAATCTTATCACCAAACACTATCAAAGATAAAGCTAGCATTATAATGGCTACAATCAGATAGGCCAACATCAGGTCATTCATGATTTTTTAATTAAGATTAAACTTATAATCCAACTGAATAAGGTTGAAACTATTCCAATTACTGCTTTGATTATATCAAACTTGCCAAAGATAAACGGGATAAACAATGAGGCAAAACAAACCTCTCCAATCGTAAGAAAAATGTCAGAAAAACGATTATATTGGTAGTTGGTTAATCTCATTTTTACTTCTTTATAAACTTTATAGACTTATTTGTCTATGGACTATAACCTACAAAATACAATATTTAGAGTATATTAATCGCTTAATTTTTGCGAAGTACTAGAACTTCTCAAAGACAATGTTTTCTGGAGGAATGTTTTTGGATAATAAAAACTGCTTTAAAGAGTCAACGACGTTTCGGCTGCCGCAGAGATAGAACTCAGAATTTAGAATTAAGAATTTAGAATTAAGAATTTTTTCCATACATTTGTCAATATGACCTAAATCAAAATACTTTCGGTCAGTTTCAGGAATCATATTGAGGTTTTGTTCACGAGATAAACAGATTTTAAATTCAAATTGTTTTATTGCTATATTGCTATATTGTTTTAACTCGTCTAATAAATAAGTATCTTTATAATTCTTAAGCCCCCAGAATAACTTGTAACGTGTAGCGTGTAACGTGTAACTTTTAAAAATACTTCTGACAGGCGCGATACCTGTTCCTGTCACTAAAAATATTTTTTGCTTATCACTTTCTCTTAAAACAAACTGGCCGGCTGGGCCGCAGAATTCAACTTCTTCACCTTCTTTAAGATTGGCTAAATAAGTCGATGCCCGTCCGTCGGGAACAAGCTCAACGATAAATTCTATTTTGTTTTTCTCTAAATTCGATGAAGCGATCGAATAAAGCCTCGGTTTATTGTTGACCTTCAAAATCAAATACTGGCCAGGGACGAAGTTAATTTCGGAAGGATCTATTAATTTGAAAGAAAAAAGGAAAACATTATTAGTTAATTGTTTCTTAACGGAAAGAATAGTTTTATACGTTATTAACATAATATCTAAATAAGCAAATAATCAAATAAGGAAATAAATGATTAAATGAATTAATAAATTTAATTATTTAATTATTTCTTTATTTGTTTATTCAATCATTAATCAAAGCCTTGCCCTTTGATTAATCTCTGCTTCTACAAGCTCCTTGGGCCGGCCGAACTTTAACCGAGAAAGCTGAATAATCGCTTGAGCGACTTTTTCGTTGGCCGCTGCTTTAAATTTCTTCATATCTTTGGTGTGGTTGACAGAAAAAGGCGGCACCGGCTCATTTTCAACGATTGTCTTCATATAAGTATGGAATCTTTCGACATTTATTAGGTCCGACTCACTAAAGACCGGCTGATATTCACGCTGTAAATAAGAAGCGTCGGTGACACCGACCCGAAAAGAAATAAGCGAGCCGACGTTACCAAAAACGGCATTTTTCACTTCCTCCTCCATCTGACCGATGAATTGATTGGCGACTGTCAGGTTGAGATGATATTTCCTCGCCTCAGACAAAATCGTGGCAAAATCAGGAGTAGCAAAGTTTTGAAACTCGTCAACATAGAGGAAAAAGTCGCGGCGTTTTTCTTCGGGAATCTCCTGGCGACTCATAGCAGCGACGAGAATCTTTGGAATTAAAACTAAGCCTAAGAATGAAGAGTTTTCCTCTCCCAACTTTCCTTTTGATAGATTAATAAGAAGGACCTTTCCCTCATCCATACAAACGCGAAAATCAAAGGCGCTTTTTGACTGACCAATAATATTTCTCATCGTTTTATTGGTAACAAATCGACCAAATTTAGAAACAATATAATCTAGAATCTCACTCTTATGAAAGTCTGACGTCTGGGCAATCTGGTCGGTCCAGTAACGCCTAACAATCGGGTCTTGAACTTTAGGAAGAAGTTCTTGGACATATTTCGGGTCGGTTAAACAACGAACCACCTCAACGAAGGTGCTGCCTGACTCACTCATCACCGTTAACATGGCGTTTCGGACGGCGTGTTCAAAACGCGGTCCAATAATTCCAGTTCGTTGGGGATCGTAAAGTTTGTACATTAGGTTAATAATCGAGGTAGTTAAGAAATGTTTTTGGTCTTCGGTTTTGGCTTCAAGAAGATTTAAACCCATTGGTCTTTCGACGTCAGAAGGATCAAAGTAAATTACATCTTCGGCCCGATTGGGAGGAATAAACTTGACGATATTGTCAATTAAGTCCCCATGAGGGTCAATGACGCAGACGCCATAACCAGCTTTGATGTCTTGGATGGCCATATCCTCAAGAAGAACTGATTTACCCGTACCGGTTTTACCGATGATATAGACGTGGCGACGCCTGTCTTCAAAACCAATATAGACCGGCCGCTTCACCCCTCGATAATAACCTTTACCAATATAGGTCCCTTTATCACTGGGGACTTCGGCTGGCACCGGAGCTGTTTTCGCCTTTAACCACTGAATATGGGGTGTCTCGACAGTTTTATTAGGAAAGTGAAAGATGGTCGCCAACTCATCAGAAGATAAGATGGAAATCGATTTAAAAAAAGGTAGGTCAACCACCGGAAAAAATTTATAGATAAAGTTAATCATAAAACCACCTTTAAAAAGATTCTTGACTGTCTTTAGGTTATTTAAGTCAGAGGTAAACTGGGCAAACGAGGTTTTAATGTTTTTTAGATGAGTCTCGGCCATCTCTTTACTGGTTGAAGAAACCACAAAACGAATTACTGCTTCAAAGCCAGGCCGAGAACATTTATCATCAATTCTCTCCAGAAGTTTCGGATCGGTCTTAAAGGTGGCTTTTTCTGGGTTGGCTTCGTTTTTTTTTGTCGAAGAAACATAGGACTTACCAGACTTCTTCCAGCCGTCGCCAGCTGGTCTAATTAAAATCTGGACCATCGCTCCTTCATTATCACCCATTTTTGACAAGGCTGAAGTAACAGCAGAGAGAGGATCGGTGGAAAGATCACGGTAAATTTTCAAGGGAAAGTATGGACTTTCTTTAATCACTAAAGCTCCAAAAGCCACCTTTCCCTCTTCAGTAAAAATATTTGGTTCGTCAACTAGTCTGATATCAGCATTGGGGTAATAACCATAGACGGTTTTTTCAACCAGATCAATAATTTTAGCTGGCGCGGAAACGTAAAATCTAATCTCGGCTTTTTTGGCAACAATTTCAAAAGCCAAGACGTCATCTAAATCAAAAACCGAAAAAAATCCCGACTTTTTCAGACTAGAAAATGAAGCAAACATCTGCTCGGCGGCATCGATTTTAATCTCATTATCTTTCTGTAGTCTTACTTCCAAAGTCAGCATCTCTAAAGAAATTTCTTCTCTTTTTTTTAAACGAAAATAGACGATGATTAAGTAGATTAGACCAAAGATTAATCCTGCGGCTAAAAGAGCCGCTAAAGCTGCCAAACTAAGGGTAACGGTCCTGTCGATAACTGTTTGAAAATAAATTGGATCCATAAAAAAAGTATATAATAAAACCATGAGAAAAAAACAGAATAAAAAAGTCAAAAGTCAAAAGTCAAAAATATTTACATTTTTATTTGTAATTTTGATTTTTGCATTTTTATTTTTGAATTTATTATATAGCCAATTAATCTCTCCTTTGTATTCACAGTTCATTGAGGAAAACAAAAACGCCACCGTTGACTATTTAAAAAGAATAAAAACCTTACCAAGTTTTAAAACTCAACTTTCAGTTTTTGAAAATATCTATGGAAAAACTATCAAAGAAGAAGTTTTTCGGGAGGATTTGACTCGAAACGAGAAGATAAAAAAACTTGAACAAGTATTGGAAAAAAACCCGAAAGCGCGTGATGTTCTATATAGTCTTTATCAACTGTATTGGGAAAAAGGGGATAAAATAACAGCGGAAAAGTATTTAAAGCAGGCAAAAGAGGTTGATCCTAACATCGGGTTATAATTTTTATAATCGTTATAATAATTATATGCTGAAACAGGCACATCTCTATATTAAAGGCGACGTCATTGGCATTGGCTTTCGCGCCTGGACAAAAATCCAGGGAAAGATTATTGGCGTCACCGGCTGGGTGAAAAATAACGAAGAAGGCTTTGTCGAGGCGGTCGTCCAGGGTGATGAAGAAAAAGTAAATCAGATGCTGGAAACGGTCAAGCGCGGGCCACCAGTCTCCCGCGTCGAGGACGTCGAAATCTATTGGCAAGACCCTAAAGAAGTTTTTGAAGAATTCTCGATTGTTAAATAACTTTTTTCTCTTTCATACTAAAATATCCATCTTTACTGATAATTAGGTGGTCGATGACTTCAATTCCTAAAATCTTTCCGGCAGAAATCAGACTCTTTGTTACTTTTATATCATCTTTAGAGGGAGTCAATTCTCCTGACGGATGGTTGTGAACCAAAATAATTTGGGCAGCGTGGCGCTTGATGGCGACTTCAAAGGTCTCTCGCGGATGAATTAGGTTGCTGTTTAAGGTACCAATGGAGACTGTATCAATCCCGATGATTTTGTTGCGATTATCTAAAGAAATAACCAATAGATGCTCTTTGTGGTAGTTGACGATTTTCGAACGAATTTTTTGATAAATATGTTGTGGTGTCATCTGTTTTTCTGTCTTTCTTGATTCTGAATTCTGAATTCTAGATTCTAAATTATTATTCCACCGCCTCGCCAACTCAAAACAGGCTTTTAATTGGCAGGCTTTTGCTAAACCAATTCCTTTAATCGTTTTCAAATCCTCAATCGACGCTTCTGATATTTTTTCTAATGAACCGAGTTTCGATAAAAGTTTTTGAGAAATCGCCATCACCGGCTCAGCTTTTATCCCCCGGCCAAAGATTAAAGCTAACAACTCTTGAAGGGATAAGACTTCAACGCCGTATTTTATCAGCCGTTCCCGCGGCCTTTCGGATTGGGGAAGATCGTGTAGTGTTGACATAATAATATAACAATTTAGCAATATAGCAATTTAACAATAGTTAGTATTTTTTGTCTATAGACTATAACCTACAAAAGTAGGGGCGGAGGGCGTGGAGACGGGAAAATATTGACGAATTACTTATAGACTCCTTGACGATGACCAATTTGAATAACTAGAATAAACATTTCTTGTTTTTCTATCTTATAAATTATTCTGTATGGCCAAACACGATAGTTATAACATCCATAATACTCTCCAAACATTTTTTTGCCAATAAAAGGATTGTTTGAAAGTACCGAAAAGGCCGAGAGTGTTCGATAGTAATCAGCTTTTGATAACTTTTCGAGTTGTTTTTGAGCGCTTGGCTTTACCACTACTTGAAACTTCATATTTTTTTGAAGCTTTATCATGCAAAATAAATCCTTCCTTGCCTAAAAGTTCTTCAAGAGTTATCCAATTCTTGTACTCTCCAGTTTTGATCGCTTTTTCTGTTTCTTCTATGTCCTTTTTTAAGTCAGGAATCTCTGTTAAGACCTCAACTGTTTCTTTCCAGGCGTCTAACTCTTCCACAGACATAATAACAGCCTTTGGCCTTCCTTTTTCCGTTAAGGTATAAATCTGTCCAGGCACCTGGACTTTATCAGCAATCTGAAAAAGTCTTTTTCTCGCCTCAGTTAAAGAAATCGTATTAAAACTGTTCATATATGTACATAATAACGTACGTTTAGGGAGTTGTCAAGAAAAAAAAGTTTGAGTCCTTTTACACTCCTGGAGTGTTATAGAGCTCGAGGACAATCTATTTAGAAGTATAGTACGAGGTTTTGCTTTTTCCTTTCATCACAATCAAACCAAGCTCTCTCAATTTTTTAAAATCAAGGTGCCTCGTCGCCCGGGCTCTTTTGACTAATTTCGAGTAGTCATGATCGGTAATAAAACCTTTTTTTTCTATAAAATCCAAAATTTTCAGATGATATGGTTGTAATTGAGTCTTCGGACTAATAATCTGTTGGGGAAGATTTTTCCCAACCCTCAGTAGCTCGTCGATAATCCCGTCGGTAAAATATTCAAGCCATAAGGTAAAATTTATTGTCTTATATGTATCATAATAATTCCCTTTCATTCCAACCATCTCAAAATATTTGCTAACGTTTTTATTGTAGTAATTTTCAAAACTGAAAAGATTAAAAGTATTTAACCCCATCTCGGCCAAAAGTATTTTTGTTGCCAGCCGGGTTGTTCTTCCGTTCCCATCCATAAAAGGATGGATGATGACCATTTGTTTATGAAAAATGCCGGCTAATATCAGTGGATCAATGATCTTTTTTTTCGACTTGACAAAATCAACCAAGTCCTCAACCAGCTTGGGAACATCTTGATGATCAGGCGGCCAATAAACTGTCTTTCTCAATCGTGGATCATTGACGAAAACCGCCTCTCGGCGAAATTTTCCAGATTGAAATGAAGGTAGAAGCTTATCAATGACTTTTTTTTGAATAAATAAAATAAAATCTACTGTAAAAAAAATCGCTTTTTTGTTAATTTTGGCGTCAATTTCCTTTAATATCTTGTTGTAATTCAGTACCTCCTGTTCGCTTTCACGGATATTTTGCGGCCTTGTTTTTAACACTTTTTTAACATCTGTTAAAGGGAGAGGGTTGCCTTCGATGCTGGTCGAGGCATAAGTTGATGTCTCCTCGGCCTTTTTTTGCAATTCCACTAAAACTATATTAGGAAATCTATGGGAATTAAGCTTATTAACAAGCTGATTTATCCTTTTGATATTTGTCAGTAGTTTGTCTGTAATTGTGTATTTTGGCGCAAACATTAGACATATTATAGACAAATATTAGACGAAAGTAAAGACTTGTTTACTTAATCCACTCATCCAGCCAAACTCCGTTATGATGGTCGCGCCCCCAAGCTTCAGCTGTCTGTAATCTGTTAAGATATTTTAATTTCGGATCGCCTTTAATGAGATTAACCCTCCCATAACCTTCTTCAAGAAGTAGTTCGTTAACCATCTTATCATCAACCCAAACATAGGCGAGAATCCGTCCGTACTTGTCAAGCTCGGGGCGGTCAAGCTCTACCCGGACTTTCTTATCCAACACTTTATCTTCGTTGAATTTTTTCGCTTCCGGTCCCCAGCGGGTATTAACCTCAGGTGCATCAACTCCCAAGTAGCGGATTTTTTCTCCGGTTACTATCTGTATCGTATCGCCGTCTAAGACTTTAACCACTTTATAAACTCCGCTTTTCGGTTCCGGAAGAAGAATGTTTTTCGTCTCATCTTTGGAAGTTAGAGTGTCTTTTTTATTCAACAGTTCCCGTGAAGCAAAACCGAGGAAGAAGACAACGGCGATAAATAAGGTTATTGATAGATTTCTTTTGAAGTTGGCCTTCATGTGGACCGAATGGGACTTGAACCCACAACCTTCGCAATGCCATTGCGACGCTCTAGCCAATTGAGCTATCGGCCCTTTTTAACTGTTATAATATTTATAACTATTATAACAATCTAAGTATGCTATTAAAAGACCGAGTTAAGGCGGGAAAAATTAGATTTTTAATTTAGAAAAATATTCTTTAGCTTTTTTGCCTAAAACAGGGCTCATCGGTAAATCGTAAGGAGTAATTGAAATATAACCGTGATGGAGCACCCACATATCCGTCCCCTTCTCTTTAACTTTGCCTTCGGTGAACTCACCAGCAGTTTTAATAAAACCCTTGGCGGTCTTAGAAAAAAGGCTACCATAACTCCAACGGTATGGCCTGGTTATAAACCATTTTCCCCGATATGTTTCTTGAGGAGGAATATTAACGTTTAATATTTTTATTTCCGGAGGAAGTTTGTTTTCCAAAACATATTTTGTGACAGCTTTAGCCACTTTTCCGCTCAATTGGAAATATTTTTCATAATAACCAACTGGTTTACTGGTAAGATTAGTTGTTATTTCATTATAATCTTCGTCGGAAAGTTGCTGGCTAATAGCAATTCCCTTTGTTCCACAGATTACCCCTTCTAAAGTAGCGGCGACCGTAGCTGAGGACAGGGTCCAAGAGTCAGTGGCATTCTCGCCGATGTTTATTCCCGAAACCACTAAATCCTGTTTGTCTTTAATAAGGTGGTTTAATCCGATGTTCACGCAGTCGGCTGGAAAACCGTTAATAATATAAGTTTTATGACCAGAGACCAACCCATTCCTTATTGATATATCTTTCTTGTAGGTGATGGCTTTTGATGTCCAGCTTTTGAAATGCTCGGTGGTAACAATCGTTAAATTGTAATCTCTTAAATTTTTCACCAAAACCGATAAACCTGGCGATTTAACACTGTCATCATTGACGATAAAGATGTTTTTCATGGAATTAATTATACACGGCTAAAGTAGAGTAAAATAAGAATTAATGCTATTTAAAGACCGAGCTGATGCGGGGAAAAAATTAACCGAACTTTTACTAAGAAATAATTATCTTCATGACGGCCGGCGTGAAGATATTATAGTTGTTTCTTTACTGCGTGGTGGGGTAATTGTCGGCCGAGAAATCGCCAAAAAATTAAAAACCAGACACCTTCCTCTTCCAGTTGCTAAAATCTCCCACCCTTATAACCCTGAGCTGGCAATCGGCGCCTTATGTTTTGATAAAATTTACTGGGAAAATAAAAATGTTTCCGATGTTTCTTCTCAAATTAAAACCGCAGAAGAAAAATTCAACTCTTATCTAAAAAGATTTTCCTTAAAAAAATCGCTTTATAAAAAAATTAAAAACAAGGTAGTAGTTTTGGTTGACGACGGCATTGCCACCGGCTCAACGGTCAAAGCCGCCGGCCTTTTCTTAAAGTCACAAAAACCAAAAAAGCTGATTTTAGCCTCTCCGGTTGCGCCAACTGATTTTTCCGCCGACCAATTTGATAAAACTATTATCTTCCACCGCGATCTCTTCTTATCAGCCATCTCTCAGTACTACCAAAGCTTTCCTCAGGTTGAAGATAAAAAAATCCTTGAAATACTACATAGATAATGTCTAAATAAGCAAATAATCAAATAAACAAATGAATGATTAAATGAATTTAATTATTTAATTATTTTTTTATTGAGACATTTATTTTCTTATTTGATTATTGGATTATTTAATCATTAATTTTAGTTATACTAAAATTATGGATCAACATCCGATCCCTCGCCAAATAACCACCTTTGAATTCAAACTAATCGGTTTTTTGACCGTCAAACAGTTTATCTATCTTTTAATCTTTGTCGTCTCAGGAATCGTTGTCTATTATCTTTTCCCTATTCCCTATCTAAATATTCTGGCGGGAGTGATGGTCGGCTTAATTGGTGTCGCCTTGGCCTTCCTTCCTGTCAACGACCGACCACTCGAAGTCTGGATAAAAAATCTTGTCAAAAGACTACTCTCACCGACTCAATATTTTTATAAAAAAAATAATAAACCACTTTACTTTCTCCAAAATATCACCACCTCAGCCAATCCTAACCAATTAAACGCCCATCTTGACTCGCAAAAAAAACTTTCTAATTATTTAGCCAGTAAAAACTCTCAGCCAACAAATAATAAAAAACAAACTATTAACAACCTTATCCAAGATACCTTTGCTGTTTTCGTCGGCAAAAAGCCAAAGCAAAACCAACCAGTCACCAGTCACCAACAACCAGTCACTAATCTATCCTATGGACCGAAACAACCATTTTTTGCTGGGTTGATTAAAAACAAAAAAAATACCGCCTTAGCCGGTATCCTTATTTATATAAAAAAAGATGAAAGCTCCCCACCGTTAAGAATTTTAAAGACCAATCCTCATGGTGTCTTTGCCACCTTTAATCCCTTAGAGTCTGGCGACTATCTTTTTCAGATTAAAGATCCAAGCAACCATTACTTTTTTGATACAATGAAAGTTAGGATTGAAAACGCGAATAATAACCCTATTGAGATAATGTCAAAAGAATTGATGTAAGAAATAGAAGTTAGGTATGGATGCGAGTTAAGAAGTAAGAAGATAGAAGTTAGAAATATCTATACCGAATTTCCAATTTCTATTTCTATATATGACACAAGCTAAACCAACATCACCACTCAAGGCTTCAACTCAATCCTTTATTGAGATTGAGGAAATTAAAGATGATATTGTTTTAATGAAAGATTTTTCTGCTGCTACCGTAGTTGAGATCTCAGCGGTTAACTTTTGGCTTTTGTCTCAGGAAGAACAAAGCTCGATTATCTACGCTTATGCCGGTCTTTTAAACTCACTCTCCTTCCCTATTCAAATTCTTATTGTTTCTAAACGGATGGACATCTCCGCCTATCTTGATTATCTGGAAAATAAGATTAATAAACAAACTAACGATCTTTTAAAAAACCGTCTTAATAGTTATCGAGAGTTTATCAAAGCCGTGGTTAAAATTAACACGGTTTTGGAAAAAAGATTCTTCTTCGTTGTCCCCTTTTCGCCCTTAGAACTGGGAGTCTCTGGCGCCAATACCTCGTCATTAAATAAGGAATATGTTTTAAGCCGTGCCAAAACCTCACTTTACCCAAAACGAGACAATTTGATTAGGCTTTTAGCGAAAATAGGCCTTAAAGGAACGGTTTTACAACAACAGCAGTTAACAGAGATTTATTTTAATCTTTATAATCCATCGCTGACCGGACGGAGACTGGCGCCGGTCGAAAGTTATACCGATGTCATCTCAACAACCACTTAATATGGGAAAAAATATTGCTGATACACTGGCAAAAGGAGCGGTCTCAATTAAAGATCTGATTGCTCCTTCCTATATCGAGGTTGACTTTAATCATCTAAAAATTGATGAAAAGTATTACCGAACTCTATATGTGGTTGGTTATCCTCGCTATGTTTCCGCTAACTGGCTTTATTCTCTCGTCACCTTTGATCATCCTCTATATATCTCAATGTATATCTATCCAACTGAAAGTAAAAACGTCTTAGATGATCTCAGAAAAAAGATTGCTGAAATGGAGGCAACGATTGAAGGTGATATTAAAGCTGGTAAGGTGGTCGACCCTTCGGTCCAGGTCGCCTTAGACGACGCTCTCGCTTTACAAGCTGAGCTGGCCAAAGGAGCGGAAAGATTTTTCCAGTTTGGTCTTTATATCACTATCCCGGCTGATAATTT
>Ga0172375_10001423_pt1 | contig 38553 bp, 36 predicted proteins | sample LakKiv1m_FD_114537 | JGI IMG/M metagenome (GOLD analysis project Ga0172375, IMG submission 114537) | Freshwater microbial communities from Kabuno Bay, South-Kivu, Congo - kab_092012_11.1m | ecosystem: Environmental > Aquatic > Freshwater > Lake | place: Democratic Republic of the Congo... | reverse complement strand
CGGAAGTCATAATATTTATAATTGAACCTTTTCTATCACAGGCAAGATCCTGGCTTAAAAGAATAACATCCAAAGCATCATCAAAAGTAAGATTATTAAGATAGATCGTTACCCTGCCCGCAACGCTTTTGGAAGAAACTATCGTAAGCCCCATTTTAAGAGCCAGGATCCTAAAGAGATCATTCACATCTATCCCCTTTAAATCCAAAGAGATTCTTTCTTTGCTTATCTTTATGCCTTTAGCCTGCTCTTCAGCTACCTGAGAGGTTAAAACTGGCGATTGCTGCTGCGCGGGAGGATTCTCGGCAGTAACAACAGCGGGCTCTTGGTTATTATTTTGCTGTGTAGCTTCAGGATTTTCTGCCGCAGCAGGAGGCGTATACTCAACGGGTTCAGGACCTGTTACAGAAGAATTATCAACTGGAGGAGTTTGCGCCATCGCGACAAAGCTTTCCGGAACAGCCAGGAAAAAGCAAAGCAGCGAAACTAAAAGATATTTATAGAATATATGTACGGGGCGATTTTTTATCTTAGTTCCCATTCTTGGTTTCCGCTCTCCAAAATTACTTTGTCTTGAAAGATCTTTTTTATTTTAAACTTGCCAAACTGATCACCTTTATTTAAAAGATAAGTCTTCTGCTCTTTATTATTTTCTACCATAGCCTGTGGATTATCAGACCACAGAATCCCGACCAGTTTAATATCCGCCAAAACACGGGATAAATCTTCGACCTCAACAACGCTCTGGCTTTTTGGCGGTAAAAAAGTAAACATATTCCTATTCTTGGCGTTGACAAGCGCTTCTGACAATTCCGCCTTGGGGGAAACTTTTGAAGCCGTAGATTTATCCTTATCGGCTTCACTTGCTTTTATTGATTCCAAACGGCCCTTGACGGAAACAGAAGATTTAATAAAGTCAATAAACAGAAAGAGCGTGAAACACAAACTTAAAATGATTATTGTTTTTGTTAAATTATTAACTGAAGCATATTTTATCAGGTTCTTGGCTGCAAACTTTTCTTTCAGCTTAGAACTGCCGCTCAAAAAACCTTTGGACGATTTTTTCTGGAGCGGATAAATACTTTTTTTTTCAGTCCCCGGATTTTCGATTATTTTTAATAACTTTTCCTCGGGGGTAATATGCTCTGCGTTCATCTAAAGCACTTTACCTGAAAGCCAGCTCTATACCGCTGGCTTTCGCATCCTTGGCAATCAAATCCCTGATTATATCACCATCCACCACAGGTTTATTTTCTAGGACCAAAGACTTTAAAGCATTATGGCAAAGCATGGAGATCCTCCTGGGGTATCCTTGAGTGCAACGAAAGATCTCATCAATAGCATCATCTTTAAAAAGAGGAATGGATGAATTAAACCCTGCCGCCCTCAACCTGAATTCAATCATTTCCTTTGTTTCTTCTTCATCCAATGGATTAAGCACATACTTCAAACTTATCCTATCCCAAAGATTATTCATCTTTCTTAAATTTGGTAATACTTCCAATTGGCCCATAATAATTAACTGCAAAAGTTTATATTCATTAGTTTCGTAATTTAACAAAACTCGCAATATCTCCAAAGAAATAGTATTTAGTTTTTGCGCTTCATCAACCAACAATACTACTGTCTTATTGCCTTCAACGCTCATTTTAAAAAGATAATTTTTAATAGCTTCTTTAAAATCCAAAATAGACGGGTTCGGATCATTAATTTCAATTTTAAAAGTACGCAACAAACAATCAAGGAATATTTCCTCAGTGTCATAAGTGGGGTCAAGAAGCATATGAAAAATCACATCTTCTCTTTCTTTTAACATCTGGAAAAGTTTTCTGGAGAGGGTAGTTTTACCTGTGCCGACATCGCCTAAAATCACGCATAAGCCGCGTTTAAGGCGTATATCAACCATAAGGCGCATAAGAGCGGCCCGATGTTCTTTAGATTCATAAAAGAAGTTGGGATCGGGGCTTGTGGAAAAAGGCTCTTTTTCTAAACCAAGTAGCTTATAATAGCTCATTTTTATATTTTAGGTAGAAACAAAAGCTGTTTATTTCCAATAAGTTAGGATAATATTTAGTTACCCGTTATTAAACATTAAAAAGTAGCTTTAAAAAAATTAAAGCGTACTTCTTCCTTTGTTTCTTCTACTTAACTATCAAGAAACGGTGCTAAAATTGAAAATATTTTAACAAAAGTTTATACCAAATGAACATTTAAATCAAAAAATATAAATTGTCGCAATATAATGAAATCTTAGTTGGTTACAATAAAAAATTACAATAGAATCTGTTATAAATCTATCACAATGATATTGCCTGGTCAAGTGTTTTGTTACAATCCACTAATATTATATTATTATAAAATTATTTATACTGATTTTAATTTTATCGCTTTTTCAATTGCAGTTAAAAGTGTTGCAGGTTCCACAGGCTTTATAAGGTATTCAACAACCCCCAACTTGTACGCTTTGACTTTATCGGCTTCTTTACCCAAAGCCGAAAGAATAATAATCGGCACGCTTGCCCCTAACGGATCATTATCCAATATTTCGCATGCCTCCAGCCCGCCAATACCAGGCAGCAATAAATCCAGGACTATAACATCAGGCTTAAATACATGGACCTGATTTAATATATCATTGGCATCGGCAAGAATCTTGACTTCATAATCCATCGTGGTTTCAAGCCTGATTTTGATAAACTCGATTAAGCTAACCTCATCATCAACTAATAATATTCTTTTTCTTTGCATGGTAACAAAACTCCTACGCTTTCACGGTTATACTAACTGCTTTTAAAGGCCCTGGAGAATCATTATAATATTCAACAGTAACTTTATCACTAATATTTATATCGGAAAGTTGAATTGAAACGCCTCTTTTAGTTATTCGAGTCGAATGCGATACAAAAATAGTAGTCTCATCATCAAAAGTTTTTACTACGATCTCGGAACCGACCCAGTTAACAGATGAAATGTTGCCTTTTATTACCCTGATAAAATGCTCAGCACTTGTGTCTGTATCAATATCGCAATAACTCCAAGAAATACTTCCAGCGCAAATAGCTAATATAATGAAACATATTCTTAAATAATTCTTCATTCCATCTCCTAAAGAAAAGTGAAATTTTTTATCTTTGAGAAAAATTATTCATTACCTAAATTGCTATCAGTGATTGTCAGCGCGACGTACTTTCCTGTCGCATCAATATAGTAAACCATTAAAACCGGATCGCCGATATCTATGTCTTCCAAAGCTATAAGTTCGGTCCCTCTAATAATCTTGGTATTATCATCACAAAAAAATGTGATATCGCCTTTGTAAGTTGTTACGACGATTTCACCTCCTACAAAATCTGTTTGCGCGACAGTACCGCTTATCTCGCGCCTATCATAATCTTGTACTTGCTGCTGGCAATAAGATAAATTTAACGGATATAAACTAATCATTGCCACAAAAATTAATAATAATTTTTTCATACCGCTCCTTTATCCTTGCCTTAAGCCACAAATAAATTCCGCGAAGAAAACTTTCCATCGGTAGTTAAATTAACTCCTAACCTTTTTAATCCAACCTCATCGCCGGGAGTGGGAATATGCGTCATATGCATTTCACAGTCTTTTAATTCCACAAGTTTATTCATGGCTAACTCCGCGGTGTGATTGGTTGTCGCGCTAATTGAAAGAGCAATAAGTGTTTCTTCTAAATCTAAACTTTCAGTCTCTTCATTTAAAATGCCTTTTTTTAACTTTGATATCTGATTGATTATCTGCGGGGAAAGTAAAAGTATTTCATCAGGGATATTGGCCAAGACTTTTAAGGCGTTTAACACAAGGCTGGAAGATGCATGCATAAGATGAGAGTTTTTCCCTGTTATTATTCTGCCGCCGGGCAATTCCAAGGCCGCGCCGCAATATATACCGACATTACCCTTGCCTTTATTTTCAGCCTCTTCCGCAGCCTCACGGGCAACAGCAACAACTTTTCTGTCAATAATTTTTACTTGCAATTCTTCCATGAGCATAGCAACCCGTTCTACGGCTTCTTTTTTTTCGATCCCCAAAACATACTCCGTATTATACCTGAAATACCTGCGGATGAGTTCCTGCTTGGCGGCAAGTTGGACTATTTTGTCGTCAATAATTCCAAACCCCGCTCTATTTACACCCATATCTGTAGGTGAATTATACATTGGCGAATTGCTTTTTTTATCCAGGATCCTGTTTAAAATTAATTTTAAAATCGGAAAACTTTCAACATCACGGTTATAATTGATTGCAGTTTCTTTATAAATATTTAAATGGAACGGATCAACCAAATTAAAATCTAGGATATCGGCAGTAGCGGCTTCATAAGCCACATTTACCGGATGCTTGAGCGGAATACTCCAAATAGGGAAAGTTTCAAATTTTGCGTACCCGGCGTTTACCCCTCTTTTGTGTTCATTATAAAGTTGCGACAAACAAGTTGAAAGCTTACCACTGTTCGGGCCGGGCCCTGTAATCACAACTATAGGATTTTTAGTTTCAATATATTCATTTTTACCAAAGCCTTCATCGCTAACCACCAGGTCTATGTTTGTAGTATAATTTTCTATCGGATAATGCGTATAAACCTTGACTCCGCGCCTTTCCAGTTTATTTTTAAAAACAACAGCGCTTGGCTGCCCGCTGAACCTGGTGATTACTACTGCCAATATATCCAGGCCCCATTTGCGTAAATCGTCGATAAGCTTAAAGGTCGCGGCATCATAAGTAATGCCAAAGTCACCCCTTACCCTGCCGCTTTCAATGTCCCCGGCATAAATACATAAAACTATATCGATTTTATTTTTTAATTGCTGTAAAAGCCTGATTTTTACATTCGGGTCATACCCGGGAAGGACTCTAGCGGCATGATAGTCAAAACAAAGTTTACCTCCGAACTCCAAATAAAGTTTGCTGTCGAACTTTTCCGCACGGTCAATGATCGCAGCTGTCTGTTCTCTGAGGTATTTTTCGTTATCAAAACCAATCTTGGGCATAATTATAAGGTTTTGTAAAGTTGGAATTATATTGCAGTTATTATAATACAGCAGCCAAAGATTGTAAACAACTTTGCATTTCTCCTATTGGGGTCTGACCCCAAAGCTAAAAATGCCGTATGTCGGATAATATCAAGCGGAATATATTAATGCGGCTTTTACAAAATCCCTGAATAATGGATGCGGCCTATCCGGTTTGGATTGAAATTCTGGATGGAATTGTACTGCTACAAAAAACGGATGATTCTTAAGCTCAACTATCTCAACAAGATTGCTTTTAGGATAAATCCCGGAAAAAACCATTCCCTTGGATTCTAAAAGTTTTTTATATTTATTGTTAAATTCGTACCTGTGCCTATGGCGTTCAAAAACCAGCTCTTTTTTATACGCGGCAAAGGCCTTAGTGCCCTTTTTTAACTTACAGGGATATACTCCCAGGCGCATAGTCCCACCCATATCTTTAATTTTTTTCTGTTCTTCTAATAAACTTATCACTGGATAACCAGTAGCTTTATTAAACTCTGTAGAATTGGCATTTTTTAAGCCGCAGACATTACGCGCAAATTCAATAATTGCGCACTGCACACCTAAACATAACCCCCAATAAGGGATTTTATTGACCCTGGCATATTCAACAGCCTTGATTTTACCTTCAACTCCTCTAAAACCAAAACCTCCGGGAACCAGAATCCCCGAAACACCTTTTAAATATCTTTCCGCTCCATGCTTTTCGATATCTTCGGAATCAATTTTTACTAATTCTACGCGCGCGTCATTGGCTATCCCTGCATGGGTTAAAGATTCATAAATTGATTTGTAAGCATCCTGTAAGCCGATATATTTTCCCACTATGGCAACCGTCACTTTTTTCGACGGATGCAGAGCGGGACGGATAACTTTATTCTGCCAATCAGTCAAATCACAGGATTTACTTTTCAGTTTAAAATGCTTCAAAATAATTTTATCTAAATTCTGTTCTTTAAATACCAGCGGAATCTCATAAATAACCTCGACATCCGGAGCTTCAATAACTGAGTCCGGCATAACATTGCAAAATAAAGATATTTTTTCTTTAACATCTTCAGATAAGGATTTTTCTGTCCGGCAGATCAATATATCCGGCTGGATACCGATTTCCCGCAATGTCCCGACGCTGTGCTGCGTAGGCTTGGTTTTGATCTCGCCCGCCGCCTTTATGTAAGGGATTAATGTTAAATGTACGTAAAGCACATTTTCTTTGCCTACTTCTAAAGCAAACTGCCTGGCAGCTTCCAAAAAAGGCAAGCTTTCAATGTCTCCTACAGTGCCACCGATTTCCACTAAAATGATCTGCGCGTTAGAAGAAAAAGCGCATTTTTTTACTCGGTCTTTAATTTCGTTGGTGATATGAGGAATAACCTGAATGGTTTTACCTAAATAATCCCCTCTTCTTTCCCGTGAGATCACTTCGTTATAAACCTGGCCCGTAGTTACATTGCTGAATTTACTTATTTTGGAATTAGTAAATCTTTCATAATGCCCCAGGTCCAAATCTGTCTCAGCACCATCCTGAGTTACATAAACTTCGCCGTGCTGATAAGGATTCATTGTCCCAGGATCAATATTGATGTAAGGATCAAGCTTCATCATAGAGATCTTAAACCCTTTAGATTCAAGGATCTTTCCGATAGAAGCGGATGCGATTCCTTTTCCCAAGCTTGAAATTACGCCACCAGTAATAAAAATGTATTTTTTCGGCATAGTATTATCCCTTTAGATTATCCTTAAAAATATCTCCAATAAAAAAGGCGTTTAGTGCCGACAGTGCGGCTCTAAACGCCTTTGTTGTATAGTTCGCTATTGAACTTATCTAAAATTATACCACATTTTTATCTAATGTCAATATTAGATAAACCTAATTTTGTTTATAAATCGCTCTCCCTTTTTCCCCCTTTGGACACACCGTATGTGTCCAAAGGGGGGACACATACGGTGTGGATTTATTGTCGCGCTTTAAATTACAATTTACCAACTAATTTTGAAAATTCCCTTCTATTGAATTCCTCTATAAAGCTTGCCAGAGAATCAGTTTGTTTTTTGACGGAAGAAGTAAATTTTATTCCAACTCTGTATTTATTTCTTAAACCTTCCATTTTTATGCAATAAATTATTTTTCCGTTAAACTTAACCAAATCATTGGCCCCAGGAGTAAGGCACACTTCTGTTGCGGCAGGAATATTTTTTGAACAGATTATGCCCAGGCCGGCATATGTAATATCCTGAATATAACCGCTAGCTTTTTTATCTCCATCATAAACGATCTGCAGATTAATTTTTTTCATGGATGTATTATAAGATTATCTTGGGTTAATTTCAATAATAAATATGCCCCTATTGTTTAAATAGGGGCATATTTAATCACTAATTTCTATACAGCTTATTTGGCTGAAATTATTTTTTCAGCTTCTTTGCGGTAAGCATCCATAACATAAGGAATGCCGCAAACCTTTTCCGCTTCCTCGGTCAGACTCATAAGGTCTTTTCTTGAAATTGTGCTTAGGTTGAAATTACGTGAACCAGCCATAAGCTGCTGCAAGCCGACCCTAATCCTTTGAGAGAAAGTGTAGATGCCGATCGCGCCTAAAGGAATATCTTTGATATCTTTGCCATACTTCTCGGCTAATTCCTCATAACATACAAATATTTCTTCAGGCTTAGTTCCGAATTCGGACACGGTAGGAGGCAAAGTATTGTTTTTCATCCATTCAGTAATATTTTTACCGACAAACCCAGGGATCATCAAAGCCCTGCCCATACATACTGCCTTGACAAAAGGTGCACCCAAAGCAATTGCCTTGAAAACGTGGTCCTCTAAAGAAAAACCGCCGGCAACGGCAATATCAGGAACCCTCATTTTCTTATCAGCCAATTTTTGGCAAAACTCATATGCCAAAGAGTGAAGATAAAATGAAGGAATACCCCACTCTTGCATCATTCTCCAAGGGCTCATTCCAGTCCCGCCCGGAGCGCCGTCAATTGTCAGAAGATCGATCTTAGCGGCTGATGAGAATTTGATCGCTTGGGCAAGCTCTACCATAGAATAAGCACCGGTTTTAAGTGTTATCCTCTTAAAACCTATGTCTCTTAAACGTTTAATTTCTTTCATAAAACCTTCTTCAGAGACAAATCCTAAACGAGAGTGCCTTTCGAATTCTTTAATAGCACCTGCCTTGTACGCTTCCTGATTAGCCTTTATGGTTGGATCGGGTGTAACGATATACCCGCGTTTCTTAAGTTCAATTGCCCTGTTTAAATCCTTTACTTTTATTTCGCCACCGATACACTTGGCACCCTGGCCCCATTTAAGTTCAATAGTTTCAAGTTTGTGTTTTTTGTGCACATATTCAGCAACTCCTAAACGAGTGTCCTCAACATTCATCTGGACCAGGATCTCGCCATACCCATCATGGAATTTCCTGTAAAGTTCGATACGGCTATCCATGTCAGGAGCGGAAGTGATCTTGCCTTTTGAATCTAACTCTAATTTCGGGTCGATTCCGCAGACATTTTCGCCGCAGACAATAGTTACGCCTGAAATTGCGGCTCCGATAGCAAAATGCTCCCAGTTTTTACGGGCAATCTCTGTTGAACCAAGGGCTCCGGTAAAAATCGGAAGCCTCATTTTTACTTTTTTATCCCAACCATATTCGGTTTCAGTATCAACCGAGGGGAATGTTGCGGTATCGGGACTTGCCTGTACACCTTTAGGAAGCCCTTTTGCACCCTGGGCATAACCTTGGATGTTTAAATGGGAATAATCAACTGGATAATCTTTATCGCCCCCGGCAGTCATTTCTCCAAAAGGCCCAGGATAAATAACTTCTCTACCTCTAAATGATGATTTAAAAACTTCGCAGTTACCGCGGCATGCTTCAAGACATCTTGAACACAATCCTGAGCAAGGAACTACATTTTTCGAACGATTGAACGTTCTTGTTGCGTCGCTACCACCCGGTGATCGTAAATTCATATGCTACTCTCCTTTCCCGTTGCTTTTTTTGCGCTTTGAGCGCCATTGACTATAGTTTAAACAATAGCTGCCTTTATTTTAGGCAAATACTGACAAAAAAAAGACAAAGGTGTACTAAATGCTATATATCTGGACACCTTTGTCCGGTTAAAACTTAATTTGTTGTGGTTTTATCTTACTATCCTGAATGCTAACCTGTCAAGCTTTAATTTAAACATTACATTTGCACCCTTTAGATTTAAGTATTCTCACCTGATCTTTAGGCAGATCCACAAACTGTGTTTGAACCGAGTTACCTTTTACCATTTTTTTATTCAAATCGCTTTTATGCAGCCAACCTCGAATAGATATTTCCCGTACCTGCGCCTGGTGTCTTAAATACAAAGCCTTTAATTTCCCTTTCCAGCGCAGTGTTTCAGGATGCCTAGAATACCCCTTTTTATTTTTTGTTAAAATCGACCAGATGGCATGTAACTCGAGATGCTCGCCAAGCAAATGTTTATCACAAAGGTTATTTACTGGTATATCCCAAATCCTCATATAACTAAAGTTTCATTCCATAAACGTAACAATTAATATCCTTGCCTAAAACATATCTTAGGTAAGATCGGCTTTTTTTATAAAGCAGCTCAAAACCAAGCTTATCATAAAAATTCGCAGCCCTATCAGAAAGCGTAGCAAAATGGACACCCTTAACATTATGAGACTTTAAATAATCCAAATAAATATTAATTAATTTCGAACCGATCCCCTGGCCACGGAACCCATCTTCAATATTTACATGTAAAACTGCGGGATAATCAACATAAAAATCCGGAGATTTAAATTCACCTTTAAGGAGGCTTTTAATAGAATGAAATATAAAAGCGCGGCATTTTTTTTTAAAAATTACCCCTCTTTTGACCGCCTTAATTAACAATCTTGGCAATATTTTTTTGCCTGCAACTTTATTTACTATCTGGTCATCCTTAGCCCCAAGCAAATAACCAATCACTTCACCCTCTGACTCTGCCACCCAAGCAGATTCCGGTTCATAATCAAGAAAATAACCGGTTAAAAAATCCTGCATTATTTCTTCATCTTCAAAAAACAGATTAGCGGACTGGCCCATAAGGGCTGTATCAAAGGCAATTTTACGCACGCTTTCTTTATCGCTTGCTTTATATTTTCTGATTATTATTTCACTCATATAGATTACTAATAGATAGGGTCTATGGTTGATAGTCTATGGTCTATGGCTGCACTATCGACCACAGGCTTTCGAATATAGACCCAATTATTTATTCTTCTTATATAATCCCACTAACTCTGCCTTAGCTACCACGTGCCCCTCGATCACTTTTTCCAAATCCGCTTTGCTCAAGCCTTCCCTTAAATCCAGTTTCTTATTAAGCCCATAAATCTTAAAAAAATAACGGTGAGTACCGCTGGGAGGACACGGCCCGTGATAGCTCTTCTCATTCAATGTATTCAATCCTAAGGTCCCCGGAACACTGTTTTCTTTAATCTTAGAAATAACAGGAATATTATAGACAACCCAATGTACCCATGTCCCTTTTGGGGCATCCGGATCATCTACAATCAAAACCAGGCTCTCAACTTCTTTTGATATATCACTTATAATAAGCTCAGGATTTATATCCTGCCCCTGGCAGGTAAACTTTGCGGGAATATACTCAGAATTTTTAAATTCCGGACTGGTTAAAATCATCTTTGATACCTCCCGAAAATTTGGGCCTGGGCAAGAATATGCCCTTCAATTCTTCCCAAAACGTCATCTTTGCTGGAATTCTCATCCAATAAAAGCTCGATATCCAAAGCAAACAATTTAAAAAAATACCTATGAGGATCTCCCGGAGGCGGACAAGGGCCATAATAGCCGGTTTTACCAAAATCATTTCTGCCCTGGATCATGCCGTCATCAAAAGTACCTATTGCAGGTAATTTTTCTTGAAGGGATGATTTTTCTTTAGGAATATTGAAAACTACCCAATGCGTCCAAGATTTAGAAGGACTATCCGGATCATCACAGATCAAAACAAAACTTACGGTATTATCCGGGGCCTGACTCCAGGAGATCTGAGGAGAAACATTTTGGGCATCACAGGTATATTCCGAGGGAATATCAGATTCGTTTAAAAAAGATCCGCTTTTAATTTCCAGAGCAGATGCAAGACTGGGAAGAAATAAAAAAATAAAAATCATTACCCAGCGCATTTTATTCCTTATTTTAAATAAGCCTTAATGATTTCCTGCTTCATTAAAGGTTTATCAGAGGAATCGCAGGCAGTATTCTCTATTTTTTCAACTACATCATACCCCGAAATTACTTCTCCGAATATCGTATGCTTCATATTTAACCAAGGAGTCTTTGCAGTGGTAATAAAAAACTGGCTGCCATTTGTGTTAGGACCGGCATTAGCCATTGCAAGAAGGCCTTTCTTATCAAAAGATACCTTAGAGCTGACTTCATCCTCAAAGGGCTTACCCCAGATTGATTCGCCACCCCGTCCTGTGCCCGTTGGATCTCCGCCTTGTATCATAAAATCTTTTATTACTCTATGAAATATTATCCCGTCATAATAGCCATTTTTGACTAAACCTACAAAATTTTCACATGTTTTTGGAGCAATATCATTATAAAGCTTAATCTCAATGTTGCCCTGATTCGTTTCAAAAACTACTAAATTATTATCCATTGCGTCTCCTGCGTAAACATTGTTAATAAAAAGTAATGCTGCGATTATTGCCAGAAACTTCTTCATTTTATTCTCCTTAAGTTATCCACAGGGTAGGGGAGGTTTAAACCTCCCCTACCCTGTGGATAACCCTTCAATGCTCCTACCTGCTAAGTAATTTATTTATTTTTTCCACCAAAATTTTAAATTCATCCTTAGGCCTGAGTTTGATTGGCCCTTTTCCGCCGTGGGCAATCCTTTCATCAAGATCTTTTTCCATACGGTAAAGCGGTCCAGCAATACGATGAGACAACTCAAGCGCTGCCAGCCAAATGATAAATATAACAATAGGCCCAGATATCATAAGAATAAGGTTTACCTTTCGTAAAACTGGCATTAAATTATTTATTATAGATTCAGGTATGACCATCTGCCAGGCCAACATATTAAATATAAGATAATACATGCACAATCCCACGATAATAGCCGGTATCACAGCCGAAGCAAAAACCAAGAAGAGTAATTTTTTTTGAAAACTTGTTCCCAGATACTTCTTATTTCTTTTATTATTTTTCATATCCCACCTTTATCTCGTCATACTGCGCTTCAGCAGTACTTGCTGTATTATCGCTATCAGTCATAACCGCGATAGCCCCCACTTTTGGAGGATTCACGCCAAAAACTTTCTTAAAATCATCGTAAATATTCCTCTCAACTGCTATCCATTTACCCGAATTACGCTCTCCCGTTTCAATAACTAAAATCTTCAAATTAGTAAAACTAGGATTTGTAATCACTGTGCCAACAGGCAAGTCTTTATCCCAGACATATTCCAAACATTGTACCCTGAAAAACGGGAATCTGGGGAATATCACATAAAAACGAGCAGCATAATCGTCTCTTTCGATCCAGCCGTCAACCTGGCCTTGGCCCTCCTTTTTTTCCGGAAATTTAGTTATTTTCCATTTCCAGCTGATATAAGGCTGCTTTTTTGGGCTGAACTTTATCCAGTAAAGCATGCCTGAGGCAGCGTTATTACTTGAAGCATTAAGGTAACCTTCCCGTTTTTTTACCTTAACACTGTACAAAACCTTGCCTTTGAATATTTTTTCTTCCCAGCTTTTTAATTCTTCTGCGTTATCAAACCGAAACCAAGCCAGCCCTCTGAATGTTTTATCCACTATTTCATTTTTAATAATACCTTGTGGAAGGCTGGCAAGGAACCAATAAACTATAACAGCTGTAATTAAAGCAACCGACAACCATATTATTTTAAATTCTTTTTTTGGCATAAAAATAGGCAATCCTTAAATTTTAAAAGATTGCCTCCTGAAAATTTTACAAATAAAACCATTGTACAAATTTTTATTCATGGTTTTATTTTACTACTGTTTAATTAAAAATACAAGTGGTTAAAGAAAAGGACACACCGTATGTGTATCTTTTTCTTTTACATATCTGGCAAGTTGCTTTTTCCCATCAAATATTCATCTATGGAGCGGGCAGCGCGACGGCCTTCCTGAATAGCCCAAACAATCAAAGATTGCCCCCTTCTCATGTCTCCGGCAGAAAAAACTTTTTTGACTGAAGTCAACTGTGATGAATCCGTTTTAACATTTCCTTTGGCATCAAGCTCAACCTTAAGGTCTTTCAAAAGACCCTCGCTCTCAGGGTGCAAGAAGCCGACAGCTAAAATTACCATATCAACATCGATTTCGAACTCGCTGCCGATTATTTCTTTCATTACCGGACAGCCTTTAGGGTCTTTTTGGAATTCCACTTCAACGCAAAAAAGTTTTTTTACCCGGCCATTTTCTCCGCTGAATTTTTTAGTCAGTATCGACCATTTCCTTTCTGCGCCTTCTTCATGGCTTGAAGAAGTTTTTAAGAGCATGGGATATTTTGGCCAGGGAAAGTCTTTGGTCCGGCATTCGGCAGGCTTGGGCATAACTTCGATCTGCATCACACAAAGAGCCCCTTGCCTATTGGCAGTACCGACACAATCAGCACCCGTATCTCCTCCGCCGATAACCAGGACTTTTTTGCCTTTAGCATCGATCAATTTAGTATCCGGAATCTTCTGGCCGGAAACTCTTTTGTTAGACTGAGTTAAAAAATCCATAGCGAAATAAATTCCTTTTAAATCCCTTCCTTCGATTTTTAGATCCCTCGGGGCACGAGAACCTCCGGCCAGGCAAACAGCATCAAAATCATTCAATAAATCCCCAGTAGAATAATCAATCCCCACATTGATCCCAGTTTTAAATTCAATACCCTCTTCTTGAAGAATTTTTATTCTGCGGTCAATTATCTTTTTATCCAATTTGAAATCTGGAATTCCATAGCGTAAGATCCCCCCAACTTTATCGTCTTTTTCAAAAACAATTACACTGTGCCCTGCTTTATTCAGTTGATCCGCGCAAGATAACCCAGCTGGGCCAGAACCAACCACCGCCACTTTTTTATTTGTCCGTAATTTTGGCGGTTGAGCCTGGATTAAACCATGGTTAAAACCATACTCTATTATCGACAACTCATTTTCACGTACAGTTACAGGATCGTCATTTATTCCCAAAACGCAAGCAAATTCACATAAAGCCGGGCAAAGCCTCCCGGTAATTTCCGGCAGATTATTACAAGCAGTAAGTAATTTTAAGGCTTCTTTCCAGTTACCTTTAAAAACCAGGTCATTCCATTCTGGGATATAATTACCGACCGGACAAGCCCAATGGCAGAATGGAGTACCGCAATCCATACAACGGCTGGATTGTTCTTGAGTGAAACCGGCTGAAGGCAAAACCGCAACTTCATTATAATCTTTAACCCGCTCACAAACAGGCCGATAATGCGATTTCTGCCTTTTTACTTTTAAAAATCCTTTTATATCACCCATATTTAGCTTTCACTCGTCAGCTGTCAGCTGACAGATAAATCATCCCTCTGTATCTTCACTTAATTTAAGTGCTTCTTCAAGTTTTCTGGATTCTAAAATCCGCTTATATTCAAGAGGCATAACTTTAACAAAATTTTCCGACTCCGCCTTGAAATTCCCCAATATTTTCTTAGCCAAAGGACTGTGAGTATATTTCAAATGATTGTGCAATAAATTATGTAGAACTACCTCGTCTTCACTATCAATTTTTGATAATTCTACCATCTCCATATTGCATTTATCTTTAAAACTATTATCCGGATCATAAATATAAGCGATTCCGCCGGACATACCTGCCGCAAAATTACGTCCAGTACAGCCTATAATAACTACTCTTCCTCCGGTCATATATTCACAGCCATGATCGCCCACACCCTCAACAACAGTATTGAGGCCAGAGTTGCGGATACAAAATCTCTCTCCGGCCATGCCGCGGATGTACGCTTCTCCGTTAATCGCTCCATAAAACGCGGTATTACCTATAATAATATTCTCTTCGGAATTGAAACTGGAATTTTTATTAGGGTAGATAGTGATCTTGCCGCCTGAGATTCCTTTACCCACATAATCATTAGCCATACCCTCAAGTTCAAATGTGATCCCTTTAGCTAAAAATGCCCCGAAACTCTGGCCGGCTATTCCATTGAATTTACAGTAAATAGTATCCTCAGGCAAAGCTTGCTCACCATGCACTTTACAAACCTGCCCGCTTAACATTGCTCCGGTTGTGCGATTTACGTTCTCAATTGGCAATTCAATATTTACCCGGCTGGTTTTATCGATAGCCTCTTTAGCAAGAGCGATCAATTTTAAATCCAATACTTTATCTATTCCATGATCCTGAGATATAGTGCAGCGGGTAGCTATATCGCTGGGCATCTCAGGCTTGTAAAGTATCTTTGAAAAATCAATGCCTTTGGCTTTCCAAGGTAAAATTTCCTGATTTGTTTCCAGAAGATCGGTCCTGCCGATCATTTCATCAATTTTCCTTATACCGAGGCTGGCCATTATTTCGCGCAATTCTTCTGCCACAAAATTAAAGAAATTGATTACATACTCAGCCCGGCCTCTGAAACGTTTACGCAAGATGTCATCCTGAGTAGCCACACCCACAGAACAATTATTTAAATTACAGTGGCGCAGCATAACGCAGCCTAAAGTTATAAGAACCGCGGTACAGAATCCATATTCCTCGGCACCTAAAAGAGCGGCAATAGCAACGTCTCTGCCTGTACGCATCTGCCCGTCAGTCTGGAGCCTGACCCTGCTTCTTAGATCATTCAATACCAGGGTCTGATGAGTTTCTGAAAGCCCCAATTCCCAAGGCAGGCCCGCGTGTTTAACCGAACTAAGAGGCGAGGCTCCCGTGCCGCCATCAAAACCAGAGATCAAGATCATATCAGCATGGCCTTTGGCCACACCCGCTGCAATCGTTCCTACTCCGATTTCTGAAACCAATTTAACGCTGATACGCGCTTTAGGATTAGTATTTTTCAAGTCAAATATCAATTGCGCCAAATCTTCAATGGAATAAATATCATGATGCGGTGGCGGAGAAATTAAAGTCACTCCTGGAGTCGTATAACGGGTTTTGGCAATTGTAACACTTACTTTATGTCCAGGCAACTGGCCGCCCTCGCCAGGCTTAGCACCCTGAGCAATTTTGATCTGAATCTCATCGGCATTAACCAAATAATTCGTTGTTACGCCGAATCTTCCCGAGGCCACTTGCTTTATGGCGCTGCGAGCAGAATCTCCATTGGCAAAAGGAGTAAATCTAACCGGATCCTCTCCACCTTCTCCAGTATTAGACCTGCCCTTTAAACGGTTCATGGCGATAGCAATTGTTTCGTGCGCTTCTCTGCTAATCGAGCCAAAACTCATCGCACCTGTAGCAAACCGCCTGACAATTTCTTCTTTGGATTCAACATCATCAATGGATATAGATGGAACCTCTTTAAATTTAAGTAAACTGCGCAAAGTCACAGGGTTTATTGACTGATTATTAATTAAATGCGCGAATTCTTTGTATTTTTTATAATCACCATTCCAGGCAGCCTCCTGCAAAGCAGTGATACTCTCAGGATTCCAAAGATGAAACTCCCCATCTTTTTTCCATTGATAAACCCCACCTGCATCAAGCGGAACATCAAGATTATTTTTTAAATAAGCAGTCCCATGCCTCTTTAATGTTTCCTCAAGTAAAATATCAAAACCTGCTCCGGAAATTCTGGATACCGTACCGGTAAAACAGCGTTCAATAACTTCCTCATTTAATCCTAAAGCTTCAAAAATCTGGGAAGCACGGTAACTCTGCAGAGTAGAAATACCCATCTTGGATAAGATCTTTAAAATCCCTTTTTCTACTGCTTTTATATAATTATATTCTGCCTTTTCTTTAACCTTGAAGTCAAATTCATTTTGATTTGATAAATATTTCACGGTATCTAAAGCTAAATATGGATTAATACAATCCGCGCCATAACCGAAGAGCAAGGCAAAATGATGCACTTCCCTCGGCTCACCACTCTCGATAATAATGCTTATCTGAGTCCTTAAAGAATTTTTCACTAAATATTGATGCACACAGCCGCAAGCTAACAAAGCCGGCAAAGCGGCAAATTTTTCATTAACCCCTCTGTCACTTAAAACGATGAATGTATAACCCTGATTTATAGCTTCATGGGCCTGCCGGCAAATTTTATCCAGGGAAGCGGCAAAATCTTTTTTTTCATTAACATCAAATAGGGTAGATATTGTTTTGGTTTTAAAACTATTCAATCCAATTTCTTTTAATTTCGCTAATTCCAGATTATTTAATACAGGGTGGCTGATTTTTAATTTATGGCAATTAAGGGCTGTCTCCTCTAAAATATTGCGCTCGGGCCCGAGATAAGTTTCCAAACTCATAACCAGTTCTTCCCTGATTGGATCAATAGGAGGATTAGTGACCTGGGCAAATAATTGTTTAAAATAACTATAGACTAGCTGGGGCCTATTGGATAAAAGAGCGTGTGCCGTATCATTACCCATAGAACCAACCGGTTCCTGGGAAGTTTCTGCCATCGGTTTAATTATTGTCTTTAAATCCTCGCGGCTAAACCCAAAAGCTTTCAAATTACCGAACAATTCTTCGCCAATGAGTTGTTTAACAGCAGAAGCAGCTTTCGCGTCTTCAAAACTAACTAAGCCGCTTTTTAGCCAATTAGAGTAAGGTTTAGAACTAGATACAGAATCTTTTATTTCCTCATCTTTAATAATACGCCCGGCTTTGGTATCGATAAAAAACATTTTTCCAGGTTCAAGGCGACCGGAAATCAGAATATCTTCGGCAGGAATATCCAAAACCCCCATCTCCGAAGCCATAACCACAAAATCTTTTTTAGTTACGATGTAACGTGCCGGCCGCAAGCCATTCCTGTCAAGAAGAGCACCTATACTTGTGCCGTCAGTAAAAGCCATGGCTGCCGGGCCATCCCAGGCTTCCATGGAACAAGCATTGTATTTGTAAAAATCTTTTAATTTTTGATCCAAGAGCTTATTCTGCTGCCAGGCCGCTGGGATAAGCATCATCATAGCCTGAGCAATATCCCTGCCGCTTAAAACCAAAAGCTCAAAAACATTATCAATAGAAGCTGAATCGCTGCCACCAGGGACGATCACCGGGAATATATCTTTAAAATCTTTTATAAAATCATCCTTTTTCAATAAGCTCTGACGAGCCTGCATCCAATTAATGTTTCCTCTTAAAGTATTGATCTCCCCATTATGAGCTAAAAATCTAAAAGGCTGAGACAAATCCCAGGTAGGAAAAGTATTCGTTGAGTAGCGGGAATGAACCAAACATAAAGCGCTCTTAAGAGTTTCATCCTGAAGATCGAGGAAAAATTTCTCCACCTGATACGGCATCAACAAGCCTTTATAAGATAACGTCCGGGAAGAAATATTGGTGATATAAAAGAAAGATTTCTGTTTTATGCCGGATAGCCTTATGGCATTTTCTACCCTTTTCCTGATTATATATAATTTTCTCTCAAAATCCTGGTTACTTGCAAGGCTTTTATTTTTACCAACAAAAATCTGTTCAATTCCCGGCTCGGTTTCTTTAGCGGCACGGCCAATATCTGAATTATCTACAGGCACATTGCGCCAGCCTAAAAAAATCTGGCCTTCTTCTTGGATTATTTTTTGGAAAATATCCTTACAGAACTTACGCTCATTAGTCTCAGTCGGTAGGAAAACTAAACCAGCACCATAATCGCCCTTTTGTGGAAGATCGAATTTTTCTTTAGCGCAAGTTTTTAAGAAAAAATCGTGCGGAATCTGAATTAAAATACCCGCGCCATCGCCAGTCTTAGGATCACTGCCAGTAGCACCTCTATGTGACAGGCGCCTTAAAACCTCCAAGGCCTGTTTAATGATCTTATTAGTTTGAGTTCCTTTTACATTGCAAACAAAACCAACGCCACAGGCATCATGTTCAAATCTCGGATCATAAAGACCAAACTTTTCCAACTTTTCTCTATTATTCATTTCTATCAAAATTTACTGTTGTTTATAAATATCCGGATTAATTCCCAATTTTTTTATTTTAGCCCGGATAGTATTGCGGTTAATCCCTAAAATTTTTGCTGCTTTTAACTGATTACCATCTGCCCTCTCAAGGGCTCTTTCCAGTATGGGTTTCTCGATTACTTCCAAAATGGATTTATATAATATACCTTTTTTTAAATCATACAAGGATTTTTCAAGTTCAATAACCGTATCTTTAATATTCGATATACTACTGACATTTTCTTTTTTTATGACACTAATAATGTTATTGCCATCTAGCTTATCCGATAATCCGTAACCCTCCTTACGAAGTATCTGAGAGATGATCTCTTTGGCTTTGTCTTCATTTTCTGAAATCATTATTGTAATCATTGCATCAGCCTTTGCCTAAAACTTAGGCAGTTAAATTCGAAAAAAAAGCGTTCATTATAATTCCTGCTTATAATGAACGCCAACGTTAGCGCACAAAACGCACACAATCTATTATTTTGGATTGGGTGTCTAAGTACTACTATGTACTTATTATATTTCTATATATACAAGTAAAAAAAATGCTCTTTTGGTAACAGTAATTATGGCCTCAGACACCAGTTAAGCTAAGCGGTGTCTGAGGCCGTTAAATTAATTTATAAAGAGCATCTCTCTATATTTCGGCAAATCCCAATGCTCATCGGAAACTACGCATTCCAAAGCATCCGAATGCTTTCTGATATGAGCCATTAAGGGTTTTAACTCGCTGAAATAAAGTTCCGCCCGTTTATCACAACTAACTTTTTTAGCTTTTTCCAAAAGTTTCATCATCAATTTAGCGTTACGCCTGACATAATATATCATGGAGGTCACTTCGCTTAAATGGTCCTTTAAATCTTCTAAAGCTGCAGCCTCAACTTTTAGCCCGCTTTTCTTTAAAGCAACTATATCCGCAACATTCTCCGCCAGCATTTTTTGATATTCAAAACCTGCCGGGACAATCGTCGCATTCACCATTTCATAAAGGGTATTTGCTTCGATTTCAAGAGTAAGATTATACATATGCACCCAAATATGGTAACGAGCGATTAACTCTTGTTTGGAAAGAACTTTGTATTTCTCAAATAAAGCGATGCTCTTTTCTTTAGTAAAAGCTTCCAGAGATTCCACAGTTGAAGCAACATTGGGCAAGCCCCTCTTCTTAGCTTCCTTGACCCATTCCTCGGAATAATTATTACCTTCGAAACGGATATCTTTAGTCTCTTTGATAATCGAAGCAACGACCTGAAGAACAGCAGTATTAAAATCTTTCCCGCCGGAAGTTGCTTTTTTGATTTTGTCAGCTACATAATCCAAAGACTCTGCAATTATCGTATTAATAACAGCGATCGGAGTAGAAATATTCTGCGAAGAACCTACTGCCCTAAACTCAAACTTAGCCCCTGTAAAAGCAAAAGGAGATGTTCTGTTCCTATCTGTTGAATCTTTATTGAACTTAGGCAGCCTGGCGATACCAAAATCCATGATATCTTTTTTGGAGACTGCTTGTTTAGCACCCTTTTCTATCATATTAAGGATACCTGTTAACTGTTCTCCTAAAAATACACTTATAATTGCAGGCGGAGCTTCATTCGCTCCCAACCTATGTTCATTTCCCGCCAAAGCAACAGTCGCTCTTAAAAGGTCAGAATGCAGATGCACCGCCCTCAAAACAGCAGCCAAAACAGCCAGAAATTGCAAGTTATCCTCTGGGGTTTCACCGGGATTAAGCAAATTGTTCCCTTTGTCATCAGCTAATGCCCAGTTAACATGTTTACCGCTGCCATTAACTCCGGCAAAGGGCTTCTCATGCAAAAGGCAAACTAAATTATGCCTTAAAGCTATTTTTTTCATCAACTCCATCAAAAGCTGGTTATGATCAGCGGCCAAATTCGATTCTTCGAAAATTGGAGCAAATTCATATTGATGTGGGGCAACCTCATTATGCCTTGTAGTAACAGGAATGCCTAATTTATAAGCTTCCTCTGCTACCTCGATCATATAATTCAAAACACGTTCTTTAATGGTCCCGAAATACTGATCCTCAAGCTGCTGGCCTTTAGGAGATGGGGCGCCGACTAATGTGCGCCCTGTCATTAAAAGATCCTGCCGAAGATTATAATAATTTTTATCGATCAAAAAATATTCCTGTTCCGGGCCACAGGTAGAAAAAACTTTCTTTGCATCAGAGTGCCCGAATAATTTAAGTAAATTTACGGCGGATTTGCTTAAAGCTTCATCAGAACGCAAAAGCGGAAGTTTCTTATCCAGTGCTTCCCCATGATAAGCAATAAAAATTGTAGGGATGCACAAAGTCTTGCCTAACTTCGTTTCCATTATATATGCCGGGCTTGAAGGATCCCAGGCAGTATAACCCCTAGCTTCAAAAGTTGCGCGAATCCCCCCCGAAGGAAAACTCGAGGCATCAGGTTCGCCCTGAATTAATTTAGAACCTGAAAATTTTTCTATAACTTTACCTGGTCCGGCAAAAGATATAAAGCTATCATGCTTTTCAGCAGTTAAGCCGGTTAGAGGCTGAAACCAGTGGGTGTAATAAGTGGCACCCTTTGCAATAGCCCAATCCTTCATAGCATTAGCTATTTCATTAGCCTGCTCAATGCTGATAATCTTACCCTCCGAAAGCCACTCTTTAAAAGCATTCAAAGTCTCTTTGGAAATATGTTTTTGCATAGTTTCCATGCTAAAGGTATTTTCACCGAAATAGCTGGAGATCTTTTTTGGACTATCAACTTTTGGCAGGTCAACTGATTTAATTTTAAATAATACTTTTTGCCTGATGCTCATATTTCCTCCATTTTTGAACTAACAAAGTTATTTTAGCATAATAAAAAGGTTATAGCAACCCTTACGGCTAATCAAAAATTGCACTGTATTTACTTCTGCCGCCAACTAAAAAAGCGTTCATCATGGTTATTAACCAAAATGAACGCCAACGTTCCCTTAAATTGCACATCTATGTGCTTAAATAATACGCATTCAAATATACAAGTAAAAAAACTGCTCTTTTGGTAACCCCATCTTCCACATCCCCCTTTGGACACACCGTATGTGTCCAAAGGGGGGGGACACATACGGTGTGTCTCTGGGGTTAAAATTTATTCAATAGGCTGTATTTTCCTGCGCCCATAACCATCAGAGCCAAACAACAAACAGTAATCACAAAATTATATTCATAACCGCCGTTAGTGATGAAAAATCCTTTGCTTAGATGAACTTTTATAGCCGCGACTACGATAAAAATCAAAAGAAAAAAAGAAGAAATCCTGGTAAATATCCCTAAAATTAAAAAAACTCCCCCAAGCAGGAGTGTATACCCGCCTATATATGCCCAAACTAAAGGCGGATTAAAACCTAAAGTTGCTAACGATTCTGAGAATCCCTGTGGCCCCGGACCGCCAAACTTCCCCCAGGCGATCTGCAAGCCATGAGCTAAAAACATTATTCCCAATCCCATTCTTAAAATTAATAGTCCTTTATCTACCATCAGAAACCTCCTTTTACCAGGGCTTTCAATAAACCCAGTTTATTCTTAATTCCGTTTAAACGGTAAATACACATTACATAATGCATCAAAGTCGGTAAAATCCCTTTAAAATTTAATCCCATGATCACCCCACAGGACCTGTTATTTGCCATAGGAACAATAAAACCCAAATCCAAAGGTTGATAAATTTTTAATTTTTTACCTTGAATGCATTTGATGATATTTTTCGCAGCGCAGACTGCCTCATATATAGAAAATTGCACAGCCATCCGCAAAAATGAATCTTTGTGGGGAATCAATGCGCAATCACCGACAACAAAACAATTTGGGCTAATTCTTAAGTATGGATCAACCTTTAATCTACCCTGAGGATTTTTTTCAATTTTTAAGTTTTGAATAAATTCTGCCGTTTTTACCCCTGAGGTCCAAAAAACAAAAGCTTTGTTAAAAACCTGCCCATTGGAAAAAACCACATTGTCGCCGTCAATTTTATCCAATGAGGTATTAAGTAAGATCTTAATCCCCAACTTTTCGAGATTATCCCTGGTATATTCTTTCATCCATTTAGGTAAAGGGCCCAAAATATCAGACGCCTTTTCAATAATAGTTATATCTTTATTGATTTTATATTTATCAAAATACCTCTTAAGATTAGTCGCTATTTCCACCCCTGTATAACCGGCTCCAGAAATGAAATATCTATCATATTCCCTGTTTTCAATACTATTGATCAGCCTTTCCGTGTCTCTAACATTGTTAACAGGATAAGTAAATTTATTTATTGAATCATTTCCATAAAAATTTGTTTCTGAACCGCTTGAAACAATGAGAAAATCATAAGAAATTATTCGAGAAGAAGTTTGGACCGTATTTTTTTCTAATTTAAGAGCAATAACTTCATCTTTTATGAAATTAAAACCTAATTTTTTGGCTGTTTCAGGGATTGAATTTGTTAAAATTCTCGGGCTTACGCCTCTGCCAATCACATCCGGCAAAAGCGGCAAGAAATCAAGAGTGTCTTTTCTGTCGATAACAGTCAGTTCAATTTTATTTTTTAATTTAGCCAACTTGCGTGAAGCGTAAAAACCGGAAAAACCGCAACCTATAATAACTACTTTCTTTTTATCTGCTACACCAATCGCCATTTTTTATCCTCCTCTTTTATCCAATTGGCGTATTTCATATCAGGATATTTATAATTAAAACAATGCTCACTAATGTGTGGACAAATATTGTCATCTGAGAAGTAAAAATATACCCTTCCTTTTCTTTAGGATTATTTTTTAAGACCAACACGGTTTTTAGAGCGGGAAATAAAAAAATAAAGGAGAGATAGGCTATCCATCCCAAAAACCCAAAGTTTATATTAATTAGGATCGAAAAAATAGCTAATAAGCATAAAGCTATATAGATAAAATATGACCTACTGGGCCCCAAAAAAGAGACCCAGTTAATTTTTTTGACCTTGTAGTCACAATCGTAATCGGGGATTTCATTAACGAATAAAATCAATGTGGTCAGAATCCCAAACGGCACTGACAAAAGAAAACTTTTTAAGTCCGGGAAAATTCCTGTCTGAATGAAATATCCGCCCATTACCAGCGCTGGGCCGAAAAGTAAAAAAATTACCAATTCTCCTAGCCTATGGTATGCCAGCGAGAAAGGCCTTTCTGAATAAGCCCACCCTAAAAATAGAATCCCAGGGTATAAAACCAAAGGCAAGATACTGCCCAAGCGAAAAATTAAAATAATCACAGCAAGAATCGATACCAAAAAACAGAATATACTAGCCTTAAAATAAAACTTTTCCGAAAGTACCCCTTGCTGTATAAGCTTAGTACCTCCGAAGAAATTATAAGATCTCATATCCTGCCAATCTGCGCCGGATCTTGAATCCGCGTAATCATTTATAAGGTTAGCACCCGTATGGGTAAAGACCACAGATATTAGGCCTAGAAGGAAATTGATAATATTGAAATTATCACGGCAGATGAATGAACCGAAGGTAAAACCTAAAACACTTGCGCTTATAAAGGGCAATCTTAGTGCCCTGACATAGTTGCCTAAACTTGGAAGCTCTTTCGGATTATCCTGCATACAAGCCTCCTAATTACATTTGTTTTATAATTACTTCTATGCTATCATAAATTCAAATTTTACAATAGTAAAATTTGCTCTGAAGAGTGCTTTAGCCTAAGGATAAAAATGTTTGAGGAGATAAAAAATAAAATTGATGGCGAGCTTGTCCTTTTTACAAAAAACATGGACAAATTCTACTCCTTAAATAAAATTTCCCCACTTATATCAAATAATATCAAAAATTTTATTTTAAGAGACGGTAAAAGAGCAAGGCCGATACTTTTCATTATCGGTTATCTTGGCTTCTCAAAAAAAACCGCGCCAGGCTTATACCGAAGCGCTTTATCTATCGAGCTTTTGCACGATTTTATGCTCATCCATGACGACATTATCGATAAATCCGACACTCGCCGCGGCAAACCATCGATGCACAAAGTTTTCAGTAACTATTTAGCTAAATTCAAAAACCTAAAATTTAACGGCCAGGATCTAGCGATCGTAGTAGGAGATGTAATGTATGCTATGGCCATAGATACCTTCCTCTCGATCAAAGAAGATCCGAAACGCAAAGAAAAAGCTTTGAAAAAATTTATTGAAGCCGCGATGTACACAGGAAGCGGGGAATTCATTGAACTGATTTGCGGGCTCATGGATATAAGCAAAATTTCTAAAGAAGATATCTATAAAATTTATAAATATAAAACTGCATTTTACACTTTTGCCTGCCCGCTTTCTATTGGGGCAATACTAGCCGGTGCCAGTTCTGAAGAAATCACGAAGATCTCAGAGTATGGGGCTTATCTAGGAAACGCTTTTCAGATAAAAGATGATATTCTCGGAATGTTTGAAGAAGAAAGTAAAACCGGAAAATCCGCTTTGGCGGACCTGCAGGAAGCAAAAAAAACTATCCTTATCTGGTACGCGTATAAATATTCAAACAGCCAGAATAAATCCAGGATTCTTAAAATCATGGCTAAAAAAATAATTACCGGTACAGATCTCTTTGAAATGCGCCTTATCGTCAAAGAAAGCGGGGCACTAAAATTTGCAAAAGCAGAAATTTCTTCGATGCTGGGTAAAGCCCTTGCTTTAATCAATTCCTCAAAAATGAAACCCAAATACAAAAACTTCCTATACAGCTTTTCCGAAAAAATCTTAAGCTAAGCCTATCTCTTACAAACAAACTTGCACTTCTGTTCCTTTATGTCAAGGGCCAGTTCGTTTTTTGGATCGATCTCTAAGGCTTTATTCAGATAAAAATCGTATTTAGCATTATCACCTTTGAATTTATAAGCCTGGCCAAGCCTTACATAGGGATCAGCTAACTCTGGATCAGCCTTAATAGCTCTCTGAAGATACTCAATAGCCTTATCCAGATTGCCTCCCGCAATTGTAGGGGCCAGCATATAAAAAGCACCTATTCCAAAAAGTACCATCGGAGAATTTGGCTGCAAAATCTCGGCTTTTTTTAAAGTCGGCAATACCTGCGTACCGGTAAATAATTTAGAGAATGGCCCTGCGTAATGCGCGATCATACCCTTGGAACCAGCGATCATTACATATGCGCGGGTAAAATTGCTTAAGTCCACATTCTGCCTGCCTTGTTCCAAAACAGTTTCAGCAAAGCTGATTGCTCGTTTAAAATTCATATCCAAATATTCCAGATAAGCCATGCTGATATAAGCCGGGGAAAAATCAATATCCGCCATAATTATTTCTTCAAGTAATTTTCTGCTCTTTTCTCTTTCGTGCTGCCTGCGCAAAACTTCAGCTACACCCCATTTAGCAGGCACAGAATTCGGATCAACATCAAGTATCCGCTCAAAAGCTTCACCTGCTTCTTTATCTTTATGTAGATTTAGGCATACCAAGCCTAAAACATAAATATCCTCAACCGTGGCAGAAACATCCATAGCAGCTTTCTTTGCGTCATCAAAGCTGGCTATATCGGCTTTTTCGTGCAAAACTTTCCAATCCATTCCTAAGCACAAACTTATGCTGCTCAAAAATATCAGACAAAAACAAATTAGCTTTTTCAATACTATCTCCTCTTTTTGAATAACTCCCAAAAAACAATCGTTAAAGTTACCATGCTAAAACCAAATAAAAAATCTTCCAAAGGGATGCTGCCGATCCTTAAGCCTAAAATAAATTCCGGATTATACAAAAATATATCCTTGCCGGTCAAGTATCCATTGACTAATAATTTAAAAATAAGAATTATAAAAATAAAAAAATAAAATATTTTATTTTTTAGTATATTCACCCCGGTAACTCTGTCTAAAATTATTGTAACTATTATAGAAATTACACCAAACAGCGTATATTCTTTCATTTTCTCCTCTTAAACAAATAATTTAAAATTTCCCAGGTAAATATACAGCAAAATGGGATAACCACAAAAAAAAGCACTTCCTCCAAAGGCAGATTAATAACCCGGATATTCCAGACTCCCGCAGGATTAAATGACCAATGGCCACGTTGGGTGGCGAGTACGTCCCAAAAGCCAAAAATAATCACAATCAAACTAATTGTATATAAAAGTGAGGATAAATTCTTGTAGAATTTAAGTTTAGGATAAAAACTTAAAAGAAGCGGAACTGCAGCAGATAAAACTAAAACCCATGCGTATTTTGACATTAGATATATTCTATTACTAAACCTGCGTCTTTTCAATAAGCATTATTCTCAACCCTATATCTCCTTTTTCGTAAATATAGCTACTATTTATAAATCTGCCGCTTTTCTTCGCTTAAGCACAATTTTGCCTTATAAGTATATAGCTATGAGGCCGCAAAAGGTCTTTCGCATCTCGGCGGCTGCAGAACTCGCTCCTCATGCTCTAGCATTCGGAGCTCGAACAGCTTCGCCGTCCTGATATTGCCCCCGCCGTTTCGCTTCGCAAAGCGAAGCAGCGGGGGCATCAGGATTCCCTAGATGCAGAAAGCTGCTTTTGCTAAAATCGTGATTCGCTCATAAAATCGGCAGATTTATTATTAAACATAGAGTTTATTTATGCGGATGTCTTGGTTTGATTTTGAGCAGGGCCTCTGAAAGCCCGAGCGGGAATGGAGTCCCGAAAGTTATACCTAAATAAAATCTATTCGTACAACTATAAGATTAAGGTATAACTTTCGGGACGAGCGAGGCTTAAAGGGAGCGTAAGTTTTGCCTCGCAGGGGCAAAACAAGCGTCCCTGCGAGAAACAAGCCAAGACAGCCTGCTTCGCAAGAAACGTAAAAAAAATAAATTAACAATAATTAATTCTCTTTCCCAAGCAGGCAGATCGATGTAGAATATAGCGATGACGGAAAAAAAACTTATCAAGATAGGTTTTAAAAACTCAAAGCGAATAACTAAATATTACGCTAAAACTTTTTATTTTGCCTCTCGGCTGCTCTCTAGAGAAAAACGCCAAGCAGCTTACTCCATCTATGCTATCTGCCGGATTAGCGATGAAAGTGTAGACAATTTATCTCTTGAGCCAAAAATTAATAATCTGGAAAGAATCCAGAAAAATATTTCCTTAGCATATACAAATGAAACTCTAAAAGACCCCATTCTCTTAGCTTTCCGCAAAACCATAAATAAATATTCAATACCCAAGGAATATTTCGACGAACTGATCCAAGGCATGTATATGGATCTAAACAAAACCCGATATAATAATTTCGAGGAACTTTACCTCTATTGTTATCGCGTAGCCGCAGTGGTAGGCCTAATCATGCTTGAAATATTTGGGTACAATGACGAAAAAGCAAAAATCTATGCCGTAAACTTAGGCATTGCTATGCAGCTTACCAACATTTTAAGAGATATCAGAGAAGATTTAAAAAGAAACCGGATTTACCTGCCTCAAGATGAGCTTAGGAAATATTCAGTAACGGAAAAATCACTTAAAGATAAGGAATTAAACGACAATTTCAAATCCTTAATGCAATTCCAAATAAAACGTGCCACGGATTATTACCTTGATGCGCAACCAGGAATTAAGCTAATTAAAAATAAAAACTCCCGGCTGGTAATTGTTTGCATGAAAGAAATGTATAAAGCCATACTTGACGATATTAAAGATTCTGGATATGATATTTTTTCAAGAAGAGCACATCTATCAACATGGGGAAAGACTACGATATTATTAAAAATCATTATTAAAAGAGAATACTAATGAAGATTAATCTTGCGAAATCAGCCGGGTTCTGCTTTGGAGTAAAAAGGGCAATTGAAATAGCCTACCAAGCCGCCAAAACTGATAAACATATATATATGCTTGGAGACATCGTACACAATGAGGATGTAATTAAGCAGATTGAAAAGTTGGGAATTAAAAAAATCTCTAAACTTTCTAACGGAAAGGACAAAGCCCTAATAATCCGGGCCCATGGAGCGGGAACAGAAATATACAACAAGGCTGCCGAACTAGGCTATAAAATTATCGATGCCACCTGCCCGATGGTAAAGCACATTCATAAAATAGCTAAAGAGATGGAATCCAAAAGATTTAAAATAATAATCATAGGCGACAAAAAACATGATGAAGTAAAAGGAATCATCGGGCAATTAGAAAATAAGGCTATAATCATCGATTCTGCCGAAAGTTTTAATCTAAATATAATTAAACACTTAAATAAAGCAGCAATCTTATGTCAATCAACTCAAAATATTGAAAAAGTAGTCGGAATATTAAATAGAATCAAGCCTTATATCAATGAGCTTAAATTCTTTAATACTATCTGCCAACCTACCATAACCAAACAATCAGAAATCAAAACTTTACCGCTTAATAATGATGTAGTTTTAGTTATCGGGGGCAGAACAAGTGCTAATACCGGCAGGCTTTATGAAATATCAAAAAAATTAAACCCTCGTACTTATTGGATAAGAAAAAAAGAAGATATCAAACCATTGTGGTTTAAAAATGTTAAAAGTGTTGGAATTACTGCAGGGGCATCCACTCCTGCATGGATTACGCAAGAAGTGATTAGCTATCTTAAAAAACTATATTAGACTTTCTTTACCCCTTCGATTAAATCACTGACAATCCTTGACCCGGCAATTACTACCGGCAACCCTCCTCCGGGCTGAGTACTTGCTCCGACAAAATAAATATTTTTCGACTGGCAATCGAAATTTGCCGGCCTGAAAAAAGCACTCTGCATCAAATTATGCGCCAGGCCGAAAGTTGCGGCGTTTTTAATATTATATCGGGTAATAAAATCTTTAGGATAAAACCTCCGCTCTACCTCAATTAGCTCTTCAAGGTTAATATTCAATTTTTTGTTAATTTTATCGAAAACAGTCTTTCTTATTAGCTTTTCATGTTTACTTATATCCCAAGCGTTATTTTCTAAGTTCGGAACAGGCACCAAGATATAAAACAAGTCTTTATCCTTAGGAGCTAGTGAGGAATCAGTAACTGTAGGCACATGAACATAAAATGATGGATCGAGAGGAGTAGTTTTATTATTACCAAAAATTGCTTTTAAGTTTTTCTTGAGGTCATTTGAAAAAAATAAATTATGATGCGCCAAACCAGAAACTTTACACTTTAGACCTAAGTAAAGCAAATAAACTGAACAGGAGTATTTGTAATGAGGTATTTCCCTATTTAAAAGATTTTCCTTAGCATATGCATAATCAGCATTAATCACAATTTTGTCAAACTCATAGCGCTTATCCGCTGTCTCAATAATAACGCTTTCACCGTTATCTCTTGCGGAAATAACCTCTTGAGAATAATTAAATTTAGCGCCAAATTCCTTGGCTAACTTTTCTAATGCCGAAGGAATTGTATACATCCCACCCATAGCATGAGAAATTTTCTGAACATGATCGGCATAACTGATAACGCTATAAAATGCGGGAGCATTAAAGGGAGAAACTCCCATAAACATCGCTTCAAATGTAAAAGCATAGCGCAATTTTTCGGACTTGAAAAACTTTGCAGCTAATCCCCAATACGACTCAAAAGCGCGTATTTTATAAACTAGGGGCCATAATTTCGGATTGGCTAAACTTTTTACGGAAAAACAATCATATAGAAGCGGCCTGACTAAACCGTAAATTCTTGCAGTCTCTTTAATAAAACGTTCAAAAGCTAAGCCAGAACCCTTTTCAATTTTTTCAAGCTGCTCTTTTGTTTTGGAGGAATCCTTAAAAACAGACAGGGAATCACCTTGAGAGAAAAAAATCCTATAGCTTTCTTCAAGGACTTTTAGATCCAAATAATCTTCGATTTTGCGGCCGCAATAACTAAATACTTCTTCAAAAAAATCAGGCATCATTACAAACGATGGCCCGGTATCAAACTTAAAACCCTGCTCTTCTATTATATTATTACGCCCGCCGCAACGATTGAGCCTTTCGAATACTTCCACTCTATGCCCGCGGCTTGCCAATCTAGCTGCGCTTGCTAAACCTCCGATACCTGCTCCGATTATTGCTATTTTTTTACCCATGGCTACATTATAGCAAAAAATAGCTGTATTTGCTGTATTAAAGGTGCCTGACACCGTTTGCCTCAAGCTGTGTCGACACCAAATACTACCCTATCGCCACAGGCCCTTTTTCCCCTGTACGGATCCTTACGCAATCTTCCAAAGGCAAAACAAAAATCTTTCCGTCTCCGGTTTCACCGGTTTTAGCCCCCTTAACAATTGCATTTATTGTAGGCTGGACAAAATTATCATTAACAGCTATTTCCAGGCGAATCTTTCTCAATAAATTACCTGTTTCTTTAGCCCCGCGATAAACCTCGGTAATCCCCATCTGACGGCCATGGCCAAGTACTTCATTTACAGTAATGAGATTAATGTCTGCTTTATATAGTTCTTCTTTAACTTCTTCCAATTTATATGGTTGAATAATTGCTATGATTAGCTTCATTTTTCCTCCTATTCTAAAACAGTATATGCTCTCTCACGATGTTGAGTTAAATCTAGGCCGATAAGCTCATCTTTCTCTTTTACCCTGATTCCGAATATAAAATCTACAAGTTTATAAATAACGATGGTTACTATAAAAGTATAGCCGATGGTAGCTAATACTGCTATTGACTGAATCGCTAATTGTTTTGGGTTGCCATAAAAAGCGCCGTCTGCTCCCGCAGGATTTACCAGCTTTGAAGCAAATAAGCCGGTAAGCAATGTACCTAATATGCCTCCAATGCCATGCACGCCAAAAGCGTCTAACGAATCATCATAACCGAACTTTGGCTTAATTACACTTACCCCAATAAAACATAATAAACTTGCTAATACACCAATAATTAAAGCCGAGAAAGGGCTGACAAAACCTGATGCAGGAGTAATAGTAGCCAATCCGGCAATTGTACCCGTAAGCATGCCGAAAGTTGTGGGCTTGCCATTACGGATCCATTCGACCAAGGCCCAAGTTAAACCTGCTGCCGCAGCCGCAGTATTTGTAGTAACAAAAGCATTTATCGCCAACCCATTTGCTGCCAAAGCACTTCCAGCATTAAATCCAAACCATCCAAACCACAGCAAAGCCGTGCCCAACGCAACAAAAGGTAAATTATGCGGGGCAGGAACATGCCCAAGGTTACTTCTCTTGCCAATAATTAAAGTTGTAACTAATGCCGCGATACCCGCGCTGGTATGAACTACTATGCCCCCAGCATAATCAAGCACTCCCATATTTCTTAACCAACCATCTGCTGCCCAAACCCAATGGCAAACCGGATCATAAACGAAAGTTGCCCAAAGAACTGTAAAAACTAAAAATGCTGAAAATTTCATTCTTTCAGCAAAGGCTCCGATGATCAAAGCAGGAGTTATTATTGCAAACATGGCTTGAAAAATCATGAATTCTAAATGCGGAATGGTAGGGGCATAATTCGTATTTGGCTCTAAACCAACGCCATTTAAACCAAACCAGCTCAAATTTCCCCAAAAACTATTTCCTGGAGCAAAAGATAAGCTATACCCAAAAACTATCCACTGAATACTCAAAACACACATCACCACAAAACACTGCATTAAAACACTTAAAATATTTTTGCGCCTGACCATACCTCCGTAAAAAAAAGCTAAACCCGGAGTCATAAGCATAACCATCGCAGTAGCAATAAATATAAAAGCTGTATCGCCTGAATCAATCATAATATGTCCTTTCTTTTGTTAAATAATAAAGGCGTTCACATACGGATATTTCCGTTTATGAACGCCAACTTTGGCAAATTAATCACCTATTACACAGCTATGTGCAGATTAATCAATTGATTAATCTTACTACTACAAGTAAAAATCCAGCAGTTTTGGTAACAAAAATTAATAGGGACCGTTTCTATTTTTCCTATGCTATTATGTTAATGGGGTCAGACCCCAGTCAATCGTAAGGGGGGTCTGACCCCAAAGGTAAAATCTTAAATAATCGTTATTCGATATTCAATTTTTCTTTAACTAAAGTTGCATAAACCTTGTTAATGCGTTTACTCTTTATCCAACGCTCTATCGTTACAACCTGAATATCGAGTTTTTTGGATAAGTCATATAAAGTATACCCATTTTTTTCCTTCAGTTCTAAAAGTTTGTTGATCAATTCAGTATCTAACATATTTATCCAATGGCTATCGAGCCACGTTCACCGGTACGGATACGAACGCAATCACCAAGCTCCAGAACAAATATCTTGCCATCGCCAGTCTCGCCTGTCCGCGCTCCTTTTACAATAGCTTTGATTGTCGGCTCAAGGTAATTATCATTTACGGCAATCTCAAAACGGATCTTGCGCAAAAGGTTACCTGTTTCCTGATGCCCACGGTACACCTCGGTGACTCCTTTCTGCCTGCCATGGCCTAAAACTTCACTTACTGTAATTAGATTAATATATGCTTTATATAACTCATCCTTGACTTCTTCTAGCTTGTCCGGCTGAATAATTGCTATAATTAGTTTCATTTTTATCCTTTCTCCTAACTACCTACTATATTTTATTCTAACATTGTATATGCTCTCTCGTGATGCTGGGTCAAATCAAGGCCCAAAGATTCATCTTTTTCAACTACACGCACACCTATGAACAAATCCACAACTTTATAAATTATAATAGTCACCACTGCAGAATATACTATCGTAATCCCAACTGCCGCCAACTGCACCAACAACTGCTTTGGATTCCCGTAAAATAATCCATCAGCGCCCGCGGGATTCACCAGTTTTGAAGCAAATAAGCCGGTGGCTATTGCTCCCCAGATACCGCCTACACAATGCACGCCAAAAGCGTCTAAAGAATCATCATATCCTAATTTGGGTTTAATTACAGTAACCGCAATAAAACAAAACAGACTTACCAATAAACCGATAATAATTGCTGGGATGACACTAACAAAACCCGCTGCTGGAGTAATAGCAACAAGACCAGCTACAGCTCCGCTACAAACACCAAACAAAGTGGGCTTTCCGGTTTTTATCCATTCGATAATTGCCCAGCTCAAACCCGCGGCTGCGGCAGCGGTATTGGTTACCACAAATGCGTTCGCTGCCAGCCCATTTGCTGAAAGAGAACTACCCGCATTGAAACCAAACCATCCAAACCATAATAAACCTGTACCTAAAGCTACAAACGGCATATTATGCGGCGCAGGAATATTTTTTTCCAAATTATTCCTTTTACCTATGATTAGCGCAGTTACCAAAGCGGCAATACCGGCATTGATATGAACTACCGTGCCTCCTGCAAAATCCAAAGCCCCTATTTTACGTAAAAATCCGCCTATCCCCCACACCCAGTGACAAACTGGAGCATAGACCAATGTCGACCATAAAAGTATGATTAGTAGAAATGCTGAAAATTTCATCCTTTCAGCAAAAGCTCCAATGATCAAAGCAGGAGTAATTATGGCAAACATCGCCTGAAAAATCATAAAAACTTGATGCGGTATTGTTGCTGCATAATCAGTATATGGCTCTAACCCGACACCATTTAACCCGAACCATTTAAAGCCTCCCCAAAAACCTTCTCCCGGAGCAAAAGAAAGACTATAGCCAAACAATACCCAAGTTACACTGACTAAGCAAATAATTATAAAACACTGCATAAGTATGCTTAAAATATTCTTACGCCTGACCATGCCTCCATAGAAAAACGCCAAACCTGGAGTCATTAACATTACCAAAGCACTCGCAATCAAAACCCATGCCGTATCTCCGGTATCTATTTTTGGCGCCTGGTCAACAGCTTGGGCAAAAGCAGGCACAAATAACGCCATACACAAAAAACCGGTTAATAATAATAAGTTAAACAATTTTTTCATCTCTTCCCCTCCTAAAAGTTAATATCCAACTGAAAAGTTACCGTATCCCTTAAATTGGGATTATTATATATTTCGTAACCGACTAATGCCGAAATATCCTTGGTAAAGCTCCAGGCAAACCCATAGTTCATTGCCCCGTATGATGACTGTGTGCCCTGATAATCAACACAAACCCATAATTTATCGCTGATCTCCGACATGGTCCTTTCCCAGGCGAACATCGGCCCAATATTATCCCGGTCTGTATTTTTATCCCGTAATAATTTAGAATTTCCATTAAAAAATCCGGCCGAAAATCTTCCCAAATTGATATCTTTTACCGTTATGGTTTTGGCACCTTTTAAATACCAAACCCTGTAATCGGTTTTGTTATGTTTCGTACCCCAATCATATGCACCAAAGGCAAATGCCGGCATATTCTTAAAATAAGCGTCTTGCGATACTCCGAATTTGAAATGGAAATACCAGGGATATGTATCATAAAAATTTCCAAAACCCTTCTTATAATCAAAACCTGTTTCCGCCATAACCTTGCCCAGTGGCGACCAAAGCTTGCCCAATAAATTATCTTCCGGTTTATCCGATAATAAGCTAAATACCGGACCGTAAACCTGTTGAACATAAGTAACAGCTCCTAGAGGATCCTTAGCTTTTACCGGAAAATAATAATCTGCTCCCAAATGTATTTTTCCGTAAGGCTGGATATCGGTTGAAGGGCTCCAAATATGCGTTGAAGGTGTAGCCAATGCAATGGAAACCAATAAAATTTGAAAGATCAAAAATAAAAATAACCCTTTAAAACAAACTTTGAATCTTTTCATTTTACCTCCCTTTTGTACACACCGTATGTGTCCAAAGGGGACACATACGGTGTGGATTTTGTATCTACAAATAAAAAAAGCGCCTTATGTTATCCAATCACTGGATACACAAGACGCCTACGTCTTTTTAAAATTTGACTATTACGCAATAACCAACTGATATTCTACAACTAATAACAAAAAAGCGCTCCATTATCCGGAACGCCTATGTTAAACTTCTACACATCTGTGTGTTTGTTTGATTAACCTTACATCTATACAAGTAAAAATTTATCTTTTTTGGTAACTAATTATCGAAATGTTTTTTACATTTTTCTTTAATATTTGCTTTTAGCTTCACCACCCTAACGTGAGAAATACCTAAGCGGCTCCCGATTTCTCTGGTAGTCAACCCCTCAAGCGCAAAATTAAATACCTCTTTTTCTCTAATAGTTAAACCATTATTCCTGACCGCTTCAATAATTAATTCGGAATTCAATTTATCAAAATATGAAACCGGATCTTCAACCCTTATAATTTCATCTATTCTTAAATCATCACCTTCATTATTGATCAAACCGTCAAAACTGATAATCCCGATTTTATCATAATGCATGCGAATATAATTTTTAAGATGGAAATAACATCCTTGCAAAATATAACTTTGCGTCTTATCGGTAAGCTTGCCTTCATTAAAATCCAACCAAAGCTTAAGCAACGCCTCCTGATAAAGATCATCATGGTTAAAAGTACTATAATGGCCATTTAACTTATAGGTGATTCTCTTGAGTATTGGTGATATTTTTTTTACCAGCTCTTCAAAAGCCATATGTCTGCTTTCTGCCTTACACCTTTGCCTGCAAGGAAGGCAAAGTGTTGGCCTTTCTGGGCCTTACACCTTTGCCTGCAAGGAAGGCAAAGTGTTGGCCTTTCTGGCCAAAATAAAAGCGCCCTCCATTCGTATAGCTACGAATAAAGGACGCCTTAGTCCAAAAAAAATGTCTCCTTAGGCATTCCTTGCCCAGAAGACTTCTTTGTCTTTATTGCTTGATTGTGTATAAATTATAACATAAAAATATTGCCTGTCAAGTCAAAATCAGCCCCTGTATTTGTTAACAATCGGCATCCTGCGGTCTCTTCCGAAAGCTTTGGGGGTAATTTTAATTCCAGGCGGAGATTGCCTGCGTTTGTATTCGCTAAGATCGACCATTTTAGTTACTTTACGCACTATTTCTTGGTCAAAACCCAAAGAAGAGATCTTACCTATATCCTTGTCTTCTTCAACATAAGCTTTCAGAATCGGATCCAGGACCTCATAAACTGGCAAAGTATCCGAATCTTTCTGATTCTCTTTTAGTTCTGCTGACGGCTCTCTGACAATAATCCTTTGAGGGATAACCTTGCCAATCGAATTCCTATATTTTACTAATTCATAAACTAAAGTTTTAGGCACATCTTTTATTACCGCAAATCCCCCTGCCATATCGCCATAAAGCGTAGCATAACCGGTACTCATTTCAGATTTATTCCCGGTAGTTAAAACTAGCCAGCCGAATTTGTTGGATAAAGCCATTATAATATTGCCTCTGATACGAGCTTGTAAATTTTCCTCAGCGCAATTAGCCGCCATATTATCAAAACTAGGGGTTAAAACTTCAAGATAGAGTTTGTAAATTGCTTCGATCGAAATATTTAAAAATTTGATCCCGAGGTTCTGGGCCAAAATACGCGCATCTTCATCCGATTCTCTTGAAGAATACCTCGAAGGCATAAAGATACCTCTTACATTTTCTTTCCCCAACGCGTCCGCTGCCAGAACCGCCACTAAAGCAGAATCAATCCCCCCGCTTAAGCCAATAACTACTTTTTTAAATCCATTCTTAAAAACATAATCCTTCAACCCTAAAACTAAAGCTTGATAGATTTCTTCCAACCTGCCCATTTCTTTAACCGCGCGCTTCGATAAAACATTTTTCTTGGAGACTGCAAAATTATTAGAAATTACCACAGTTGCCTTTGTAGACTTTTGCTTTCTAATAGCAACTTTGATATCTTCAACAAGTAAATCCTCCTGAAATGCTTTTGCCATGCTTATTAATGACCCCTTATCGCTAACCATCATGCTTTGCCCGTCAAAAACTAGCTCATCCTGGCCGCCAACTAAATTCGCATAAATTATATTTGCTTTATATATCTTGGCTTGCTTGGAAATTATTGCCAGACGCTTCTTATTTTTCCCTGCATAAAAAGGAGAAGAATTAATATTAAGGATTAAGTTAGCTCCAAGCTTGGCCTGTTCTTTTAAAGGTCCGTTCAAATGCCAAATATCCTCGCAGATATTAATTCCGAAGATTATTTTTCCTAATTTAAAAACCTTCTGTTCTTCTCCTTGAAAAAAATACCGCTTTTCATCAAAAACTCCGTAATTAGGTAAGTGTGTTTTCCGGTAAATCCCTTTAACCTTACCCTTATAAATCACTGCGGCAGCATTAAATAAATGGCCTGCTTTATTATCCACAAAACCGACTACGACCACTTCATTTTTCACAAATCCGGCAAGTTCTTTTAGCTTCTTTAAATTATCCTGAATGAATTTTGGTTTAATTAAAAGATCTTCTGGAGGGTATCCGGTAATAGCTAATTCCGGGAACACAATAATATCTGAATCTGCCTCTCTGGCCTTAATAATATACTCT
>Ga0172375_10001421_pt1 | contig 38597 bp, 31 predicted proteins | sample LakKiv1m_FD_114537 | JGI IMG/M metagenome (GOLD analysis project Ga0172375, IMG submission 114537) | Freshwater microbial communities from Kabuno Bay, South-Kivu, Congo - kab_092012_11.1m | ecosystem: Environmental > Aquatic > Freshwater > Lake | place: Democratic Republic of the Congo... | reverse complement strand
CTCAAACACATAGCTGAACTGTTCAAGTCCCCGGTTATTTATTGCTTCGCCAAAGGAGCTTTTGCCTATACCTTCAGGGGGTGCAATAGTGCTTATTGCAAAATCATCCTCTTTGAGAACCTGAAGCAAATGCTGAGCGGAGGTATGCTCTTCAAGATGAAACAGGATGAGGGATTTGAGTTGCTGTTCAAATTCCATTTGCAATGGTCTGTCTCCTCTGGCCTCAAGCGGGGTTATACCCGGCAAAATCTCTGAGACGGGCTTGTAGAGCTGGTGAAAAAGAGCTGATGTTTTTGTTTTTTTGTCCCATGGATTCATTGTGCGCGGCACAGCTTGTTTCCTCCGTAATATTAGACGCTTACGAAGTGTGCGCCGCACATTATTAAGCGGGTTTGTCAAGCAAAATATGACCCTGAAGCATAATTATTTTTGAAATAATTTGGTTGCGCACTTCTGTTTGTTTGCCGCCGTTGTGCATGCAGAAACCTAACCGGAAATTACTGAGAAAATCTATAAAACATGTAGTACTAATTACATAAAAAGGAGTAAACTTTTGTTTGAAATAATTAAATATCACTTCATACTGTTTTGTTTTCTCGCAGAATTTATTTTGTCACCTCATGCAGTGTATGCCGCGAGCATTACACTTGCCTGGGACCCAAGCTCTTCCGGAAACATCGCCGGTTACGAAATTTATTACGGCACAGAATCCCGCAACTATAGCTATGCCCCCGTTGATGTCGGCAACATGACAAGATTTACCATAAATGATCTTGATGAAACCCAAACATATTATTTTGCAGTTACTACATACGACAGCGCTGGTGGAATAAATAAATTTTCTTCGGAAGTATCAACATTCAACGAGTTTGCCGGAACTGCTCAAATATTTTTCCGAAAACTGCAATGGAATGCTTGTGAAATGCAAGCTGAACCTTCTGAAACTGTTGGAGTTTACCTGTCGTTCAATTTTTTACTTGCGCAATTTTTTTATAAACCGGAGGACACACTGCTTACCTGTGATGCCGGTACTTTCATTCAGAATGAAGACAACACAATAGAGGCAACGTGTGTTAAGAAAAACCCTCTGGGAATAGTTACACGCTATAGGTTTATATTTAAGGGCAATGGCAATGCCTCGCAGAAGGACCCGCTAACACTAAGCGCGGAGGTGTATTCCATATTTAACTGGGAATGCCCTCTATATGTCATTGAGATGAAAGACTTGCTGCCGGTGGGGGAATGAGGTTTGGGAATGGAGGATGCTTTGAGTCTGGCTTTGTGATTTGTCCTGTTAATCTGGTTTGGCCGGAAGAGTGCGCACCGACACCGGCGTGATTTTTTTTATCAGATTGGAAATGACGGTCGCCAGCATGTAGATGAGCAGGACGAAGACGAAAGAGGACAGCAGCATGGGAATCGCATCCATGCCGGTTCTGTACCAGGTTCCGATAACCGGTTTGAGCACCCAGGATAGGATGGGCCAGTGGATCAGGTACATCATGTATGAGTTGCGGCTCATGCTGGCGAGCATATTCAGCACGCCGGGGGGGGAGGTTTGGCTCATCAACCGGCAGACGTACAGCAGCACGAGATAAAGGCCGACTGCCTCGAATATGTCGTTGTAGGTGGACGATCCGTTACCGAGGATCTGGCAATATACAATAGCTATCGACACCCCGTATATTGCGATGCCGAGCAGGAAATATCTAAACTCCATCAATTGGCGAAACAACAAGGGTCGATTATAGGTGAAGCATGCTAACACCATGCCTATTGCAAACTCGGCCACAAAGAAGAAGGGAAGTGCACTTTGGTGAAATACGGGGTATCCGAAATAGACGCAAACCGCGATCGAGACATTCGAAACAAGAATAGACAGGACAATCAGCCCCGTCATGCCGGAGCGTTTCAACACCGCCAGTAGAAACGGGAATAGGACATAGAGCCCGATGATCGCGGGCATGAACCAGAATGACGGGTTCAGTGTCCAGCCAGGCTGGTAGAAGTTGCGAAGGAAGCTGAGATAGGCAAGCAGCGTTACCCAGGAATAGGATGCATCCCAGCTGACCGGTGCCCAGTGATAGGAAAGGTTTGCAGCGGCAAAGGTGACGATCACGGCGGCCCAGTAGGGTATGACAATTTTTCTGAATCGCTCCCTGGTCCATGCGGTCCAGGAGACGGTTTTCTTTTTCAGACAGGAAAGAGTGAGTCCATACCCGCTCAGGACAAAAAACATGTGCACGAAGGTTCCGGCCACCGCTGAGAAGTACGAGGTGAACAGGTCCGAAAAGGTCCCCGCGTCGTTCTTTCCAAGGACGTTACAGTAGTTCTCAACGATGATCCCGGCAATTGCCAGGGCACGTATCAAGGTGATGGAGATGAAGGTCGTGTCCGAAGGAGTGATGGCAGAACTTCCGTGTTTACTCATCTGATCCCTCTGTTTCATGCTTTGGTTTATATGCTTGTTTTGTTCATTGCGTTGCTGAAGAACGTCTATCCGGTCAATCTTGTTCCCCATAAATTTCTGCTTTATAAATCAACACAGCCTTGCACATTCTTTGAGAAGCCTAACTTTACTACGCTAATCAATAGAAATCTATCCAATATTAAGGGTGCCTCTAATAATTTGGTTTTACGCTAAGCAGCGGGAATAAAAAAAATAATACGTTACATTCATTAAGCGCTTTGAAAATTCTATTATTAGAGTTCCCCTTACATATGAATATTTGTTATGCTTTTCATTTTTTTTAATGTGTGATAGGCTGCAAAAGAAGAATAAATATATTTAAAAAATCAAAAAATGCCCTACAGCCCTGATGTTCTTACCATTGCTGCTGAAGATGAAACAGGCAGAATCAGTGCCTTTTTATGCGAAGAAGTGTATAAGCACTTCCGCCGCAAAGGCATCATTGTCGGCCTGAGCGGCGGCGTGGATTCGGCGGTCATGGCAGCGCTGGCGGTACGGGCTTTGGGAAAAGAAAAAGTTGTCGGCCTCATTCTGCCCGAAAAAGAGTCCAACCCGTTAAGCGCCCGCTATGCCGCACAGCATGCCGGGCTCCTGGGCATTCAATTTTTCCAGCAGGACATTACCCCTACCGTAGATGCTGTGGGCGGCTATGCCGACCGTGACAAGTACATTAAAAAATTGGTCCCCGAGTATACCCCGGCATGCAGATACAATATTGTGCTGCCCACTGATTTTCTTGAGCGTGACTCGCTGGGAATATATAAGCTCCAGGTACAGCTGCCTGACGGCTCGCTCATAACAAAGCGCCTGGAGATGGAAGCCCTCAGGTTTATTACCGCGTTTGCCAGCATCAAGATCAGGGCCCGCATGCTGCACCTTTACCGGGAAGCTGAGCAGCGCGCCCTGGTTGTGGCGGGCACCACGAATAAAACGGAAATGATTCTGGGGGACTTCTGCAAGTACGGTGATGGCGGCACGGATATCGAAGCCCTGGCACACCTGTATAAAAACCAGATTTACCAGCTGGCGCGTCATCTGAATGTTATCCCGGAAATTATCAGCCGGGAGCCAAGCCCGGACACATTCAGCCTCCCGGTCAATGACCAGCAGTTCTTTTTTCGCATACCGTTTGAGAAGCTTGACCTCTTGCTGTATGCATGGGAGCACCATATCGAAATTACGGAAGCTGCCGGCGCTGCAGGGCTTCCGCAGGAGGCGGTGCAAAGGGCGTACCGGGATTTTGCCGCCAAACATGCCGCCACCGCCCACTTGCGGGCGCTTGCCGTAACGATTGCTTGACTGGGCGCTACTCATTGAAGATACAAGATAGATCGTCACATTCAAGATTATGGGTTACAAGACCGCCCCTGTCCCCTCCTTGCCAAGGAGGGGAATATATTGGTCCCTTCCCTTGCCAGGGGGAGGTCAGGAGGGGTCAACCAGCAAAATTAAATGTCAAGAATTCTATGAGACACATACATTAAAGGCTTGAGGAACTGACTGACCATGGAAGCAATAATAGCGGTAATTAGAAAATTCATTTTTGATAATTATATATTCACTTCTGACGACTCGCTGCTGGACAATGACGATTCTTTTCTTGAAAAGGGCATTATTGATTCTACGGGCATGCTTGAGCTCATAGCTTTTATTGGAAATGAGTTCCACATTACCATAGAAGATGATGAACTTATACCTGACAACCTTGACAGTGTTACCAAGGTAACTTCATTTATTCAGCGGAAAAGAACAGCAGCTGCGTAATGCCTGGCCGGCGGGCATTCAGTACCGCCGCAGGCCATAAAAAGTAGAAGTCAGATGTCAGCCCCGGGGGAAAAACAGCGTAAACGTTTCAGAATTTAATTGTCTATAAGCCTGTATTTTTCCATTCTGACTTCTGTCTTTTGGCTTCTGACTTCTGCCTTCTTATTACCGGTTCTCTCTGGCCACGCAAACATGGGCATTCAGAATTATTTACTTGATGCAGCCGCCCGATATCCCGATAAAAAGGCTATCATAGAAATCAGCAAAAGCTGCTCCTATGGGGAGCTGCTTGCAGGGGCGGAAAGGATTGCAGCCTGGCTTTGTGAAGAAGATGCCGTCCCGGGCGACCGGATCGGCATTCTTATCGATGATCCGGCGGAATATGCCATGGCCTATTTCGGCATCCTTATGGCCGGCGCCGCAGTCGTAGCATTAAACACCCAAACATCAGCGCGGACATTGCGGGACACTATTAATGATGCTGAAATATCCATTCTGCTCACCCAGGCTAAGTTTATAAAATATATCCGGGGCATTGATCAAAGCATGCCATGCCTCAGATTAATTGCCGTGAGCAGCACCCCGCAGCACAGCGTCCCTGGCCTGCCTGTGCGTTGCGCGGACCTCACGGATATTCTTCATGGCCGGCAGAGCGCCGGCAGAAAGCAACGCCCCCCGGCTTTAGACGACCCCGGGGCCCTTGCTCAGCTGATCTACACATCAGGAACAACGGGAAAGCCCCGGGGCGTGATGCTCACGCACGCAAACCTGATGGCTAATACCCGCTCCATTATAGAGTATCACAGGCTGACCGGCGAAGAGCGCCATATGGTGGTGCTGTCCTTTTTTTATTCATTCGGGAATTCCATACTGCTTTCCCACATTGCCGCAGGCGCGACCATGATCGTGCATCAGAGCATGGTCTACCCGAAAGTCGTGCTTGACCTGATGGTGCGCGAACGGGCAACGGGCCTGTCCGGCGTGCCCTCAACCTTTGCGGTTCTCTTGTCATTTGCGCTGCTGCAGTCATACTCGTTCCCCTGCCTTCGCTATATTGCGCAGGCCGGCGGCCCTATGAGCCCCCGGCTGGCGCAGCAGGTCAAAAGCGCGTTTCCCGATGCCGCCCTTTACATCATGTATGGACAGACCGAGGCATCCCCGCGCCTGTCATATCTGCATCCTGATGACTTTCACCGAAAGCCGGGGTCCATAGGAAAGGCCATTCCCGGGGTCACCCTGCTGGTGTGCGACAGCGAAGGCGCGCCGGTGAAGCCCGGGGAAACAGGGGAAATTGTCGCCTGCGGCGACAACATCATGGCCGGTTACTGGAAAGACCCCGAAGCCACGGCACGGGTTCTGCGGAAGGAGGGCTTATGGACCGGTGACCTTGCCAGGCTGGACGATGAGGGGTATCTCTATATTGTGAGCAGGAAAAGCGAAATTATTAAAAGCGGCGCGCACAGAATCGGGCCCCTGGAAATCGAAGACATCATCCTCGAGCATGCCGCGGTTAAGGCTGCTGCTGTCTTCGGTATTGCGGATGATATTCTGGGCGAAGCAATCGCCGCCTGCATTATTATAAAAAGCGGCACAGCCTGCACTGCCAGGGAAATTCTCCTGCACTGCAGGGAACATCTCCCGGTATTTAAAGTGCCCAAACATGTATTTTTTGTCGAAAGCTTTCCCGCGACAGCAAACGGGAAGGCCCGGAAAGACGAGCTCAAAAAAATAATACTCGGGCTGCCAGAAACAGGCAGCGCCGCGCTATAAAACGGAGAGGCCGCCATGACGCTGTGCGCGCAGTGTATATTGCCGGAAACGTTCCCGGGGATCAGCTTTAATGCTGAAGGCGTCTGCAATTACTGTCAGGGGTATGCCGGGGAGCACGCGCTTGCCGAAAAGAAAAAAACCTATGAGGAAAAATTCAATAAGCTCATAGAGGAGCACCGGGGAAAAGCGGGCTATGATCTCATCATGGCCTACAGCGGCGGCAAGGACAGCACCTACACCCTTGATATTTTTGTCAGCAGGTACAAGCTCAGGGTTCTTGCCCTGACCTTTGACAACTCGTTTATTTCACCGCTGTCTTTTGAAAATATCCGGCGCATCTGCAGCGCCCTCGGGGTGGACCACTATCTGGTTCGGCCCAATCCGGCGATGCTGCATACTGTTTTCAGAACGGCCGCGCAGGAGGAGCTTTTTTCGCCGAAAACGCGCGAGCGGGCAAGTACGATCTGCACGAGCTGCATCGGCTTTGTCAAGTCAATCGTTCTGAGGACCGCCATTGAAAAAAGCATCCCCTTTGTCGGGTTCGGCTGGTCGCCGGGGCAGGCCCCGCTGGAGTCCTCGGTGATGAAGACAAACGCGCTCTTTGCAAAAAGCACGCAGCAAGCGATCTATGACCCGCTTCACCGCATTGCCGGCGATGCCATTGCCCCCTATTTTCCGGGCGAGGAGCACTTTAAGCAGGCGGAACGCTTCCCCTGGAATATCCACCCCCTTGCTTTTCTTGACTATGATGAAGAAAAAATGATACAGCGGAACAGGGAGCTTGGCTGGGAAAAGCCCGGGGACACTGACGCAAATTCTACCAACTGCCTGCTCAACGCCCTGGCGAACCGGATTCATAAAGAGCGCTATAAATTTCATCCGTATGCCTGGGAGCTGGCCAACATGGTACGATGCGGAGCAATGACCCGGGAGTTTGCAATTGCAAAAATAAATGAGCCTGAACAGCAGGATATTGTTCTTATGGCAAAGGGCAGGCTGGGCTTGTAGCCCGCTCACAGGCTTGTTGGCGCATGCGCAGTGGGCGCAGATCGCCGAATTCCGGCGCGCGCAATCTCCGCGTGCTGCATGGAGGGGAAGGCAATGAAGATGCTGAAATATTTGTTAAACCGAATATTTCACAAAATGGCATTTGTTCTGCCGGGAGGCTATTCTCTCCGGCCGTTTATTCACCGGCTGCGGGGGGCGCATATCGGCAGGGATGTCTGGATAAGCCAGTACGTATACCTCGATGAGCTTCATCCCGAAGGCATTATCATACAGGATAACTGTACGATCGGCCTCAGGACGTCCCTAATCACCCATTTATACTGGGGCAGTCGCAAGGCAGCGGGCGGCTATAAGGAGATCGTTATAGAAAAAAACTCCTATATCGGGCCCCACTGCGTGATTTTGCCGGGATCGAGAATCGGGGAAGGGGCAGTCATAAAGGGCGGAACCACGGTTTCGGGGATTGTGCCGCCGTTCACCTTCTGGGGCCTGCCCAATCCGGGCCCGCTGGCCCGCATTACTGTTCCGCTGACACGCGAGCATACCTACGAAGAGTTTGTGCACGGCCTGCGGCCCGCGCCGCTGCGAAAAACAAAGGTGTGAGCCCGCATGAAAGAATCGCGACGGGAGTTTTTGCGCAATACCCCGCCCCGGGTCATGGGCCTGATGCTCGGCGGCGCGGCATACGCTTTGGAGCAGCCGGAGCCCGCACCGGGGAAGCCGGCCTGCACCCTGTACCGTGTCTGCAACGGTTCTCCCGCAGCCACGATGATACAGCTTGTGGACATGATGGGCGGGGCCGGGGCGCTGTTCGGCCCGGATGATATTGTTATCATAAAGCCGAATGTGCAGTGGTGGAACCAGGGAGCGCCGAACCTGTGCGCGCTGAAAACATTTATCGATCTGATCATGGAGCGCCGGGGCGGCTTCAGCGGCGAAGTAATTATCGGCGAGAACTGTCACCGCGGCGCGCAGCCCTGGACGGCGTCGGGATGGGCCCGGGAGTTTGAGCGCAACGCCGATATCCCCGGGATCACCACCATGAACGGCCTTGCCGGTCATCTTAAAAAAAGATACGGTGACAGGTTTTCCGTCACCCACTGGATAGACGTCGCTGCCGGCGGGAAGCGCGTCTGCGGCCCGGCAGAAGGTGCGGGCTATGTGTATTGCGACGGCACGGGCGGGGTGCCCCTGCTGAAATATGACAATGGCGCTGCTGGGGGTGCGCTCCGGGAGGTCATCATGACCTATCCCGTATTTGCGACAGAACGGGGAACAACGGTTGACTTTAAAAACGGCATCTGGGCACAGGGCTCCTATACGGGACAGCCCATGAAATTTATAAATTTCGCCGCCCTCAATCACCACAGTACCTACTGCGGGGTCACCAGCGCACTGAAAAATTATCTGGGTGTCAGCGACCTGAGCGGCGGCCCCGACCCGTCCAACAGTGGAAAGCTTGACAGCCGGTATTACAACTTTCATTCCTTTCCTTTCAACAAGTGGTCAAAGGGCTCGGTGCCGGGCATGCTGGGGGGAGAAATCGGCTGCTTCATGAATACCGTAAGAAAGGCTGACCTCAATATCACCAGCGCCGAATGGATCGGCCTGGCGTCGCGCATTGATATGCCCGCAGCGCGCACGCGAACCGTCCTCGCCTGCAGTGACCCTGTTGCCCTTGACTACCACAGCGCCAAATACATTCTGCACCCGAATTCGGGCATTGCGGTGCATGATCCCGACAATGCTGCCGGGCCCTTCCATCAGGAGCTGAAAACATGCGCGGGCCTGACCGGGCATCAGTTCAACGAGCGGCAGGTAAAGCTCGTGAGCCATGACTGCGGCGCCGGTCGGCCAACAGAAAGCGGGAGAACAGCTATCATCGGCAGAAAAGAATGGAGCACGGATCTTCAGACCATACTCAAATACCTGTACTTGCGCTTTGTATAAAACCCTTCAACACTGGACGGCCTTCTGCATGCAGCAGTCTGAAAAAGCAGCTTCCGCGAACAACAAAATATGCCTCATTACCGGCGCGACCTCGGGCATAGGCCGGGCCGCAGCCTTCGCGCTTGCTGGCCGCGGCGCGCAGGTAATACTGGTTAGCAGAAATGAACGCAGGGGAAGCGCGGTGGCGGAAAAAATCAGCAGGCTCCACGGAAAAAATGCGGCAGCGTCCATACGCGCCGATATGTCAAATCCTGTTGATGTCCGGGCTGCGGCGCAGCAGATAATAACGCAGTACCCGCGGATCGATATTCTTATCAACAATGCCGGAGCCCGCTTCAATGAGCAGAAAAAAAACGCTGCGGGCATCGAGCTGACCTTCGCAACCAATCATCTCGGCCATTTTTTATTGACCCGGCTGCTTGCCTGTCACCTTGAAAAATCTTCCGGCGCGCGCATCATTACCGTGGCCTCCGACGTTCACCGCGGCTACAGCGCGGATTTTGAGTATGTAACCGGAGGGGGCGCCTATGATCGGAAGGCGGCCTATGGCCGGTCAAAGCTTGCAAACATTCTCTTCACCTATGAGCTGGCGCGCAGGCTGGCCGGTACGCGCACAACAGCAAACGCGCTGCACCCCGGCGGGGTCGCAACCGGTTTGGGAAGAAACAACGGCATGATAAGCTGGCTAAAGCATATTGCCTATTACGCGATGAAGCGGCAGCTGATTTCCCCGGCACGAGCGGCTGAAGCAATAACCTATCTTGCCCTGTCGGATGAGGTGCAGGGGGTTACCGGGAAATATTTTTTCGGGAAAAAAGAAATCCGCTCATCAGACGCCTCCTATGATCAGAGCGCGGGGAGCAAGCTCTGGGAAATAAGCCTGCAGCTGTGCAGTATTAACGAAACAGCGCACTGAACAGTGGGTCGTCACACTGCACGTATGCACAGCCGTTAAGAACATCATATTTACCTGAAGATTTGAAGATATTGCAATAATAGAAAAATATTCATGGATTGAGGTTGTTTTGTTTCTGGGAAGGTTTAACTGGCTGTTGAAAACCTTAAAAAAACTACTCCGTGCGCTGGTGGCGGGGTAGTTTTTTATGGCGCCTTCTTTTTTTTCATATAGCTGCAGGCATAAAGGCACTTAAAAAGAAGGGTTCAAGGGAAAGTCAGTTAAAAAAAAAGATTCAAGGAGGCGAGTGAAACACACTTTCCGGTTATTCATCTTTGGCTGCATAACCTGGTTATGCGGTTTTGTGTATTTGATTACCTGCTGCCCTGTCTATCTACCCGGTAATGAGCATGTGCTGTTGAGTGATTTTGAATCAAGGGCGCAACCGAGTCCTGATGCCCATTCGGTGCCCTTGGATCAATGGGAACAGTCCAAGCAAGGTGTTATTTGGAAACCAAACAGCGGATTTTCGGGAAGCGCGTGTATAAAACTTACTGTGTATGATGATAAAGAGGCTTATGTGCAATGGACACTTCCAAATCCAAAGGATTACCAATTTCTTCAGCTTCGGGCTAAAATGCGGACCGAGGGGGTTGTTCAGGGGACAGACACCTGGAATAAGGCACGGTTATTGGTTTATTTCTCGGATAAAGACGGGAAGCCTTACTGGGACTACCATCATGTGGCAGCCGCTTTAACCGGGACTTCGCCGTGGAAGGAATTTCAGGAAGTTTTTCCTGTTCCCGAGTTTGCAGCAACGGCAACTGTCGTTGTCCAAAACAGCGGCAGGTCAGGCATTGTGTGGTGCGATGATATTGCACTCAGGCCAGCCTATAAAAACAGCAGCTATTTTTTCCTGCGGGGCATAGTGCTTGTCGCGGGTATCTTACTGGCAATCAGCGCGATACGTTTGTTTGGCTTATTAAACAACAGAGGCTGGATATCGCTTGGCATAATAGCGCTTATACTTCTCGGTGTCCTTTGTTCAGAAAATTTATTGGAAATGATTGCCGGCGCTTTTGGATTTAAAGTATTCTTGCTTAAGAAATTCGGGCATTTAATTTTATTTTTTATGCTCGGTTTGTGTTCAATCTCATGGGCGAATGCAAGGATGAACGCCCCGGGCAGGAGTACCCTGTCATTAAGACAGCTGGTGCTTATTTTTACCGGGTTACTATCTTTTGCAGTCATGACGGAGTTGTTGCAGTTTGCAACACTTGACCGGGGCCCGGGTAAATTTGATTTTATCATTAATATGACGGGCATTATTGGCGGGATAGCAATTGCGCACTTTGTTAATAAATTAAGAGTTCAAGGAGCCGAGAAAAGTTAAGGGTTCGAAAGTTCACCCGCTGCGCCAGAGCGACAGCGCGGCGAGAGGGGTCGAGAATAAAAATCAATTGCCGGTTCCCGGTTAACTGTTTCTGCAGCTTCGGCTTCATTAAAAAAGCACAAGCTGCCCCGAACCAACGGGCAGCTTCTCACTCCCCCCGAATAGCCGATTAAAAGGCTTCACCACTGAAAATCAACTGCTCCTCTATGACCAATTTCATGCCGCGCAATCCCCGTCCCGCACAGCGGGATAGGCGGGGAGCTTCACTTTTATAGTAAGCTATTTTTGGCCATCAATGTATTGAAATTTATACTTTCTTCCTCTTAATCTGAACCCCTCTCAATTCAACAACATATTGATATTGCTTAATAAAAAAAATTATCCACACTCCTTTTTATCAATAATAATTAGGCACGTTTATTGTAAGAACTCTAATTGGACATTTTTCATAACATAAGAGGGCCTTCTCGTATTACATTTCAATAGCACTGCTGTAGAAGTTCAAACCGAAAAAGGCAAACTGCCTGAAAAGGCAGGACGCAAAGCCACTGGCCTAAGTCCTTTACTGAAGGATATGGCAGCAGGGTTGCCGGGCGAATACAGTACTTTCCAGAAGATGTATTTCGCGCGGAAATACTTTTGGAAGGTACTATATGAAAACAGTATCTCGCAAACGAACAAAAGCCGGAATCACCCCGTTTTCCTGCCTCTCCTGGATACTCTTCAATGTATCAGTAACCGCATTATATTTCATTGTAAGCACAACTGTTGCTTACGCTGGCCAGGTTACCTTAGGCTGGGATAAAAGTATTGAACCAGATGTCGCTGGCTATAAAATCTATTATGGCACTGCGACAAGAAATTATACGCAGAACGTAAAGATATCCTCGCCTAATATTACTACCTGTACCATTATAAATTTAACAGATGGCCAAAAATATTATTTTGCTGCAACAGCGTATAATGCCGAACTAATTGAAAGCGATTATTCTGCAGAGGTTTCATGTACTATAGCTTCTGCAACAACCACGACAACAGTGCAGCCGACAACCACAAGCAGCACCACGTCAGTGCTGCCGACCACCACGACAACAGTGCAGCCGACCACCTCAAGCAGCACCACGACTGTGAGGCCGACCACCACGACAACAGTGCAGCCGACCACCTCAAGCACCACGTCAGTGCTGCCGACAACCACGACAACCGTGCAGCCGACCACCTCAAGCACCACGTCAGTGCTGCCGACAACCACGACAACCGTGCAGCCGACAACCTCAAGCAGCACCACGTCAGTGCAGCCGACAACCTCAAGCACCACGTCACTGGATCCGACAACCACGACAACCGTTCAGCCGACAACCTCAAGCAGCACCACGTCAGTGATGCCGACCACCACGACAACGGTGGAGCAAACAACCACGACAACTATTGAGCAGACAACAACGACGACGGTGCAGCCGACAACCTCTACCACTATATACTCAGGTGGCGGCGGTGGTGGCGGCGGAGGTGGTGGTGGCGGATCTGTTGTTGACACGAACACCGCACCCATTGCTGATGCCGGGGCTGACCAGAGCGCTTTTGATGGAGATTTGATTACTCTTGATGGAAGCGGAAGCTATGATAATGACGGAGACACCATGACCTATCAATGGGCACAGGTTTCAGGCCCCACAGTGGCTCTTTCAGACGCTGCTGCAGCGCAGCCTGAATTCTATGCTCCAGCTGCCGGCACATTTACTTTTTCACTTATTGTCAGTGACGGGCAGGCCTCAAGCGTGCTTGATACGGTCACCATCACTGTTAAACAGGCAGATAACATGCCGGTAGCCATGGCCGGAAATGACCTGACGGTACAGATTGGTGATAAAGTTGTTCTGGACGGAACAGCAAGTTATGATAGTGAGGGAGATACGCTTTCATACAAATGGATACAGGTATCTGGTCCTTCTGTTAATCTCTCGGATCCAGGTTCGGGAACCCCGTATTTCATTGCGGCTATTGAAGGAAATTATCAGTTTAATCTGACTGTTTTTGATGGCATCCTCTGGAGTTTGATTGATTCAGTTGTCATAACCATTAAGCAGCCTGCCATTAACCTTATAAGCCCGGGCATTGATGTAAAAATGTCTGGTTCTGTGAAGTTAACGTGGAGTGGCACAGGATTTGTAAAATTCAAGGTACTTGTATCGAAAGATGGTAAAAGTTTTACCAATTTAGGTGAGACAACTAATCAGGACTATTCTCTTTCATCTTTGACGACGCTCATGTTAAGTGGACGCAAGGGATCCCCTATTTACTGGAAAATCCAAGGCCAAAGATCTGTTCAAAATGAATACTGGGTAACAAGCGAAATAAGAAAATTTTATGCAGCACGTACTTTAAGAATTTATCAAAATGCAATTAGGGAATTACTGGCAATAATTTTCAACAAGCAATATGAATCACCGTCGTACAGTCAAACAGTGATTAATAAAAAAGAACTTCTGCCGCAGTATATGGTCAGGAGCCTGATAGAAAGCCCATAACCATCCATCATCATAAAGACAGAAAAGCCCGGATGTGAGTTTTATCTCATGTGCCGGGCTTTTTATTCGTTGGACAGGAGGGCGTTTATGGAGTGTTTACCTGTTTACAACCAGAAGGGTCAGGGGTAAAATAAAAGGCACCCAGAAATGATCTAAGTGCTTGTAATTTTTTTGGCGCGCCCGAGAGGATTCGAACCTCCGACCTTCGGATTCGTAGTCCGGCACTCTATCCAGCTGAGCTACGGGCGCGCATAGTGTCTATTAATCAGTTAATATGTATACTCTTTTTTTCGCTTGCGGTCAATACCCCGCTACTGAGACTGGTCTCCCTTCTTCAGCTTCTTCTGCAGGCTTTTGACGGAAATATCAAGCATCTTCTGCTTTGCTACCTTGTCATTGGGATTCAGTTTTAAAACTGCCCGGTACTCTTTTTTTGCCGCGGCAAGATTTCCCTGCTCTTCGTAGAGGGCGGCGAGCCGCTGATGCCAGAGCACCTTTTTAGGTTCAATGCGGGAAAGCTCCCTATAGGCCTTAATGACTTCCTCATTTTTTCCGGTTTTCTGGCAGAGAACTGCCAGCGCCTCCCAGGCCCCGGTATTTCCCCGGTCTATCTGCACCACCTTTTCATAGCTTCTGATGGCATTGTCCCAGTCCTTTTCCTTCTCATAGGCATCAGCAAGGTTTATAAGAAACACCTTGTTGCCGGAATCAAGCGACACCGCTTTTTCATAATTTGCAATGGCTGCTTTGCGTTCCCCATTTTTTTCCTGCAGCATGCCGAGGTTATTATAGGCAGTGGCATTTTTCGTGTTCAGGGCGACCAGCCTTTTATATGCTTCGATCGCCTTGTCATTTTTTTTTGCCTTCTCGTACAGTAGGGCGCACTGCAGCTGGATGGAAGCATCTTTCGGGTTGAGTTTAGCGGCCTTTTCAGCTTCTGCGATTGCCTGGTCAAGCCGGTTCAGCTTGAGATACGCATCAGAGAGGTAGAGATAGAGATTGGCATTTTTGGGGTCCTGCTTCACCAGCTCCCGGGTCTGTTCCGCCACCAGGTCCCACTTGTTCTCTTTTTCATAGAGCTTGATGAGCTTTTGCCGCGCATCAGAATTAGCGCTGCTGGCGTCAATTGATTTTTTGTAGAGATCGATTGCCTCAGCGGTAGCGCCGCTCTTCTCCGCGACAGTGCCGGCTTTATAATAGTAGTCATCAGCTTTAGCGGTCTCAAGCAGCGCAAGGGATTTATAGGTCTCGATCAGTTTCCCGGTTTTTTTTGCCTGGATATAGAGCGGGATGAGTGCTGCCAGCACTCCCCGGTTGCGGGGATTCTTTCTTATAATCTCTTCATACTCAAGGACGGCATTTTTAACCTGTTTTTTCTGCTCAAATGATTTTGCCAGGCCAAGGCGTGCTGCCTCCGAGTCCGGATTCACCGCGATGGCATTTTTAAAGCAGATTTTTTTAATGTCAGTATCCGTAACCGCTTCAGCCCGCGCGATCCAGTCCTGAGCATCCATTTTCAGGGTAAAACGCAGCGCTCCAACGGGGCGGTCGTTTTTCAGGACGGTGAGCGTATAGGCGCCTGTTTTCTCCGGTTTCAGCAGGGGGATTATATTGTCCTGGTAATAGTTCGGCAGCTTGCCAATTTCTGAAACTTCAACCTGGAGTGCTTCGGGGGGGAACAGCTTATGCCATCCTTTACAGACAATGCGTTTGATTTTGAGGCCGTCTTTGAACGCTACATCAAGGCTTTCGCCCTCCTGAACCGAAACGCTCCGATCCGCGGTTACAAACTCTACATAGTCAAGTGCCGCGGTAAACGAGAAGAGACTCTGCAGGCCGTCCCGCGAGAATGCGCCGATCAGATTGAGCAGTATCCCTGCGCCGGCGAGCAGCGCCAGGATAATGCCGATGAGCAGATAGGGCCGCGCAGCGCTTCTTCCCCGCACCGGCCGTTTGGTAATGATCCTGACCTCGCTGCCTGCACCTGCACTGCGCCCGGGGCCCTCATCAATCCGGTGGTCAAGCTCAATGCTTTTATCCTTTTGCTTAATCTCTGATGGCCTTGAACCAAGCCCGATCTTTTTCATGCTCGCGTCTGAACTCCACAATAAATAAAAGAGGGGAACTATATACCCTCTTTCGGGGCGTAATTCAACAAGCAATTAACCGCATTGCCCGGCAGATCTCTACCGCCTGTTGCAGACCGGGATGCCCCGCGCCGCACGCAGGGAGCATCACTGCGCTGGCTGCTGCCGATCATTTTCGGCCCAGATGCCGGTTTTGCTGCTGCGCGCGGCAGCTTCTGCCTCCAGACAATCCTTTTTAAATTGCGCCGGAACCGTATCGGCCGCGCAGCGCGCAAGACCAAGCCGGATTATTTCCTGATTTACCAGCGTCCCCTGTCGTAACAGAATGGTTGCCGCGGGGGGTGCAGTTTTATTTACATTACGCGCAGGAGTGTATTTAAGGCGCAGGGGGACGCCCTTTAAATTTTTTTCACAGTAGGAAGAAACCTGCTCGACAACCGGGGCAGAGGAAAGGGCAACACCCAGAAGTGTTACGTCCTGTTGTGCTTTTTCAACTTCCAGCGTGAGCATTTTTTTCTTCTTATTGAAAGCAATAAATTTTACCGGGAAGATGGCGATCGATTCCACGCTGTCCTGCAGCTCCCGGGGAATTCTCTCGATGTTGTTTGTCATGCCCACAAAACCCTGCGGCCCGCGATAAGTATAGATTCTGGTAACCGTCGCGGGTTCATCCCTGCTGGCTCCTATGCGCATTGTTTCAGGATCCTTTGTCTGATCAGCTTCTTCGGTGTCTTCCGCGGCATCTTCTTCTGCAGCCGCAGCTGCTGCCGCGCGCGCAGCTTTTTGCGTTTGATCGGCAGCAGCAGCGCTCTCATCTGATTGCGGCGGTGTGATCAGGTACGGCTTATTTTCTTTTTTATAAAATGTGCGTGCTGCAGCTTCAGCTTCGCTGCGGGACGCATATTTCCCGATGCGAATCTGATAGATGCTTTTGCCCGAATTATCCGAAACCTCTTCAATGTACGCAGGATACCCCTTCTTAATAAATTTTTTTTTCAGCGTCTGCGCCTGTGTTTTGTTTGCTGCTGCTTCAACCTGAACAGAGAATAATAATTCCTGCTGCGCGGATTGTTTTGCCGATGGTGCTTTCGCAGCACTGCTGAAAGGCAGGCAAACAGCACTGACAGCGGATGCTATGAAAAAAAGAAAAATATTTCTGTTCATAGAAAAAATTTTGATGCACGTAAAAAAATATTGCCTGCAGCGCCAACGCTTCAGTCCAGACAGGGAAATTATTATACCTTTCAACAAGAGGTTTCAAGTTTTTATTACCGCAGGTTATTTTGTAGAAGTACGGGTAGAAATGACAAAAATTTTTTTATCTTTTATTCCTTATAATCATTTTTTTATCAATAATCCCTATATTTAGTGTGTAACCATTAATGATGCCCCATATATAGTGTTCAATCAGTTAAAAAAAATCTAAAACTTATTAGAAAAACATTATTTTTTTTCTTGACAACCCTTAAAACTGCGAATATATTGCGACCAAGTGGGATAAAGTGGTTTTAAGTGGTTAAATAAACCATGGGGCGTTCATGTTCAGGGGAAGATTCGATCACATCATTGATGATAAGGGACGAGTAAGTCTGCCGGTAAAATTCCGCGAAATACTCCGCAAGTTTAATGACACCATTGTCATTACCACCTTTGACGGCTGCCTCTATGTATACCCCCATGATGAATGGATTAAATTCGAGGAAAAAGTTTACGACCTCCCGAGCGGCAGCAGGGAAATGCGGAATTTTCAGCGCGTCCTGCTTGCCCACGCAACCGAATGCACGGTTGATAAGCAGGGAAGAATTCTTGTTCCCAACAGCCTGCGCACGGTTGCAAACCTGATAAAGGACGTGGTGATCACCGGACGGATCAAACACTTTGAGATATGGGACCGGGAGCGTTTTACGCAGACCATCGAACAGGCGCAGAACAATGAGCCCAGTGAAGATATCAGCAGAATTCTCAATGACCTTAAATTGTAGCTGACGCCATGGACAGCGCGCATGTTCCGGTGCTCCTGAGAGAAGTAGTCGCGTGGATGCACTGCAGGGATGGCGGCATGTACGTTGATGCAACGGTGGGCAGCGGCGGCCATGCAGCAGCGCTGCTGAAAAGCTGCCCCGGTATCGCACTGCTGGTGGGAATGGACCGCGATGTTCAGGCAGCGGCACTGGCGCAGAAAAATCTTGCGGCATTTCGTGATCGGGCGGTGGTAATGCAGGGTAATTTTGCAGATATTAAACAGATACTCGGAACCCTACATATGCAATGCCCTGACGGCATCTTATTTGACCTTGGTGTTTCTTCCATGCAGCTTGAAGATCCCCGACGGGGCTTCAGCTTTAAGGCGCAGGGGCCATTAGACATGAGAATGGACCAAAACACCGCCGTACCGGCACATACCGTGGTCAACACCTTCTCCGCAGCTGAGCTCGAGCATATTATCCACACGTATGGCGAAGAGCGGTGGGCGCGAAAAATCGCCCGCACGATCGTGAAGCGCCGCGAACAGTCACCGATCACCACCACGACGGAACTCGCACAGCTTGTCGCTGAAGCGATTCCCGCCCGGCACCATCCGCGCGCAATCCATCCCGCAACCAAAACCTTCCAGGCGCTGCGCATTGCAGTCAATAATGAACTCGAACATCTCAGCCGCGCGCTCGATGAGTCGGTCGGGCTGCTGCGCACGGGAGGCAGGCTCTGCGTGATTTCATTTCATTCACTGGAGGACCGGATTATCAAACAGAAAATGCGGCAGTGGGAGAAGGGCTGCATCTGCCCTCCGCGCCTGCCGCGCTGTGCCTGCGGGCAGAAGAAGACCGTGACCATACTGACGAAAAAACCGCTCCTTCCCGGAGCAGATGAAATCGGGGTGAATCCGCGTTCCCGGAGCGCAAAACTGCGGGTGGCGGAGAGGGTTTAACAGTCCGGCCGGTTTATGGCGGCGGGACTGTCAGCTGAAGCGTTGACAGCGCACCTACAGCGAGGGGCATCCATGATTGAAGTCATTACCGAACGATTTATTCATACCAATATCCTGGCCCGGCAGAGCGTGAAGGAGAAAACCCCTGACAGCCGGGCCTATGTCGTGCTTGCCGCATGCCTGAGCATTGCCCTAGTGCTCTGCTTTTTTCTGTTTCTCTGGATACGCATTGATATTCTCCAGACCGGGTATCAGATCTCCGGAGCCCGCGCGCAGCAGGAGCGGCTCACGCAGGAGAATGATGCCCTGCGGGTTGAGCGCTCCTCCCTGATGACCTCTTCCCGCATTGAAAATATTGCCCGCAATGAGCTGGGCATGGTTGCGCCCAAAACCAAACAGGTCATAGTGCTGGAATGGTAAAGCTCAAAATCCGCTATGAGATCATAAAGAACATCCGCATGGTGGGTGTCCTGTTCTTCATTCTGCTGGCGATAATAGGAGCCCGGGCCTATACGCTGCAGATAGTACAGTCTGAATGGCTCAGCCAGAAACTCATGGACCAGGTAACAAAGAAAGAGCTGCTGAGCAGCAGGCGGGGCGTTATTTATGACTGTAACCGGGTGGAGCTTGCGGTCAGCCTGGATGTTGATTCGCTTTATGCCCGTCCCCGGCTTATGCAAGACAAGAAGGACGCCGCGCAGAAACTCTGCTCCATACTGGGTATTCCCCGGGATAAAATCCTGGGCATTATTCAGAACAGGCAGAGCTTTGTCTGGGTAAAGAGAAAGATAACCCCGGAGCAGTCAGAGAAGATAAAAGACCTGAAGATAAGCGGGCTGGGATTTATCAAAGAAGCGCAGCGCTTCTATCCGCACAAGGAGCTTGCCGGCCAGCTGCTCGGCTTTGTCGGCGTTGACTCTCAGGGACTTGAGGGCATCGAGCGCGAGTTTGATAAGCAGATCAAAGGCGCATCGGGATATCTGCTGGTGAACCGCGATGCCCTGGGACGGGATCTGTTCCCGGAGGGCATCAAGAAAGTCGATTCACTCCGGGGCTATAACCTCGTATTGACCATTGATAAAAATGTCCAGTACATTGTCGAGAAAGAGCTCCAGGCAGCAGTTACAGCGGCCCGGGCACGCAGCGGGCTGGCCGTGGCTATGGATCCGCGTACCGGGGAGATTCTGGCATCCGCAGTTGCCCCTGCCTTTAATCCCAACCAGGGAAACAGCAGCGGCAGCATCTGGAAAAACCGTGCAATAACCGATGTCTTTGAGCCGGGATCAACATTCAAGCCGTTTGTTGTGGGGTCCGCCCTTGAGGAGGGTGTGGTAAAACCCGCGGACATATATGACTGTGAAAATGGTTCTTACCCTATCGGCGGGAAGATTATTCACGACGCACATCCGCACGGTCTGCTCAGTGTCACGGAAGTGATAAAATTCTCCAGCAATATCGGCGCGAGTAAAATTGCCCAGCATCTCGGCCGGGAGCGTTTCTATAACTACATTCGCAAATTCGGCTTCAGTCAGGAAACCGGCATTGAGCTGCCGGGAGAGGTGTCGGGCTATATACCGCACGCTTCGCAGTGGCGGGAAATCAATCTCGGTACCATTTCCTTTGGCCAGGGGGTGTCCGTCACCGCCCTGCAGATGGCCGCTGCGTATTCGGCCATCGCCAATGGCGGTCTGCTCATGCGGCCGTACCTGGTAAAAAAAATCCAGGAAGACTGCGGCACGGTGATCCAGGAGGCCGGCCCCGCCATCATCCGCCGCGTGATTTCTGAGCAGAGCGCGCGCATGCTCAGAGAAATGCTCAAGACCGTGACGGAAGACGGGGGCACCGGACAGAGGGCGCGCGTGGAAGGATATGAAGTCGCCGGCAAAACCGGCACCGCGCAGAAAATAGCCGCCAACGGCAAAGGCTATTCCGATAAATGCATTTCCTCCTTTGTCGGTTTTATTCCGGCCCAGGACCCGAAGCTGACCATCGTAGTCGTGATCGATGAGCCGCAGGGAGTTACCTACGGCGGCGTCGTAGCGGCGCCGGCCTTCAGCAAAATGGCGCAGCAGATTCTGTGCTACCAGCGGATATATCCCGAGGCTTCATTTCAGCGAATAAATCCGGACCCGGGGTGGCGGGAAACAAAAGGCGTTTCTCCCGGGAAGGGTACGCAGGGATGAAACTCGGGGAGCTGCTGCAGGCGCTTGATGAAAAAGAATTGTGCGGAGATGAGCAGCAGGAAATTACCTCAATAGTGAGCCATTCCGGCAGCGCCGGCGCGAACAGCCTGTTTGTGGCTGTTCCCGGCCTGCGCGCGGACGGGCATGATTTTCTGGAGCGTGTTTATCAGGCGGGAAGCAGAGCCTTTGTGACACAAAAGCCGTTTTCCCGGCCTGATGCGGCAACCATCAGGGTGCCCGATTCCCGGCGGGCGCTGTCGCTACTTGCGGCGCAGTTTTATGGACACCCGTCACGGCAGGCGGGGCTGATCGGCATAACCGGCACCAACGGCAAAACCACGACCACGTATCTTATTGAATCGATTCTCCGGCAAGCCGGTTTTACCGTGGGCGTGCTCGGCACGGTTGAATACCGCTGCGGCTCCCTGAAACGGCCGGCAGTGCAGACCACCCTGGAACCAATGGAGCTGCAGAAAATAATGCGGGACATGGTTGATGGGGGCGCACACTACATGGTGATGGAAGTTTCCTCCCAGGGCCTTGATCAGCGGCGGGTCGACGGCTGCCAGTTCGATGCCGGCGTTTTTACCAATCTGACGCCGGAACATCTGGATTATCATGAGACGCTGGAGAACTACTTCCAGAGCAAGGAGCGTTTTTTCACCCGGGTGCTTGCCGGCTCACAAAAGCAGCCGGTGCGGGCAGTGGTTAACCGGGATGATCCCCGGGGAAGAGCGCTGCTGGGCGCCATAGCCGTCCCCTTCCTCAGCTTCGGCCTGTCTGCCGGAGACATCCACGCAGATACGGTTGTTCTTTCCTCTGAAGGCATTCGCGCAGACATCCATACGCCCGGCGGCATGCTGCCGCTCCAGTCCCCGCTGCTCGGCAAGTTTAACCTCTACAACATTCTTGCCGCTGTGGCCACAGCGGTCGCTTTTGCTATCGCGCCTGATACAATCCGTGCCGGTATTGAAGCCGTGCGCAGCATCCCGGGACGGATGGAACGCATTGAGAACGCGAGAGGGATGCTCATTGTTGTTGATTACGCGCACACCGGTGATGCGCTTGAAAATGCCCTGAAGACGCTGCGGGAGATCGCGCGGCGGAACATAATCACCGTGTTCGGCTGCGGCGGAGACCGGGACCGGATGAAGCGGCCGGTGATGGGTAGCATTGCCGCGCGCTACAGCGATACCGTTATTATTACTTCGGATAACCCGCGCAGCGAGGAGCCGGAGAAGATTATCCGTGAGATTGAAGCAGGCGTGCTGGCAGCGGGAATGAAGAAAGCCTCTGCCGGCCTGTCGCCCGGCGCAGCGGAGCAAAAGGTATATGCCGTCTGCCCGGACCGTGCCCGGGCGATATCCAGGGCTGTGTCCCTGGCGCAGCCGGGTGATACCGTGCTTATTGCCGGAAAGGGACATGAAACCTTCCAGCAGGTTGGTGATAAAAAATTTCCCTTTGATGACCGGGCCGCGGCGCGCAGCAGCCTGGAACAACGGCATTAATGCCGTGCCCGGGAGTTGACCGTCATGAAACTGAGCATCCGAGAGATTCTTACTGCAACCCGCGGGCGCCTTTTACCGGGAGCGCCGGATGCGGTCATAACCGGGGTTTCCATTGATTCCCGGGCAATCGCCTGCGGAGAGCTGTTTGTGCCGCTCACCGGCAGCAACTGTGACGGCCATGTTTTTATCCGCGATGCCTTCAGCAGGGGGGCTGGCGCATCTTTTATCCGGCAGGGAAACGCGCTCGCAGCGGAACTGCGGAAGGGATTCCCGGAAAAGGCCCTGATCGCAGTTGCCGAGCCGCTGCAGGCGCTGGGGGATCTGGCGTGTTTCTGGAGGAAAAAATTTGCCATTCCCCTGGTGGCCATTACCGGCAGCAACGGCAAAACTACGACCAAGGAAATGCTGTGGCGGATTGCGTGCCTTAAATACAATGCCGTCCGGAATCCCGGAAATTTTAATAACCTGATCGGGCTGCCGCTGTCGCTGCTGCAGCTGAATGATAATCATCAGGTGGGCATCATGGAAATGGGCATGAGCGCACGGGGTGAGATCGCGCGGCTTGCCGCCATTGCCCAGCCGCAGATCGGCCTGATCACCAACATCGGACCGGCCCATCTCGAGCACCTGCTGACCATGGAGAATGTCACGGCGGCAAAAGGGGAGCTGTTTGCAGCGCTCAGCGCCGAGGCTATCGCCATCGTCAATCAGGATGACGAGCGCGTGGCACTGCTGGCAGAGAAGACCCGGGCACGGGTCATCTCATTCGGCATGCAGGCGGGAGACGTGCGGGCAACGGTTATAAACCAGAATGGCGAGGGAACACAGTTTATGCTTGACATCATGGGCGTGCGTATTGAGGTGACGCTTGCGCTTAGCGGCGGCATGTTTTTAAGCAATGCCCTGGCGGCAGCGGCTGCCGCCCATGCCCTGCAAATGACCCCGGATGATATTAAGCGCGGGCTGGAGCAGTTCCAGCCCATGCCCGGCCGTATGGAAATTCTGCGCGTGCGCGGTATTCACCTTATCAATGACGCCTATAATGCAAATCCGGTGTCCATGGAGGCATCGCTTACAACCCTTTCCCGGGTAAAAAAAGACCGGCGCGCGATTGCCGTGCTCGGGGATATGCTGGAGTTGGGTGAGTGCGCCGCAGCGTATCACCGCGCGGCCGGCAGCACTGCCGCGCGGCTGGGAATCGACTATCTCTATCTGTGCGGCAGCTTTGCCCCGGCAGTGGCGGAAGGGGCGCTGGCGGAAGGAATGGCGGCGGCGCGTGTCCGCGTATTTGAGACCCGGGAGCTGCTGGCCGAGCAGCTTGCGCAGGAGATTCAGGAGGGCGACTGGGTACTGGTAAAGGGATCCCGGTCCACGGGAATGGAGAAAGCCGTCTCGTTCCTGCAGCAGCCGGCAACCACACAACCATGCAGTAACCGGCATTGAGGGAGCATGCTCTATTATCTGTTATATCCGCTCCATGTATATTTCAGCTTTTTTAATGTATTTCGCTATATAACCTTTCGCGCCATATACGCAACGGTGACGGCGCTTCTGCTCACGCTCATCCTGGGCCCGCTGTTCTTCGAGAAGCTGCGCAGGATCAACTTTGGTCAGTATATACGGGAGGACGGTCCCGCAACGCACCGCAAAAAGCAGGGCACCCCCACGGCCGGCGGCGTTCTGATCCTGTTTGCCATTGTCACCTCAACCTGCCTGTGGGCGGATCTCGCCAACCAGTATATCTGGGTGGCGCTTTTTGCGCTGGTGAGCATGGGTGCCATCGGCCTGCTCGATGACTGGAAAAAGATCAAGGGAAAAAACGCCAAGGGCATAACCGCCCGGCAGAAGATTCTGCTGCAGACGGCCGTAGGCGCGGTGATTGCGTTCTATCTGTATATGCTTCCCAGCTGGAACACCCAGTTGAGTGTCCCGTTTTTTAAAAACATACTGCCTGAGCTGGGGATTTTTTATCTCGCCTTTGTGGTAGTGGTTATTGTGGGCTGCTCTGATGCGGTGAACCTCACCGACGGCCTGGATGGACTGGCAATAGGGCTGGTGCTGCTGGTGTCGGCCACCTATATGCTGTTTTCCTATATTTCAGGCAACGTGCGCATTGCTGATTATTTGCAGATCACCTATGTGGCCGGCAGCGGCGAGCTGACCGTGTTCTGCGGCGCGCTGGTCGGGGCCAGCATGGGGTTTCTCTGGTACAACGCCTATCCCGCCGAGGTATTCATGGGAGACGTCGGCTCCCTGGCGCTGGGCGGCTCTCTCGGCACGGTTGCCATCATCACCAAACATGAAATACTGCTGGCGATTGTGGGCGGCATCTTTGTCATCGAGGCGCTCTCGGTCATTTTTCAGGTAAGCTCTTTCAAGCTGCGGGGAAAACGTATTTTTCAAATGGCGCCGCTGCACCACCACTTTGAGCTGAAGGGGCTTACCGAACCAAAAATCATTGTCCGATTCTGGATCGCGGGGACCGTGCTGGCACTGCTGGCAATGAGTACCCTGAAACTGAGGTAGGAATGGAGCTGCAGAAAAAAAACGTTCTCGTGGTCGGTATGGCAAAGACCGGCATTTCCTGCGCCCGGTTTCTGCATGAGCGGGGAGCGCGGGTAACCATTTCCGATGCTAAGGCTGCTGAAGAAGGCTCAGCTGCCTGCCGGGAGCTTGCCGAAAAAGGAGTTGTCCTTGAAATCGGCGGCCACCGGCTTGAAACCTTTCTCAGCGCAGAGCTCATCGTGGTGAGCCCGGGGGTTCCGCTGGAGATCAGTGTGCTGCAGGCGGCGCAGCAGCAGGGTATTGAGATAATAAGTGAAATAGAGCTTGCCCATCGTTTTTTGCAAACGCCCCTCATAGCAATTACCGGCACCAACGGAAAAACGACCACCACCTCGCTTATCGGCGAAATGTTCAGGCGCGCGGGGAAACGCGTTTTTGTCGGCGGCAACATCGGCACCCCGCTCATAGACTATGTTGCCGGAGCACAAGACGACGAATTTGTAATCGCTGAAATAAGCAGCTTTCAGCTCGAGGCAATTACCTCCTTCCGGCCGGCCGTCAGCGTGATGCTCAACATCACCGAGGACCATCTGGACCGCTACCGCTGCTTTGCCGACTATATTGCCGCCAAGAACCGCATCTTCATGAATCAGGGACCCGAAGATACCGCGATTCTTAATTTTGATGATCCGCGGGTGATGGCACTGGCACGCGAGGTTCGGGCGCAGAAGCTTTTATTCAGCACCCGGCGGGAAGTCGCAGCGGGTGCTTTTTACAACAGCGACCTGCACGTCCGCTGCCGGGGGGCAGAAGCGCGCTTTACGGTCAGGGGCGCGCTTTTGCAGGGTATCCACAACATTGAAAATATGCTGGCAGCGGCTTCAGTCGGTCTGGTGTGCGGGCTGCCGGAGCAGAGCATTCAGCAGAGCCTGACCGGCTTTGCCGGACTTAAGCACCGCATGGAATTTGTGGATGAGATCGGGGGGGTTTCCTTTTACAATGATTCAAAAGCAACCAATGTAGGGGCGGTGGTTAAATCGCTGGAAAGCCTTGGCCCGCCGCTCATCCTTATCGCCGGCGGAAAGGACAAGGGCGGCAGCTACGAGCCCCTGCGGCAGCTTGTCCGGTCCAAGGTAAAAGCGCTGATTCTTCTGGGGGAAGCACGGGAGAGAATATATGCCGAGCTCGGCAGCGCGGTGGAAACCGTGATGACCGCGTCCCTGGAAGAGGCGGTGAAAGCCGCTGTCTCAAGGACGCAGCAGGGTGATACGGTACTTTTTTCCCCGGCCTGCTCAAGCTTTGATATGTTTACCAGCTACGCACACCGGGGAGAATGCTTTAAAGAACTGGTGAAAAGACTGAAAGCTTAAGCGGTATGTATAACAAACGCCTCATACACAATATTCTCATTATGGTGCCGGTGACGCTGGTCATCATGGGCATGTGCATGGTATACAGCGCCAGCTGTATTAATGCTGCCGAGCGCTTCAACGACGGCACCCTGTTTTTAAAGAAGCAGGCCGTGTTCGGCTTCGCCGGCATTATCGGCATGCTGCTCATCATGCGCGTTCCGTACCGGCTGTACCGGAGATTCTCCTACCCGCTTCTGCTGATAAGCGTCGCGCTGCTGGCGGCGGTATTCATACCGGGAGTCGGGAAAAAAGCCGGCGGTGCGTGCCGCTGGCTCGGGTTCAGCTTCCTTTCCTTCCAACCGTCTGAGTTTGCCAAGCTCGCGGTGATTATCTTTCTCTCCTATTCCCTGGAAAAGAAGGAACAGAACATACGTAATTTTTCGATCGGCGTGCTGCCGCATCTGCTGGTGGTTCTGCCGATTGTGGGCCTGGTGCTGCTGCAGCCGGATTTTGGAACCGCGGCAATATTTATTCTGCTGCTGTTCGCTTTTCTCTTTGTTGCCGGGGTACCCCGGCGGTATTTTGTCTCGCTTTTCGTGATCGCGGCAGTCGCCTCGCTGCCGCTGCTGATGTATAAAGGAGCATACCGCATCCAGAGAATTTTCGCTTTTCTTGATCCGTGGGCCCATTACCAGGGTGCCGGTTACCATGTGGTGCAATCGCTGCTGGCCTTTGGCTCAGGAGGGCTGTGGGGCAGGGGGCTGGGCAACGGAACGCAGAAGCTGCTCTATCTGCCCGAGCCGCACACCGATTTCATCCTGTCGGTTATCGGCGAGGAAATCGGCCTGGTCGGGGTGCTGATCGTCATTGTGCTGTTCGGCGCCCTGCTCTATTGCGGGCTGCAGATAGCATTGAATGCCTGTGATCTGTTCGGCACCTACCTGGCGCTCGGCATCACCTTTCTTATCGGGCTGCAGGCAGTCATCAACATGGATGTGGTGATGGGCCTGATGCCGACCAAGGGAACAACGCTTCCCTTCATCAGTTACGGGGGGACGTCGCTTCTTATGAATCTTCTGAGTGTCGGCATACTGGTGGGCATTTCAGATCAGAGTGACTGTCGGGTACGGCAATGAAGATGGCAGTTGCAGGCGGGGGAACCGGCGGGCACCTGTTCCCCGGGATCGCGATTGCGGAGGAGTTTCTCCGGCGCGATCCGGACAACGCTGTAGTGTTTATCGGCACCAGCCAGGGCCTTGAGGCGCGCATCGTGCCGCAGCTTGGACTGCGGCTTCACACCATCAGGGTGAAGGGGCTCAAGGGCAAGAACCTGGCGGGCCAGCTGCGCTCTCTCATGCTGCTGCCCGGAGCGCTGCTTGACTCCCGCAGCTGCCTGCGCCGGTTTAATGCCGACATTGTCTGCGGGGTCGGCGGCTATGTATCGGCGCCGGCGGTAACGGCCGCCGTGCTGCAGGGGACGCCCGCGGTGATTCATGAGCAGAACAGCTTCCCCGGTTTGAGCAACCGGATACTGGGGAAGTATGCGGACCGGGTATTTGTTTCCTATGCAGAGAGCGCGCGATTTTTCCCGGAGGATAAAACGATATTCACCGGCATGCCGCTCAGGCGCACGCTGCTGGAGCAGCGGATGCCTGAGCGCGACAGCGTGTTTACGGTCCTGGTGCTTGGCGGCAGCCAGGGCGCACACGAAATAAATGTGGCCCTGGCAGAAGCAGCGCCGCATCTTGCACCCGCCAGGGAGCGGCTGCGCATTATCCACCAGAGCGGAGCGGTTGATGCAGACATGCTTGCCGCGGTCTACGAAAAGTACCGGCTGAACGCGCAGGTTGTTGCGTTTATTGATGACATGACCGCCGCTTACGGGAAGGCCCGCCTGGTGGTCTCGCGGGCCGGCGCAGCGACCCTTGCGGAACTGGCCTTCTGCGGCAGAGCAGCGCTTCTGATACCGTATCCGCATGCGGCCAATAATCATCAGGAGAAGAACGCCCGGGTGTTTGCAGAACGGGGTGCGGCGCAGGTGCTTCTGTCCCGGAATCTGACCGGGCAGGGGCTGGCGCAGGCCGTATTCCGCGCGGAGCAGCACCGCGACCAGCTGCAGGAAATGGAGAGCCAAGCCCGCAGCCTGGCAAAACCCCAGGCAGCGCGGGAGATTGTTGATCACTGCTGCGCGCTCGCGGCAAAGAAAAAAGACGCGCGGCGGCCGTGAAAACCAGCTGGCGCAAACAAGCCGTTGCACGGTGAGAAGCGAAATTTTCTGAGGCGTTATGTACAATAAGGACCAGCATATTCATTTCGTCGGCATCGGCGGCATCGGCATGAGCGGCATTGCCGAGCTCCTGCTCAACCTGGGATACCGCGTGAGCGGCTCTGATCTCAAGCGCACCGACCTCACCCAGCGCCTGGCATCACTGGGGGCAGCGGTCTATTACGGGCATGCGCAGGAGAACATAACCGATGTTGACGTGGTGGTTATATCATCGGCGGTCAGGCCTGATAACCCCGAACTCATGGCAGCGCAGGAACGAAGCATTCCGGTCATTCCGCGCGCTGAAATGCTTGCCGAGCTGATGCGGCTGAAATACGGCATCGCGGTCGCCGGCGCGCACGGTAAAACCACCACCACCTCCCTGGTTGCCGCGGTGCTCGGCCACGGCGGCATCGACCCGACCGTCGTCATCGGCGGCAGGCTCAACACCACCAACACCAATGCCCAGCTCGGGTCGGGTGATTTTCTGGTCGCGGAGGCGGACGAGAGTGACGGGTCGTTCCTCAAGCTCTCGCCGACCATCGCCGTGGTCACCAACATTGACCGCGAGCACATGGATTTTTACAAAAGCATCCGGGAGATTAAGAAGACCTTTCTCGAATTCATCAACAAAGTCCCCTTCTACGGGCTGTCGGTGATCTGCCTGGATAATGAGAACCTGCAGAGTCTTATCCCTAAAATCAGGAAGCGCTTTCAGACCTACGGATGCGCTGCGCAGGCAGACCTGCAGGCGCGCGACATCGCGCTGCAGGGATTTCAGAGCAGCTTTTCGGTCTGGCAGCATGAGCAGCTGCTGGGCACGGTGGAGCAGAAGATTCCCGGCATGCACAATGTGTACAATTCCCTTGCCGCCATCGGGGTGGGCCTTGAGCTCAAAGTGCCGTTCGCGGTTATCCGGGAAGCGCTGGCCCAGTTCCGCGGCGTGCAGCGGCGGTTCCAGGTGCGCGCCGAAAAGCAGGGGATTATCTGGGTTGATGATTACGGCCACCACCCCACGGAAATAAAGACCACGCTGCGTACGGCCAAGGAAGTGTGGCAGAGAAGGCTCGTGGTGGTGTTTCAGCCGCACCGCTACAGCCGCACCCGGGATCTCTACCGCGAATTCATGGGCGCATTTTACGACGCGGACGTGCTGCTGGTGACCGACATCTATCCTGCCGGTGAAAGCCCGATCCCTGACGTGACGGCCCGGGGACTCTGTGAAGGACTCCGGGAGCACGGGTGCAGGGACGTGACCCATATCCCCCGGACGGATGACGTGCGGGCGCATCTCAAGAGCATCCTGAGAAGCGGTGATATTGTCCTCACCCTGGGCGCAGGGGATGTATGGAAGGCAGGCGAAACCCTGATGCAGGAACTGCCGGAATAGTTGCCGCCGCTTATGGCGGCGCGCAGGAACGGAAATATCAGAGAGCGAAAGAGTGTGCAGGATGAACAGAACGGAAAGTCAGACGCAGCTGCCCCCGGGGGTGCTCAGAGAACGATTCATGCAGAAAAAAATCGGGGTGCTCATGGGCGGCCGGTCATCGGAGCGGGAGATATCGCTTAAGACCGGAAACGCCATACTCAAGGCGCTGCAGGATAAAGGGTATAACGCGGTAGCCATTGATGCGGCCCGGGAGGCGGCGCTGGAACTGCAGCGCGCGGCAGTCGATGCGGCCTTTATTGCGCTCCACGGCGCGCTGGGAGAAGACGGCGCTGTCCAGGGGCTGCTTGAAATGCTGCAGATACCCTATACCGGATCAGGAGTGCTTGCCAGCGCTTTGGCCATGAACAAGGTAGCGGCCAAAAAGATATTTATCTATCACGGCCTGCCCACGCCGCGCTTCCAGTCCCTGCGCGTGGCGCCGGGGTGCGCGCCGGATATGACGGCAGGGGTAACCATTGCCTGCCCGGTTATTGTAAAGCCCGCTGAGGAGGGCTCAACCATCGGGGTGAGCATAGTCAGGACGCGGGAGGAACTGCTGCCGGCGCTGGAGAACGCGCGCGGCTTCGGCAGCGAGCTGCTGGTTGAAGAATTTATCACCGGCCGGGAGCTTACCGTGGGGATACTCAATGACCAGCCGCTTCCCCTGATAGAAATTATTCCCCGCAGGGGTTTTTATGATTACCAGGCCAAGTACCAGCAGGGCGCAACAGACTATGTGTTCCCTGACTGGCCGGGCGCCGAGCGTGAGGCCGAGATACAGGGGCTGGCGCTGCGCGCCTTTCAGGCCCTGGGGTGCAGCGGCGCAGGGCGGGTGGATTTCATGGTGGACCGGGACGGCAACCCTTTGATCCTTGAGGTCAATACCGTACCGGGCATGACCGAGACCAGCCTGCTGCCCAAGGCGGCGCGCAGGGCGGGGATCGAGTTTTCAGACCTGGTGGAACATATTCTGTGGGGCGCGGCACTGCATAAACACGTGCCGCACACAAGCTGAGTGCTTCAATTCGCAAATACGGTGACGTATGGGATTTAAAGAATTGCCTTGCAATGCTCTACTCAGCCCTTCGATAAACTCAGGGCGGTGAGCCTGTCGAATCGCACTAAGTCCTGAGTGAGTAAATTCGACATCGAATTTATGAATCGTAGGACTAAGGGGAGAAGAGAAAATGCATCTTTTTACCCGGAAAAGAAAAGCATCACACAGGAAGCCGGGCCGAGCAGGCCGCGTGGCGGGCCTGCAGAATAAAAAAGAGCTGCTGGCAGGAATCCTTATGGTTATCGCTTCCGTGGCGCTGGTAAAAGCAGGCGCGCCGCTTATCCAGCGCAGCAGCCTGTTCGAACTGAAGGAGCTGAAAATTTTCGGCTGCAGCCTCACGGCTCCTGAAGACATTGTGGCCCAGGCCCGGATCGTGAAAGGAATGAATCTACTCTCTGTCGATCTCAACCAGAAAAGCTTGCAGCTTGAAGAGTATCCCTATATATATAAAGCAGTGCTTGAGCGGACCCTTCCCGGCACCCTGGAAATTCATGTGCAGGAGCGCAAACCGCGGGCGCTCATCAGGCTGGATGATTTGTATCTGATTGATGAGCGCGGTGAGGTTTTTAAAAAAGCCCTTGCCCGCGAGCAGCAGTATCCTGTTTTGAGCGGACTTTCCCAAGATGACCTCTACCGCGACAGCGAGCACTGCCTTAATCTTATCCGCACAGCACTGGATCTTCTTGATGTCATAGACCGGGATCAGCGCTTCAAGGGGACAGAATTTGAAATAGTTATCGATAAAACCGCCGGTTTTACCATTAAAACGTCTCCCGACCCCATGGAAATATTTGTCGGGTTCGGGGATTTTACGGATAAAATGGAATCACTATGGAAAATCGTTGATGACCTTAAAAATAAAGGCATGGCGCCGGAAACGGTTCATTTAAAATCAACCCAAAAAGCCTATGTTACGGTTAAAGGATAACCGCAGGATGTGCCGCGCAAAAAAAATATTACTATATATAGTATTTATTGGTAATTTCCCTACCATTTGTGGTATAGCGTTTAAGAATAATCAGATCCAGAACTGCCTCTTAGCAAATAAGAGTTTATACCGGAGGAGTTCCCATGAGTAAGAACCCCGAGACCATCGTTGGTCTTGATATAGGCACCACCAAGATCTGCACCGTTGTCGGCGAGATGCGCGATAACGGAGTTTCTGTCATCGGCTGCGGGCTGCAGCCTTCGCGCGGCATAAAAAAAGGCGTGATCATCAACATGGACAGCACGGTGGAGTCAATAAAAAAAGCGGTTGAAGAAGCGGAAAAAACAGTCGGCTTCAACATCAAAACCGTAGTTACGGGAATTGCCGGCAGCCACATCAAGGGGTTCAACAGCAACGGCGTTATACCCATAAAAGATAAAGAAGTGAAAAAAGGCGATATCCGGCGCGCCATGGACGCCGCCAAATCAGTCGTGATCCCCATGGACCGGGAAGTTATCCATATACTCCCCCAGGAGTTTGTCGTTGATGATCAGGACGGCATTAAAGACCCGCTGGGCCTTTCCGGAGGACGGCTGGAGGCGCGCGTGCATATCGTGACCGGATCGGTTACTTCGGCGCAGAATATTATCCGCTGCACCAACCGCACCGGTCTTAATGTTCAGGACATCGTGCTGCAGCCCCTGGCATCCGGGGAATCGGTGCTTAGCGAAGATGAAAAGGAACTGGGCGTGATGCTCATTGATATCGGCGGGGGCACCACGGACATCGCCATTTTCAGTAAAGGAAGTATCCGCTACACCGCGGTGCTTCCCCTGGGCGGCGATCACATCACCTCTGATATTGCCATTGGCATGCGCTCGCCGCTGTCAGCGGCAGAGGACATAAAGCGGCAGTACGGGTGCGCCTTGGCGTCGATGGTTGAGAACAAGGAGACCATCGAGGTGCCGACCATCGGTGAAAACAGACCGCGCCCCATTGCCTGCAAAATGCTCTGTCAGATCATTCAGCCCCGCATGGAGGAAACGCTGACGCTGATTCAAAAGGAACTTTTAAAATCCGGATTCAGGGACTTTTTGTCCGCAGGTGTGGTGATCACCGGCGGCACGGCTCTTTTGAAGGGGATCGGGGAGCTGGCGGAGCAGGTGCTGCACATGCCGGTCAGGATCGGCTACCCGCAGGGAATCAGCGGGCTAACCAACGGTATGAACAACCCAATATATGCGACCGGGGTGGGACTGGTTTTGTTCGGCAGCCGCGCAAAAACAAATGGATTTAACGGCAGCGGCGGCGAGAACGGGCTCAGCAAGCTCCGTCAAAAGATGGTAAAATGGTTTGAAGAAGTACTATAAAATGTCAAGGGGGAGGTAGCCTATGTTTGAATTCATAGAAAAACCCGGGCAGGTGGCAAAACTCAAGGTGGTTGGTGTTGGCGGCGGCGGCTGTAATGCGATCAACACCATGATTGCTTCCAATCTGGAAGGAGTTGAGTTTATTGCAGCGAACACCGATGTGCAGGCGCTGAAAAACTCCAGGGCGCCGGTCAGGCTGCAGCTGGGAGAAACCCTGACCAAGGGCCTTGGCGCCGGGGCTGATCCGCACATCGGCAAGAATGCGGCCCTGGAGGATATTGATAAAATCCGCGAGAGTCTTGAAGGCGCGGATATGATTTTTATTGCCGCAGGACTCGGCGGCGGCACCGGTACCGGCGCTGCCCCGGTCATCGCGGAGGCGGCCAAGGCGCTGGGAGCGCTCACCGTTGCCATCGTCACAAAGCCCTTTAACTTTGAGGGCAAGAGGCGCCGGCGTATTGCCGATGAGGGCTTGAAGGAGCTTGCCGATAAAGTTGACTCCCTGATCGCCATTCCCAATCAGCGGCTCATCAGCGTGGTTGATCGCCAGACCAGCTTTGTTGAGAGTTTCAAAATGGCAGATGAAGTGCTCCTGCACGGGCTCAAATCCATATCGGAGCTGATTACCATTCCCGGCCTTATAAACCTTGATTTTGCCGATGTTAAAACCATCATGAGCGAGCGCGGCATGGCGTTCATGGGCATCGGCATCGCCAGCGGTGAGGAGCGCGCCAAGGAAGCCGCCCGCAAGGCCATTTCGAGCCCGCTCCTGGAAGACGTTTCCATCAACGGCGTGCGCGGACTGCTCATCAATATTGCCGGCAGCAGCACGCTGTCTCTGCATGAGGTGGATGAAGCGGTCTCGCTTATTCAGCAGGAAGCACAGGATGCTGAAGATTCAAATATCATTTTCGGCGCGGTTATCGATGACTCCCTGGGTGATAAACTCCAGATAACGGTCATTGCGACCGGCTTTGACCGGCAGGCGGATCTTTTAAAAGAGCAGGTTGGCAGCGAGTTTGCAGCAAACCGGCTCACCGGCGAGGCCCCGGCGGTTAACGTGGCGCAGTTCAGCAGCGCCGCGTTCAAAGAGCCGGCCAAAGTTATAAAGCTCGGCACTATTATCAGCGAATTTGCCGATGACGGCATGTATGATATACCGACTTTTATCCGCAATCAGGCGGATTATAAATAAGGCGCCGGCAGCAGGCCATGCCGGCATTCACCGCAGGCAGGGAGGCTCATAACCGGTCATTGAAAAAACAGCATTCCGGTCCGGTAGAAGAATCAGGCGCCATCCATAAAGCGGGCGGCGGCAGGCTGAAAATCGCCCTGGCCTTTCCCAATACCTATTATGTCGGCATGTCCAACCTGGGCTTCCAGCTCGTCTACCGGCAGCTCAACCGTGCCGCAGATGTAGTATGCGAGCGGGTATTCCTGCCGGATGAAACCATGGCGCCGGGTGTGAAGCGGCACCGCATGCCGCTTTCCTCTCTGGAGTCACAGCAGCCCCTCAATTCCTTTCCGGTTGTCGCCTTTTCCGTTTCCTTTGAACTTGATTACCTCAATATCCTCGCCATGCTCAAGCAGGGCCGCATAGCGCCGCTGCAGCAGGAGCGCGACAGCTATGCCCCGCTGATTATCGGCGGCGGCGTTGCCCTGTTTTTGAACCCCGAACCGCTGGCGGGAATTTTTGATCTGGTTATTCTCGGCGAGGCGGAAGAAGTTCTTGAAGAAGTGCTGGCGGTGCTGCGCAAAGAGCGCAGCGGCACGCGCTGGGTAAAGCCGACGCTGCAAAAATTCGCCCGCATTGACGGCGTCTATGTCCCGTCGGCCTATCAAATCTCCTACCATGATAACGGAACGATTGCGGCGTTTTCTCCGCAGCACGGGTTTCCTGCCGTCATACGGCGCAGATGGGTGCGTGACCTGCATCAGGTAAGCGCCTGTTCCTGCATGAGCACACCCGGCACCGAATTCAGCGGTATGGCGCTCGTCGAAGTCAGCAGGGGCTGCCCGCGGCGCTGCAGGTTCTGCGCGGCAGGCCATGTCTACCGGCCCTATCGCATCAGAAGCGCTGACGCCCTGCAGCAGGAAATTCGGGCAGTCATGGGCGCGGGGAAAAAGATTGGCCTGCTGGGGGCTGCGGTGGCGGACCACCCGGATATAGAGCGGCTGATGGGCTCTATTGCTGAGCGCGGGGGAGCGGTCTCCATTTCATCACTGCGCGGCGATGCGCTCACGGAACCCATGGTGCGCCTGCTGCGGGAAAGCGGGCATAAAACCTTTACCATAGCCCCGGAGGCAGGAAGTGAACGCCTGCGGCGGGTACTATCCAAGGACCTGAGCAACGACCAGCTGTTCAGCGCCGTGGCGCTTATGGCCGGGCAACGGGTTCAGCACATAAAACTTTATTTTCTGATCGGTCTTCCGACCGAGAATGACGACGACATCGAGGCAATTGCGAATCTGGTCCGGCGTGTCAGGGATGTTTACTTCCAGGAGGCCGGCGCGCAGAAGTGGCTGCATACCATAGCGCTTTCCGTGGGCATTTTCGTCCCCAAGCCCGGCACGCCGTTTCAGTGGCACCCCTTTGCCGAACGCGCAGTACTCAAGCAGCGCTTAAAAATGATCAGCGCGGGGCTCAGGAAAGAAAGAAAAATCAGCATGACTCATGAGATTCCCAAATGGGGCTACCTGCAGGCGCTCTTGAGCCGCGGGGACCGGCGTGCAGGGGCCTTTCTTATGCGGGCACTGGAAACCGGCGGCGACTGGAGCAGCGCGCTGAAAAATATGCCGCTCAATCCTGATCTCTATGTCTCTCGCGCCAGGGATTATGCGGAAGTTCTGCCCTGGGATTTCATTGACCACGGAACAGACCGGGAAGTTTTGTGGCAGGAATACCGAAAAGCACTGAGCGCCGGTTAGCCGGGAAAGGGAAGCGTCTGCTGCTGCGATTTTTTCCGGGCTTTTCCCTTTGCAGCCGGCTTGGCAAATAAGTCAATACGGTTCTGCAGGGTATTGCGGGTAATACCCAGAATCTTTGCCGCTTTACTCTTATTGTTTTTTACTCTGCGTAAAACCGTATGGATGTAGATGCGCTCGATCTCTTCCAGGGCAAAAAAATCTTCCCTGCTGAAAAAGCTTTCCAGGGTGATCGATTTTTTGGAAATATTGAAGCGGATGTCATCTTTTATAATCAAGGGGCCCTGGGCAAGCAGCACCGCATTCTCAATGACGTTTTTCAGCTCACTTACATTGCAGGGCCATGCATAGGATTTCAGCAGACTGAGCGCTTCGCTGTGAATCCCGCCGATGTCCTTTCCATACTCTTTGCTGAACCGGTCAAGAAAGAATGAAGCAAGGGGCTGTATATCCTCAAATCGCTCCCGCAGCGGAATAAGATTGAGCGTGTCCGGGTGGAATATTTTCTGCAGGGATTCCGTGCAGGGGGCGTTATCCTCTATTTTATCGCCATTGTGGCAAAAAGAGAAGATCAGGTGGATGGATGTATGGGAAGACGCTGATGAGCGCAGCGACCGGTCGCAGGTTTCTTTCAGCACATCGAATACTTTGCCCTGAATATGGCCGTCCAGTTTGCCCACATCGCGCAGAAAAATGGTTCCGCCTTTTTTCAGCGGGCTGCCTCCTGATGAGGATTGCACATCAGGTATATGGGGCAGTGCGGAAAGGTACTGTTCCAGCCTTTTCTCAAAACTATCAAAGGCCAGGTGGGAGCAGTTCATGATAAAAAAGGGCTGTTGGAGGGAAGATGAGATATAATGGATATTTTTTGCGAGGAATTCCTTGCCGGTTCCCTTTTCCCCGGTGATGAGAATGGGCGAATTCCCCCGCGTAGATATTTTTTTTGCCTGCTGGTATATTTTTTTTAAATACTGGCTCAGGCACAGCGTGGGAAAGTAGTCTATGGTCTCGAGCAGTTGCTCCTGAACAGTTTGCATACGTGACGAATCAGCGCAAGATGTTAACATGTAAGAAACAGCAGTCCGCAACGCTTCAGTGCCCAAGCTATGATGCTGACAATTCTTTTAGTATAAAAAAGAAAGAGTGGAACAAAAGAATGCGGGACCTTAGTGTTGTTACAAAATTTTTTGTTTGAATGCGTTTCATAAATAGATAGATTGCAACATCAAGTCAAGAGATATTTTTAAATAAAAAAAATGAAAGGCATTCTGATAGAGAAGCAAGTTTTTAAAAATGAATTTCCCGATGCATTTTATAGCGGATAGCGCGCGATTGCGGTGATGTGATTTTATACGGTAAAATTAGACGGCTATACTGTTTTTCTCTTTTCAGTAAGAAGAATTAATCTTCAACCATTTGAAATGGAGGATAAATATTTTTTACAGACAAGCGGATTGTGTTGTGCGCATGCATTCGCGGGAAAAAATATTTCTATTGCACGACATCAGGTAATATATTATCTTCTATTAAGAAAAAAATATCATAGGGGATGGTTCGATCACCGGGTGCAGATTCTCTATTTCCTACTTTCAGGAGGAATCACATGAGTAAAAACAAAGAATATGCAAAAAAGTTAAAAGAGCACGAGGGATATGAGCGGGATATCATAGCCTTCAAGCTGTGCGACGAGGTTCCGGCAGGGATCGAGTTCTACGGCGACGACGTATCGTTTATGTGCGCAATTGTCGCGGAAATATGGCAGGGGCGCAAGAGCTTCTATATCACCAACAAGAATGTGCTGTGCGGCGGCGCCGTATATGCCGGGATCGGCAACAAAAAAATGGCCAAGGAGGATTTTGACGCAGGCATGGCAACCTCCCTGGGTAAAAATAAAGCCTACGCGGACCGGAAGGTAATGCGAAGAGTTAACCAGCAGATACCCCATCATTTTAAACATTACAAGTACCTCATTATCGGAAAACTTGAGGACGTTGAAAACCCAGATCATGTGATGATCGTGGCGGATGCCAACAGGATTATGCGCCTGTGCAAGACCTATACATGGAAGACCGGCGAGTTGACGCACGGGCTACAGGGTACCGCCTGGTGCACCCAGTCTTTGCCGGTGATCTACAAAACAAAGACCATGACCCATACCCTGGGGGACCCGCCTTCCCGGTTCCTCATGCAGCTTGAGCCCGGAGAAATGTTCTGCAATATTCACTATGAGCTTCTGCCGCTCATTGTGGAGAACATCGAAAACATATCAAGCGGTCATGTCCT
>Ga0172375_10001419_pt1 | contig 38625 bp, 31 predicted proteins | sample LakKiv1m_FD_114537 | JGI IMG/M metagenome (GOLD analysis project Ga0172375, IMG submission 114537) | Freshwater microbial communities from Kabuno Bay, South-Kivu, Congo - kab_092012_11.1m | ecosystem: Environmental > Aquatic > Freshwater > Lake | place: Democratic Republic of the Congo... | reverse complement strand
TCGTGCCTTGCTGGGCGGTTTCTGTGGTGCCAACGCGGTGCGTTTCCACGATCCGTCGGGTGCCGGATATCGCTTCCTTGCCGACCAGGTGCTGGTGCTCGATTCGCTCAATCCGCAGGTGGCGGCGCGCATGATCGGCACTGTCAGCCGCTGGCGTCGCTACGATTCGGATCGGCGCGCTCTGCTCGGCAGCGAACTGCGCAGAGTGGCTGCTCACCCGTCTCTGTCGCGTGACGTCTACGAAGTCGTCAGCAAGAGTCTGTCATGAGCAAGAGAGCCGATACGTCTCCCGCGACACCCGCCGGTGCCGAGGAGGCGTTGCCGCCGCGCTCGGCGCTGACCGGCACCCAGCGCAAGTTTCTCAGAGGGCTCGCGCACGGTCTCGAGCCGGTCGTTCACGTGGGACGCGCCGGAATCACCGAACCCGTGATCGCGGCGCTGCAGCGGGCCCTTGCCGATCACGAATTGATCAAGGTCAAGTTGGCGGCCGATCGCCAGGAGCGAGACCGGATGGCCGCCGCGATCGAAGCGGTTTGCGACGCGCAGGTGGTGGGCCGGATAGGGACCATCGCAGTTGTCTACCGCGCCGATTCCGATCCCGAGAAACGACGGATCGAGTTCGCCTGACCGGCGATGAAGTATCGCGCTGCGCCGACTACGCCGCCTGCTGCAATACTGCGCCGCGGAGCTGATCCCCTGCGTCCGGCTCAGGACTGCTTCGAGTACTTGCGTATCTCGAGCCTGCCGACCTGGTCCTGGTGCACTTCGTCGGGCCCGTCCGCGAGCCTCAGCGTGCGAATGCCCGAGTAGGCTTTGGCCAGGAAGGTGTCCTGGCAGACGCCCTTTCCGCCGTGCAGCTGAATCGCACGGTCGATGACGCGCAGCGCCATCTGCGGGGCGACGATCTTGATCTGAGCGATTTCCGATCGCGCCGCCTTGTTGCCCACCGTGTCCATCATCGACGCGGCCTTGAGGGTGAGCAGTCGGGCCTGTTCGATCTCCATGCGCGACAGCGCGATGTTCTGCTTGGTTACGCCCATCTCGGCCAGCGTGCGTCCGAAAGCGACGCGACTGGTCGCGCGCTGGCACATCGTCTCGAGCGCGCGTTCGGCGATGCCGATGGTCCGCATGCAGTGGTGGATGCGGCCGGGACCGAGGCGGCCTTGGGCGATTTCGAAGCCGCGGCCCTCGCCGAGCAGGATGTTGGAGGCCGGTACCCGTACGTCTTTGAACGCGACCTCGCCGTGGCCGTGCGGGGCGTCGTCATAGCCGAAGACGCTGAGCATTCGCTTGACGGTCACGCCGGGCGAGTCCATCGGTACCAGTATCATCGATTGCTGCAGGTACTTGGGGCCTGCCGGGTCGGTCTTGCCCATGAAAATGGCGAGCTTGGCGCGCGGGTCGCCGGCGCCTGAGGTCCACCACTTGGTTCCGTTGACGACGTACTCGTCGCCGTCGCGGACGATGCTCGAGCGGATGTTGGTAGCGTCCGACGAGGCCACGGCCGGCTCGGTCATCGCGAAGCAAGAGCGGATTTCGCCGGCCAGCAGCGGCTCGAGCCACTGTTTGCGCTGCTCGGCGCTGCCGTAACGGACCAGGACCTCCATGTTGCCGGTGTCGGGTGCCGAGCAGTTGAAGACCTCGGCGGCGAACGGCGAGCGGCCCATGATTTCGCAAAGCGGGGCGTATTCGAGATTGGTCAGGCCGGCGCCGTACTGGCTCTCGGGCAGGAACAGGTTCCACAATCCCTCGGCTCTGGCCTTGGCCTTGAGGTCCTCGAGAAGCGGGAGCGTCTTCCAGCGGGTGGTGCCCGCGTCGACCTGCTGAGCCAGCGCTTCCTCGTTCGGATAGACGTGTGCGTCCATGAATGCGCTGACGCGGGCCATGAGTTCCTTGGTCTTTGTCGAATACTCGAAATCCATCGGGGTCTCTCCTCGGGGGCTCTTACGGGGCTGATCGGCGATCCTTGGTTATTGACGATGCTCGTACGCGCAGGTCTGAGCGCCTGCCGTCGTCCGGGCCTGTACCCAGGCCCAGACGGCGGGTCGGCGAACAACCGTCGCAGTTTTGCAAGGCTCTTCGTGCATCACAAGCGGCGCTCGGTGGCAGGGGACTTCTAAACCGGCGCGAGCGCGGCTAGAGTGGCGCTCGCGATGGGCCTGCGACTGGAAGAGCGACAGCTTTCATTCGGGCTGCTCCTGCTGCGTCTCGTGGGTGGAGCGTTGCTGATCTATGGGCGTGCTTGGGAAAACCTGCAGATGCTCTGGACCGGCCATATCGTCTTTCCCGATCCACTCGGCATCGGAACCCAGATGAGCTGGGCAGGGGCGATGCTCGCGGAGTTCGTGTGTGCGATCTTCGTGATGCTCGGGATGTTCACCAAGACGATGGCGGTACCGCCGATGCTGGCGATGCTGCTCATCGAGGCAGTGCTCCCGGTCGGGACCAGCTGGTCTCAACGCGCGACGTTGTTCCAGTACGCGCTGCCGTTTCTGGTGCTGACGTTCACCGGAGCGGGCGACTACTCCGTCGATGCGCGGATCCTGTCGTTCAGGTCGCGCTCTCGGTACTGAACGCGGCATTTGCGTTTCCCTCGAGGCGGTCCAGGTTTTCCCGGTGAACGACCGTTACGCTCTTACGGGAATCGGCCTGGTGTCGGCCGCGGTGTTTTCGTTCCTGCTGTGGCTGTTGTATCTGCGACCTGCGAGCGGCGGCGGGGCCGATTCGCTGGCGTGGATTCCGGCTGGCAACGCCGCTTTCAATGCGGCGTGCAGTGCGTGTCTACTCGTCGGCGTGGCCGCGATCCGGCGCGGCGCGAGGTCGTTACACGTGGTCTGCATGCTTTCTGCGCTGCTGCTTTCGGCCTGTTTCTTGACGGGCTACGTCGTCTATCACTTCGATCATGGCGATACGCACTTCGCGGGCCAGGGGGTTGTCCGCCCGGTCTACTTCTCGACGCTGATCTCCCACGTACTGGTGACGGCGGCGGCGTTGCCGATGATCCTGATGACGGTCTACTATGCCGGCGCCGGGCGCTTGGCCGACCATCGGCGCATCGCGCGGCGTACTTTTCCTCTATGGATCTACGTTTCGGTCACGGGTGTGCTGATCTTCACGATGCTGCGGGGCTGGGCGTGAGGTCCTCGGCTGCGCGTAGTCGCAATCGGCCGACCCTGGTGCTGGCCGCATGGTCGGCCGCGCTGCTGCTGGCTGCCGGTGCAAGCTGCGCGTTCGGCGCGGTGGTCAAGGTCACGACGTTGGAGGACAACGGTCCGGGTTCGCTGCGTGCGGCGATAGAGCAGGCTGCGCCCGGCGACACGGTGCGTTTCGACGTGACCGGCACCATCCGTCTGACCGGCGGCGAGTTGGTCGTTCAGCGTGCCCTGACGATCGAAGGACCGGGGGCGACTTTGCTGACGGTGTCGGGCGGCGGGGCCTCGTGTGTGATGAGCCTGCCGGTGCACGAACCGGCACCCAAAGTCCGGATCTCGGGCCTGACTTTCGCGGAGGGCCGTGGGGCCGAGCGTAGCGGTGGTGTCGCCAACGCGGCGGACCTGGAACTCACCGGCTGTGTTCTGGCGCGCAACAACGGCGATCTGGCCGGCGGTCTCTACAACAGCGGCCGGGTTCTGGTCCGCGACTGCACCTTCGTCGGGAATCGCGGTGCGCTGGCCGGCGCTGCCTACAATTCGGGCGAGGCCACATTCGTAAACGTCACCGTCAGCGGGAACTACGGCGAACTGAGCGGAGGCGGGATCTACAACGGCAAGGAGGGCGCGGGCGCGGGGCCGGTACCGCGTGTCGAACTCACCAACTGCACCATCACCGACAACCGAGTCGGCGCCGACGGAGCGGGGATCTTCAACCTCGGCGGGATAGTCGAACTCTCCAACACCCTGGTCGTCGAGAACAAGCGCGGCGGCAACTGCATCGGAACCCTGACCTCGAGAGGGCACAATCTCGACGACGACGGTTCTTGCGCGCTCTTTGGCGAAGGCGACCTGCGTTCGCGCGGGGCAGTCGCGCTGCCTCCGCTGCAGCTCAACGGTGGTAGTACCCCGACCCACGCGCTCTCGCCCGGAAGCCCCGCCATCGACGCCGGCGACGACGCTGCGTGTCCCGAGGCCGATCAGCGAGGCCAGGCCCGCACCGTGGACGGCAACCACGACGGCAAGAAGGCGTGCGACATCGGTGCGTTCGAGGCGTTGATGAGTTCGTGCGGCGACGCTCAGGCGCAGCCCGGCGAGGGTTGCGACGACGGCAACACGGTCAACGGTGACGGTTGCGACACCAGTTGCCTGGTGGAGGCCTGTGGCAACGGCGTCGTTCAGAAGGGCGAGGAATGTGACGACGGCGGGATGATCGGCGGAGACGGTTGCGATCCGCAGTGCCGCCGCGAGGTCTGCGGAAACGGTGTGGTTCAGAGCGGCGAAGAGTGCGACGACGGTAACACCGCGGGTGGCGACGGGTGCGATCCGCGCTGCCAACGCGAGCCGTGCGGCGACGGTGTGGTCGGCACCGGAGAGCAGTGCGACGACGGCAATCGCGGCGACGCCGACGGTTGCGACGCCCGTTGCCGCCTCGAGGTTTGTGGCAACGCGTACGTGCAGACCGGCGAAGAGTGCGACGACGGCAACGCCAGGGGCGGCGACGGTTGTGACGCGCAGTGCCGCAAAGAGGTTTGCGGCAACGCAGTCGTCCAGGAACCCGAGGAGTGCGACGACGGCAACAGCCGCGACGGCGACGGTTGTGACTCCAAGTGCCGGCCCGAGGTATGCGGCAACGGCGTGGTGCAGGCGGACGAAGAGTGCGACGATGCCAATCGCACGCCCGGCGACGGTTGTGATGCCAAGTGCCGAAGGGAAGTGTGCGGCAACGGTGTCGTTCAGAAAAGCGAGGAGTGCGACGACGGCAACACCCTCGACGGCGACGCTTGCGACTCCAAGTGCCGCAGCGAAGTGTGCGGCAACGGTGTCGTACAAAAGGGCGAGCAGTGCGACGACGGCAACCGCGTTCAAGGCGATGGTTGTGACAGCCTGTGCCAGCGAGAGATTTGCGGAAACGGCGTCGTACAGGTTCCGGAGAACTGCGACGACGGCAACACCGCCAACGGTGACGGCTGCGATTCAAAGTGTCGCGACGAAGTGTGCGGCAACGGAATCGTCCAGACGGCAGAGGAATGTGACGACGGGAACTACGTCGGCGGCGACGGCTGCGACCCATCGTGTCACAAGGAAGTGTGCGGCAACGCCATCGTTCAGGTAGGCGAAGAGTGCGACGACGGCAATCGTAAGAGCAAGGACGGCTGCGACTCCAACTGCGCTGTCGAAGCCTGCGGCAACGCCCGCGTCGATGCCGGCGAGGATTGTGATGACGGCAACGCGATCGCGGCCGATGGCTGCACGTTCTGCAAGCGCGACTTCTGCGGTGACCGGACGGTCAACAACGGCGGCGCCGAACAGTGCGACGACGGCAACACCAAGGACGGCGACGGCTGCAATTCGACGTGTACCAAGGAACTCTGCGGCGACGGCGTGGTCAACGACCGCGGCTCCGAGCAGTGCGACGACGGCAACACCAAGGACGGCGACGGCTGTAGCGCGGCGTGCGCCAAGGAGCACTGCGGCGACGGTGTGGTCAACAACGGCGCTGCCGAGCAATGCGACGACGGCAATACCAAGAGCGGTGACGGCTGCAGCTCGGGCTGCGTCAAGGAGCGCTGCGGCGACGGCGTGGTCAACAACGGCGCCACCGAGCAGTGTGACGACGGCGATACCAAGGACGGGGACGGTTGTAACTCTGCGTGCGTCAGGGAGCGTTGCGGCGACGGCGTCGTCAACAACGGTGCTACCGAGCAGTGCGACGACGGCAACAGCAAGGGCGGGGACGGTTGTAACTCCGCGTGCGTCAAGGAACGTTGTGGCGACGGCGTGGTCAACAACGGCGCTACCGAGCAGTGCGACGACGGCAACAGCAAGGACGGTGACGGCTGTACCTCTGCGTGCGTCAAGGAACGCTGCGGCGACGGCGTGGTCAACAACCGTGGCTCCGAGCAGTGCGATGACGGCAACGACGAGAAGGGAGATGGTTGTACGCCGGCGTGCGTCAAGGAGCGTTGCGGCGACGGTTTGGTCAACAACGCAGCTACCGAGCAGTGCGACGATGGCAACGTCAAGGACGGCGACGGCTGCAGCTCCAAGTGCGTGAAGGAACGCTGCGGCGACGCCGTCGTCAACAACGGCGGTTCCGAGCAGTGCGACGACGGCAACACCGTCGGCGGGGACGGTTGTACGTCTGTGTGCGTCAAGGAACGTTGTGGCGACGGCGTCGTCAACAACGGCAGTTCGGAGCAGTGCGACGACGGCAATGACAAGAAGGGCGACGGTTGTACGCCGGCGTGCGTCAAGGAACGCTGCGGCGACGGTGTGGTCAACAACGGAGCGACCGAGCAGTGCGACGACGGCAACGTCGAGGACGGCGACGGATGCACTTCGGCCTGCATCAAGGAACTCTGCGGCGACCGCGTGGTAAACAACCGCGGCTCCGAGCAGTGCGACGACGGCAACACCAGGAACGGGGACGGCTGTACCTCTGCGTGCGTCAAGGAACGCTGCGGCGACGGCGTGGTCAACAACGGAGCGACCGAGCAGTGCGACGACGGCAACGCCAATGACGGCGACGGATGCACTTCGGCCTGCATCAAGGAACTGTGCGGCGACCGCGTGGTAAACAACGGCGCTACCGAGCAATGCGACGACGGCAACAGCAGGGATGGGGACGGATGTACGTCAGCCTGCCTGCGCGAACGCTGCGGCGACGGTGTTGTAAACAACGGTGGTTCCGAGCAGTGCGACGACGGCAACGCCAAGGACGGCGACGGGTGCACGTCGGCGTGCATCAAGGAGTTCTGCGGCGACGGCGTGGTCAACAACCGCGGCGTCGAGCAGTGCGACGACGGCAACGCCAAGGACGGCGACGGGTGCACATCGGCGTGCGTCAAGGAGTTCTGCGGCGACGGCGTGGTCAACAACCGCGGCTCCGAGCAATGCGACGACGGCAACGCCAAGGACGGCGACGGGTGCAGCGCCGCGTGCCGCAAGGAGACCGTCGCAGCGGCGGTCGTCGAGCCGGCTGCACGGCAGGCGGCGCCTGAAGTTCAACCGCTCGCGGGTGGTCCGACGGTCGCGGCCGGCGGTGCTGCGGTTAGCGGCGCCGCGTCGGCGACTGCCGTCTGCGGAGACGGGCGCAAGGAGTCCGGCGAAGAATGCGACGACGGCAATCGCCTCGACAACGACGGGTGCACCTCGGCGTGCGTCCGGGAGTCGTGCGGCGACCGCGTTGTCAACAACGGTGGCACCGAGCAGTGCGACGACGGCAATACCAAGGACGGTGACGGTTGCACGTCGGCCTGCGTGACCGAGACTTGCGGCGACGGCGCGGTCAACAACTCGGGTAGCGAGCAGTGCGACGACGGCAACGTCAAGGACGGTGACGGCTGCACGTCAGCCTGTGTGAAAGAACGCTGTGGTGACGGCGCGGTCAACAACGCGGGTGCCGAGCAGTGCGACGACGGCAACGTCAAGGACGGTGACGGCTGCACGTCAGCCTGTGTGAAAGAACGCTGCGGCGACGGCGTACTCAACAACGCCGGTACCGAGCAGTGCGACGACGGCAACGTCAAGGACGGCGACGGCTGCACGTCGAGCTGCAGGACCGAGATCTGCGGTGACGCCGTCGTGAACAATTCCGGTAGCGAGCAGTGCGACGACGGCAATACCAGGAGCGGTGACGGCTGCACCTCGACCTGCGCAAGAGAGCGCTGCGGCGACGGTGTGGTCAACAACTCGGGTAGCGAACAGTGCGACGACGGCAATACCAAGAGCGGCGACGGCTGCACCTCGGCCTGCGCAAGAGAGCGCTGCGGCGACGGTGTGGTCAACAACTCGGGTAGCGAGCAGTGCGACGACGGCAATACCAAGAGCGGCGACGGCTGCACCTCGGCCTGCGCAAGAGAGCGCTGCGGCGACGGTGTGGTCAACAACTCGGGTAGCGAGCAATGCGACGACGGCAACGCCGACAGCGGTGACGGCTGTGCGGCGGACTGTCGCACGGAAGCTGCCTCCGCGCGCGGCGAATCTTCCGGTCGCCGGCCTGCCGGAGGGATCGAGTCGCCGCCACCGGCGGTTGAACAGGCCTCGTCGGCGTCGCCGGCAGCAGCGGTCGTGCCCGAGGTGTCGCAAGCGGCCGAGAGTGCGCGTGCGGTACCGTTACCCACGCTCGAAAACGAATCGGCCGCGGCCGGCGACGCGGGCGAAGGCGTGATCCCCGTGCCGCAACCGTCGGCGACGGTGGCACTTCCTGCGGCGGTCGCTCGCTGCGGCGACGGAAACACGGACGCAGGAGAAGGTTGCGACGACGGTAACCTCAGCGACGAGGATTGTTGCTCGAGCAGGTGTCTGCCGCTGGCGCCGCCGCCGGCCTGGACGTGGACGTCGCTCGGGGCCGGGCTCGGTGGCGCATCGACGCGCGGGGGGTTGATGGCATCGGCGATCGCCGTCGGCCCCGACGGCGTTTTCGTGGCCGGCGACTTCACCAAGGCCGGTGACGCAGCAGCCTCACGCATCGCGCACTGGAACCACACTCGTTGGTCCGCGGTGGGGGACGGATTCGACGACCGCGTGCTGGCGCTGGCACGAGGCGAGCGCGACTCTCGTTTGTACGCGGGCGGGGATTTTCTCCACAGCGGATCGATCGCCGTACGGCGCATTGCCGCCTGGGACGGCAAGTCGTGGTCTGCACTGGGCGAAGGTCTCGACGCGTCGGTTCGTGCTCTGGTCGTTCGCGACGGTGTGGTCTTTGCGGGTGGAGATTTCACGTCGGCGTCCGGTCAAGCCGCCGCTCATGTTGCGCGCTGGGACGGTCAGCGCTGGTCGGCGCTGGGGGATGGTGTCGACGGGGCCGTGTGGGCCCTGCTCGCAGCGGGGCCGGATCTTTTCGCGGGTGGTGATTTCCGCCGCGCCGACGGCCGCCCGGCATCCGGCGTGGCCAAGTGGGACGGACGAGAATGGCTGCCGGTGGGCGATGGGATCGTCGGCAGCGTGCGTGCGTTGGCGTGGTCGGAAGGTGTGCTCTACGCGGGTGGTGAATTCCTGACTTCGGGCAGTGGCAAGGTGCTCGCAAACGTCGCGCGGCTCGACGCCGCGACCTGGCAACCGATGGGGAGCGGCGCCGCTGGTCGCGTGCTGGCGCTGGCCAGCGTCAAAGGAGCCGTTTACGCGGGCGGTGACTTCGCGTCCATCGGCGGCGGGGTGGCCGCACCACGTGTCGCGAAGTGGCAGGACGGCGCCTGGTCGAATCTCGGCGCCGGCTTCGCTACGAGCGTCACCGCCCTGGCCGACGACGCTGGCCGGTTGGTGGCGGGCGGGCGCTTCGTGCGCGCCGGCAATGGTGCTGCGCCGCGCATCGCGCAGTGGAGTTGGCTCGATTGCGCGCCGGCCCGAAGTGCCGTCGGCCGCTGACAGCCGGACCTGAACGGCGGGTCGGCGATGGCCCCGGAGTCCATCGGCCGAGTGCGAGGGGGATGTTGAAGCACGGCTTTCGGTTTCGTCGTCGAAGTAGTAGGCTTACCCGAATGCGCCGCTGGCCAGCGTCAACGGCAGACCAGAGGAGCTTCAGTTGGCCACCAAGCACGATCAGAACCGGGCCGAGAAGCGCGAACGCCTCGTGCGAGCGGCCGTCGATGCGTTTATCGAAACCGGTTACGACAACACGACGGTCAGCGACGTAGTCCGCCGCGCGGGCATGACGCCGAGCACCTTCTACAACTACTATCGCGACAAGGACGCGTTGCGCGACGAGCTGCTCGAGACCGGAGCCAGCCAAATCCTCACCGGGCTGGCGGCCGTTCGAAAGAGCGCGGGATCGGTCGAGGAATTCGTGCGAGTGGCATGCAGGGGGTTGTTCGCTGCGATGGTGCAAGACGCCACCAATGCCGCGCTGCTCAGGCGCAATCTGCCGATGCTGCGATCTCTGGTGGACAGCAAGTCCCTGCAGCCGGTCTATGCGGCGATCCGCAGAGACATCGAGCGCGCCGCCGAACGAGGTATGCTGCGTCCGATCGACGCCGAGTTCGCGACAGCGGTGGTGAGGGCTTCGGTTCTCGAGATCGGCGTGGTGCTGCTGCTGAGTCCGGGCTCGGAGGTAGAGGCTGCGGTGGAATTCGCGACCATGTGTCTGTCCTCGGCACTGCAGGTGGTGGCCGAGACGCCCGCGTGACCTCCCGTCGATCTGTCGCTACCGAAAGCGGATCACCGAGCACACGCGATGCGCCGGTGTCAGGCGCTCTCGGTCGGGGGTGGCTCGTTCAAGTGCAGCCAGTAGTGCGCCAAGGTGCGCACGGTCTCGGTGAACTCCGAAAAATCCACAGGCTTGCGGATGTAGCTGTTGGCCCCGAGGCTGTAGCTTTCGATGACGTCGGCCGGTTCGTCCGACGACGACAGGACGATCACCGGAATTATCTTGGTCAGCCGGTCGGTACGCAGGCGGCGTAGTACTTCGAGACCGTCTACTTTCGGAAGTTTGAGGTCTAGCAGTATGAGGGCCGGCATTTCGCTCGACTTGCGGTCGGCGTGGGTTCCCAACGCGAACAAGTAATCGAGTGCTTCGAGTCCGTCGCGGGCTACCTCCACGCGGTGCGTGACGTCGCTCTTTTCGAGGGCCCGTCGTGTCAGGACCGCGTCGTCGGGATTGTCCTCTACCAGAAGAATGATTCGCTCTGCCATAGCTATCCCCTTTGCTTCAAGAATCACGGCAACGTGAAATAGAACGTCGCCCCCTTTCCGGACACGCCCTCCGCCCACACCTCTCCGCCGTGGCGGCGAAGGATCAGTCGGACGGCCGCGAGTCCGATCCCTGATCCCTCGAACTCGTCGCGGCCGTGCAGGCGCTGAAACGCTCCAAACAATTTGTCTGCGTATACCATATCAAAGCCGACGCCGTTGTCGCGAACGTAGAAGGCCGTCTTGTCGCCCGGGGTCGAGGTCGCTCCGAACTCGATGCGGGGATCCTCGGTGTCGGCGGTGAACTTCCAGGCGTTTTCCATCAAGTCCTGTATCGCCGCGAGCAGTAGCGTCGGGTCGCCCTGGACCAACGGTGTCGCTTCTATCAGCAGGCCGATTCTGCGCAGCGGTTCCTTGTGTTTCAGTTCCTCCGCGACTTGGCGAGCCAGGGCGCTCAGGTCGACAGTTTCGCGCTTGAGCTCACAGCGACTGACGCGCGTGAGTTTGACGAGATCGTCGAGAAGTCGCCCCATTCGCTGGCCGGCCGATCGAATCCGATCGAGGTGTTCGCAACCGTCGTCTTGCAAGCGTTCGCCGAACTCGTCGAGCAGGAGTTGGCTGAACCCGTCCACGCTTCGTAGCGGCGCGCGCAAGTCGTGCGAAAGAGAGTACGCGAACGACTCGAGCTCCTGGTTGGCGGCGCGTAATTCGGCGGTGCGTGCCGAGACCCTCTGCTCGATTTCGGAACTGATGCGCTCGACCTCGTCACGGGCTTGACGCTGTTCGGTGACGTCCTGTGCGAATACCAGCAGACCAACCACGCGTCCCATCGAGTCGTACTCGGGGAGTTTGTCGGTGCGTATCCATATCGACTTTCCGCCGGGAAGCTGGAGTTCCTCGATGATGCCGAGCTTGGGCCGTCCGCTCTGTATGATATCGAGATCGTCGCGGTAGATGTCGTAGGCCTTGGCGGGCAGGATCTGCGAACAAGGCTTGCCCTCTATCTCCGCGACGGTGTGGCCCATCGAGGCGGCGGCGGATTCGTTGACCAGCAAGAAACGGTTCTTGGTGTCTTTGTACCAGACCATAGCCGGCACAGCGTTGAACATGAGACGGAACTGTTGCTTCTCGCGGAACAGGCTGTTTTCGGTTCGCCGCCGTTCCAGGCGTTCGCGTTCGAGTTCGTCCGTAAGGTGGTTGATCCGCTCGAGGTTCTCCGCGCGCTCCTGGTCCAGGTGCCGCCGGACTTGCTCGAACTTCGTCGACCTGACGACGGAGTTGCGCGCGAAAGCCGCCAGCATCGCGGCTGCAAGAAGGCCGCAGGTGAGCACTGCCCACGGAGTCCAGGTCAGAAAAGAGGTTACGAAACGCGGACCGGCGGTGATCGCCAGGGCCCACTGCCGCGATCCGACCTCCAGTGTATGGGTCTGCCGGGCGGGATCGGAGCCGACCAGACGCGACAGCACGAGCAGCGGCGTGCTGGTTTCGCTCGACGCGGCGTCGTGGCGGACGAGCGCGAGCTCGTTGGAAGAGGTCGCTACGTCGCGAAGCTCGACCGAGAGCGAAGACCGGTCGCGTTCGGAGAGGACCGCGTCGAGCAGCGGTTCGAGTTCGAGAAGCGCGAACGCGATCCCCAGCAGGTCTTCGCTTTGCTGAACGGCACCGGTGCTGGTGGATCGCGGTTCAAAGACCGGTTCGAGCAGCAGTACCGCAGCGGCCGCGCGGTTGGGCTTCTGCAGGCGCAGCGGCGCAGAGAGCGCCGCGGTGCGGCGCGTGCGTGCATGGCCGACCGCGGTGCTGAGAAGTGCGATTCCCGAGAGATCCGCGCCGGGTGTCAGATCGACGTTCTCGACCCGATCGCCGCCGGCCAAACCCAGATCGACAGGGAAATATTCCGGTGCCGGCGGCAGCGCCTCGCCGTCGCGGTGTATGCGAAAGCCCGGCAGCCCGTCGATCCATTGTGCCTCTTCGAAAGACTTGATCGCGTCCGGCCTGACGCGCGGGGCCCAATCGAGCGAGGTGAGTCCGGCGACATTCCTGCCGAGTTCGGTGGTGAAACCGCGCAGGCTGCTTCGGGTTCCGCCGTGGGTGGTGACGAGGAACGCCGAGAGCGCCTCGAGGAGCGCCGCATCGCGGCCGAGTTCGCGTTGGAGGGCCGCGACGATGGCGTTCGAGCGGCGCGTCAGTTCGCCCTGGATAGTGTGCGATTGCTGAGTCAGTGCCGAGACGAATCCGATCGCCGTCAAGGCCAGCCCGATCGCGAACGTCGCCGTCACGGCGCTACGTCCGGATGGTGCGTCCAGGGGCGTTTTGCCGTGAGCGAAAGGAAGGGGCTGTCCGTCGTGCTTGTTGCGGCTCATGTTCGACGAAGACATTACGTTGGCGCCAGCCGCGAGACCAGCCAACCTTAGTCGGTTTCGCTCGGACGAAAAAGCGTCGCAGACCGGAAGGGTGCCCGAGTTGGTCCGAGTTCGCAGCGGTTCGCACCAGTTCGATTGAAACGCGGCCGCAGGCTGCAATGCGCAGCCTGTCCGGGTGTCTACGGCCTCGGACGGTCTACCGCGGCGTCGATTGCCGGGGGCGGCCCGGCGGACAGGGCGGGCGCGGTCGACCGCGCCCGCCCAACTGTGAGCAAGGTCACAGCGGCGGCTTTCAGATCCCGTTCTCTTCGATCACGCGCCGGTACCACAGCGCACTCAGCTTCGGGGTTCGTAGCTGGGTTGCGAAGTCGCAGCTGACGATACCAAAGCGCTTTGCCAGGCCGAAGGACCACTCGAAGTTGTCCAGCAGCGACCACAGCAGGTAGCCGCGCAGGTCGACGCCGTCGGCGATGGCGCGGTGGCACATTTCGAGGTGGCTCTGCAGATAGCGCAGCCTCTCGACGTCTTCGACGTATCCTCGCGGTCCGATCCGCTCGTCCTCGAACCCGGCGCCGTTTTCGGTGACGTAGAGCGGCAGAGCGTAGCGTTGGTGGAACTGCCTGAGAACCAGCCAGAGCCCCGCCGGGTAGACCTCCCAGTCCATCGCCGTGTACTGGCCGATGGCGCGGCGGCTGCTGATCTCGAGGAAGCCACCGTGCGCGTTGCTGACGATCGTGCGCGAGTAGTAGTTGATGCCGACGAAATCGATTGGGGCACGCAACAGCGCGCGGTCGGAGTCGTTGATTTCCGGGAGCAGGGCGCCGAACTGCTCGTGCAGCGCCGCCGGATAGGTTCCGAAGACGATCGGGTCGATGAACCACTCGTTGTTGAACGCTCGCGAGCGCGCCGCCGCTTCGACGTCGCGGGGATCGTCGGCGTCGGCGGGCACGTGGGCCTGCACGCTGACGGTGATGCCGATGCTGCCGGCCGCGCCGCGTGCGCGAAAACGCCCCACCGCCAGGCCGTGGGCACGCAGTACGTTGTGCGCCGCGCGCAACGCTCCGGCGACGTCGCTGCGTCCCGGGGCGTGTGCTCCGAGCGCGTAGCCCATCCAGGTGAACATCGCGGGTTCGTTGAACGTGAGCCACAGCGGGACACGATCGGCGAGAGCGTCGAAGACGGCCTCGGCGTAGTCGCCGAAACGGTTGGCGACGTCGCGTGAGGTCCAACCGCCCTGGTCTTCGAGGGCCTGCGGAAGATCCCAGTGGTAGAGCGTCGCCATCGGCGTGATACCCGCTTCGAGCAGGGCATCGACGAGGCGATCGTAGAACGCCAGGCCGGCGCGATTCAGCGGGTTGCGCCCCGACGGGAACAGCCGCGGCCAGGCAACGCTGAAACGGTAGCCGCGCAGTCCCAGGCCGCGCATCAATTCCACGTCCTGCCGAAAGCGGTGGTAGTGGTCACACGCGACGTCGCCGTTGTCCCCTCCGGCTATCGTTCCGGGGCGGTGGGCAAAGGTGTGCCAGATGCTGGGGCCGGCGCCATCGGCCAGCGGGGAGCCTTCTATCTGGTAGGAAGCAGTGCCTGCTCCCCACAAGAAGCGGTCCGGGAAGCGCAGCACGGCCATGGTAGTTGGATGGCGGCCCGGGGCGCCGTCTCAGATTTGTTGAAGTATGGCCTTGCGCCGCGCCTCGTATTCTTCCTGGGTGATCAGCCCCATTTCGCGCAGTCCTGACAGGATCTTCAGGCGTTCCTCGAAGGAACGTCCCTGGGCCGGAGCCGCCGTCGATTCCGTTGCCTGCGGTGCGCCAGCCTCGGGTGCAGCGGCTTGCGCGGGTCCCGGCGCCGGTGCTGCGGCGGCGTCGTTGCTATGGCCGAACGGCCAGTACTTTGCGAGGAAGTTCTCCTTGGCCGGCGGCTTTTCCGGCAGGTTGCCGGTTCGGACCGCCTCCAACATCGCGTCGCGGGAACGGAAGTTATAGCCCTTCAGGTTGCCTTGGTGGCAGTGGTAGCCACCCTCGCGGTGATCGGCGTGGCAGCCGTTTTGGTCGAGGCTACCGCCAGTGTGGGCCGACACGGCGGCAGGCAGCGACAGCAGAAGGGACGTGGCTAGGACGGCGCACCGCGCCAAGGTCGGTTTCATGAACCAGTTTCATATCCGACCGCGGGCCCGGCCGCTACCCGCGTTGTGCGCGCGGCGCCGGCACGGCAAGCGTGGCGAGCGGACGCAGCGGGTGCGGGTTCGGAGCGCTCGTTGGACCGCGTTTGCTTGCGCGACCCAGCGACGATTAATTCGTCGGCGTGAGACTTTTCGTAGCGCGGACCATCGTGCCGCTGGCCGTACTGCTGTGCCTAGCCGGTGGAATCGGCTGCGGCGTACGTAAGCCGATCGAGGTCGATCCGCAGTTCGGGACCGCCGGGGTCGACAAGATCGTCGTGCTGCCGGTCATAGACGCACGTTCGGACCGGCTCGACTACGTGGCGCTCGGCCGCAACGTCGGTGACGCGACGTCGCGTATGCTGCACCAGAAGAAATACCGGATCTCGCAGAGCGACAGCTACGCGCAACACCCGGCGGGGCGGATCGATATCGACTCGGTCACGGCCGGCGAGGTGGTCGCGCTGGTTCCCGAGGATGTCCGCTATTTCCTGGTCGTGCAGGTCGAACGGATGGACCGCAGCATCGACGAGTCGGGGGTCTACTACACCGTGTGGCTGTCGGGGTTGCTCGTCGATCGCGAACGGGGGCGGGTGCTGTGGCGAGACGTGGCGTCGGCCTCCAGCCACCTGACCGGGATGCTGACGTTGATCTCGCGAGGCTCGAGCCAGTACGAAGCGGCGGTCAACGCGTCGCGCGCGTTGCTGGAGACTTTTCCCCCTCGCCAGGGTAGCGATAAGAACAACCGGCTCGCCACTACCCTTCCAAGGGGATAGCCGCTAGTATCCGGAGGTAGGCAAGGGTGGGTGGCCGCGAGTCGGTGGGTTCTTCGCGGGCCCGGTCCTCGCGTAGCCCGGTGACGGGGAGGGCCGGCGCTTGGTGGTGCCGGCTCGTCGGGGAAGGCCTCCCTCTATATGGCCAGGAGAAAAATACGCAGATGAAAGGTGTACGATTCGCAGCTTTGACCGTACTGCTCACCGCCGTCACGGCGGCCGCTGCGGCTGCCGCGCCGCCCAATCGTCCGGATCAAGTCCGCAGGGACAAGATTTCCGACACCGAAGTTCTGATCACCTGGCGCGACAACAGCAACAACGAGAACGGTTTCGAGATTCTGCGCCGTGAGAACGGCCACAAGACTTTCGAGTCGCGCGGAACCGTCCCTGCCGACGTCGAAGAGTTCTCCGACGAGGTCGTGAAAGGTACCGTCTACACCTACCGGGTGCTGGCCTACAATGACGACGGCGACTCCGACAACAGCAACGACTGTTTCGTCGGACGCACTCCTCCGAACATTCCGATCGCGGTCCGGGCCCGCTTCATTGCGCTCACGGTGGTTCGCGTTTCGTGGGCCGACGTCAGCCAGATCGAAAGCGGCTTCCTGATCCAAAGGGCCGAGGACGGCAAGGGCTTCCGGACAGTCGGATTGGTGGCCCCCAACGTCGAGATGTGGGACGACGAAGGTCTCCAGTCCGCACACACCTACACGTACCGCGTGCGCGCGCTGGGCCGCCCTGCCAACTGTATCGACAACTCGAGGTTCTCGGAGGAGCGCACCTGCACGACCAAGGGCGGGGTGCGCATCCTGAACGTGGATCTGAGCGGCAACGGCAAGGGCACCGTCGTGAGCGTTCCCGCGGGCATCCACTGCGGTCCTGTTCAGGCGGCGTGCAGTGCGGAATTTCCGCTCGCGACCAAGGTCACGTTGCAAGCGGAGCCCACCGCTTCCTCGCGGTTCAAGGAGTGGCTCGAAGTTCCCGCGTGTGCCGGGGGCAACGGCCCCTGCACCTTCAACATGGGCAAAGACCGCACGATCGGGGCCGTCTTCAAGAAGAAGAAGGTGGTGCAGTAAGAGCGGGTGTCTTCCCCCAGCCGGGAAAACAGGAGCGGCCGCCGGCGCACAGCTTGCGGCCGCTTCTCGTTTGAAGCGGCATTCGCGTTCGTTTTGCCGCGGATCTTGGGGAAGGGGCGCGCAGCTTGCGGCCGCTTCTCGTTTGACGCGGCTGCAGCCGCGTCGCTGGTCAGTCGGTTGCCAGCGCGCTGCGCAGCGACGCCGCTACAGCGGCGAGATCTTCGGGGCTGGGTGCGAGGCGCTGCAGGAAGGACCCGCCCAGGTGGAACCCGTCTGCGCCGTGGCGCGGCAGCAGGTGCAGGTGGCAGTGGAACACCGTCTGGCCTGCAACCGGTCCCTCGGCCATGAAGAGATTGGTGCCCTCGCACGGCATCTGCGCGCGTCGCATTGCGACCGCCAGGCGCTGGGCGACCCCAATCATCGCCGAGGCGGCGTCGGCGTCGAGTTCGGTCAGGCCCTTGGCGTGAAGGTTGGGAACGATCAGCACGTGGCCGCGCACGACCGGAAACAGGTCCAGGAAAGCGGTCACGTGCCGGTCGCGGTAGACGATGGCGGCCGCTGCGCGGCCGGCGACGATCGCGCAGAAAATACAATCGGAAGGTTCGTTCATCGTGTGTGCTGTTCTCCGCTGAGGCGCTGAGATAGCGGCTTCGAAGCGGACAGGAAAGCGGCGGCGCTGCGCAGCCGGATCCGGCCCCGGCCCGGGATGCCCGGGGGCCGACTGGACTTCGAAGCTGCGCGCGGACATAAGCCGCACCTTCGTGCGCTTCGATGCCGTACTGTTCGACCTCGACGGAACCCTGCTCGACACTCTTCGCGACATCGCTGAATCGATGAACGCGGCTCTCGGGTCGCTGGGTGCGTCGGCGGTCGCGATCGACGAGTACCGCCGTCACGTCGGTGACGGGGTGACCGTGCTGGCCGAGCGCGTGTTACCCCCCACGCGCCGCGATGCTGGTACGGTCGCACTGTGCGTCGCTGCGATGCGCGAATCGTACTCGGCCAGGTTGGCGCGCTGGAGCCGCCCTTATCCAGGGATTCCCGAACTCCTCGACTCGCTCAGCGCGCGCGCGGTCGCGACCGGTGTGCTGTCGAACAAGCCCCATGTGATGACCACGTCGCTGGTGGCGACGTTGCTGGCGCGCTGGCGCTTCGGCGTCGTTCTGGGCGAGCGCCCCGGGATTCCCCGCAAGCCCGACCCGCGGGCTGCCGTGGAGGCTGCCGGCGCCCTGGGGGTGTCGCCCGGACGTATTCTCTACGTGGGCGACACGGGTACCGACATGCAAACGGCCGCAGGTGCTGGGATGTTCGCGGTCGGGGCCCTGTGGGGTTTTCGCGGCAGAGACGAACTGGAGGCGGCCGGAGCTGAGGCTCTGGTGGCCGAGCCGCGCCACGTCCTGGATCTGCTGTGAGAGACCGGCGCGCTGGAAGTTCCCGGCTCGGTCGCTATAGTGACCGCTCGCCCGAGGTCAGCGTGACCCCTCGCGGCGTCCACCGCGAGTACCCCGAGCAGTCTCGAGTAGTCCCGAGTATTCCCCCGAGTATTCCATAGATGACGGCGATCCTCGGCATTTCTGCCTACTATCACGATTCGGCCGCTGCCCTCGTCATCGACGGCAAGATCGTCGCCGCGGCCCAGGAGGAGCGCTTCACCCGCAAGAAGCACGACCACCGCTTCCCGGGCAATGCCATCCACTACTGCCTGGCGGAGGCCGGCCTGTCGGTCGCCGACCTCGACCACGTCGCCTTCTACGACAAGCCGCTGCTGAAGTTCGAGCGCCTGCTCGAGACCTACCTGTCGTTCGCGCCGGCCGGGTTCGCGTCTTTCGTGCGCGCGATGCCGCTGTGGCTGCGTCAGAAACTCTATCTACCGCGCGAGCTCGAGCGCGGGCTCGACGGCCAGTATCAGGGCCGCTACGTCTTCACCGAGCACCACGAGTCGCACGCCGCCAGCGCGTTTTTTCCGTCGCCATTCGAGGAAGCGGCGATCATGACCCTGGACGGAGTGGGCGAGTGGGCCACGTCGAGTTGGGGAACCGGGCGCGGCAACCGCATCGATCTGGGCGCGGAACTGCGCTTTCCGCACTCGCTCGGTCTGCTCTATTCGGCCTTCACCTATTACTGCGGATTCAAGGTCAACTCGGGCGAATACAAGCTGATGGGACTCGCACCCTACGGCGACCCCAAGTACGTCGACCTGATTCTCGACAACCTGCTCGACCTCAAGCAAGACGGCTCGTTCCGCATGGACATGTCGTACTTCAACTACTGCCAGGGGCTGACCATGACGTCGAAGAAATTCGACGCTCTGTTCGGCGGACCCGCCCGCAGCGCGGAGACGCGCATCGACGACAAACACTTCGACATCGCGGCTTCGATCCAGAAGGTTACCGAAGAGGTCATGCTGCGCATGGCTCGTCACGTGCAACGGCAGACCGGAATGAAGAACCTGTGCCTGGCCGGCGGCGTGGCGCTCAACTGCGTGGGCAACGGCCGCGTACTGCGCGAGGGTCCTTTCGAGAACGTCTGGATACAGCCCGCGGCGGGCGATGCCGGGGGGGCACTGGGAGCGGCGATGTTCGTTTGGCACCAGTTGCTCGACAATCCCCGCAGCGTCGGCGTCAGCGACAGCCAGTTCGGCAGCATGATCGGCCCGCGCTACTCCGACGTCGAGATCCGCACTTTCTTGGAGCAGGCCGGCGCCGTCTACCACGAGTACCCGGACGAAGACTCGCTCTGCGACGCGGTGGCCGGGGAGCTTGCACAAGAGAAGGTCGTCGGTTGGTTTCAGGGCCGCATGGAGTTCGGCCCGCGCGCTCTGGGCGGGCGCAGCATCCTCGGCGACGCGCGCAGTCGCCAGATGCAGTCGACGATGAACCTGAAGATCAAGTTTCGCGAGTCGTTCCGGCCCTTCGCGCCGTCGGTGCTGGCCGAGCGCAGCGGTGAGTACTTCGAGATGCGCAGCAGCGACGAAAGCCCCTACATGCTGCTGGTCGCACCCGTGAAGGAGAGCCGGCGCCTGCCGGTGGAGCCCGAATCCGCGCGGCTCACAGGCATCGACAAACTCAAGGTCCCGCGCTCCACGGTGCCGGCCGTTACCCACGTCGATTATTCGGCTAGGGTCCAGACGGTCGATCGCGAGCGCCACGGACGTTATCGGCGCCTGATCGAGAAGTTCGACGAGAAGACCGGTTGCCCGGTGGTGATCAACACCAGCTTCAACGTGCGCGGCGAGCCGATCGTGTGCACCCCGGCCGACGCACACCGCTGTTTCCTGGCCACCAACATGGACGTGCTGGTGCTCGAGAATTTCGTGTTGTTCAAACGAGAGCAGCCGAACGCGGTCGACATCGACGTCGAATCGTATCTCGCGCAGTTCCAACTCGACTGAGGAGAACGCCGATGGCCATGGTCGAGATCAACTGGAACCCTACGCGCGGCGAACTCAGGCAGTTCGGGCTGCTGTGCCTGGCGATCTTCGGCGCGATGGCGGCCTACGGGTATTTCAGCGGCGGGTCGCCGCTGGCGATGCGCATTCTTGCAGCCGCCGCCGCGGTCGGTGGCACTCTCGGGCTAGTGGCGCCGCAGGTGCTGCGGCCGATCTTCGTCGGCTGGATGATCGCGGCCTTTCCGATCGGCTGGACGATCTCGCACCTGTTGCTCGGCATCATCTTTTTCGGTGTGCTGACGCCGATCGGTCTGCTGCTGCGCGTGCTCGGACACGACCCGATGTACAGATCTTTCGATCGCAGCGCCGAGACCTACTGGAACCCTCACGAACAGGCAGAAGTGAAACGATACTTCCATCAGTTCTGAGTTTGGAGAACGACAGCGATGGTGGACACCAAGGGACCGAGCGGGAAAGAACCGAGAGCGACCGGTGGTCGCAACGAGTTCGAAGAGCAGGCCGGCGCCGCGCAGGGCGGTATCGTCTCCGAGTTCGCAGACTACCTGCGGCAGAACAAGAAATGGTGGATCACCCCGATCGTGGTCGTGCTGCTGCTGGTCGGCGTGCTGGTGATCTTCGGCGGGAGCGCTGCCGCGCCGTTCATCTACACGTTGTTCTGACGTTGAAGCGGATCTGCCGGTGAGCGCCCCTGTGAGCCGCGTCGCGCTGTTCTCGGCCGTGGCGATCGTGCTGGCCTCGTTGCTCGGCTTGGCGTTGGCGGAGACCGCGCTGAGACTGGCCGACTATCCGCGGGCGAGCTTCTCGCCGTGGATTCGCAGCGAGCACCTCGGCTTCCGTCTGGCTCCGAATCTGAAGACGCGCATGAGTGGTCCCGAATACGACGTTGCGGTCGAGACCGACTCGATGGGCTTCCGTGACGACGAAATCGGCTCCAAGACGCGAACCAGAATCCTGCTGCTGGGCGATTCGTTCGCGATGGGCTACGGGGTTGCGCGCGGGGAAATCTTTGCCGACCGTATCGAGCGCGACCTCGGTGCCGACGTCGTCGATGCTGCCACCGGCGGCTACGAGATCGTCCATCAGGTCCAGTTGCTCGAGGAGTACGGCAAGTCGCTGACGCCGGACCTGGTGCTGTATGCGCTGTATCTGGGCAACGACCTGGCCTGGAACGACCAGTGGCGAAGAGGCGACGACGGAAGCCTGCGCAGCCTGGTCCGCGAGTATCCGCTGCGGCAGCCGCGCGAGATCAAACTGCTGAGCCTGTTGCGCGGGTTCGTCTACGGTGTGCGCAGCAAGTCGAAGGAGAAGGATGGCGAGTGGCTGCCCTTCGAGGGCTACCTGGGATTGTGCGAACGCGAACTCGCAGAGGAGGCCCGCAAGGATTACAGCGAAGCCACGGCGCTGCTCGGCGAAATGGCCGCACAGGTGCGTGAACTCGGCGTACCGTTCTTCGTGGTGCTGGTCCCGTATCGGTCGATGGTCGAGCCGGAGGCGCGAGCGAGCCTGAAGAAGAAGATCCCGGACCTCGACTCGCGCTACGACTTGACGCGGCCGGCGCGCGAAATGGACGCGCGCCTGACCGGGCTGGGGATCGACCACGCAGACTCGACGCAGTTCCTAGGCGAGCATGGCGGCCTCGGAGGTTCCGGGTTGTACTTCCCGATCGACGGGCACCTGACCCCGGAGGGACACCGCGTGATGGCCGAGTTCCTCGAACCCCTGCTCGAGAAGAGGCTCGCGCGCGCAGCGGACTTGTAAATCTTCGGCGGCGATGGAACGGTCGGCGATGGGCTCGGCTTGGAGCGCGAAAGGTGCTGTGTGGCAAGGGCCTGCGGCCGGCGGGCGAGAGTGGCGAAACTGGCAGACGCACTAGACTTAGGATCTAGCCCGCTAACGCGGTTGGGGGTTCGAGTCCCCCCTCTCGCACTCGCTACCGCGGCCTGGCGGTTGCCGTACTCCAACCGGGAGGACGCTCGCTAAGACCCACCCGCCGATTTTGGTCGGGGCCTTTCCCGCCAAGAGCTCGTATCTGGAAAAATAGGCAAAAAAGGACACTTATCTTCCGATGTCTGAGATTACCTCCACTGTCGAGGAGGCTGGCCCCGCAGCCCGCACCCTCAAAATTTCCATTTCACCAAAGCGCGTCCGTGCGCGTTTCGATGCCGCTTTCCTTAAACTGCAGGCCCGCGTTCAGCTCAAGGGCTTTCGCAAAGGCAAGGCTCCCAGGAACCTTCTCGAGCAGGCCTACGGCGAGGACGTCACGCGCGACGTGGTCGGCGATCTGATCGAGGAAGGCTGCCTGGAGTCAATCCGCGAGCACAGTCTCGACGTGGTAGCGGCGCCGAGGTTGCTGAACCAGCAACGTGCCGAAGGGGGCGGCCTCGAGTTCGAGGTCGGGGTGGACATCCGGCCTGCCGTGCGCCTGGGGCAGTACAAGGAACTGGCGGCCGAGAGAGCGGTTGTCAAGGTAGAAGACCGCCACGTCGATGCGACCCTCGAAGCGCTGCGGCAGCGGATGGCGGTCTTGCGGGTCGAGGAGGATCGCGTGCTGGTCGAACCGGGCGACACCGTCGTAATGGACATGCACGGCTTCGAGGGCGATCAACCGGTCCCCGGCACTTCCGGCGAAGGGGCCGTTCTCGAGGTGGGAGCAGGCCGCTTCCCCGAGGACTTCGAGAAACAACTCGTCGGCGTGACACGTGCGGTCAGAACGCCGATCACGGTGGCTTTCGGCGAGGACTATGCGGACGAAGGCCTGCGCGGCAAGACCATTCGTTTCGAGGTGACGGTGCGCGAGATCAAGACCAAGATCCTGCCCCCGGTCGATGACAGCCTGGCCGCCGAAGCCGGCATCGACGGCGTCGAAACGCTCGAGGCGCTGCGCGAGCGCATCCGTGAGGATCTGCGTCAGCGCGCCCGTCGCGACGCCGAGCGCCGCTGTAACGACATGCTGCTGGCTCGCCTGGTCGAAACCCACGAATTCGACCTTCCCGAGGCTTTTCTGGAAGAGACGGTCCACGGTTACATCCACGAACTCGGCATTCCTCACGGCTCCGAGGAAGAGAAGTCACCGGAGCTGCGTGCTACTTTGGAGGCGCGAGCGCGGCGCTCCCTGAAGGCGGGGTTCCTGCTCGACGCGATCGCGGCCAAAGAGAACATCGAGGTTTCGAAAGAGGAATTGGAAGGCCGTGTCCGCGCACAGATCGCCTCGGCCGGCAAGCGCGCCGAAGAGGTCGGCCGCCATTACTCGAGGCCCGGAGCGATCGCCGAGCTGCGCGTGTCGTTGCTGCGCGAAAAAGCGGCAAAGTGCATTTTCGATTCGGCCTCTGTGCAAGAGCGCGAAGTGGAGGAAAGCCAAGTTGCCGACCGTGGTTAAACCCGATACCCTGACACTCAGTTCGGACAGACGCGCCCCTGAGGTAAGCATGAACCTGGTTCCCATCGTCGTTGAGACCACCGGACGAGGTGAGCGCGCGTACGACATCTACTCGAGGCTGCTCAAGGAGCGGATCGTCTTCCTGACCTCCGAGGTCAACGATCTCAGCGCCTCGCTCGTGACCGCTCAACTTCTCTTTCTGGAATCGGAAGATCCGGAGAAGGATATTTTCCTTTATATCAACTCGCCCGGCGGGTCGGTGACGGCCGGACTCGCGATCTATGACACGATGCAGTACATCCGCCCCCCGGTCTCGACGCTGTGCATCGGACAGGCGGCGAGCATGGCCGCAATCCTGCTGGCGGCCGGTGCCGCCGGCAAGCGCTTCGCCTTGCCACACGCCCGCATCATGATCCATCAGCCGATGGGCGGGGTTCAGGGGCAGGCCACCGACATAGAGATACAGGCGAAAGAAATTTTGCGGATTCGCCAGGAACTGAACGTTATATTGGCCAAGCACACCGGGCAGAACCTGGACCGGATCGAGACCGACACCGACCGGGACCGATTCATGACCGGCGAAGAGGCCAAGACTTTCGGGATCATCGATCAGGTGATTTCGAGCCGGGCGTTGGCGGCGGTGTAGGGGGGGGCCGGAGCGAGCTATGCGCAAACAGGGAGACGACAAGACCAAGGATCTGGTGTGTTCCTTCTGCGGCAAGGGCCAGGAAGAGGTACGCAAACTGATCGCTGGGCCGACGGTCTACATCTGCGACGAGTGTATCGACCTCTGCAACGACATCATTGCGGAGGAGTGCGACCAGGAAGAGTCGACCAGCGCGGTGTCGTCGGTTCCCAAGCCGGCCGACATCAAGAAGGTGCTAGATCAGTACGTGGTCGGGCAGGAGAGGGCCAAGAAGGTTCTGGCCGTCGCGGTCCACAATCACTACAAACGCATCGACTCGTCGATGGTGACAGGTGACGTCGAACTGCAGAAATCCAACATTCTGCTGATCGGACCGACCGGCTCCGGCAAGACCCTGCTCGCGCAGACGCTGGCGCGTTTCCTCCAGGTTCCCTTCGCGATCGCCGACGCTACCAGTCTGACCGAGGCCGGTTACGTCGGTGAGGACGTCGAGAACATCATCCTGAGCCTGTTGCAGAATGCCGATTACGACGTCGAGAAGTGCCAGCGCGGCATCGTCTACATAGACGAGATCGACAAGATCGCGCGCAAGGGCGACAACCCGTCGATTACGCGCGACGTTTCGGGCGAGGGAGTCCAGCAGGCCCTTCTCAAGATAGTCGAAGGCACGACAGCGAGCGTTCCGCCCAAAGGCGGCCGCAAGCACCCGCAACAGGAATTCCTTCAGGTCGATACCACCAACATTCTGTTCATTTGCGGCGGTGCCTTCGTCGGTCTCGACGACATCATCCGCCGCCGCGTGGGCATGAAGGGCATGGGCTTCGGCGCCGACATCCGCTCGAAGAAGCAAGCCGAGACCAGTGCCGTGCTCAACGATGTCCAGACCGAGGACCTGCTCAAGTTCGGCATGATTCCCGAGTTCATCGGTCGCGTTCCGGTGATCGCGACGCTTCACGATCTCGACGAGGATTCCTTGGTGCGTATCCTCAAAGAGCCGAAGAACGCGCTGACCAAGCAGTATCAAAAACTCTTCGAGATGGAGAGCGTCCGCCTCAAGCTCACCGAGGGTGCTCTGCGGGCGATCGCGCGCGAGGCGTTCCGGCGCAAGTCGGGGGCCCGCGGGCTGCGCGCCATCATGGAAGAGATCATGCTCGACGTGATGTACGACATCCCGTCCCAGTCGGAGATCGAGGAAGTGGTGATCTCCGAAGAAGTCGTCGAGCGCAAGGACAGCCCGATCGTGGTCTATGCCAGTGCCACGCGTGCCAGCTGACGTCCGTCGTATTGCACGGGACGGCCGGCCGGCGAGCCGGCTGGGTAGTCGGCTGCCACAGCTGCCAGTTCGAGAGGAAGTGAGGGTGAAGGAGTCCCGATGTCGAAAGAACGTGAACCGATGATCTTCCGTGACCCGCGCGCCGGCGGCGAGGGGGAAGGCAAGAAACTTCCGGTAATTCCGCTGCTGCCGCTGCGAGACATCATCGTGTTTCCGCACATGGTGGTTCCGCTGTTCGTCGGCCGGCAGAAGTCGATAGCCGCGCTCGAGGCGGCGATGGCCGGCGACCACGCGATCCTGCTCGCCGCCCAGAAAGAGGCCAAGACCAACGACCCGGCGGCCGAGGACATTCACGCGGTCGGTACTCTCGGCCACGTGGTTCAGCTGCTTCGGCTCCCCGACGGCACCGTGAAGGTTCTGGTCGAAGGCAAGAGCCGTGCGCGCATCACGTCGTTCACCGCCGAGGAGCGTTTTTTCTTCGTCGCCGTCGAGCCCATCGAAGAGAGCACCACTCGCGGTCCCGAGCTCGAAGCACAGATGCGCAGCATCAACTCGACCTTCGAAGCCTACGTGCGGGCCAACAAGAAGATTCCGCCCGAGATGGTGATGACGGTCAACGGTATCGACGACGCGTCGCGCCTTGCCGACACCGTGGTCTCTCACCTGACGGTCAAACTCGAGGACAAGCAGGATCTGCTCGAGACGTTCGACATCGCCGAGCGCCTGGAAAAGGTGCTAGGGTTCATGCGGACGGAGATGGAGATCCTCGAAGTCGAGAAGCGCATCCGCTCCCGCGTCAAGAAACAGATGGAGAAGACGCAGAAGGAGTACTACCTCAACGAGCAGATGCGCGCGATTCAGAAGGAACTGGGCGAGAAGGACGAGTTCAAGAACGAGATCCAGGAACTCGAAGAGCGCCTCGGCAAGCTCAAGATGTCCGATGAAGCGCACGAGAAGACCGAGAAAGAGATCAAGAAGCTCAAGATGATGTCGCCGATGTCGGCCGAGGCGACGGTGGTGCGCAACTACATCGATTGGATGCTGGCGCTGCCGTGGGGCGACTGCTCGGACGACCGGATCGACATCAAGGAGGCGCGCCGCGTCCTGGACGAGGACCACTGCGGTCTCAACAAGGTCAAGGAACGCATTCTCGAGTACCTCGCCGTCACCAAGCTGGTCGGACAGGTCAAGGGACCGATCCTGTGCCTGGTCGGACCTCCGGGAGTCGGCAAGACCTCGCTGGGGCGTTCGATCGCACGTGCGATGGGACGACAGTTCGTGCGCGTTTCGCTCGGCGGAGTTCGCGACGAGGCAGAGATCCGCGGACACCGCCGCACCTACATCGGCGCGTTGCCCGGCAAGATCATCCAGGGACTCAAGAAGGCGGGCAAGGGTAACCCGGTCTTCCTGCTCGACGAGGTCGACAAGATGTCGACCGATTTCCGCGGCGACCCCGCCTCCGCGATGCTCGAAGTGCTCGACCCCGAGCAGAACGGGACGTTCAACGACCACTACCTCGACGTCGATTACGACCTGTCGAAGGTGATGTTCGTTACCACCGCCAACATGCTCGACCGGATCCCGCGGCCGTTGCAGGACCGGATGGAGATAATCCGCATCGCCGGATACACCGAGATCGAAAAACTCGACATCGCCCGCGGATTCCTGGTCGCCAAGCAGCGCGAGGCCAACGGGCTCAGCGAAGAGCAGATCATCTTCGCCGACAGTGCGATCCAACTCGTCATTCGCCGCTACACCAAGGAGGCCGGCGTGCGTAACCTCGAACGCGAGATCGCTTCGATCTGCCGCAAGGTGGCGGTCAAGGTGGCGAGCGCCGAGAACCCCAAGCCCGTCCATATTTCGGCCAAGTCGGTCGAGAAGTTCCTCGGCCCGCCGCGCTATCGCTACGGGCGCGCCGAAGACGAAGCCGTGGTCGGTATCACGACCGGACTTGCGTGGACGGAAATGGGCGGCGAGATGCTCAACACCGAGGTCACGGTGCTGCCAGGCAAGGGCAAGCTCATAATCACCGGACAACTCGGCGAGGTGATGCAGGAGTCGGCCCAGGCGGCGATGAGCTACGTCCGCTCGCGCGCGAGCGAACTCGGCTTCCGCTCGGACTTCTACCAGCAGATCGACGTTCACATCCACGTTCCCGAAGGCGCGATTCCCAAGGACGGTCCGTCGGCAGGCATCACGATGGCAACGTCGCTGGTGTCGGCGCTGACGCGGCTGCCGGTACGTCACGACACCGCGATGACCGGCGAGATTACGCTGCGCGGCCGCGTGCTGCCGATCGGCGGCTTGAAGGAAAAACTCATGGCGGCGCACCGCGCAGGCATCAAACGGGTGTTGATCCCCGCCGAAAATGCCAAGGACATCGAAGAACTACCGGCGACCATCCTGCGCGCGATGGAGATCAAACCGGTCGAGCACATGGACGAGGTGCTCGACAATGCGCTGTTGCTGCCCGAAGGCCGCAACACGGTGTTCATGGCGTCGCGGCGCCGCGACATCGGCGCGCTGCCTCTCGAACTCGAACTGTCCTCGCAACCGGTGCCGCTTCCTGCGGCGCCGTCGGCGGAAGCCGGCGAGATCGTCACGCACTGATCCACGCGTGTCCGGCGTCACTGCGACGCCGGACACGCTCGTTCCTGGGGCGGTTAGCTCAGTTGGTAGAGCATCGGTTTTACAAGCCGGGGGTCACTGGTTCGAGCCCAGTACCGCCCACCAGTTCTCTTGGTCTTTCCTGAGCGTGGCCGCAGCGGATGGCGGGGAGCCGCAGTAGCGAGCCTCGAGCCTGTGCGCTTGCGGCCCCGGCTTCACTCGCGCGATGAAACGCTGTAGCCGGGGAGGAGAGGGGCGCAGGAGACCAACCAATGGATGAATTCGACTTCGTAGTGATCGGCGGCGGTCCGGGCGGCTGTGTAACCACTGCGCGCCTGACCGAGGATCCGAACGTGACCGCGGTCCTGCTCGAAGCCGGACCCGACCGCAGGGGCTTTCTGGCCGACAACCTGGCCTTCGGCACGCTGGCGCTGGTGCCGCGCAAGACCAGCAACAACTGGGCTTTCAACTGCGTGCCCGACGCGGGTCTGAACAACCGGCGCGACTACCATCCGATCGGCCGCGGCCTCGGCGGCGGGACCTCGATCAACACCCTGGTGTACATGCGCGGGCACCGGGCCGATTACGACGAATGGGCGGCGGCAGGCAACCCGGGCTGGGGCTACGACGACGTGCTGCCGTATTTCAAGAAACTCGAGAACAACCAGAACTTCCGCGACGAGTACCACGGCAACGACGGGCCGATGTGGGTCGAGAACCTGCGCAGCGACAACCCGTACCAAGAGATCATCAAGCGCGCCTGCGCCGAGGCCGGCTGGCCCTACAACCCGGACTTCAACGGCGCCGTGCAGGACGGCTACAACGTCGTGCAGGTCATGACCAGGAACGGTGAACGCTGGCACACCGGCAAGGGCTTCATCCATCCGCATCTGGGCCGGCGCCCCAACCTGCACCTGATGTGCGACACGCACTGCACTCGCGTGTTGTTCGAGGGCAAGCGCGCAGTGGGCGTCGAGGTGTTGCAGGGTGGCCAGCGCCGCGTGCTGCGTGCGCGGCGCGAAGTGCTCGTCTGCGGCGGCGGCATACTGTCGGCCAAGCTGTTGCTGCTCTCGGGTGTCGGCCCGGGCGCCGAACTGCAGGCGATGGGAATCCCCGTGGTCCACGACTCGCCGGCCGTGGGAAAACACCTGGGCGATCACATCGACGCGGTGCTGGGTTACCACATTCCGGGTGATCCTGACCTGCTCGGCTTTTCACCCACCGGTGCCCTGGCAACGTGGCGCGCCTGGCGCCGCTGGAAGAACGAGCGCCGCGGCATGTTTGCCACCAACTTCGCCGAAGTGTCGGTTTTCATGCGCGTCAACGCCGATGCGCCGCGGCCCGACATCCAGTCCGAATTCGTCATCGGACTGGCGCTGGACCACGGCCGCCGCATGTACTTCAAGCACGGCATCTCGATCCACGTTCTGCACCTCAACCCCAAGAGCACCGGCTTCGTGAAGCTGGCATCGACCGATCCGCTGGCCGATCCGCTGATCAACTTCCGCTATTTCTCACACCCCGACGACCTGCCGACCTTCGTCAAGGGCATCAAGCGTACCGACGAGATCATGCACACGCCGACCTTCAGCAAGCTGGTCAGACGCGACCTGGTTACTGCGCACTGCCGGACCGACGAAGACTGGGGCGAGTTCGCACGCAACCAGGCCGGTACCAATTACCACCCGGTGAGCACTTGCCGCATGGGAGCCGATGCTGCCGACAACGTCGTCGACGCGCGGCTGCGCGTGCACGGTATGCAAGGCCTGCGCGTGATCGACAGCTCGATCATGCCGAAGATCTGTCGCGGTAACACGATGGCGCCGACGATCATGATCGGCGAAAAGGGTGCGGATCTGATCAAGGAAGACTGGCGCTGACGCCGAACCTGGAGAGAGCGTCGTGACGGGTGCCGCCCGCCGCCCGTGGTCGCGCGCTCAGGCCTGCTCGCGCAGCACTCGCTTGAGAACCTTGCCGGTGGGATTGCGCGGCAACTCGCTGAGAAACACTACTTCGCGCGGAACCTTGTAGCGCGCCAAGTGTCCCTTCACATAGTCCTTGAGGGTCTGTTCGTCGGTGGTGCCATCCTCGTCGAGTACTACGAAAGCCTTGAGGCGTTGTCCGAATTCGTTGTCGGGAACACCGATGACTGCGGCTTCGTGGACCTGAGGATGGTTGGCAAGCAGATCCTCGACCTCGCGTGGGAAGACGTTTTCTCCGCCGGAGATGATCATGTCGTCGTCGCGACCATCGACGAACAGTAGCCCGTTCTCGTCGAAGTGGCCGACGTCTCCGCTCGACATCAGGCCATGCAGCAGTTCCTTGCCGCCGCCGCCGGTATAGCCGTCGAACTGGTTGTCGTTGCCGACGAAGATGCGTCCGGTCACGCCGGCAGCGACGTCGTTGCCGTTTTTGTCGAAGATGCGCACCGTCGTTCCGCGAGGTGCACGCCCCGCGGTTCCGGGTACTGCACGCAGTTCGTCCGGCATCGCAATCGTGGCCTGGGCGATCTCGGTGGAGCCGTAGAAGTTGTAGAGATTGTCTCCGAACGTATCCATCCAGCGCAACGCGAGTTCGCCCGGCAACGCCGAGCCGCTGGCCGCGACCACACGCAGCGGCCGCGCCGGGTAGCGCGCTATCACCTCGGGGGCAAGCGCGACGATCCGCTGGATCATCACCGGCACGACGGCCAGCACGTCGGGACGGTGCTCGTCGATGGCTGCCAATATGTCTTCGGGGTCGAAGCGGCTGCGCAACACCACGGTGCACGACAGTATCGAGGCGAGCAGCAGGTGGACTCCGCCCCACGAGTGGAAAGCCGGTGCGGCGATCAGGCTCTTCTCGCCCACGCGCAGCGGCATGCGGCCGAGCAGTCCGACCAGGCTGTCGAGTCCGGTGCGTTTTGGTTCGCGCCGGGCGCCCTTGGGGACTCCGGTGGTCCCTGAGGTCAGGATGGTGATGCGACCGTGCCTCGGCGGGGCCTCGAGCGCCGCGCCGTCGTGTTTGGCGATCAGGTCCTCGACCGACGGAGTCGCGCTCGCGCGCGAGGTAAGCGTCAGCACGTGCGTGCGGTCGCTGGCGCCGGCTTCGACGATCGGTGCGAATTCTTCGTCGTAGAGCACCACGCGGCACTCTTCGCGCGTGAGCACTTCGGAGAGCTGCGGAGCGGCAAAGCCGGTGTTGAGCAGCAGCGCGTTGGCGCCGAGCTTGTTGAGCGCGATCATCGGTTCGACGAAGCCGCGGTGGTTGCGGGCGAACAGGCCGACGCCGTCGCCGGCCTTGACGCCGGCGGCGGCCAAGCCGCGGGCCAGCGCGTTGGTACGGCGCTCGATTTCGCCGAAAGTCAGCGGCGCGCCGACCTCGTCGATCAGGCCGACCGCGTCGGGTCGCCTGGCCGCCGAAGCGGAAAAGCCGGCCGCGGGCGTCGACCCGTACTTGCCCGCCGCCTTGGCGAGCGCCGCGAGATATCGGGGCCGCAGGATGCCGGCACTGCCGAGCACCTCGACGACCTCGAGAGTCCGGCCGAGGCGGCCGCCCTGTCCTGTTCCCCTGAGGCTCACGGTCCCTGCCTATGTTACGACGGCGACCGGGTCGAGCGCAGGTGACGCGAGCGGGGGCGGTTACGCGCATCGACGTCGTCGCGCGCTGGCCGCGGCCGCAGCCGTCAGTCTCTAACCGCGGGGCTAGGGGGCGCGCTGGTTTGCCCAGCCGGGTTGTTGCTGTTAGGAACGCTGGCTCGGTCGCCGATGGCGGCGGTGCGTAGGGAAACGGGGTCGTAGTTCAGTTGGTTAGAACGCTGGCCTGTCACGCCAGAGGTCGCGAGTTCGAGTCTCGTCGGCCCCGCCACTTCTCCGAGGCCTCCACGACGCCCGGGCCGGTGCCGCCGGCGCCGGGCGATGCTTCAGGATGCGGCAGGCCGATCGGGCAAGTGCCGATGTGCGAAGGACTGTAGGATAAAGGGATCATGCAGAAGGTCACCAAGAGCCTATCCGTGGAAGCGGCCCGCGCCGCGCGCCATTGGTACGTCGTCGATGCGGCGGACCAGGCGTTGGGGCGTCTTGCCACCCGCGTTGCCGTCGTGCTGCGCGGTAAGCACAACCCTGCCTTTACCCCCCACGTCGATTGCGGCGACTTCGTGGTGGTGGTCAACGCCGACAAAGTTCGTCTCACCGGCTCGAAGGCGACCGGTAAGATCCACTACAGGCATTCGGGCTACCCGAGTGGAATTCGCCAGCGCACCGCGGGCGACATCCTCGCCAAGAACCCGGACAAACTAATCCGCCAGGCGGTCGTCGGCATGCTGCCGCGCAACCGGCTGGGCCGCGCGTTGGCGCGCAAACTCAAGATTTACACCGGCAGCGAGCATCCCCACGTGGCTCAGGCTCCGCAAGACCTTCCGGTTTGAGCACAGGGCTCCAGGACAACGGATCACAAATGGCAACGACGCAGGACTCTCTGGCAACCGGTAAACGCAAGACCGCGATCGCGCGGGTTTGGGTGCGTGCCGGCGAAGGCAAGATCACCATCAACGAGCGCGAGATCGTCGAGTACTTTCCGCGCCCGACCTTGCGCATGATCATCGCGCAGCCTTTCGACGTGATCGGCCGGCCGTCCGGTTACGACGTCGAGGCCAGGGTCCACGGCGGCGGGATTGCGGCCCAGGCCAGCGCCATTCGTCACGGTATCTGCCGGGCTCTGATCGAGGCCGATCCCGACCTGAGGTCGGCGCTGCGCAAGGCCGGGTTCATGACCCGCGACTCGCGTATCGTCGAACGCAAGAAGTACGGCCGTCACAAGGCCCGCAAGCGTCCTCAATACTCGAAGCGTTAGCAGCCTGTTGAAAATGGCACGTCCGCTGCGTTGCGCGCCAAACCACTCGCTAGGGCGTACAGAAGTACGCCTCCGCTCGCGGCTTTTCGCGCGCGCCTTGCATCTGGACCATTTTGAACGGGCCGATGGACGGTTTTTCAACGGACTGTTAGTTCCATGACGGGCTCGAAGCTCCACCGGGTGGCAGTCGTGGGAGCGACCGGCTACTCGGGAGCCGAGCTCGTTCGCCTGCTCGCGCGTCACCCTCACGTTCAACTCGAAGTCGTCACCTCCGAGCAGGCCTCCGGCCGCTCGCTCGGTGAGGTGCATCGCACGCTTGCGTTCACCGGTCTGCAACTGGAGGCGATCGACGCGCAGGCGATCGCGCCGCGCGTGGACTTCGCGTTCACCGCACTGCCGCACGGCGCGTCTACCGCAGTGGTCGCCGCGCTGGTTGAGGCCGGCGTGCGCGTGATCGACATCGGCGCCGACTTTCGTTTTCACGACCTGGCTGTCTACGAGAAGTGGTACGGCAAACACGCGGCGCCGGCGCTTGCCGCCGAGGCCGTCTACGGACTCACCGAGTACGCACGCGATCGGGTCGCCGGCGCGCGCCTGGTCGCCAATCCCGGCTGTTATCCGACCAGCGCTCTGATGGCGCTGCTGCCGCTGGCTGCGCACATTCGCGGCCCGGTGTTGGTCGATTCCAAGTCGGGAACCAGCGGCGCCGGACGCGCGGCTAAAGTCGATCAGCTGTTCGCCGAAGTGACCGAGAACGTCCGTCCCTACGCGATCGGCAAGCACCGCCACCAACCCGAGATCGCCGCTCAGCTCGCGATCGAGGCGGGTGCGCCGAGGCCTGTGGTGTTCTCGCCGCACTTGTTGCCGATTGCGCGCGGATTGCTCTCGACTTGTTACGCCGACATCGACGGCGGCGTCGATGTCGGTGCTCTGCTACGCGATCGTTACGCGCGTGAGCCGTTCGTGCGTCTGCTCGAAGGCGGCGCGATGCCCGAGCCGCGCGCGGTGCGCGGCACCAACATGGTAGAACTGGCGTGGGTGCGCGAGGCAGAGACCGGCCGCGTGGTGGTGGTCGCGGCGATCGACAACCTCGGCAAGGGCGCCGCCGGCCAGGCCGTACAGAATTTCAACTGCATGATTGGCGTAGCCGAGACGACCGGGTTGGACCTGCTTCCGGCGCTGCCGTGAGCTGCTGCGAGATGGCGGCGTCGCGCGGTTGGTCGGGTTGGGGTAGAGGTCGCGCGCCGGCTCAGTCGCTACCTGCGTAGAGAAACGCCGCCAACACCGAGAAACTGACGTTGGCGGTCCACGCCGCCACTACCGGCGACATGCCGCCGGTGCGTCCGGCCGACAGCGCGAGTCCGGTCAGCACCCAATAGGCAAAGCCCACGGCCAGGCCGGCACCGACGTTGGCGGCGATGCCCGCGCGTGCGCCGTTGCGAAGTGCCAGCGGCACCCCGAGTAGCGCGACCACCAAGCCTGAAAACGGCCAGGCGAGCTTGTGGTGAAGGTCGACCAGGAACTGGTCGGCGCCGAGTCCTTTCGATTCCAGCAGCGCGATCTGGTCGCGCAACTGGCGGAAACTGAATTCTTCGGAGCGGCGCTTGCGTGCGGTCAGGTTGTCGGGGTCTTCGCTGAGGTGGAACTCACCGGTGGCCAGCGGTCGCACCTCTACTCCGCCCGGTGCCAGCAGATCCTTGACCACGCCGCTACCGGCGAGCCAGCCTCTCTCGTTCCAGCGCATTTCGTCGATCTCGACGATTCGTTGCAGCGTGAAAGACGGGTCGGACTCGTAGAGCGTGAGGCCGCGGATGATGCGCTGAGCAGCGTCGTACTGCGCGATGTGCACGAACCCGTCCTTGCTCTGGAACCACAGCGAGGCCGCGTCGAACACGCCGCGGTAGGCTTTCTGTTTGAGTTCGACGTCCCACAGCCAGCGCGAACGTGCGGCTGCGACCGGTACCAGCGTCTCGTTCCACAGCAGCGCGAATATGCTGGTGAGCGCGGCCACCGCCACTATCGGCACGGCCAGCCGCAAGGTGCTGAGCCCGCACGCGCGCAGCGCCAGGATTTCGCGGTGACGGCTGAGGATGCCGATCGAGATCAGCGCGGCGAGCAGGCTCGCGGCCGGATAGACGTCGAACATGATCTTGGGCAGCTTGAACAGGAAGTAGACGACGACGCGGCTCCACGAAGGTCCGAACGGCAGGATCTGACCGAGCCGGTCGAATACGTCGATGATCAGGAAGAGTGCGCAGGCGGCGGCCATCGCCATCGAGAACACCAACAAGTAACGACCCGCGAGATAGCGCGTGACGATCGACATCAGACCCGCCTGTCTGGCCGGCGTGCCAAGCCGGCCAAACGCGCTCCCGTCAGCGCCGCGGGCCACGGGCTCAGATCGCGCGCGGTGCGGGCCAGCATCCACGACGCGGCGGTCGCGAAGACGGCGTCGGGCATCCACAGGGCCGCGGCGGGCGGGGCTGCGCCCGAACGCGCCAACGCGGTACCGAGGCTCAGCAGCGCGTAGTAGACGAGGATTGCCGCGATGCTGATACCGGCCCCCTGCGAACGCGCGGAACGCGTCGGCTGCATGCCGAGCGGCAGCCCGATCAGTGCGAGCACCAGCGGTGCCGCCGAGATCGCCATCCGGCGATGGAGCTCGATGGTGGCTTCACGCGCGGCGTTGCCGTCGGCGGCCCGGCCTGCGCGCGCGCTTCGAATCTCGCTTAAGTCCATCGCGCCGGGTTCGCCCCCCGAGGCTGCCTTGCCGGTTGCACTGCGCAGTTGCAGCGTGACGTCGAGCGAACGGAAATTGGTCACGTCGTAGTCGAGCGCGGTGCGGCCGCCGGTTACGCTGGTGCCGTCGAGAAGCTGAAGGAACAGTGAGTTCGAGTCCTCGCGGCCGCCCAGATGCCCGGTCTTGGCGAACACCGTCATCTCGTGTCCAGCCGCACGCTCGTCGGATACCACTACGCCGCGCAGCGTTCCGCTATCGGCGTCGATGCGATCGACGTAGACCACCATGCGTTCGAAATCGGTGTTGAAGAAGCGCGGGCGCAGCGCGGCCGAGGCGCGTGTCTTGGCGATCGCGAAGGCGGTGCGCTGGAATTCGCGGTGGCCCCACGGGCGCGCCGTCATCGCCAGCGCCAGCGTCGCCGCTGACACCAGCACGCCGATCGTCACCACCGGTCTGAGCATCTGGGAAACATTGATGCCGGAGGCACGCAGTGCCAGCACCTCTCCGTCCGCCACCAGCCTGGCTACCGCCACCACCACCCCGAGCAGGAAGGCCATCGGCAACGTGGCCTCGAGAAAGGTCGGGATGATGCATATCAGCAGCCGCAGCACCAGCAGGCCCGGAACCCCGCGCGCGAAGATCATCTCCAACAGATCGACGACTCTGGCCACGAACAGGACGAACGTGAAGATCGCGATCCCTGCCGCGAAGGCACCGCCGATTTGTCGAAGGAGGTACCTCCTCAGGGTTTTACCCATGGGGACGCGCAGTGTAGACGTGCGCCCCCGGGCTGTAAAAGCGGCCCGCCTTTTTCGGAGCCCCATGTCCCGTCGTGACAGACAGCCGCCCGGTACGCGCCGCACGCCGGGCACGCACTCGCGCGCCGATACGCGCGACAGCACGCGCATCATCGTCGCCGGCCCCAACGCAGTGGAGGCCGCGCTCTGCGCTTCCAAGGGCAGCGCCATCGGCGCGGTCCACCGCGTCTACCTCGAGGATCCTGCCGGGCCACGGCCGCGCGGATTGGCGCAAGTGGCCCGCGGCAAGGGGATTCCGGTCTCTTCGATGGGCAAGGGCGAGTGCGACCGGCTGGCCGAGGCCCGCTGTCAGGGCATCGCCGCCGAAGTTGCCTACGCCTACGCCGAGCTCGAGACCCTGCTGGCCCGCGACGGCCTGCTGATCTTCCTCGACGGTATCGCCGATCCGCACAATCTCGGTGCGGTGTTGCGCACAGCCGAGGCCGCCGGAGCCCTGGGAGCGGTGCTGCCCGAGCGGCGCTCGGCCCAGGTGAGCGCCACCGTGATGCGGGTTTCGGCCGGGGCCGCGGTCTATTTGCCGGTGGCGCGGGTCAACAACGTCGTGCGTTCGATGCAGGCCGCCAAAGAGGCCGGTTTCTGGATCCTCGGCCTGGACTGCGAAGGTGAACGCCTGCTGCCGCGCGGCGGCTGCGGTGAGGATCCGCGTCTGGGCGCCAAGATCGGGCTGGTGCTCGGCGGGGAAGGCGAGGGTATGCACCGCCTAGTGGCCGAGCACTGCGACGACATCTTTCGGCTGCCGATGCAGGGGCGGGTCGAGTCTCTGAACGCGTCGGTGGCGGCAGCCGTGGCCATCTACCGCCTTCTCGATGGGGATCTGTACGCGCGCCGAGGCGGCTGACCGGCGACCGCGCAGTGGTCGCGGCATCTTTCGTGGAGGCTCGGCCTGGTGGGAGCCAGTGATCGCGACAGGTCGGCTCGCAGCCAGGGAGCGTCACGGTTTGACACTATGCGTAACGGTTGATACAGACCCGCGTTTGCTTTTGGGCCTTGGAGCGCAATGTGGGTAGGCACGCGGCGTTTGCCGCGGCGGCCGTGCTCGGCGCGATCAGGGTTGGTCGAGCGCAGGTCCTTCTGCGGGATGCGCGCGCCCGGTCACGGTTTTTTTGCGGTGCCGATGTAGCTCAACTTGGTAGAGCACCTGATTTGTAATCAGGGGGTTGCCAGTTCGAGTCTGGCCATCGGCTTCACGAGGCGACGGAGCAGAGGTTAGCGGAGAGGTACCCGAGTGGCCAAAGGGAGCAGACTGTAAATCTGCCGGCGATAGCCTACGGAGGTTCAAATCCTCCCCTCTCCACCACTTCTGGCGTTCGTTTCTAGCCGCTTGTCGCATGGACCGTTGGGAACTGACGCGCGCTGAGGATACAAGGACCGGTTCGACCTGCCGCGGGGCCTTTGGGTGTTCGTGCGGGAGTAGCTCAGATGGTTAGAGCATCAGCCTTCCAAGCTGAGGGTCGCGAGTTCGATTCTCGTCTCCCGCTCTCTGTTTCCCGGCTGGGGGCAGGGCGGCAAAGCGCCGCGGTCCGCAGTCAAGGCAAGGCCCACGTAGCTCAGGTGGTAGAGCACGTCCTTGGTAAGGACGAGGTCACCGGTTCGAATCCGGTCGTGGGCTCCAGCAAATGACCGGCGCGTCACCAGGGTATCGGCAACGGCAACGTTAGAGACGGGAGAGCAGAAGTCATGGCCAAGGAGACATTCAAGCGAACAAAGCCGCACGTCAACGTCGGTACCATCGGTCACGTCGACCACGGCAAGACGACATTGACTGCTGCGATCACGCTGGT
>Ga0172375_10001418_pt1 | contig 38633 bp, 35 predicted proteins | sample LakKiv1m_FD_114537 | JGI IMG/M metagenome (GOLD analysis project Ga0172375, IMG submission 114537) | Freshwater microbial communities from Kabuno Bay, South-Kivu, Congo - kab_092012_11.1m | ecosystem: Environmental > Aquatic > Freshwater > Lake | place: Democratic Republic of the Congo... | reverse complement strand
GGTGATTGACCATACGGTAAAGGTGGAAGGGGACCTGCGGCGGGAAGTCTCCATGAATATCAAGCGCCTCATGGACCTGGGGAGCTACCGGGGCCTGCGGCACCGCCGGAGCCTCCCGGTCCGGGGACAGCGGACCCATACGAACGCCCGCACCCGCAAGGGCCCGCGCCGCAGCGTGGTGGGCAGACGGAAGAAGGCATAAGGAGGGGTGATGGCCAGAGCGCAGTCACGCACCAAGAAGAAGAAGGAAAAGAAAAATATCCCCGTGGGGGTGGCGCACATCCGGGCGACCTTCAACAATACCCTGGTGACCATCACCGATCCGGCGGGCAACGTCGTGTCCTGGTCCTCGTCGGGGGTGCAGGGCTTCAAGGGCTCCCGGAAGGGCACCCCCTTTGCGGCCCAGCTGGCGGCCCAGGATGCGGCCCGGAAGGCCATGGAACACGGCATGCGCAACGTTGATGTGTTTGTCAAAGGGCCGGGAGCGGGCCGGGAGGCGGCCTTGAGGGCCTTGCAGGCCGCCGGCCTCAGCGTCAACCTGATTCGGGACGTCAGCCCTATTCCCCATAATGGCTGCCGCCCCCCCAAACGTCGTCGGGTTTAACTGGAGAGGTGATCGAGAGTGGCTAGATATGTGGGAGCGGTGTGCCGGCTTTGCCGACGGGAAGGGATGCAGCTCTATCTCAAGGGAGACCGCTGTTACAAGGATAAGTGCGCCATTGAGCGGCGTCATTATCCGCCGGGCCAGCATGGCCAGCGGCGGAGCAAACTCTCCGATTACGGCGCCCAGCTCCGGGAGAAACAAAAAGTTAAACGGATTTATGGAGTGTTGGAGAAACAATTCCGTAATTATTTTGAAAAGGCCGAACGGCAGAAAGGGGTTACCGGCACTAATCTCTTGGTGTTTCTCGAACGGCGTCTGGACAACATCGTTTACCGGTTAGGGTTTGCCAATTCCCGGACGCAGGCCCGGCAATTGGTGCGGCATAACTTTATCAAGGTGAACGGCGTCAGGGTCAATCTACCTTCTTTTCTGGTGAGGACGGGAGATGTCATTCAGGTGACGGAAAAGGGCCGCCAACTGCCCTTGATTCGGGATGCCATGGAAGCGGCGGCTCGGCGGGGATGCCCCCCGTGGCTGGAATTCAACAAGGAAGAGGCCCAAGGGCGGGTTATCATGTTCCCGAGCCGGGAAGATATCACCATGCCGATTCAAGAACATCTCATCGTGGAGCTTTATTCCAAATAGCACCATGATCCTTTATGTTCCCGGATTTTTCCCCCTGGCCGGCGAAATCTAAGGGGAAAGCGATGGTGGGATTTCCGGGCTGGCCGGCCGCCACCGGCGAAAAATAGGGGACATAAAAGCCCAGTAGTATTCTGAGGAGCCATGATCCACAAAAATTGGACCGAGATCATTAAGCCCAAACGGCTGGAAATTGATAGTGAGACCCATAACCGCTTTTATGGAAAGTTCGCCTGCGAGCCCCTGGAACGCGGCTTCGGGACCACCTTGGGAAACGCCCTGAGGCGGGTTTTGCTCTCCTCCCTCCGGGGCTCGGCCATCATTGCGGTCCGCATCAAGGATGTCTATCACGAATTTTCGGCTATCCCCGGCGTCTTGGAAGACGTCACCGAAATCCTCCTCAATCTGAAACAGGTGCGTTTGAAGATACTGTCCGAAGGGATCAAGATGCTGCACCTGGAGGCCCAGGGCCCGAAGGAGATCAAAGCCGGAGATATCCGGACGGATGGCATGGTGGACATTCTCAACCCCGAGCAGCACATCGCCACTCTGGCCGCGGACGGCGAACTGGCGATGGAGATGACCGTCAAGATCGGCAAGGGTTTTGTGCCGGCCGAGGCCAACAAGGACGAAGATCAACCCATCGGGTATATTCCGTTGGACGCCAGCTTTTCTCCCATCCGCAAGGTCAACTACCTGGTGACCCAGGCCCGGGTGGGGCAACGGACCGACTATGACAAGCTGACTCTGGAGGTCTGGACCGACGGCAGCATCACCCCGGAAAACGCCATTGCCTATGCGGCCAAGATTCTTAAAGAACACTTAAGCATGTTTATCAACTTTGAAGAGGAACCCCTGGGGCTGGAAGAAAAGTCCCTGGAAGAGCCGCCAACCTTCAACGAAAATCTCTATCGCAGCGTCAACGAACTGGAGTTGTCGGTGCGGGCCGCCAACTGTCTGAGAAACGCCAATATCCGCTTTATCGGCGAACTGGTCCAGAAGACCGAACAGGAAATGCTGAAGACCAAAAATTTCGGACGCAAATCTCTCAATGAAATCAAAGAGATTCTCCACGAGATGGGGTTGAACCTCGGGATGAAGCTGGAGACCTTTGCGCCTCCGGACCAGATGCCGGATAGGAAGGAAGAAGTCGCATGAGACACTTAAAAGCTGGTCGCCGCTTGTCACGGACCACGGAGCATCGCCAGGCCATGCTCCGGAATCTGGTGACCGCGCTGTTGGACAAGGAGCGGGTGGAAACCACCCGGGCCAAGGCCAAGGAGGCCCGCCAATGGGCCGAGAAGGTCATCACCCTGGCCAGGCGGGGCGATTTGCACGCCCGGCGCCTGACCCTGGCGGTAGTGCGCTCTAAAAAGGTGGTGGCCAAACTCTTTGGAGAATTGCGGGAGCGTTACCAGGACCGGCCCGGGGGGTATACCCGGATCATCCCCCTGGGGACCAGGTTGGGCGATGGAGCCCCCATGTCCATCCTGGAGCTGGTGGACCGCCCCGAGCGCCTGCCCAAGGCCAAGAAAAAGAAGGCCGCGGAAGGCTGACCATTTTCCGGTCAAAGGGGACCGGGGCCCTGCGGCTCCGGTCCCCTTTTTTGCGGCTTTGTTTCAAGGTAGGTCCTCATCCCATTGCGGGGCCCCAGGGCCTGGCTTTGCCGATCCGCTGCCCTGATTCCCTTGACTGGCAAGGGTTTCCCGGAAATTAATTTTATCTCTAACTCATTATAATCTTTTAAAAATTCTTTGAAGATGGCTGACAAGGTAAAAAAAGAATTGACAACCTCTTCTACCTATAATAACCTCCCCAAAATAAAAATAGGTAAAACTGATTATTTTTCACTTAGGTAAAATACCCAAGATGACCGATATAATTACTTAGGCCAGGAGGGTGAGCTCATAAGCAAAATTTCTTGAGCAGACTCGCCCATAGGATTGGGGCTAAAAATCGACTTTTAGTTCCCTTCAGGATTGTCCCATAACCAAGGAGGTTCTGGATGGCGAATCGGCTAATTTGGAGTGTGTTAATTACCCTGTCGTTAATTTTCGTATCCAATCCGGCTCATTCAATCCCTACCAAAACCGTTAAGAAGAAGTCAACTAAAGCCCCCGCGAGGGTTACAAAAAAGAAAAAGACCAGCCGCAAGGCCAAAGTCAGGCGGACGAGTTCGTACCGAGGCGAGTCCTCCCGCGAGGACTCCCAGGTGGTTAGGTCCTCCGTGGTTTCCAGCTACAGCGGGTCTTCGGTGGCCGAAACCCCGCCCCTGATGAAGGTCACTCCCCAACGGGACGGCCGTTTCCTGCTGGAGCCGCTGACCCCCAAGAAGAACGTGGAAAAGCCGGCCACCCACCCGGCCTATAAGGATCGCGACCGTGACCGGGTCTCCTCCGCCCCCCCTCAATATAATACCTTTGAACCCTGGAACTTCTCCGAACTGGTCCTGACCATGGCCAGGGCGTACCGTCACGCCCCCTATGCCCGGGGGGCCAGTCTGGCGAGCAGTTCGGCCACGGATTGCTCCGGGTTTGTCCAGTTCATCTACCATGGGTTTAAAATCGATCTGCCCCGCTCCAGCGTTGAACAGGCCCAGGTGGGGAAGGTGGTGACCCGCCAGATGGATTTCTCCAAGCTTCTTCCCGGGGACCTGCTTTTTTTCCGACGGGGCGGCCGGTGGGTGGGACATGCCGGCATCTACCTGGGTGAGGGGAAGATGATTCACGCCTCCAACCATCGAAGCGGGGTGACCGTCACCGACCTGCGCCAGCCATATTACGAAAATACCTTTGTGGTGGCTAAGCGGGTCTTTGAAGTGAAGTACCCCAATTAGCGCCGTTTCGAATTTTCAGAAAAACAATCAGAAGTGAGAGTGGTGGCGGAAAAGCACCAGAGGCGCGCCTAGCCGGTCGCAACAACCCTCCCCGGACGGCCCGGTTTTTTTCCCTGTGCCGCCTCACCGGTAGGATGCCGGCGCCGCCAACAACTTTTCGGCAGCTTCTCCTCTTATCATTCCAGGAAAAACATCTTCCGCCAACGGTGGTCGCCCGCCAGGGCGTGCAGGGCAAGCGCGCCGCCATGAATGACCAGAAAGGCGGCCAGAAGCCGGGGTATGCCCTGTGCCTGAATCGAGGGGGGGTGTCGCGAGACTCTGTACTATATTTCACAAATAGCCCCCAAAGGCTTGACAGTAAGGGCTGGACTAAATAAAATTATTAATTCCCCTAGCATTACAACAAATCCCCTCAATGATTTCGAGGTCGCAAGGTAAGGTGCGCAAAATGAAAATGTATCTGATGACCCCGGGCCCCACCCCGGTCGCTCCGGAAACGCAACTGGCCATGGCTCAACCCATCATTCACCATCGTTCTCCCCAGTTCATGGATATCCTGGCGGAGGTGAGGGAGGGTCTGAAATATCTGTTTCAAACAGAGCAGGAAGTGCTCACCTTTACCGCCACCGGCACCGGGGCCATGGAGGGCGCGGTGGCCAACACCCTGTCCGCCGGCGATACCGCCCTGGTGGTGGACGGCGGCAAGTTCGGCGAGCGCTGGACCGAACTCTGCAACGTCTACGGGGTCAGGGTCAATCGCCTGCCGGTGGAATGGGGCCGGGCGGTGGACCCCAAAGAGGTGGCCAAGAGTCTGGATGCCAATCCCGATATCAAGGCGGTCTTTGTCCAGGCCAATGAGACCTCCACCGGGGTGCAGCACCCCGTGAAAGAATTGGCCGAGGTGACCCGCAGTCGCCCCGGCACCATCGTGGTGGTGGACGCCATCTCCGCCCTGGGCGGCTATGAGCTCCCCATGGATGACTGGGGCATCGACGTGCTGGTGGCCGGCTCCCAGAAGGCCATGATGCTGCCCCCGGGTTTGGCCTTCGCCGCCCTGAGCGGCAAGGCCTGGGAGTTTGTCAAACACTCCACCCTGCCCAAATATTATTTTGATTTCGCCAAGCAGCTCAAATCCCAGGGGAAGAATCAGACGCCTTACACCTCCCCGGTGTCCTTGATCCTGGGGTTGCAGGAAGTCCTGGCCAAGATCCGGAAGCACGGCCTGGAAAAAATTTACGCCCATAACCGGCGTCTGTCCCAGGCCACCAAGGCGGCCATGGCGGCCATGGGGCTGCAGCTCTATTCCAAGGACTATCCTTCCGTGGTCCTCACCGCGGTGGAAGCCCCGGCCGGCATTGACGGCCAGAAGGTGGTGAGCAAGCTCCGGGAACAGGGCATCTGGATCGCCGGCGGCCAGGCCCAGGCCAAGGGCAGGATCTTCCGCATCGCCCACATGGGCTTCATTGACACGGTGGACCTCCTGGGCGCCATCGGCGGCTTGGAAATGGTGCTTGGTGAGCTGGGCCACCGATTCGAAACCGGGGCCGGGCTTAAGGCGGCCCAAACGATTTTGACCAAGGAGGCGGGGGCATGAAAGTCCTGATCAGCGATAATTTGCACCAGGCCGGGATAGACATCCTGAAATCCCATCCCAATCTCGACGTTGTGGCCCGGCCCGGCCTGAAACCGGAGGAGTTGCTGGGTGAAATCAAGGATGCCGACGCCCTGGTCATCCGCAGCGCCACCAAGGTGACCGCGGACCTGATTGGCGCGGCCCCCCGCCTGAAAGTGGTGGGCCGGGCCGGCACCGGCTTGGACAACGTGGACATCGCCGCCGCCTCCAAAAGGGGCGTGGTGGTGATGAACACCCCCGGCGGCAACACCATCACCACTGCGGAGCACGCCTTATCCCTGATCATGGCCCTGGCCCGCAACATCCCCCAGGCGGCCGAGTCCATGCGGCAAGGCAAGTGGGAAAAAAAGAAATTTCAGGGCACTGAACTCTTCAATAAAACCCTGGGCATCATCGGCATGGGCCGCATCGGCACCGTGGTGGCCGAAAGGGCCCTGGGTCTGAGGATGCGGGTCCTGGGCTACGACCCCTTTATTACCAAGGAAGTGGCCGCGGCCATCGGGGCGGAACTGGTCTCCCTGGACGAACTCCTGGCCCGGTCCGACTTCATCACCATCCACACCCCCAAAACCAAGGACACGGCCAAGCTCCTGGGCCGGGAAGCCTTCATGAAGATGAAGCCCGGGGTGCGCCTGATTAACTGCGCCCGGGGCGGTCTCATCGACGAAGGGGCGTTGCTGGCGGCCTTGGAAGAAGGCAAGGTGGCCGGCGCCGCCCTGGATGTCTTTGAGACCGAGCCGCCGGCGGAAGGCTGGCCGCTCCAGCAGTTGCCCAATGTCATCTGTACTCCTCATCTGGGCGCCTCCACCGAGGAGGCCCAGGCCAATGTGGCGGTGGCTGTTTGCGAGCAGATCCTGGAACTGCTCCTCTACGGCACCATCAAAAACGCAGTGAATGCCCCCTCCGTTTCCCAGGAAGCCATGGCTCAACTGCGGCCTTATCTGACCCTGGCCGAGGCCCTGGGCTCCTTTCAAGCCCAGATCAGCGAAGGCCCCGTCACGGCGGTGGCCATCGCCTATGTGGGCGAGGTGGCCAAACTGGACACCAAGCCTTTGACCCATTCCATCCTCAAAGGCCTGCTCTCCCCGGTGGTGGGCGATGAAGTGAACTATGTCAACGCTCCGGCCATGGCCGCCAGCCGGGGAATCCACATCAGCGAAGAAAAGGTGGACCCCACCGAGGATTTCGCCACCCTGATCCGTCTGACCGTCAAAGTCGGCAATGAGGAGAACGTGGTGGCCGGCACCATCTTCGGCAAATACGAGCCCCGCCTGGTGCGGATCAACAAGTTCCGCCTGGAGGTCATCCCCGAGGGGCACATGCTGTTTATCTACAACACCGACCGGCCCGGGGTGATTGGGGCCATCGGCACCACCATCGGCCGGCATAATATCAACATCGCCCGGATGACCGTGGGCCAGGAGAAGGAGCGGGGGCAGAACATCATCCTGCTCACCACCGACACTCCCGTGACCCCGGAATGTCTCCGGGACGTCCAGGCCCTGGAACATGTGGCCATGGCCTTCCAACTGGAGCTTTAGGGCGCCGCAATCCCTGAGTGCGGGAGGCTAGCATGGGTGAACCTGAAGATAAAGGCTACACGGTCGAGGACAAGCGTTATCTACACCTGAGCGAGGAAGAGAAAGCCAAAGTCCGGGAGCAGGCGGCCCGAGAGGCGGCCAAGGAGGCGGCGGAAGCCTTTCAGGAGGCCTCCCAGAAGGCCGCCTCCGAGGCCGATAGAAGGGCCCAGGATCACCCCCTCCCGGAAATCTCCTTTGCTTCCTTTATCTTTTCCTTGAGTTCTTCGGCTTTCGTCAGCCTGGGAGCGATTCCGGACCCCAACACCGGCAAGACCGAAAAGAACCTGGCCCTGGCCAAGCAGACCATCGACATCCTGGGCCTGCTGCGGGAGAAAACCCGAAACAACCTGACCCGGGAGGAAGAAAACCTCTTCGATCAAATGCTCTACGACTTGCGCATGTCGTATGTCCGGGAGGTGGGCTGATTACGGGCGCCGCCGGCGACGGGGTCAGGGTGCTGTGCCCCGCCAAGGTCAATCTCTATCTCAGGGTGGTGGGTCGCCGGCCGGATGGCTATCATGAAGTGGTGACCGTGATGCAGCCCTTGACTCTGGCGGACGAATTGACCGTCGGCCGGGGCGGCGCGGATATCAGTCTGGATTGCAGCCACCCGGAGGTCCCTTCAGGGGAAGACAACCTGGTGTGGCGCGCCGTCCGGGAATTTCAGGCGGAGACGGGGGCGAAGGGCGGGGTGCGTCTGAGCCTGCGCAAACGCATCCCGGTGGCCGCCGGACTGGGAGGTGGGAGCAGCGACGCCGCCGGCGCCTTGCTGGCCTTGAATGAACTGGCCGGCAAGCCCCTGAACCAGGCCGCGTTGCACCGGCTGGCCAGCCGCCTGGGGGCGGATGTGCCGTTCTTTCTTTCCCGGGGGCCGGCGGTGGGGCGCGGCATCGGCACTGAACTCCAGGCATTGACCTTACCATCTTACTGGTACGTGCTGCTTAATCCGGGAAACCCCTTATCCACCCGCTGGGTGTATGAGAACCTCGATTTGAACCATTTGCCGGGCCCCCCGGCGGCTGAGGCCTGGGACCCGGAGCATCCGGAAACCTGGGTGCGCAACGATCTGGGGACGGTGGTGCTGCAGCGGTTTCCGGAGCTGTCGTCAGCCCTGGCTGGTCTGGGAGAATCGGGGGCGCGTTGCCAAGGGGTTTCGGGGAGCGGGCCCACCTTGTTCGGCCTGTTCGCCGGCCAGGAGGCGGCCCGCCAGGCGGGTCTGAAGGTGCGCCGGACTTTTCCGGGTTGGCTGGCTGTCGCCCGGGGCCTCACCGGCCCGGAACCCGAAGCGGACTGGGAGAACCACGTATGGACGATCTGAAAGTCTTTACCGGTAACGCCAATCGGCCCCTGGCGGAAAAAATCTGCCAGTATCTCGAGATCCCCCTGGGAGACGCAGTGGTGGGGCGGTTTTCCGACGGGGAAATCTCGGTGGAGTTTCGGGAAAATGTCCGGGGCAAGGATGTCTACGTCATCCAGCCCACCTGCATGCCCTGCAACGAACACCTGCTGGAACTGCTCATCATGATGGACGCCCTGAAACGGGCTTCGGCCCGCTGCATCACCGCGGTGGTGACCTATTACGCCTATGCCCGCCAGGATCGCAAGACCGCGCCCCGGACCCCCATTTCCGCCAAAGTGGTGGCCGATCTCATCTGCACCGCCGGGGCCAACCGGATGATCACCATGGACCTGCATACCGGGCAGATTCAGGGGTTTTTCAATATTCCGGTGGACCATCTGTACGCCGCGCCCGTCACCCTGGAGTATATCCGGGATAATTTCACCGCCGACGTGGTGGTGGTGTCCCCGGACGCCGGGGGGGTGGAGCGGGCCCGGGCCTTTGCCAAGCGGCTCAACACCTCTCTGGCCATCATCGATAAGCGGCGGGACGCCACCGGCATCAAGGCCATGACCCTCATCGGCAATGTTTGGGGCAAGGAGGCCATCATCCTGGATGACATGGTCACCACCGGCGCCACCCTGACTATGGCGGCGGAACTGCTGATGCGTCACGGGGCGCGCGCCGTCCATGCCTGCGCCACCCATCCGGTCATGTCGCACAACGCGGTGAGCAACCTCCAGGGGTCCATGGTCCAGACCCTCGCGGTCACCGACACCATTCCCCTCACCCCGGAGGCCTCAGCCCTGGAAAAAATCCGGGTCCTGACCGTCGCTCCCCTCCTGGGGGAGGCCATCAGGCGGATTCACAATCAGGACTCGGTGAGCTCCCTGTTTGTTTAGGCTGATATGCGGTTAATCGTGGGATTGGGAAATCCCGGCCGGGAGTACGCCTGGACCAAACATAATCTGGGGTTCCAGGTAGTGGCCTATCTGTCGGAACTCTGGGGAATTCCCCTGACCCGGCAGAGTCACGCCTCTCACTGGGGCCAGGGGCGGGTGGACGCCCAAGGGGTCATCCTGGCCCAGCCCACCACCTATATGAACCTGAGCGGCCAGGCGGTGTCCCGTCTCCTGTCGTATTTTAAACTGACTCCCAGGGATTTGATGGTCATCCACGACGATCTGGATGTGCCCCCGTGGCGCCTCAAGCTGGTGGAGCGGGGCGGTCCGGGGGGCCACCGGGGGGTTCTGGACATCATCGCGGCCCTGCACACCGAGGAGTTCCTCCGGGTCAAGCTGGGGATCGGGCGGCCCCCTCCCGGCATGCCTGCGGAACGGTATGTCTTGACCCCCTTTCCCGCCGAGGACGCTGAGAAAGTGGCCCGGCTCATTGAACGGGGGGCCCGGGCGGTGGAACTCCTGCTGGCCGAAGGGCTCGCCGGGGCCCAAAACCACTGCCACGGGGAGGCGGTTGATTCCGGAGAATAGGAGGTTTTCTCCTGAAGGGCGTTCGGTTCGCCATGGAGAGGGCGCGGTGCGCACCCAACGAAGCACAGGGGTGACGCCTGAACCGCCAGGTAGATCGATTGCCCAAGGAGCCTCTTGCAAGAGTCTCTTGGCGTGTCATGCCAAGGGAGCGGAGAGACCGAAGAATCTCGTATAATTAAACGGTTGAGATCCTTCGTTTCGCTCAGGCTGACAAAAAAACCAATTTTGCAAGCGCCTCAAGAGTTCTTCCCGATATGACCATGCGCCTAGCATCCAAATCCCCCTATCCCCCCTTTGCCAAAGGGGGGGAACTTATGGAAATTAGGTTAAAAGACTTGTAGCGGGCATTGCCCGCCATTCGAGCTGATTTTTTGGTGCGGAAGACGCACCCTACAAGGAACTTTTCAGGACAGTTCCTCCTGGGACTTAGGCCCACCCGCAAAGGATGAAAAGTATTGGCGGCACAGGTTTTCAACCTGGGCTTGGACAGCCGAGGGCGGCTGTCCCACATTTACATAAGGAACTTTTCAAAACAGTCGTTTTGATTAACCCCCCAGGAGGGATGGAGTATGCCGCCCAGCAGGGATGATGACGACCGGGAACGGCCCAGTTGGCGGGAGATCGATCAGCGGCGGGACGGCGCTCGCCGCCGGGAAAAGGCCCCGCCCCGGGTGCCCAAAAAACAGGCGGAGGCGCTCCGAAAACAGGCCTTGGGCCGGGCCGAGGCCCTGTTCCAGGGCAAGCGGGGCCACCCCGAATATCAGGCAGCCTTGAAACAGTTGGAGGCCTGCCACAACAGCAAAAAATTTCCGGTCCTGGCGAAAAAATTTTTGGAGGAATACGGGTTGCCGGAGGAGTGGGGCGCTTTGACCCGCTTCCTGGATTATCCTGAGGCCGGGGTGGTGGTGGAGGCGCTCCAGGCCATGGCAGGCCAGGTGGCCAAACGCAGCCGGGTGGAGAAGCAAGGTTTTAAAGGGCGCCTGCACGTCATGGTCCTGACCGATCCTCATCCCGAGGTCAGGCGCCAGGCCGAGGGGATTCTGGGCGAGCTTTAGATTGGTGTTTAATTAATGCTTTCAAGAAGGTATCCGTCTTGCACTACCTCTTTGCCTTAGGGTGAGACCGGGGCGGCAAGCGGGCAGTGAAGGCTTTAGAAAAGGGAGAAGTTGTTATCTAAATAAACTTCCTTTTATTATTATATAAATAATATTAATAATAATATATAAATAAAAAAACTTTATAAATAATTATTAGGGAAACCCTGAGATGATAATCAGGGAAATCCCTATTGATATTAATATGTTAATGTAATTAATTCATTTTATAAGAAATTAGTATAAGTGGCTAGGATAATTGATGGTTTGGTTACCCAAGCACAAGGAGGTGCTGGCGCCATGATCAGGACTGCCCCCAGACGTTATCACGCGGGAGCCTACCCCCCTCATCCATCCCAGGTCCCTGAATTTACCGATATTATTACGGCAGACCCGTATTTTCAGGAAATTTTGGCGTGGCTGCCCATCTACGCCGACTCGGATTTGCCCATTCTGGTCACCGGGGAGCCCGGGACCGGCAAAGAACTGGTGGCCAGGGCGATTAATGCCCTGGGGCCGCCCTGGCGTCAAAGCTGCCAGCGCCTCAACTGCGCCGCCCTGACGGAGTCGCTGGCCTCCAGCGAGCTGTTCGGGCACGTGCGGGGGGCGTTTACGGACGCCTGCTCCACCCGTCCGGGGAAATTCAGGCTGGCCCACGGCGGCACCCTGTTCCTGGATGAAGTGGGGGAGTTGCCCCTGTCCATTCAAGCCAAACTGCTCCGGGCGGTGGAGCAGGGGGAGATCGAACCGGTGGGCGGCGACGCCCCGGTGGCGGTGGATGTGCGCCTGATAGCGGCCACCAACCAGGATCTTCCCCGTCTCATCGCCCAGAGACGCTTTCGCCAGGACCTCTATGACCGGCTGGCGGTGTTGGCCATTGACCTGCCCCCGTTGCGGAAGCGCCCGGCTGACTTACCCCTGCTGGTGGACCATTTCGCCCGGGAGGCGGCCCGACGGTATGGCCGGGGCCAGTCCTTTCAGTTCAGCCGCGCCGCCTGGCGGCTCCTGGAAAAACATCGCTGGCCCGGGAACGTGCGGGAACTCAAGAACGTGGTCACCCGGGCGGTGGTCCTCAGTTCCGACGGCCTTATCCGGGAAGAGGCCCTGGCCTTTACCCCCTTACCCGCTTTATCAACGGAGGCGGAGGCGGACCTGGACCGGAAGGCAAGGCTGCCGGCCCCCCGCCCCTCGGCCAGGCGGCTGCAGGAACTGCTGGAGTCCGAAGGAGGCAACATCTCGGCCCTGTCCCGCCGCCTCCAGGTCTGCAGCAAGACCATCTACCGGTGGCTCAAAGCCTATCGCCTTGAACCTATCATGCGCGAGGGCGCGATAAGTTGAAGGCAGCTGGGGCTCCCCTTCTCTTATCTCATGGGGAAAAAATTTCATCTGATTGCGCCTGGTAAAATCCCCCTCCATCCACCTCTGTCAGAGGGGGACTTTCAAGCCCATGTCAACACCTTCCTCCTTTTGGTAAAGGGGGATGGAGAAGGCGTGATTCAAGTCCGGGAATCCTGGCGTCCCTGGGGGACGGCCTTCCGAATGCCTTGAGGGGGGTTAATCAGGAGGAGATTCAGTGAGGCCGGCCGCGGATGACCGGCGGGGATCGACCAGTTGAAAGCGCCGCATCTTGTTGAACAGGGTGGTGCGGCTGATCCCCAGGGTCCGGGCGCTGAGCTGGCGGTTCCAGCTAAAGGCCTCCAGGGTGTCCAGGATGCACTGCTTCTCGGCCCGGGCCACCAACTCCTCCAGGGTCAGGTGCTTGACGACCTCAAGGGAGGTAACCGGACTGCTTTCCTGGATATTGGCAGGCAGAGACTCTGGGACAATGAACTCCCCGGGGCTCAAGATGACGGCGCGCTCGATGACATTTTCCAACTCCCGGATATTACCCGGCCAGGAATAGCGGAAAAACACCTGGAGGGCGCTCTTGGAGATGCCCTTGATCTCTCTATGGTGTATCCGATTGAATTTACGAATAAAATGGTTTGACAGCGGTTCAATGTCGCTCAACCGGTCCCGCAGGGGGGGAATGGTGAAAGACACCACGTTGATACGGTAGTACAGGTCTTCCCGGAATTGATGTTTGGCGACCTCGTCCTGCAGCGAAGTATTGGTGGCCGTAATGATGCGCACATCCGTCGGGATGGGAACATTTCCCCCCACGGGTTCGATGACTTTTTCCTGGAGGACGCGCAGGAGCTTGATCTGTAAATTAGGGGAGGCCGAGTTGATGTCGTCCAGAAAGATGGTGCCCCCGTCCGCCTCCTCGAATTTGCCCTTCTTATCCCGGATGGCGCCGGTAAAGGACCCGCGCACATGCCCGAAGAGCTCGCTTTCCAATAAGGTTTCGGACAGCGACCCGCAACTGATTTTGACAAAGGGTTGTTCCCGGCGGTGGGAGTGTTGGTGAATATAGTGGGCCAGCATGGTTTTGCCGGTGCCGGATTCACCGGTGATGAGCACGGTGGCCATGGTGTCGGCGATGGTATGGACCAGTTCCAGGAGCTGGTCCATCTTCCGGTCCCCAAACACCAGGTTTTCATCCAGGGTCCAGGGCTTGATGCGCTGTTTCAGGGAGTCATAGGAGGCCCGGAGCCTTTTCTGCTCCAAGGCGTGTCTGAGGGTGATTTTCAGCCGCATATCGTCGATGGGCTTGGTGATGTAATCGTAGGCGCCCAGCTTGATGGCCTCCACCGCGCCGGAGATATGACCGTGGCCGGTGATGAAAATGACGATGGTATCGGGGGAGCGGCCTTTCAACTCCTTCAATAATTCTATGCCGTTGAGTCCAGGCATCTGAATATCGGAGAGGATGATCTGATAGTGATCTCCCTGGATTTTGGCCAGGGCGGACTGGCCGTCCAGCACCCCATCGGCGCTGAAGCCTTCCAGGATGAGCATCTCTTTGAGGGATTCGCAGACCAGGAGGTCGTCATCCACGATGAGGATGTCTTTATTTGCCATGCAACTCTCCGGATTCCTCATAGGGTAACAGCACCCGAACTCTGGCGCCTTTCCCCGGCTGGCTGTTCACCTTTAAGCGGCCATGGTAGCGTTCCAGAATTTTCTGGCAGATGGGCAAACCCAACCCTAATCCCTGGGTCCCCTCCTTGGTGGTATAGAACGGTTGAAAGATGTGTTCCAGCTCCTGGGGGGTGAGGCCGGGACCGGTATCCCGGAAGGAAATCTCCATCTGGTGTTCATTGATTCTGCCGTCCACTTCCAGGTGGCCGCCCTGGGGCATGGCCTGGAGGGCGTTTTTGATGATATTGATGAATACGTAATAGAGGTCGGCCTCGATGAGAATCTTGCCTAATTCCGGGGGCGATTGGAAATCAATCTGAACCCGCTGGTCGCTGGCCTGGAACATCATGATCTTGATGGCGTCCTGGAGGAGGTTGAAGACGGTGTCGCTGACCCGGGGGGGGGCCTTAAAGGGATTGGCCGAAAACATCAGAGACTTGAGGCTCAAAGACATCTTCTGCAGACCTTTCTGAGCCTCGGTGAGGTAGCGTTCCACACTGGAGGGGTCCTCTCTCTTGATGAGGGCCAGGGACAGGTAGCGCCGGATGCCGTCCAGGGGGTTGTTGAGTTCGTGGGCCACGCACAGGGTGAGCTTGCCCATGATGGCCAGGTGTTCGTAAAGCTCGAGACGCTGTTTAAGTTGTTCCGCCTCGGTCACATCCTCCACCAGCAGCAGTCCCCGAGGGGAGGCGCTTTCCTCGGGCACCGGAAACATTTTGAGGCTCAGGTAACGGACCGCATTGTCCCTGGTGGTGGAGGCCAGGGAATAGAATTCCCGGGATTCCTGGCTGGCCAGGACCTCTTGGAAGGCCGGTTCGAGAGCGGCCCGGTCCTTAGGATTTAACCCCAGGCAGGTTAAGAGGTTTTTGCCCACCAGGTCCGCTTTGGGTAAACTCACCATGCGGTCCAGGGCGGGATTGGACTGGATCACGGTGCAATGCTCATCCAGGAAGGCCATGCCCACCGGGATCTCCTTGGTGATCCAGGAGGTCAACGACGGAATGAACACCTCTTCGGGGGCTTCCCGGGACTCGAGGATTTCAACCAGCAGGCGGCCCATGAGCCAACCGAGGAAGAGATCCTGGGGGCCGAAGGGCTTTCTGTCCTTCCGGTCGGCAAGGTTGATCACTCCCCAGAATTTAAAGCCGGTGAGGGGGATGACCATGAAGCTGTTGGTCTGGTAGTTGGCGCGCCGGGGCATGAGGGCTAGCTGGGAATCCCGGCTCATATCGGGGACCAGCAGGGGACGCCGGTGGGTGGCCACGTAACCCATGACCCCTTCGGGGGCGATCATGGCGCCGGTCTTGGCCTCCGAGTCGGGCCCCAGGGCCGCCAGGCCGGAAAACTGTCCCCGGACGGCATCATAGAGGAAGATGGAGCTGTTGGTCACCTGGAGCAATTGCTGGGCCCCTTCCAGGAGAATGCGCCCCACTTCTTTAAGATCTTTTTGTGGCCAGACTTTCTCCCGTAACTTTGCCAAAATGGCGGCCTCGGGGGTGGCCGAGACCAATTCCAGGGCCTGCCAACCCAGGGATTCGGCTCCCTGGAAGACCATCTCCAGATCCCGCTGGGACCGGCACAGACGCTGATAATCCAGGGACCGCTCGATGGCGTGCCGGAGGATTTCGGGCTGCAAGGGCTTGGGGAGGTAATCAAAGGCGCCGAGCTTCACGGCATCCACCGCATCCTGGTAACTGGCAAAGCCGGTGAACACGATCACCAGGGTTTCCGGATGGTGCAGACGCAAGTATTGCACTAACTCCATGCCCCCCATCTCGGGCATGATCATGTCGGTGAGGACCAGATCATAGGGATGGGCCTGGATGGCGGCCAGGGCTTCCTTGCCGTTGGTGGCGGTGTTCACCAGACAGCCGGCGGGACTCAGGATATCCTTGACCAATTCCAGGATGGCAGGTTCATCATCCACTACCAGAATAATCGGTTGCTTTTTCATGCCTGACCCTTTGCCGACTCCCTGGCTTTACCGCAGCCTGGCAGACCTCCTCTGGTCTGGTTCGGGCACTCTCGGGAACGACTCAATTTTGGTTAGGGGGAGGACCATATTGACAGCGGACTCCCCGATTCCTTCATTGATGGCGCCAAACTCCCCTTTCTTTCAGGTGGTTGGTATGTTTGTGCTCCCGCCAGGCCCCGCCACCGCAGTCCCATACTGTTCCTGCAGGAAGACGCGGTACGCCTGGGACCGCACCCGGTCCAGCCAGTCCTGATGCTCGAGATACCAGGCGATGGTGCGCCGCAGCCCCTGGGTCAGGCTCACCTGGGGACGCCAGCCCAGTTGGCTTTCAATCTTGCCGGTGTTCAGGGCATAGCGCCGGTCGTGGCCGGGGCGGTCCGGGACAAAGGCGATGAGCTTCTGGGGGTCCTGTACCTCAGGGCGTATTTCCGCCAGGACGTCCAGCAACCGGCGCACCAGCTCGAGGTTGGGCGCCTCCTGGCGGCCGCCGATATTATAAGTTTCCCCCACCCGGCCCTGTTCCAGCACTCGGAGCAGGGCCCGGCAATGGTCTTCCACGAAGAGCCAGTCTCGGACGTTGTCCCCTTGGCCGTAAATGGGGATGGGTTTGCCTTCCAGGGCCTGGCAGAGGCAGAAGGGGATCAGTTTTTCCGGGAATTGGTAAGGGCCGTAATTGTTGGAGCAGTTGGTGATGAGCACCGGCAACCGGTAGGTATGGAAATAGGCCCGCACCAGGAAGTCGGCGCTGGCCTTGGACGCGGCATAGGGGCTCCGGGGGGCGTAGGGGGCCTCCTCGGTGACCGGCGGGTCGTCGAACCCGAGAGAGCCGTACACTTCATCCGTGCTCACGTGGAGAAACCGGGGAGCCTCATGGCCGGCGGGGTTTTTCCAGGACTGGCGGGCCGCTTCCAGGAGGGTGAAGGTCCCCACCACGTTGGTGCGCACAAAGACGCCCGGGTCCAAGATCGACCGGTCTACATGGGACTCGGCGGCAAAGTGCACCACCTGGGTGATGGGATAGCGGGAAAACAGGTCCTGGACCAGTTCCCGGTCGGCCACGTCCCCGTGGATGAAGGTATAATGGGGATCGCCGGCAAAACTCTGGAGATTCTCGGGGTTGCCGGCGTAAGTCAGGAGGTCCAGGTTGAGGATGTTTTGGCGCGGCCGGGCCTGCCGGAGACCATAGAGGAAATTGGCGCCGATGAAGCCCGCGCCGCCCGTCACCAGGATATGACTCATAGTCGGTCCTTACAGGTTTCCCAGAACTGGCGGTAGGCGTCCTGCCAGGGGGGCATGCGGTCCAGGCCGGCCACCTGGAGGAGCCGGTTGGTCAATACCGAGTTGGCCGGCCGGGGGGCCGGGCGGGGGAATTCCGCAGTAGTGCAAGGGGTTACCGGCGCGGTGAGGCCGGCCGCCGCCAGGATCAGGCAGGCAAATTCATACCAGGTGGTCTCCCCCTGGCAGGTGGCGTGATAGGTGCCGAAGGCCTCGGTGGCCGCCAGGTCCAGGAGCTGGGGGGCCAGGGCCAGGGCGCTGGTGGGGGTGCCCCGCTGATCGTGGACCACCTTCAACTTTTCCCCCGGGGCCAGGGTGCGGGCCCGGGCCAGGATGGCGGTGACGAAATTGGGCCCCGGCAGGCCGTAGAGCCAGGCGGTGCGCACGATAAAGTGGTCGGGGCACTGCTGGCGCACCCACTCTTCCCCCAGGAGCTTGCTCCGGCCATAGACCGACAGGGGGCCGGTGGCGTCCCATTCCACGTAAGGTTCGGGTTTGGCGCCGTCAAAGACATAGTCGGTGGACAGGTGGACCAATTTTATGCCCAGGCGGCGGCAGGCCACCGCCAGGTTGCGGGGTCCCAGGGCGTTGACCCTAAGGGCCCCATCCGGGTCGGTCTCCAGATCGTCCACCCGGGTGGCCGCGGCGGCATTGATCACCACTTCCGGGCGCTGACGGGACAGTTCGCCCCCTACCGCCCGGGGATCGGTGATGTCGAGCTCCGGCAGATCGGTGGCCGCCACCTCCCAGCCCTGCCGGCCGCCGCACTCCGCCAGGGCGCGGCCCAACTGTCCGGCGGCCCCGGTAATCAAGAATTTCCTGGACACGGCGCCCTCCCTGGCCCAGGGTTCATGTCCATCCAACTGGAAAAAGGAATCAAGGGTGTCCTCTAACCGGATCTCTTCCCCCGGCCTCCGGGACCGCGGTCCAGGCGGTTAACGAAGTAACCGACCGAATCAGGCCCGCCGCCGGGTTATGCCGGCGGAAAATGTCCGCCCGGCAGCCGGGTTGATCCGAATACCTCCCCTGGGGTTGGCGCCTGCCGACGGTAGTCCTGACTTTCACAGCAAATCCTTTCAGGTTCACGAACAGAAAATGTGCCGAATCTCAAACATTTGAGCCGTGAGAATTCAGCCGGATGGGCCGTAGCCCATGCTTTGGTCAACCCAGTTTAACATAAGACCGATTTTCTCCAAAATCAATAGGGAAATGTTCCGGTCCTGGAACTTCTTTTTTCAGGGCCCTGAGACCGCGCTGGGACGAAAGGCGGGTTAATCAGGGGGCGGCGCAATGCGCCGGGCTTCCCCGGCGGTCTGAATGGCGCTTTCCGGGTTCCAGCTCAGACGCCGGCGATATAGGCGTAGATGGCCTTGATCAGGGGGTCGAGATGAGGGCTGAGGATAGTACGGTGGTGGAGCCGCTCCAGCAGGGCCAGGGCCAGGACCAGGTAGGGGCCGGCCAGGAGCAGCACGGATTTGGTGCGTTCCTGGTCCGGGGGGAGCAATTCGCTGACCAGGTATCCCAGGGCCAGGGGGGGTAACGGGATCAGATTATAGATGGCGGTGGTGACATTGACCCCGATGACCATCAGGAAGACCCGGGGATTATAGTCGAAGATATTGAAAAGCATCACGATGCTGGAAGCGATGCCGGCCAGGAGGAGGTTGGCCACCGGCCCCGCCGCCCGGCTGATCACCATATATAACCGGGGATACTCGAATTTTTGGGGATCGATATCGAAGTTCCGGGCCCAACCGAAGCCGTCCACCAGATAACAGATGGCGCCCAGAATATCCAGATGGAGGAAGGCGTTAAAGTGGAGGCGGTCCCGGGCCCCGGGGCGGCGGTCCCCCAGGAAATTTGACACAAAGGCCTGGGCCTCGGCATTGATGGTGACGGTCAAGAGCACCGACACGCAAAAAGCCACCACCGCGTCAATGGCAAGATTATGGGGGTCGAGAAAAAAAGGGACCGGCCAGGCGCTTTCCACGGGCATCAGGGTTACCTCGATCCTTTTTTCAGAAAAAGCCTCGATGACGCCAAGGGTAAGATTATCATGTTCCGGTTTTGCAGGTGAGGCCCGCTGATGAAAAAAATGATCAGGAGGAAAATTTTTCTCCAAGCAGAGAAGGCAGGGTCAGTCTCACCCTGCCTTCTCATGGTCATTCAGGTTGTGCGGCTTCTCACGCCTGGGTCTGAACCCTCAAGGTAAAAGGGCGTGGGAAGATGGGGGTTATTCAGTCACGTGCATGGGCCGCTTGGTCAGCCGGGAGAGGACCACCACGACGATCAGCACGATAGCCGACAGGATGAAGGCCCAGGTCAGGGAGCCGGTGATGTCCTTAATGGTGCCGGCCAGCCGGGTCATGAAGAAGCCCAGACCCCACCCGATGAACACCAGGCCGTAGTTCATGCCCAGGTTCTTGGGGCCGAAGAAGTCAGCAGTATAAGCCGGCATCAACGCCAGACCGCCGCCGTACTGCCAGTAAGCGATGCCCACGAAGAGGAACAGCATGAAGATGTTGCCGGAGGCGATAACGGTGGACAGCAGGAACAACGCCCCTGCGGATACCAGGCAGTTGATGGTGTAGGCGTTGTCCCGGCCGATCTTATCCGAATACATGCCGGTGCCCACCCGGCCCAGGGCGTTGATCAGGCCGCCCCAGGACACCAGGAGCCAGGCGTTGGCCTGGAGGAAGGGGCTGCCCTTGGCGGCGGCGGCCAGAATGGGGGCGGCGTTGGCGATGACCAACAAACCGGACTGGGTGGTGCCGATGAACATCAACACCAGGGCATAGAACTGCCAGGTCTTGAGGATATCCGACGGGGCCCAGTCGATGGTGGTGCCCGCGGCCTTGACCGGCGCGGCCCCGGCCTTGACCACTGGCGCGGGGGCCACGTACCCCGGAGGCGCCTTAGCCAACTGGGAGCCGGCGACGATTACCACCGCCGCGAAGAAGATGCCCAGGAAAATCCAGCTATAGGTCACACCGCCGGTGGCAATCAGATAGGAAGCCAGGGGACCGATGTACAGGGCCGCCCCGCCGTAGCCGCCCACGACCAGACCGGCAATGAGACCTCTCCTATGCGGGCCGAACCAGCTCAGGGCCGCCGGGGTGGGCGCGGCGTAACCGATGCCCATGCCGATGCCGCCGAAGATCCCGAACCCGACGATCAGACCGGCATAACTTTTCATCAGACCGGCGATGATACAGCCCACCGCCAGAAAGAGGCCGCCGACGATGGCCCCGACCTTCGGGCCGGCTTTATCCTGAATCCGACCCCCGGGAATCATCAAGATGGCAAAGATAATGACGCACAAAGAAAACGGCGTGGCAGCCTGAGCATTGGTCAGGTAAGTCCAACCCGCCGCCGACCCCTCGGTGATGGTCTGGCCTGCTTTTTCAACGTTGATCAATGCCTTGGACCAGACGCTCCAGGCGTACAGGATGCCCAAACAGAGGTTGACCGCAGTGCCGCAGAAGGTTACAACCCAAGCTTTTCCTGGAACTTTATCCGCCATGAGATCCCTCCTTGAGATAAAAAATGGAATAAGACTTGTAGGTTATGAGGTTAATACTTGCCATCCCTTGTCCCTGGTACGCCGCGCTCACCACCTTTCCGGGATAAATTTCCTATCAGCTTAATTAGTGCAAGGTGTTTACCAGGGTCATGATAGGCATGAAATAATTCGAGAGTCAATGAAAATAACTAAAATCACTGGGATTATGAAATTTTTCACAAACCGACTCTGCGGGCCCGGTCTTTTTCCCGATGGGGCCTCCAGGACAATTCTCCCCGCCTCCGGGGCGCTTCACCCCAGGTGGCCGGCTTACCGGGCGAAGACCTGTTCGGCCGCGGCCACGGTAAACTCCAGGTCGGCGGGGGTATGGGCCCGGGAGATGAAAAGGGCCTCAAATTGGGAGGGGGGCAGGGAGACCCCGGCCTCCAGCATCCCCTGGAAAAACTGTCGGAAGCGCGCCAGGTCGGATTTCTTGGCTTCCTCCAGGTTGGTCACCGGTCCGGGGGTAAAAAACAGGGTGAGCATGGAGCCCACCCGGTTGACGGTGAGTGGCGCCCCCCGGCGGGCCGCAGCCCGGGCCAGTTCTCCGGCCAGCCAGGCCCCCTTTTCTTCCAGGTCCTCATAGACGCCGGGCTGGTTTAAGGCCGCCAGGGTGGCCAGGCCGGCGGCCACCGCCACCGGGTTTCCCGACAGGGTGCCGGCCTGGTAGATGGGGCCGCTGGGGGCCATCTGGGTCAGCAAGTCCCGGCGGCCGCCATAGGCGCCCACCGGCAGGCCGCCGCCGATGATCTTGCCCAGGCAGGTGAGGTCGGGCCGGACACCGTACAACTCCTGGGCCCCGCCCCGGGCCACCCGGAAGCCGGTAATCACTTCGTCGAAGATGAGGAGGATGCCCTCCTGGTCGGCAATCTGGCGGAGGCCCTCCAAAAATCCGGGCCGGGGGGGGACCACCCCCATGTTGCCGGCCACCGGCTCCACGATGATGGCGGCGATCTCGCTCTGGCGCCGCGCCGCGGCCCGGCGCACCGCCTCCAGGTCGTTGTAGGGCAGGGAGAGGGTCAGGGCGGCGATCTCCGGGGGCACGCCGGGACTGCCGGGAATGGCCTGGGTAAGGACGCCGCTGCCCGCGGCCACCAGGAAGGAATCGGCATGGCCGTGGTAGCAGCCGTCAAACTTGATCACCCGGGGGCGGCCGGTGGCGCCCCGGGCCAGGCGCAGGGCGCTCATACAGGCCTCAGTGCCGGAGTTGACCAGGCGCACCATCTCCAGGCCCGGCGCCGCGGCGGTCAGGACCTGGGCCAGTTCCAGTTCCCCGGGGGTGGGGGCGCCGAAGCTGGTGCCCCGGGCCGCGGCCTCGGCCACCGCGGCCACCACCGGCGGGGCGGCGTGGCCCAGGATCAGGGGCCCCCAGGACCCCACGTAATCCAGGTAGGAGCGGCCGTCCAGGTCAAAGACCCGGGCCTCCGCCCCCTTGACGATGATGCGGGGGGTGAGGCCCACGGCCTGCCAGGCCCGCACCGGGCTGTTGACGCCGCCGGGGATGATTGCCTGGGCGGTTTGAAAGAGGGCCTCTGAACTGGCATAGTCGGACATGGTGTGCTCACTCCTTGAAATAGCGCATGGTGGTCTTTTTCAATTCGGTCTCGCTGAATAACATTTCGTAGTCGTGGATGCCGGTTTCCGCGGCCATTTTGGCGGCGATCTCGATGCACTCCTCCGGGGTGCGCCCGTGGATCATGGTGTAGAGGTTGTAGGGCCAGGAGGGGGCCGGACGGCGGGCATAGCAATGGGTCACCGTCCGCTGGCCGGCCAGGGTGCGGCCGATGCCCGGGAGCTCAGCCTCGGGCACCGCCCAGGCCACCAGGGCATTGGCTTCGTACCCCGACCGCTGGTGCCGGAGGGTGGCCCCGAACCGCCGGATATAGCCCCGGGCCATGAGGCTGCGGATGGCGGCCAACAATTCCTCTTCCCCGATCTCCAGGGACTCCGCCAGTTCCTGAAACGGGCGGGGGCAGATTTCCAGGTCCCGTTGCAGGGCCAGGATCACTTTCTTGTCTAATTCCGAGAGCATCGCTGACTTCCCCGATCCTGGGGGGAATATAGACCAATCGGCGGGGCTTGGCAAGGGCGGGGGAGGGGGGTGGGGCCTTCCCGGCAGGGCAAGTTTTGCGCCCTAAATATGGGGGCCATCGGCTGCGCTGTGAGAACAGAAAAAAACCGGACCGCCGTCCCGCCCGCCACGCTCGCACCGCGAGACGCCTGCGCCGCTAAGTAATAGCAAGTTCTCTTTCTAGTGCAACAAATAGGAGCAGGAACCAAGCTCCATAAACCTGTGGCCTCTCGGGTTTCCTGGAGCGAAAACCCGAGCCCCTTTCCGCGCCCAACAGCGTCCTATGGAGGGATGCAATCCGAACCGGCTTTCGTCAAAAAAGACCGCCATCCTCTTGGGAGAAGAGAGAAAGTCGCTTACTTCCTCAAAAGTGCAATAAAAATGCAGCTCCGGTTCCCGCTGGCGCCGCATTATCAGGGGAGGGAACGTTTCCGCAAATAACTCCCGGAACAAGGCTTTAACTTACAGCAGCTTTTCTCTCATCAAATATTCCATGGCCCGCTGGGCATAGGTGGCCATAGCGCTGATCATCCAGGTGAGGTGGGACTGAATGTCGGCGAACATGTTGGCCTCCGCCATGCCGATGAGCCCTGTCATCACTGTGCGCACCCGGATCATGTCGGGGTCGCCGGTCTGCCCCTGGGCCAGGTTGATCTCCTGCTCCAGACCCTTGAGGAAATCCACGAAGAGCCGGCCGCCCCCCTGGCGCTCCGGTCCCTCCATCTGGGTCACGGTGTGGAGCAGGCGGGAGGCCAGCAGGAGCTCGGCTTTCACCCGGTCGGCAAAATGGAAGGCCAGGACGGCTTCTCGCCGGCTGGCGGGGAAGGCTTCCGCCATATCGTCACCTCCTGAATGATTGCCGTTTACCTTACCATAAGTCAAGGGAGGCGACAATCCGGGGCCCCGCTTGGCGGCTGAAACCGGTTTGGCCCGGCCCAAAGGCGGGGTCAGCGGTGGGGGCGCTGGCGGGCTTTGAGAAAGAGGCGCAGGGGGGCGCAGGTAAGTCCGAGTTTTTCCCGGAGCTGCTTCACCAGGTAGCGGCGGTAGTGGTCCGGCACCCCCTGGGGCTGGTTGACGAAGGCGATGAAGGTGGGGGGCTGGGTCTCGGGTTGGGTGAGGTAGTAAAATCGCAGGGGCCGGCCCCGGTAGCGGGGGGGCGGCACCCGGCCGATGATCTCCTGGAGGAGGCGGTTGAGTTCCCCGGTGCCCACCCGGGCGCGGCTCTGGGTATGGATGGTCCGGATCAGGGGAAAGATCCGGCGCAGATTGTGGCCGGTTAAGACAGACACCGGGAGGACCGGGGCGTAGGCCATGAACTCCAGGCCCGCGGCCACCCGGTCCAGGAAAGTTTGGGCGGCCTGGGGGTCGCGTGGCGCCAGGTCCCACTTGTTCACCAGGATCAGGCAGCCCTTGCCCTGGTCTTCGATGAGGCCGAGGATGCGGAGATCCTGGCCGGTGAGGCCCTCGGCGGCGTCCAGCATGAGCACCGCCACTTCGGCCCGGGACAGGGCCTTGATGGTCTTCAGGACCATCTGGCGCTCCAGACCGGGGTCCACGTGGCTGGGGCGGCGCAGGCCGGCGGTGTCCACCAGGACGTAGTCCACCCCGTCCAGGCGGAGGGGGGAGTCGATGGCGTCCCGGGTGGTGCCGGGTTGGGGGCTCACCAGGAGGCGCTCGGTTCCCAGGAAGTAATTGATCAGAGAAGATTTTCCCACGTTGGGCCGGCCCAGGATGGCCACCCGGATGCCCGGGGCCGGGGGAAGGAAGGTTCGGGGCGGGGGCAGGGCCCGCCCCAGGGCGGACAGCAGCGGCCCCAGACCCAGGCCGTGGGTGGCGGACACCGGGGAGAGCGGCTCCAGGCCGAAGCGGTAGAATTCAGGTAACTGGGTTTCCAGGCCGGCATGGTCCATCTTGTTGACCACCAGGAGGATGGGTTTGCCGGCCCGGCGGAGATAGTCCACCACCTCGGCGTCGCCGGGCTGGGGGCCCTGGCGGCCGTCCATGACCAGGAGGATGGCGTCGGCCTCGCCCACCGCGGCTTCGGCCTGGCGCCGCACCAGGCCGGACAGGTCTTCTTCGCCCCCCACCAGCCCCCCGGTATCCACCAGCAAGACGGTGTGGTCATCCCAGGTGAGGCTGCCGTAATGACGGTCCCGGGTGACCCCGGGGATATTGGCCACCAGGGCCTGGGAGGAGCGGGTGAGGCGGTTGAAGAGGGTGGACTTCCCCACGTTGGCCCGGCCGATAATGGCCACCAGGGGTTGTTCGGCCGGGACCTGGGTCATTTCTGGGGGGCCGGGCGCTGGGCCAGATTTTTCGGGGGCCAGTGGCGCAGGACCTCCACGGCTCGCTGCAATTGGAGGTCCTTTTCCAGTTCCGCGGGAGTGATGGGCTGGTTCCAGGGCTTATCGGTAATGCCCTCCCGGCGTATGTGCCGGGTGATGATTTCGTCCCGGAGTTTTTGGAGGGACTTGTCGGCGGGGGGTTTCTTTTCTTCCACCACCACGTCAGGTTGGATGCCCTTTTCGTTGATGTTGACGCCGCTGGGGGTAAAGTACTGGGCGGTGGTCAGGCGCAGGGCCGAGCCGTCTTCCAGGGGAATGATGGTCTGGACCGAGCCCTTGCCGAAGCTCTTGGTGCCCATGACCAGGGCCCGCTTTTGGTCTTTCAGGGCGCCGGCGACGATCTCGGAGGCCGAGGCGCTGCCCTCATTGATGAGAACCACCATGGGAACATTGGCCACCTTGCCCTCCTGCCCGGCCCGGGCGTAAAACCGCATATTCTGGCTGCGGTTGCGGCCTTCGGTGTAAACGATCAGGCCGGTGGAGAGAAACTCATCGGAGACGCGCACCGCCTGCTCCAGCAGCCCGCCAGGATCGTTGCGCAGGTCCAGGATCAACCCCTTGAAGGGGACCAGGCGTTGCTTCATCTTCTTGAGGTAGGCCTGGAGATCGTTATCGGTCTGGTCCTGAAAATTGGTGAGGCGGATGTACCCGATGCCGTCGTTCAGGATGCGGGCCTTGACGCTGCGGATGGGAATGATTTGCCGGGTGATGGCGAAATCCCTGGGTTTTGGGAAGCCTTCCCGGTTAATGGTGAGGGTCACCTTGCTGCCTTTGGGGCCCCGGATCTGCTTGACGGCTTCCATGAGGGTGATATTTTTGGTGGGCGCGCCATTGATTTTGACAATCTGGTCGCCGGACTTCAAACCGGCCTGGTAAGCCGGGGTGCCTTCAATGGGGGAAACCACCGTCAGGATGCGGTCCTTTAAAGTAATTTCGATGCCGATGCCGCTGAATTTTCCCTTGGTCTCAATCTGCAATTCCCGGAACTCTTCCGGGGTCATGAAAGAGGAATGGGGGTCCAGGGTGCCCACTGCCCCCTGGATCGCCCCATAAACCAGGTCTTTGGTAGGCTTGGGATCGGCGTACTGTTCTTCAATGAGGGCCAGGGCCTGGGCGAAGACTTTCAGCTTGGCGTCGCTGACCGGGGAAGGGAAGAGGGAGGCGGGCATGCTCCTGGGGGAGGCCGGGAGATTCGAGTTCTGCCCGAAAACCGCCGGGGGTCCGGCAAACATCCAGCCCAGGCCCAACCCCAACACCAGGGCCACGCCACTCCAACGCCACGATTTCCTTACCATCATCTGCCTCAATCACCTTGATGCGGGAGTCAGGTCCGGCCGGGGACCATCATCCCGGCAGCGGGCCGCCCGCATTATCTAGTTCCTGGAGAAGCCGGTTCCTTTTGGGCCACCTGCTTGGATTTTCCGGAGGTCAACAGGTCCACCGCCTGTTTCACCCAGGGGTCCTGGGCCGGGGTCATCTCCTTGGAGGAGGTTTTATCCTTGGCTTTCGCTTCTTCGGCGGTTTTTGCGGGCACCTGGGGTTCCAGGCCTTTCCCCTGGATTTTTTCGCCCTTGGGGGTATAACACTCGGACACGGTCATCACCAGGGCGGAGCCGTCCTCCAGGGGAAAGGCCTTGGTGAGGCCGCACAGGCCCAGGGTCTTGACCCCCAGCAAAGTGGCCCGGGCCTGGTCCCGTAAGGCCCCGGCCATGATTTCCGCCGCCCGGGCCGTCCCTTCGTCCACCAGCACCACCAGGGGGGGGACCGTTTTAAAAATCAGGTCCCGATCTTTGCCCGGATAGGACTCTTCGGTTTTGGTGGACCGCCCTTTGGCCAGGAGGACTTTCTGGTTCCCGAGCAGGAGAGAGGCGCTGCGCACCGCATCCTCCATGGCTCCCCGGGCGTTGTTCCGCAGGTCCAGGACAATGCCTTTGACGGGCGGTTGCTGTTTCTTGATATTTTTTAAGGCCGTGGTCAGTTCCCCCGGCGTTTCGCGGTTGAAATACCGGATGCGGATATAGGCGACGTTTTGTTCCAGGTGCTGGGCGGTGACGGTGTTCAAACTCAAGGGCTGCAGGGTGATGGTCAGGTCCAGGGGTTTGACCTCGCCGTTCCGCAGGACCTGGACCTTCAGCTTGGTATTGGGGGCGCCCTGGAAGCGCCGGTTGGCTTCCTGGGTGGTGAGGTTGCGCAACATGTGCCCGTCGAGCTTGATGATGTGGTCGCCGGGCTCCAGACCGGCCCGGGCGGCGGGGCCGTCATCGATAACGCTGGCCACGGTAAGGAGGTTTTTCTTGACGACCAGGACCACGCCGGCTTCGGCGGGGATTTCCTTGGCGCCCTGGAGATATTCCTGATATTCCTTGGCGGTGAGGAAGGAGGAGTCCGGGTCCAGGGAGTTCATCATGCCCCTGAGGGAGCCATAGATCAATTCCTCTTCCTGCTTGGGCCAGACATATTTCTGGGAGACTTCTAAGAGGGCCTCGGTGTAGAGGCGCAGGGAGTCATACTTGGATTCGGGGGCGGCCCAGGCCGGCAGCAGAAAATACGCCATGAGACCCACGGCCAGGAGGATCACTCCTACCCGCCGGGGCGACCGGGGCCGGGCGCGGCCCGAAGTTTTTAAAACCGGTAGGTGCTTCACGGTGCGCTGTTTACCTCCCTGCCAGGCCGGGGGTTTTCAGTTCCACGCCCGGCAAGTCCAGATGACCGGCTTTCCGGGCCAGGACCTTGAGGGCCGCCTGTTTGACGTCCTCGGGGGTGAGGCCGTAATGGGCCAGGAGATCCTTGGGTTTCCCGGATATGCCGAAAGTGTCCCTCAGGCCGATGCGTGTCACGGGCGTGGGGCAGTGCTCGGCCAGGATTTCGCTCACCGCGCTGCCCAGGCCGCCGGAGACCATGTGTTCTTCGGCGGTGACCACCGCGCCGGTGCGCCGGGCCGAGTCCACCACCAGTTCCCAATCCAGGGGTTTCAGGCAGGAGAGATTGACGACCCGAGCGGCAATGTTGTCGTGAGCCAGCAAGTCGGCGGCGTCCAGACAGGCCTGGACCATGATGCCGATGCCCATCAAGGCGACGTCGGCCCCCTCCCGTAAGATGGTCCCCCGTCCCAACTCAAAGGTATAGCTGTCGTCATAGATGAGCGGCACCGCCATGCGGCCGGTGCGCATGTAGACCGGCCCCTGATAGCCCGCGGCCCAACGGGTCATGGCCCGGGTTTCGGGGCCGTCGGCCGGCGCCAACACCACCATGTTGGGCAGGATGCGCATCAGGGCTAAATCTTCCAGGGCCTGGTGGGAGCCGCCGTCTTCCCCTACGGTCACCCCGCCGTGGGAGGCGACGATCTTGACGTTGAGGTTGCCGTAGGCGATGGTCTGGCGGATTTGCTCCCAGGCCCGGCCGGTGGCGAACATGGCGAAGGTGCTGGCAAAGGGAATTTTTCCTCCCAGGGCCAGGCCGGCGGCGGCGCCCATCAGGTCCTGCTCGGCGATGCCCATATTGAAAAAGCGGTCCTGAAACACCTTGGCGAAATGGTGGGTCTGGGTGGAGCCGGACAGGTCGGCGTCCAGGACCACGATATCAGGGTTTTCGGCGCCCAACTTCGCCAGGGTCTTGCCGTATTCGACACGGGTGCTTTCGGTGGCGGACAAATTTTTCCTCAATTAACCGTTGTCAGGATGCTCGTCAAGAGCAATTCTTAATCAGGAAGGTAAAATTTATTGCCACAGTTCATACATCTCAAGGGATAGAATGGCATAATTTAGAACCATAACCCGAATGAGAGACAGACTGCAACAAAAGTCCCCCAGCCAAAATGCCTTTTATACCCAGATTTTTTCCCGCAATTTTCACAATAGAGATACCGCATCTTAGTTTTTTCTAATTTGATGAAGCGCAATTCAAGTATTCGTAACCTTTAGCCGGCGCAATAAAAAACCCATGAAACGCATGCGTCTCACCCCGGGAGGATAAAAATCCCCCCTACCCCCCTTTGCAAAGGGGGGTTTTTAAGTCCCCCTTTATTAAAGGGGGATTTAGGGGGATTTAAACTTTTCACGCTAAAACCTGTGGGTGCAACCAAGCCCTAAAAGGCTAGATTCCAACCTTAAAGCGCTCCCAACTCCCGCAAGGCCTGCTGATATTCCTCCGGGTTGGGGGCGACCCCGTGATATTTGGCCTTGCCTTCGAAGATGGACACCCCTTTGCCTTTGACCGTGTGGGCGATGATCATGCTGGGGCGTCCCTTGACCCCCCGGCAGGTCTGGAAGGCCGCCAGGAGCTGGCCGATATCATGGCCGTCCACCTCCAGGGTGTGCCAGCCGAAGGCTTTCCACTTGTCGGCGATGGGCTCGATGCTCATGACCTCGGCGGTGTGGCCGTCAATCTGGAGGCGGTTGCGGTCCAGGACCGCGGTCAGGTTGTCCAGGCGGTAGTGGGCCGCGGTCATGGCCGCCTCCCAGATCTGGCCTTCCTGGACTTCGCCGTCGCCCAGGAGGACGTAAACCCGGCCGGCCCCGCCGTTCAGGCGGGTCGCCAGGGCCAGGCCATTGGCGATGGACAATCCCTGCCCCAGGGAACCGGTGGGGATTTCCACTCCCGGGGTGCAGCCGGAATCGGGATGCCCCTGGAGGATGCTGCCGAAGCGGCGCAGGGTCTTAAGCTCCTCCCGGGGGAAATACCCCAGGCGGGCCAGGATGGCGTAATAGGCCGGGGCCCCGTGACCCTTAGACAGGATGAACCGGTCCCGGTCGATCCAACAGGGGTCGCCGGCCTTGGCCCGCATCTCGCCGAAAAAGAGCGCCACCAGGATATCGGTGGCCGACAGGGAGCCGCCCAGGTGACCGGAACCGGCCCGGTGCAACATCTCCACGATATCGAGGCGGACCTGGCGGGCGATTTCCTTGAGGGCGGTGTGGTCCGGGGCGGGATTCATGTTTTTATCAGTTTGCCGTTTCCTTTCAAGGGCGGCCGAGCAATCTGCCGGGGGCGCTCGGTTTACGTTTCATTGCATGTCCATCTGGAGGGGCGGATTCAAGAACCGTCCCTGCAAGGCTTTCGTGTCTTGGGGCGGCTGAAAAACGGCCAGGCTAGTTTGGCAGGAATTTCCCCCTTAGGGACTTTGCTCCCCCTCCTCCCTTTTCTCGGCATAAGGCCGGATTCCCGTAAATTTCCGGGCCGGGCGAGGCGGCGCCTGGGATAGGTCCCCCGAACTATTAATATTATGATTAACTATATCCAAACAGCAATGGTTTTTCCAGCATTAAGCCAAAAATTCCTGTCCGCAGGATTAACCGGTTCATATACCTTAAGATTATTCTAATTCCGGTTTCGTTAAGGGCCGGCAAAATTTTGGGGGGTGCAAGGCCGAAATCCTCGGGGCGGCCCGGGGGCCGCTTTCCGGACTGGTTTGCAAGAGAGATTGCCCGGCGGGAAGGATTTCTCTTGGTTCACACCTTAGCCATGCAGTATATAATAAAAGTCGGCGAAAATTTCGCCCCGCCCGGTTATCCGCCCGGGGGGAATGGGGCGGCGGCCGTCAGGGCCGACGCCTGGCGCCAATGGGGGGAATTCATGGCCTTGACCCGAGACGAAGTGCTGCACGTGGCCGATCTGGCCCGCTTGAGGTTGGCTCCGGCGGAGATCGAACGGTTCACCCGGCAACTGAACGACATTCTGGCCTACATGGAGAAATTGCAGGAGCTGGACACCGAAGGGGTTCTTCCCCTGGCCCACGTGATGCCGGTATTTAACGTCTTTCGGGAGGACCAAGTCAGGGAAGGGCTGGAGCGGCAGACCGCCCTGGACAACGCTCCCGCCCAGGAAGAGGGCGCCTTTCTGGTGCCCCGGGTTATTTGAGGGGGGCGGGGGGCGGATTTTGATGTAGGACAGCCGCCCTCGGCTGTCCATACCTCTTACAAAGAGAGCGCGCAAGACGCTCGGCAACCACATTTCCTTGTGATTGCGACCGGGTATGAGAGGCGGGGAATGGAGCAACCGTTCTATAGTCTGAGTATTAGTCAGTTGGCGCCGTTGTTGGCCAGGGGGGAGGTGTCGCCGGTGGAGGTGACCGAGGCCCTGCTGAGGCGCATCCAGGAACGGGACGGGGAGCTCAACGCCTATATCACGGTGGATGAGACCGGCGCCCGAGAGATGGCCCGGGAGGCCGCAGCCCGGCTGAAGCAGGGGGAAGCCACCCCCCTCACCGGGATTCCCCTGGGCCTCAAAGACGTCCTGGTCACCCGGGGCCTGAAAACCACCTGCGGCTCCCGGATCCTGGCGGACTTCGTCCCTCCCTATGACGCCACCGTGTGCGCCCGTTTGCGGGAAGCCGGGGCGGTGTTCCTGGGCAAGCTCAACATGGATGAGTTCGCCATGGGGTCCAGCACGGAAAATTCGGCCTTCGGCCCCACCCGGAATCCCTGGGACCGGGATTATATCCCCGGCGGGTCCTCCGGGGGGTCGGCCGCGGCGGTGGCCGCGGACCTGTGCATCGCCTCCCTGGGTTCGGACACCGGCGGCTCCATCCGGCAGCCCGCCTCGCTGTGCGGGGTGGTGGGATTGAAACCGACCTACGGGCGGGTCTCCCGTTACGGGCTGGTGGCCTATGCCTCTTCCCTGGACCAGATCGGCCCCGTGACCAAGGACGTGCGGGATGCGGCCCTCCTGCTCCAGGCCATTGCCGGCCATGACCCCCGGGACTCCACCTCGCTGGCGGCGCCGGCCCCGGATTACCAGGAGGCGTTGGGGCGGGAGATCACGGGGATGAAGATCGGGGTTCCCCGGGAATTTTTCGGGCCGGGGCTGGATCCGGAGGTGGAGGCCGCGGTCAAGGAAGCCTTGCAGACTTTGAGCGGCCTGGGGGCGGAACTCCTGGAGGTCAGCCTGCCGCACACCGAGTATGCGGTGGCCGCGTACTACGTCCTGGCGGTGGCCGAGGCCTCCTCCAACCTGGCCCGCTACGACGGGGTAAAATACGGCTTCCGGGCCGAGGGGAAGAATCTGCTGGAAATGTACGCCCAGACCCGGGCCCAGGGGTTCGGGGCCGAAGTGCGGCGGCGGATCATGCTGGGAACGTATGCGTTGTCCGCGGGCTACTATGACGCGTATTATAAAAAAGCCTCCCAGGTCCGGGCCTTGATCCGCCAGGACTTCGAGGCCGTGTTTCGGCAGTGCCACGTGATCGCCACCCCCGTGGCCCCCACCCCGGCCTTCCGCCTGGGAGAAAAGGTGGATGATCCGCTGACCATGTATTTATCCGACATCTTCACCATTTCCGCCAACCTGGGCGGGATTCCCGGGATTTCGGCGCCCTGCGGCTTTTCCTCCCAGGGTCTGCCCATCGGCCTGCAACTCCTGGGGCCGGCGTTGGGAGAGGCTGATTTGCTCCAGGTAGCCTATGCCTTTGAGCAGGCCACCGATTTCCACCGGCGGAAACCGCCCTTTTAGCAGGGGAGATGCCCCGGAGTTCACGCATGAGGGGGAGATTCAAAAAAGCTGCAGCGCTCCTGGCAGTAGTGGCCCTCATGGGGTTGGCGGCGGCCGGCGCCGCGGGGGCGTCTGAGGCGGGCGGGAGCCTCAGCCTGAACCGGGCGGTCGACATTGCCCTGAAAGAACATCCCGCCATCAAGCAATCCCGGGAAAATGTGGCCGCAGCCCGCTATAATATCGGGGTGGCCCGGGCCGCGTATCTGCCCCAGGTCAATTTTGTCGGGAATTATTATTACGGCAACGCCTTCTCCTCCATGGCCCGGCGGCCTCTGACCGCGGCCACCGGCGGGAACCTCAGCAGCGTGTCCAGCGCGGCGGAAACCAACTATTATTTTTACCAGTTTCAGGCGAACCAACTGCTCTATGATTTCGGCAAAACCCCTGGCCTGATCCGGGAGTCCCGGGCGTCCTTCGGCCAGTCGCAGCAGGATTACGCCGGCAGCCGGCAACAGGTGGCCCTGGAGGCCCGCACCGGTTATTTCGGCTACCTGGCGGCCCAGCGGGCCCAGAAAGTGCAGGAAGAGACGGTGCGGCAGAACCAGGAATTGCTCAAACAGGCCCAGGGGTTTTATCAGGTGGGCTTAAAGGCCAAGATCGACGTGACCAAGGCGGAGGCCAACCTGTACGACGCGGAGGCCAACCTCATCAAGGCCAAAAATGCGGTGGACCTGTCCCGGGTGACCCTGATGACCGCCCTGGGATTAAAGACCTGGCCCTTCACCCAGGTGGAGGACGTGCTGGAAGTCAAGGCCCAGCCCCGGTCTCTGTCGGAATTAAAGGCCTTGGCTTTAGAGCGGCGGCCGGAACTTCTCAAAAACCGTCACCAGCAGGAATACAACCTGGCGGCCATCAAGGTGGCCCAGGCCGGCTATTTCCCGGTGTTTACCTCCACCGCGGCCTATGGCTGGCAGGGGGTGGACGAACCCTTTGCCAACCTGCCCAGCAACTGGTATGTGGGCGCGGCCATGACCTTCCCGTTGTTCGAGGGCCTGTCCACCGCCTATGCGGTCAATCAGAATAAGGCGCAATTGCGGGCCACCCTGGAGAATTTCGAGGTGCTGCGGCAGAACGTTGGCAAGGAAGTGGAGCAGGCCTACCTGGATGTCAAGTCAGGTTGGGAGTTGATCCGGGCTTCCAAGAAGGCCCTGGAGGCCGCCCGGGAGAACCTGCGCCTGGCCTGGGGGCGCTACCAGGCGGGGGTCGGCACCATCATCGAAGTCACCGACGCCCAGGTGCAATTTTCCCACGCCGATTTGAAATTCGTGCAGGCCCTGTATGATTACCGGGTGTACGAGGCCAAGCTGGACAAGGCCATCGGGCAGCCGTATTAGACTTTCTGCCGGGCAGGTAAGCCCGAGGCTCCCTTGTTGATATCAAAAGGATGGTGCGGAGAACGCACCCGACGAAGATTCTACCAGAGGCGGTGGCGGGCCAACTCCTGCCGCAGTTCCTGCGGGGAGCGAAACCGCCAGGCCGTCAACCCCTGCTCCCGGGCCGCTTCCACAAAGGCGTCCTTGTCATCCAGGAAGAGGATTTCCCCCGGGGGGCGCCCCGCTTCCCGGATAAGGGCCTGGTAGATGGCCGGCTCCGGCTTGCGGCTGCGCACCCGGTAGGACAGGATAAAGGCCCGAAAAGGCCGCAACAGGGGGGCGAACCGCTCCCGGATATAATCGAAATGCAGGGAGTTGGTGTTGGACAGCAGGAAAAGGGGGAAGCGGGCGGCTAGGTGTTGAACTATGGGCGCCATGTCCACCAGGGGGTCGAACATATCGCACCAGAGGTCGGAGAATTTTGGGAAGGGCAGGGCGACCCCGAAGTGGTCCGTGACCCGCTGATAAAACTCCCGGGAAGAGATGCGGCCGGTGTCATAGCCCGGCTCCAGACTGGAGGCGAACACCCGGGTATAGACCTCCTGGGGACTGAGTTCAGTTAGGGAGGCCAACTGCCGGCAGAAACGCAGGTGGTCCACCTTGACCAGGACGTTGCCCAGGTCAAAGGTGATGGCGGTGATCCTGAGGGGGGCGGGTAAATTCACGAGCACATCGGTTCCTAAAAGGTTCCGGTTGCACCGATCGTTTCATTCATTTTACCTGGTCTGTCCCCGGTGACAAGTGCCGGATAGCATATTGTGATATAGTGAAAAGATAACCTTCTGGCCGGACTGAGGCTCGGATATCCCGGCGGGGGAGGCCGGGGCTGGAATAATCGCTCAGCGGCGCCTTGATGGCTCAGCCGGCCAAATTCGGCAAACGGAGGTGCCGGATGGCCCGCCAAGGGAATTTAACGTGGACGGTGATCGTCAGTCTGTTGATCGGGATAGCGGGGGCCAGTTTTTTTTGGCTGTACACCCCGTACGGCCATGAACAGTTGGCCCAGCAGGTGGCGGCTGACCTCCAGGAGCAAAAGCTGCCGGTGGAGGCGAAAACGAATCCCCAGAGTTCCCGCGACCCGGCTAGCCAGGCCCTGGGGCCCCGCTTCCAGATGGTGGCCGGCGGCAAGGAGGTCTTTTTGGTGGACCTGAAATGTGGGCGGGTGTGGCGCTATTTCCACCAGACCAAGGAGGAGGGCCTGAACAAAGAAGACGAGGGTTTTCTGCCGGTGGGCATGTATTATGGGGGCAGGAAACATTACACCGCGGCGGAAATCGAGGCCCCGCCCGGCGTGCCGGGGAATTCCCCCCCGCCGGCCTCCGGGGGGAAGCAGCCCTGATGAGCCGGGAGTGGCGGCAGGACCTGGCCTGGGCCGGGTTTATCCTGGGGCTGGCGGTGTTGGCCGGCCTGGTGCAGCATTGGCCCCTGGTGCGCCAGTCCTGGCGGGGGGAACTGGCCGCCCTGCTGGACCAGCAGCGGAGCCAGCGCCGCCAGGCGCAGTTCCAGGAAGTCAAAACCGTCAACCTGGCCCAGGCCTATGCCCTGTTTCAGGAGGGGCGGGCCCTGTTCATTGACAGCCGCCCTGCCGAGGAGTATGCCGAACTGCACGTCGCCGGGGCCGTTAATATTACCCCGGGCATGCTGGACGCCGGCGGGCCCGGGAAAGTGGCGGACCTCGCCAAAGACCGGGAGATCGTGGCGTACTGCGGGGAGGTCAGCTGCGACCTGGCCTTGCAGGTGGCGGAAAAACTGCAAGCCCTGGGATTTACCCGGGTATCGGCTTATATGGGGGGATTCCGGGCCTGGGACCAGGCCGGCTATCCCGCGGATACGAGTAAATAAAAAGGGGAAAAGGGGAAGAGGGCAAAGGGGGAGAAGGGGGTGGGGCGGGGGGGGGTGCCATGCCCTTAACCGGAGGGGCGACATGGGCCCGGCCGAGACTGAGGAGTTCTCCTCTTCCCCCCATGGCTTTTGGGGAGTGAAACTTGCGGATTAGGTCCAGCGTAATATTCTTGCGGGCTCTGGAAGTGATCTTGGGGGGACTTTTTCTTTATGCCGGGATGCAAAAATTTCTGCACCCCTATGAATTTGCCGAGGCGGTGCTGGCCTACCGCCTGCTGCCGGAGAGACTGGTGGGGGCGACCGCGGCGGTGCTCCCGTGGGTGGAGATCGTGGCGGGACTCTTCCTTATCGTGGGACTCAAGCGGCGGAGCAGTCTGGTCCTCCTGGGCGGACTGCTGAGCGGGTTCCTGGCCGTCATCCTCATCACCATGGCCCGGGGCCTGAAAATCGACTGCGGCTGCGGTCTGTTTCTGGACCGGCAGGTGGGCTGGGGGGTGCTCCTGGAAGATGGGGTGTTCCTGGTGTGGGCCGCCGGGCTTTATGCCTGGGAGCGCCGGGTGGCGGGCCGGACGCGCCTTAAAATTTTTGGTAAAAAGCAGAAGACCGAAGACTGACAACTCCCCATGGGCAGATTTTTCAACTTTTACGATCCTCTGGAAAAACGGTACGTTTTCAACAGCTTCCTGGTGGTGGTGGCCCTGGTGGAGGTCCTCATCCTGGTCTTCACCCTGGTCTGGCAGATGGATGAAGGCATCTTTGCCGGGGAGCCGAAAGTGGTGTTATTCCCCTGGAAGCCCTACCTGCTGGCGGCTTTCGTGGCCCCCATCGCTTTGTTGTTCCTGTTCGGGGTCATTATCCAGGGGTTTGAATTTTTCGGCCAGGAGCTTCCGGAGGCCCCGGCGAAGGCCGGCGGCTGGGGCGGCCGGCTGGGACGGCTGCGCTACCTCCTGGGCCTGCTAAGTTTGATGGTCCTGGTGATTCTGCTGGTGCAGGGGCGAGCCGTCCTGGGGGTGGTTGCCGCAGCCGTCAAATTTATCGGGCTGGGGGGTTCCTATGTGCTGGTGGGCCTGCTGGCCCTGGCGCTCCTCTATATGCCGCTGCGCCTCTGGCTGCGGTACCGGCTGCAGAAGCAGGCCATGGAGTATCACTACCTTTTGACCCTGGCGGAGCGGCACGGGGTGGTGGTGGTGGACCCAAAACTCCATCCGGAGTTGGCGGCGGAGCTGGAGGAGAAAAAAAATTTGGCCGCTCCGGCCGTAAATCTGTTGGAGGGGCCCGATTTTTCGGATGACTCCGGCCCCGATACCTCAAACTTGTGAAATTTTTCCTTTACAGGTGGCGCCATTCTGGGGTATGAATTGACATTCAGCTAATGAATGGCTAACAAGCCAGAGTATGGTTAGGGGAGGTGAGGCGCGTTTACCAAGGGAGTTATATTTAAGAACCTTAAACCTTAAGGAAATTAATACATTATAGGAGGGTTGCGGACGGTATGGATATTATGACTTTTGCGTTGATTTGCGGCGCGGTGGGCGTGGCCTACGGCCTGTTCACCACCACCTGGGTCCTGAAACAGGACGCCGGCAGCGTTCGGATGCAGGAAATCTCCGCGGCGGTGCGGGAAGGGGCCAACGCCTTTTTGAACCGGCAGTACAAGACCGTGGCCATGGTTGGCGCGGTGGTCTTCGTGCTCCTGTTCGGCCTGGGGAAATACACCGCCATCGGTTTCGTGATCGGCGCCACGGGGTCGGCCCTGGCCGGTTATGTGGGCATGTACGTGTCGGTGCGGAGCAATGTGCGCACCGCCCAGGCGGCCTTCACCAGCATGGCTCACGCCCTGAAGGTGGCCTTCCGGGGCGGCTCGGTGACGGGTCTCCTGGTAGTAGGCCTGGCGCTCTTGAGCGTAGCGGGCTACTACAAGTTCCTCATGGCGGTTGATCCCAAGGAAGCCATGCACGCCCTTATCGGTCTGGGCTTCGGCTGTTCCCTGGTGAGCGTCTTCGCCCGGTTGGGCGGCGGCATCTACACCAAGGCGGCGGACGTGGGCGCCGACCTGGTGGGGAAAGTGGAAGCGGGCATCCCCGAAGATGATCCCCGGAACCCCGCGGTCATCGCCGACAACGTCGGCGACAACGTGGGTGACTGCGCCGGCATGGCCGCCGACCTTTACGAGACCTACGTGGTCACCTTGGTGGCCGCCATGCTGCTGGCCTTCACCATTTATGGCGTCGGCTCTCCGGCCATTCTCTTCCCCATGGTCATCGGCGGCGTGTCCATCATCGCCTCGGTCATCGGCACCTATTTTGTCCGCCTGGGGAAATCCGCCTACGTCATGGGCGCCCTCTATAAGGGCCTCATCGTCGCTGCGGTTCTGGCCATCGCCGCCTTTTATCCCCTGGCCGGCAAGTTCATGGCCGGCGTGGCGGCCAAGGCCGGCGCCAAGGGCGCGGCCGGTTTTGTCAT
>Ga0172375_10001417_pt1 | contig 38638 bp, 36 predicted proteins | sample LakKiv1m_FD_114537 | JGI IMG/M metagenome (GOLD analysis project Ga0172375, IMG submission 114537) | Freshwater microbial communities from Kabuno Bay, South-Kivu, Congo - kab_092012_11.1m | ecosystem: Environmental > Aquatic > Freshwater > Lake | place: Democratic Republic of the Congo... | reverse complement strand
CTTATAATAGCCCTTCTTATTCAATTCTCATTTTTTATAAGGGATTTTTAGGAGTTTTGAAGCAGAATAGCGTCTATATTGTAACCAGTCAGGCACAGGTTCGAGTCCTGCCCGGGGAGCCAATTAACAACTTCCAGCGCACCACCACCAGAGTGGTTACTGGAAGATTCAGATAATTGCCCTCTTTGTACTTCTTGGTCGAAGAGGGCAATTTCTATTTCGGTAGGCTTCCAGGTAACTCTTTCAACGAATTGTGGCAGGAGTTCTTTGAGCTCAATAGGCGTGCTTACATCATATACTTGAGTGAATTTGACAAGTGATTCATGCATTACCTTAGCATTTAATACCTGTTGTTTGACTTGATTAATCTCAAAATCAATATTATTGATATCCTTTTCAATTTGCTCCTTCTGCACTTCGAGTTCGCTTAATTCCTGCGATAAAGACTTACTTTTTTCTAAGCCCTTTCCTTGAGATATGGCTTTAATGATATTTTTTATGCCATCTTTGATCGGCGCGAGTTTATTTTCTTGAATCCTGCGGTCTTTCTTGAGGCTATTTAATGTAGACTCAACGCTTTTATTAGATTCGTGTACGATTTTCTTTATCAAATCTTTGTTCGTAGCCATTATTTTTAGTTTCTTGAGCACAGCGTTTTCTAATTCAGGAGCTGGTACATATTTCATCTCACAAGCGCCTTTACCACCGTGAGCATTTTTTGTACATTGATAGTAATAATGCAAGCCGTTTCTTCCCGTGCTGTATTTTGTGGTCATATAATTGCCGCACCATCCACACTTAAGTAATCCTTGAAGAATAAAGCTATGTTGCACGTCTCTCTTAGGATTTACTCTCTTAGGCGCATGCAGTTTTATTAGCCGGTTAACCTCATTCCATAGCTGCCTGTCGATTATTGCTTTATGTTTTCCATGATAAATTTTGTCATTATGCTCTATTTCACCGAGATAAACCCGGCTCGTTAGTTTCTGCAAAACATAAGCATTAAAGAACCTATTTCCGCCTTTCTTAGTGCCTTTCCTGTGTGAAATATATTCTTTAGTTCGATAGCCATGATTATTAAGCCATTCAACAACTTTTAATACTGAACCCAGCTCAAGATATTTTTGAAACATTAGCTTCGCTAATTTGGCTTCTTTCTCGTTTACGACTAATTTCTTATCTAACAAGTTATAACCTAAAATCTGCCCACCATTCCATAACCCTTGCTCTGCTCGCCACTGCATTTTTTCTTTAGTTCTTACCGATGTTTGCTCTCTTTCTAACTCAGCCCATACAAGCGTCATCTTTAGCATTGCCTTACCCATTGGGGTAGAGGTATCAAAATTCTCTTGGAGAGAAACGAAATCAACGTTAAATCTTGTAAAAATCTCATATAGTTTATAGAAATCAATTAGAGATCGAGTTATTCTGTCGATTTTCGTGCATATAACTGTATTGATTAATCCAGATTTAATGTCTGAGATTAACCTTTGGAGCGCTGGACGCTCTATGTTTTTACCCGATCTACCTTCTTCGCGGTATACATCGACAACTTTCCAGTCTGGGAGTTTCTTCGTCTTTTTATCTTCAGGGGAGGGGCGCCTGTATTCAACGTATTGTTTAAGCCTGTCGGCTTGCGTATCTAAAGAACCATCTTTTATCAAAGATTGACGTTCTGTTGATACCCTTACATATAAACCGCATAATCTATCCATCTGATAGCCTCCTGTAAGGTGCGCTTAATTTGTCAATTTGCAATTTAAGTATACATAATAAAAGCCGCTTAGTCAAGCGATATTTACCCTAGCCCCCGATTTGAATTGATTCTAATAGCAAATGTGGTATAATGTGAAATTGTGTTAACCTGCGAAAGAGGTCATCATGAACATCCAAAAATACCTTACCGTTGAACAAATTGCCAAACAATTAGGTTTAACAGAGTATCGTATCCGTGAGCTTATCCGCGAAAAGCACATTCGCGCCACTAAAATCGGCAGATGGCGGATAAAACCGGAAGATTTAGAGGAATTTATCAAGGCAAGGACGAATAAGATATGAAACTATCAAAATCACAGATAGAAACAATAACAAAGCTGCTTAAAGAAAATAAACCTTTACCTGAAGATTACAAAAATATTCTTTTCCCTGTTGCTAAAAAGGAATACGAGCTTGTTTATGCGGATAAAGTACGAGAAGAAGATATATTAGCTGAAACAATGGCGGTTCCCTTACAGCCGATTAAAACTTTTGGAGAAGTTAACAAAGACTGGACTAATAAATTAATTTTCGGGGATAATTTACAGGTTCTAAAGACACTATTGAATGACCCAGAGATTAAAGGAAAAATTAAATTAGTTTATATCGATCCTCCTTTCGGAACAGGGGATGAATATAGTATAAATAAAGGTGCTTCTGCCTATTCCGCAAAAATGATGGGTGCAAGGTTTATTGAATTTCTACGTAAACGCTTGATTTTTTTGCGGGAAATTCTTTCTCACGATGGAAGTATATATGTCAGAATAGATTACCATTTTGGGCATTTTATCAAGGCTATCATGGATGAAGTCTTTGGTCCGGAAAATTTTCAAAATGAGATTGTAATCAATCGCTTCAAACGGCAACTATCAGATATTACCCGATACAATGTAGCAACGGATTCATTATTTTATTATACCCTATCCGCAGACGCTGTTTTTAATCAACAAGATCGTAAGCGTATTTGTTCATTTTGTGGTAGAGATACTGAACCTCAATGGAGAGCTATGAGCTCTCCGGGTTTAAGGCGACCTCCCGAAAGGACTATATTAAAAAAGAAGCTTTTGCCACCCAAAGGAAGACATTGGACTTTTACTCAAGAAAAAATCAATCAGATGACAAAAGAAGGAAGGATAAGGATAAATGAAAGTTTTGTTTATACTGATTTGCAAGGAGAAAAAGTAAGGGGCATGCCTGAATATTTGCAGACTGAAAACACGCCAGTTGATTCAAACTGGACAGATCTAAAAGGATATGTTTTTGGAGCTCGTTATCCTACAGAAAATCCTGAGGAGCTTTTGAATAGAATAATATTAGCCTCTTCAAATCCAGAAGATGTTGTTCTGGATTGTTTTGCAGGTTCTGGCACTACATTAGCAGTGGCTGAGAAGTTAGGGAGGAGATGGATCGGTGTCGATTCTGGCAAACTTGCTATTTATACAATACAGAAACGAATGCTAAGAATTGCAGAAAGTGCGAATTTAGATAATCTCAAGGAGAAATATAAAAAACCTTACAGGTCATTTACTCTTTATAATGCAGGTCTCTACGATTATCAGAAAATTAAAGAATTATCTTGGGAAGAATATAGAACCTTTGCTTTAAAATTATTCCAGTGTCGAGATGAAAAACACGCAATTTCTAAAATAGAACTCGATGGTTATCTTGGTAGTAACGATGTCCTTATTTTTAATTATCAGAGGCATAAAGATGTTGTTTTAGATAGAGGTTACATTGATGATCTTCATTCAGCCTTAGGTAATAAAATTGCTGATAAGTTTTTTATCATTAGCCCAGCCGCAAATGTTAAATTCTTGGAGGACTATATCGAAAAAGATAAAATAAAGTATTATATATTGAGAATCCCCTACTCTATTATAAACGAGTTACATCAAAAGGATTTCCAGGCCATTAAACAGCCAGACGATGAAATGGATGTTAATGATACTGTTGAAGCAGTTGGTTTTGACTTTATTCAAATACCAAACGTTGAATGTGAATATTTTATGGATAAACCAAAGAAAAAAGATTTATTTTCTAAAGAAAAGGAATGCGTTATTAAGATAAAGAAGTTTGAAAGCCAGATTATCTCTAAAAAGCCAGTTGAGTTTCAAAATCGCGAGACTCTCTCTATGGTTATGCTCGATTATGATTACGATGGAGAGGTTTTTGATATAGATCATGTATTATATGCAGAAAATTTACAAGACGAAGAATATGAAATTAGATTTGATAAAGATAGAATTGAAAACAAGATGATGGTGATTTACGTTGATATTTTTGGTAATGAGAAGCGAGAAGTAAAAAAACTCACCGATTTTACGATAAAATAATATGCCTACTTTAGATAGACAAACATTCAGAAATCAAGACTTAGTTCTGAGAGTCTCTCCGAATATTGACTCAAAGAAATTTGATATCAACAGATATGAAGCATTCTTCGATGCCCTTTGCGGAGAGCGTGAGTATCAAAAAGAAGCTATGCGGGAAACGCTACGGTATTTATTAGGTGGAGAGTATAAAAACTTAAAAGACCTTGCAGAAGAAAATTACCACAGCAACCCTAAGTTGCAAGAACGATATGCATCTTTAGATGATTTTTATAAAAATCTACAACTTCCCGATAAATTATCTTGTTCGTTAGATATGGCAACTGCCACAGGTAAAAGTTACGTTATGTATGGAATAGCTCGTATCATGCTGGCTGAAGGTAAAGTTGATCAAGTTTTGGCTTTATGCCCATCGAATACCATCGAAACAGGTTTAACTGAAAAATTCCGGTTACTTTCTGCGGATAAAACATTAAAGGACCTTTTGCCTAAGAATTCCAAAATATTCAATCCAAGTATAATCAATGCCTCAGAGACAATTAAAAAAGAAGATATATGTATCGAGAATATCCATGCCACTTATATAAATACCAAATCAGCTATTGAAGATAGTCTAGCGGGAAAGGGCGAAAGAACACTTGTGTTAAATGATGAAGCGCACCATTTAGCAAATCCTTCTGATCAGGCCTTTAAGAAGTGGAAAGAGTTTTTGCTGGAACCAAAATATAATTTTAAATATATAGTTGGCCTTTCTGGAACATGTTATATCGGAGATGATTATTTTAGTGATGTAATTTACCGTTATCCTATTAGGCAAGCAATGGAAGACGGCACAGTTAAGTTAATTAAATATGTTGCTGAGGATAGCTCTGGATCGGAAGACGAAAAATTTCAAAAAATTTATGACAATCATATTGAAAGCAAAAAAATTAAGTATAGAAAAGTTAAGCCTCTCACTATTCTAGTAACTAAAGATATCTCTGCTTGTGAGAAATTAACCGATAAGCTCATTAGCTTTATCTCAAAAAGAGAGAAAATCGCCAAAGAAGAAGCTAACCAAAAAGTATTGATAGTTACTTCTTCAAGCAAGCATAAAGAAAATGTGCCAAGATTGAGAAATGTAGATGATAAAAAAGAGCCTGTAGAGTGGATAACTTCTGTGAGCATGCTTTCTGAGGGCTGGGATGTTAAAAATGTCTTTCAAATTGTCCCTCATGAAGAAAGGGCATTTAACTCTAAATTGCTCATAGCTCAGGTATTAGGAAGAGGCTTAAGAATACCGGAAACTTATAAGGGTGAACGCCCCCTGGTAACTGTATTTAATCATGACAAGTGGAGTGGCAGCATAAAACATTTGGTTGATGAAGTATTAGAAATCGAAAAACGAATACATAGTTACCTAGTAGAAAAGAAAGAAGATTACAATTTTGATTTATATAACATGGAGTACAAAAAAGTTGAGAAAACCGAAGAAACACCTCAAGAAAAGGAATACGAATTTAAAAAAGGATATATTACATTAAGCAGCCAAGCACCTAAAGTTGAGAAAGCAACGACTTATATTAGGGCATTGGGCGGCGAGCAGGAAGTCAAGAAAACAACCATTGAGTTTAAGATGTATTCTGTAGCTGAGGCAGTACAGGAAGTTTTTAATAAATTACGGATTATTGATATGGATTTAGATACAACGTATAGTAAAAAATTCAGCAAGGATAAAATTGAACAAATTATTAGAAATTCCATCCGCCGAATTGGAGAAAAAAAAGACAAAGTGAGTCAAGAAAATTTACAAAAAATACTTCAAGCCTTCGGCGTGGCATATAGAAAGAAAACAAAAAGCCTTAGATTTAAAATTCAAGAGGAGAAATTAAGAAAATTGTCTACTAATCAGATAGACAAAAATAGCCTTGGAATAGGTAATCTCAGGAGGGATAGTTCAGTTTTTTATGATGAGTACTCCTTAAATAAAGGAGAAGCCGAAGATAAAAAGCTGCTTAAGGATTTACAAAATGATGAGACTCTACCCAGATCGGCACTTATTTATATCCAGAATAAATATAATTTCAAAACTCCAGTAAATATTTCTTTAGCAGCTTATAAGCCGGAACGAGAGTTTGTGAAACGTCTGATTGACGAAGAAAATGCTAAAGTGGTTGATGGCTGGATCAAATCTTTAGATGTCGGGTTTTATAGTATTGAATATTCTTGGCGTAAGGGCGAGCATCCAAAGCAAGGAAGCTTTAATCCAGATTTTTTTATTAAAGTTGGTAGCGATATTCTGGTTATAGAGGTCAAAATGGATAAAGATATATCTGAAGAGAATAAAGCAAAATTGAAATATGCCAGAGCACATTTTAATAGAATCAACAAATTTCAGCATAGCCAAAAGTATTATTTTAAATTCTTGTCCCCAGAAAGTTATGATCTCTTTTTTCAGTCTCTCCGAAAAAGAGATTATGGTAAGTTTAAGTCTAGATTAGAAGCAGGATTAGAGTAGACTACCCAAGCCTAGCAAGAAAGTAAAGGTTACATAGCTCAAGATCACCCTTTAAATTATATGAGTAGGGTATTTTTAAGGAAAATTTACATTAAGAACTTTGGTCCGATTGTAGAAGATGAGGTTTTATTTGGGCCTTTTACGTATTTTATCGGGCGCAATAATGCTGGCAAGTCACATTATTTACGTGCGATAGAAATCCTTTTGTCTTCCAAGAAACCTGATTCTGCGACAATTGTAAAATATCAACATGATAAAACCAAACCAATTGAAATAAGAGGATATTTTGAAGGTGTAGAGAATTTTACTACTTTAGTATCTGCGAGTAACCACAAACAAGCCATTGATGGTGCTATTCATAATGGAATTTTAACAGTTGTACGAAATTTAGACCCAATAGATGAAGAAAAGAATATTTTTGGAGTTTTAAAGACCGACGGCTCAATAGCTAACCCAGGTGGTTTTACTACTAACCTTTTAAAAGTCTTGCCTGAAGCAATTTCGATTGTTGCCACAGCAGATACTGTCGATGAGCTAAAAAATACGGCAAACACTGCACTAAGTAAATTAAAAAAAGAGGTATTGATATCATTCTTTGAAAGTTTAAGAGACAAAACCAAGACTGCGCTGACTAGTTTAGATGTTTTTTTACATAGTAAAGACACCGGGCAGCGTTCACAGGACCTCATTAATTTTGAAAGACACTTAAGAGATGAATTAATGGGAGAATTTTCTGAAGTAATACCATCGATTCAATTTGATTTGCCAGATGAAGAAGTTATTGCAAAAGAGATGAAAATCATTCTCGATGACGGTTATCCCTCAGAAATTGAGCAGAAAGGTCATGGATTGCAACGCGCAACCCTATTGGCAATGTTGAGGGTTCTTGCAAAACACGGGGCACGTTATCAAGAAAGACCAACGCCTATTTTTTTAATAGGAGAAATTGAAACATTTCTTCATCCCTATGCACAAAAATTATTAGCAGAAGCGTTTGATTCTTTAATTGATAGGTATCAAATTGTTACTTCTACACATTCTCCATTTATTGTTTCTCCTGGCACCATAAGTGGCTACAGGCGAGTCTATAAGAGTACTTCGGAAGGGACAAAAAACATTATTCTTAAGGATCCAAAAAGCATAAATATAGACCTTGTGAAACGCCATTTAGAACGTCGAGGTAATTTGGAAGGTTTATTTGCTGATAGAATTATATTAATTGAAGGCAATCATGATGAAGGTTTTTATGATAGATTAAAATGTATTTTTAAAATATCTTTTCCGCCAAATAAGTTTACTTTATTTATTAAGGGAGGAGGAAAAGAAGAATTAAGACAGGCAAGAAAATTTTATTTACAAATGGGTTTTGATGATGTTGCCATTATTTGTGATGTAGATTACCTATTTAGTAATGATATTGTACATTTATTTGAAGAGTTAAATTTAGACAAAAAAGTTCAAGATGATTTCAGAAAACATATAGATTGGTCTCAATCGGGAGACCCGGCCTTAAGTGTTGTTGTAGAAATGTTGAAAAAGAAAGGAGAACCTAAGGATTTCGATAAAATTATTTCTGAGCTATCAAAACAAAGAATATTTGTCTTACGAAAAGGTTCGCCAGAAATTTATTTCAAGAATTCTGTCGGTAAAAAATCTGCTTGGGAAGAATTAAAGTCAGAAGATGATCTGACAGATCCAGAGTATTTAAAAAACTTGATGGTACAAGTTTTAAGTTAATTGAATATAGCCCATACCTATCCTCAGTAACTTCTCCCACCAAAAACTTTAAAAACTCCATTTGAGTTAATACGTGTAGTGAGGTTTATGCGTTGCTATGGAAATAGAAAAGTATATCCTCAAAAGAGAGGCTTCTTTAGACAGCTTAAAGAAGAGAATAAAAAACTTTGCTGTTTTTGATTTTAACTATATTCCATCCAAGCCGCTCATGCGCGAAGAGGTTAAGCCAATCGTTGATTCTCTGCTTCGTTATGATAAGACCGGCATTGCTAATAATCTTGTAATCGTAGGCTCTCGTGGCTCTGGCAAGACATTAACCATTAAATACCTTAAACATTTGTTTAAGCAGAAGCCAAATCTTGACTTTCTCTACGCTAATTGCAGGCAGTTTAACACCTCGTTTAAGATTATCTCTGGCCTATTGAATCTAAAGCCAAGAGGCCATTCTCTCTCTGAGCTATACGAGAAATTCAAGGAGAAATATTCGCAAAAAACCATTATTGTCCTGGACGAAGTAGATTTAATTTCAGAAAAGGATAAGCATAAGGATATCTTCTATTTTTTAAGCCGTTCTGATAAAGGCTATATGGCAATACTGCTTTCTAATAATCCGCGATTCTTGAATTCTTTGGATGAGCCTACCCGTTCCAGCTTGCAACCAGAGGTAATCCATTTTAAGAATTACAATGCTCTTGAGATTAGAAAAATCATTCGAGAAAGAGCTCGAATTGGATTGAAAAGTTACAGCTCAGAAATTCTCTCTCAGATCGCAGCTTTAACCACTCACCAGACTAATTCAGATGTGCGAGTTGCCATTAAAACCCTTTACTATTGGGCAACGCATACGGAAAGAAATATCAAAGACAATTTTAAGAAGGCGCAGAAAGACCTGGTTAACGACATAATAAGCGACCTGAGTACCCCCAACATTCTTATTTTGAAGGCAGTGTCCGAAGTAAGAGAAAAATTCGTCAAAGAAGTCTATACCAGGTATAAGCAGCTCTGTTTAAGCCAAAGGTTAGACGGGTTTTCCTATGTTTACTTCTACAACTCTCTGGCGTATTTACAGTCATTAGGGCTCATACTTCTCTTTCTAACTAAGGTAAACAGAGCTTACACTAACACGGTTAACCTTACTTTTGAGCCAGCTATAATCAATACGATATACCAGGCAAGGTTTGGATAGGCCAAAAAGAGAGCTGAGTTTATGCGTGGGGTACGGATTGCAGAGAAATCCTCTGCCTATTTTTTGATTTTGTTTTTAAATTTTTCTATATTATAAAATATATATTATATTGAAATAATAAAATAAAATGTTAAAAGTAGCCCTGACGCGTAAAGTTCACTCTATCTCTAGAATGGCTCTGTGGCTGCGAAATAAGCCCGCAGATAAAAGATTTGCTTCTATGCGATATTTTCTCCATCTGGCTTTAAATGGCTCATTCCCGCCTCTGTTAGGTGCAATTGTTTAATTCTACCGGTAGCGGTAAAGAGGTCTTTCTGCTCGATAAGTCCTTTTGAGAGCAGATAATCTTTTATTTCTGTACCTTCCCGCGCTCCTAAGCCAAGACGCTCGTATCTCTCCACAATCTTTGAGCCTGGAAAGTCTCGTATGTCCTGTAAAAAGAGCTTCTCTTTTGCAGAAAGTGAATAGGAAATCTTAGGGTTTATGTATCTTTTTTTCAAGAATTCATCAGTTATTATGCCTTTTTTGATAGAAAATTCTGGGATTCTGACCAAAAATGCCTGTTGAATCCTATCCTGAAGCTTTACTATTGCCTGGCCTACACCTAAGAGGATAGGGTAGTCCCTTTCTTTCTCTTTGAGCAGTAAAAACTTGTTTACTGTCTCGACGTCCCGTTTATGTTTAAGATTCATCACTACGCTCGTGAACGTGTTCGCCAATGCTACGTGGCTAATTTGAGACGGGAGCTGATCGCTGATGACTAAAGCCTCGTTCAGCTCCCTACATTGCCTAAAAACAGTCTCCATGATAGTCTCGTTTCCTGAAATGTTCTTTTTTTGATTAAATATGTTATGCGCTTCCTCAATGAGAATTGCATGGTCAAAGCGTTCCCTTATCGGTGTCGATAACCTATATTGGTAAATCCAGAGAAGCAGGGTTTCTATGACAAAGATCCTATCTGAGACAGTTAAGGCATCAAGTTCAAGTATAACCTTTTCTTGTAAAAGCTTTTCTATCCCTGTATTGTTATCGATATTGAGCAGCTCATCCATCTGCGCAAAACAGAGCGTTGCTACTGCTCTTAAGGTTGAAGAGAGCCAGTTGATTTCTCTGCCTTTTGGCGAATAGCATTTAAGCCATCTGAGGATATCCCTAAAAGTGGGGTAGCTTGCCTTTCCTTCGTAAATTCCGGCTGTTCGATAAGCAGAATCTATCGCCGTAAGGAGCAAATAGCCTACTCCTTCGCCCAAAAAGTAAGCATGCGAGATAACTTCGATAAGTAACTTTAGCCAGGTTTTTGGGTCTACATTTGGCGGTGGAATTAAAGGGTTAAACTTTAGCGGACAAATATCAGAACGCGCTACCGTGTAGATTTTTAGCTCTTCGAATCCAGGTATCGATAATAAATCCCGGTAATTCCTTTTCCAATCAAAAACCAGCACGCCTTTATTATGTTTAAGGAGCTCCTTGAGAATCCAAAAGCCAACAGTTGTTTTTCCGGCGCCGCTACGTCCGAGCACGGCCGTGTGCTGGAGCCATTCTGTCTCTCGTAAACCAAAAGGATATAGCAGCCGATTATTGTATTCGATATCACCTAAATAGTAACTGCCTTGTGCTTCTTCTTGCGAAGGCGGTACAAGGATGATTTTATCCTGACTTAAATCTTCTTTGATAACCTTACTTGAGAGCATTTCAAGGTAAGTTTCCAGGTCTTTGCGCTCCTTGTCATCTGAAAAGCAGTATAATTTCCAGAATTTATCAGTTTTCGGCTCTCCGATTATTGGACGTAGTTGCTTGAGTAATTCTTTTACTTTTTGCTTTGTAGGGTCAATATCAACGCTCATCTTTTAATAGAGAACCCTGTCTTTTTAAGTTTTGGTAGTCTTTCAATTTTTCAAGTATGGACAGCTTGAGTACTAAAGTATCCTTCCAGCTACTCACGGCCTCATCACGCCTTTGCCGCTCCAAGTCAAATAAGGATCTTTGTAAGCCATCAATCTTTCTAGAATAGGTTGCAGGTAGCTTAAGCATGTTTAGCCGAGATAGGCTGTCTTGGCAATACATAATACGCGAATCTATTGAATTGACATTCTTATCGCGCAGGAGCTCTCTTTCGGTGATTAGGCTTAAGGCCTGAAGAGTAGAGAGCCTTGAGAACTTAATCTTTTCTTCAAAGATGGTATCAATGTCAAAATCGTTATTATCTGCTTTTGGAGAATTACTTTCATAAAGAGAGACTATTGTATCAAGCGAGTAATCTTTAGAATTACCCTGGTATTGCCAGCTATTTGTGTATTCATTCCAAATATTGTATAAGCGAGTGATGCCGTTTATTTCATACATTTTATTTTAGTGTCATCCAAAAGTGACAACACCATAGAAAAGTAACGAAAGAGCTCTTTAAATAGTTTTCGATTGCTTAAACAAAATAGAATCCAAGTTTATTTTTTAACTTAATTATCTCAGTCCTATGTGGTATGAGCAGCTCTCGGTTTCTCTTTTGCATGTAGAACAACAAACCTAGAAATTCGCTTATCTCTTGCCTTAAGGTGATTTCGTCGTCTACAACGAGTGAAAAGCAATCAAAAGACCCGCTTCGGCTGTTAATTCCTATTAAGCCCAATAAAACGTTGATGTGATTAACAAGATAGAGTAGCCTATTGAGAAGAAGATCGGCAGGAATAGAACTAAGCGTGCTAACCAAAAATTTCTCCTGCCGATTTTTTGAGTCAGTGATTCTGCCAGCCATAATAACTCTTAACGAGGCCTATGCTTAAATACTTTTTGTTAGTCTTCGTCTTCATTGATCTCGTAAGTATAGACTTTCTCATGCGGGTAATCGTATTCCTTGAGAGAGTCCAATACTTCGGAAAGGTTATCGTTTATATTGTCGAGGTAACTTGTGATATCTTTTATGTTCACCAAGAGCTGCTCAAGATTCTGGTCTAGCTTATCCTTATCTGTCTTTTGGGATTCTTTCGTTGTCATTTTTCAATGACAACCGAAAGGAATCCCAAGTATTTAAGCTTTATTGTATTCCGGTACAACTATTCAGCCGTATTATCATGACCGCTTTCAGCGATGGTATTTGTGTTATCAGTGTTATCCTTAGGGTTCTTTTCAGTAAGAATCTGAAAGGCCTGCTGGAGTGCCAGGATTGCTTTGGGTATATCGTTCACTGACAAGGATGTGGTCGATTTCCACTGGCCAGAGGCCTTGTCCTTGTAACGCACCTGAAACACTGCCTTAGGTATTGTCATCATCTTGCCGTCTTTTACCACTGTATTCTCAAAAATGCTGACACTGACTGCGCCAATTCGTATAACCTGTTTAGGGCTTACCATGTTTTTACCTCCATATCGATTTACTTATTTATCCCGTATATGGTATACCTAACCAGGTATATAAATTTTGCGACTTCTTTCAGCTTATTTCATAAAAAGAGGGGCAGTTTATAGCCATGCCCCAGGGCTTTGGCTTTTAAGCGCTGTATGCCTGCAAAACTACATCTTGTAGCTCTTGCTTTGCCTCATCGCTCAGGAGCTTGACGCTATCGTAGAATCTTCCGTCTTTTCCTGCGGTTTTAGGCAATGCTGCAAACAGGCCACGCTTGCCTTCAACTACCCGGATTCCCTTAATGAGCACATCGCCGATTGTAATATCTGCAAAGGCTTTTAAGGAAGAGCCGTTATCCTCAAACCGATACATCCTGGCTACTTCTATCATTTTCCTCACCTCCTTTTCTAATAATCCTCTGGTTTCATGAAGGTAATTCCTTCCGCGTTCCAGATGACCCATATTTTGTCTTTCTCAATAACCCTAAGTCTCATATAAGAGGTGTCCTCAGGATCATCTTTTGCTAACAGTTCCAAGCCTCTTTTAACCAAAGCTGTCCTTTTCTCCAAATCCTCATAGCCGTCATAAAAGAGATTGCTTGTAAAAAGCACCTTCTGTTTGCCACAGTCGCCTGTATGGACCAATACACCGTCCTCAATTGCCTGCTCCTGCGTGTAAACAGATATAACTTCTCCAAAGATATCGTCATTGCTCATGCGCCACTCCTTTCGCTTAAGCAGCATTCTTCACACTGATTGTTGTTTTCGCCAATGCAAAGCTCACAGATAACATCCTTATCAACTGTTTTTAATGACAGTTGAATCAGGGATCCTGCTATTTCTGTCATTGGCTTTTTGTAAACGCGCTTTAACCGGTAGATTGTTCTTACTAACTTTTCATTCAGCAATGGACTGTACAAAATCATCCTCCTTTTGATTGGTGATGTAGTTACATTCTGACCAGCCACATGCCGGACAGTAAACACAGCCTTCAGCTCTTACAACTTGGAATCCGCAATCTTCTTCAGGACAAAATTCTCTTTCCATGGTTACTCCTTTCCATTTTTTGCAAAAGCTTTTTTCCTTCATTGCTTTCAAAAGCAATGAACTTTATGCTCTTGCCATAAACTACACGTCTAAATTCTTTGAGCCTGAAATCCACGGTATAACCGTTAAATTCCGGTAACTTGTAGGGAGAATCCCGGCACATTTTTCACCTCCTTTCGTTTGACGTTAATACCTCTAGGAAAACCTTAGAAATAAGATGCTCTTAGGCTGAAATAACCCTCACTAAAGCAAAAAAGAGAAGTTTTTGGCTCCTCTTGAAAAAGTCTCAACCTTAATGGTTTTGAAGACAGTTTTGCTTTGAACTAAATTTGTTGTTCTACACCCTATAACGTAAATCTAATTTAAATATTTTGTGGTCGGTCAAAAGTATGGCGAATCGAAATGGCTTGACAATAAGAAATTTTATGGTATTATTTAAGTGTAGTTGACAATTAGAAATTCCGGGCAAGCGCTCGGGCCCCGTAAGGGGAGCCAGTAATCGAAAGATTCAGAGGCTACTGTTGGTGTGAAACCGGCGGTAGCCTTTTTCATTATGAGGTGTGAAATGTCGCCTACTGAGAACAAGATCATATATGAGACTATGTTTGAAATTCTAATTGATTCTGAAGGCAGAAAAAAAGTATTGCCTACGGATAATTCAGATAGAGCGGTACGGATTATAATACCCAAAGGCAAGAATAGATGCCCCTTTTGTGATTCAAACAAGTGCCTGACGAATATAATTGAAGAGGCCTTGGTATTACCAGAGTGGTTTAAGAAATCACCGAAGAGTGCTTATGTTAGGTATATTGACGTAGCAATATGCAAAAAATTTAAACAAGAATTTCTAATTGCGAAAAGTATTCGTTTTTCAGCCGAGAAGATACTTGCCAAAAGATGTATGTGGTGTGATAGCGGTGCGATAGCAAAGATATCGAATCTTCAGGAAGCAAGGCAATCACTGTTTCATCCGGTTAGACTCAAAAAATATAGGCTTTTCGTTCTCGGCGAATCTGGCGAGGATGGATTTGTTCATTCGCAAATTAAGGGTATGACAATCGATGAGTTTAACCTTCTATTTTTCGAAAACCCAGTCATTTGTAAACAGTGTAAGAGAATTTCTGGATATAGACCTGATTGGGACGATGGCGGAAAGATGTTAGATAAGCTTATGGAATTGATTAGGATTAAAGAATTATATGAGTGTATGAGAAATCTTGGTATAGAACAAAGGTTCATGAGTTTAAACAAAGATAAATGTCCTCTTTGCTCAGCAGAAATTGCATTTGAAGATTATACAGATGAAACCTTTTTTGAAATTTTACCATGGACAGAAAAAAGCCTTGGTTTTACAATTTCTAAATGTAAATGTCGCAAATGTCACAAGTACTTTTTTATCTGGATGGATGAATATAATGTTTTATAATAAAACACCATAGATAAAATAAGGCAGCCTGAACTGCCTAAGCAGCTCTCGTTTTAATCGTAAGATTAAACAAAAGGGCAACTTCTCAGTATATTGTTTGCTGAGGGGTTGCCCTTTTTTATTTATACCCATGCCTGACAGAGCAAGTAAGGACCAATTATCGGCTATTTGGACCCTTGTTAAGGTGGGTTGGAAGTTCCGACGCATCGCTAGACTCATTTTGCCCAGAAGCCATCATACTGTAAGGGGTTACTACGAAAAGGCTTGCGAAGAGATAGAGTCTGGCAATTTGCCCATTTTGGCTAAGGATGAGAAGGCTCTGCGGATTCGATACGTGGGTAGTTCTAAAGATATTGAATATATCCATGGCAAGATCAAAGGGAATCAATGCGGTGGCGGCAGAAGAGTAAAACCTCACATCTACGATGATGAATACAAAGATATTAGTAAGCAGCTAGGATAACAATGAATATCTTATTAGTTGAGCCAGAAAAATATAAGAATTGGGGTAGCAACAACCAGTACATAGGTCTGCTCAGAATAGCTGCGTATCATAAAGCTATCGGAGATCGCGTTGAATATATTTATGGTTGTTCTACCCCAAAGTATAAACCAGACTTTATCTACGTTACTTCCATGTTTACTTATTGGTACAAAAAAGTTTGGGAAGCAGTGCGGTATTATAAACAACTTTTCCCAAAGGTAAAAGTTATGTTAGGCGGTATTTACGCAACGCTATGTCCAGAGCATGCAAAGCAAAGTGGCGCGGACGAGATTTTTATAGGCCAGCACGAAAGGGCTAAATATTACCCTCCGGACCCAACAGTACTTCCAGAACGGCCTGATTTTGTGTATACCATGACAAGCTATGGTTGTCCAAACTACTGTAGCTATTGCGCTACACATTTACTTTATGGCCAGGGCATAGAACAGATCCCTTTTTTGGAAGTATTTAAGGAGATACTCATTCAAAAAGAGCGCGGATTTAGAAAGATCTATTTTGGCGATGATAATATTAGCCATAACGCCAATAGACATTTAATTCCCCTATGTGAGCTCATAATCAAAAATAAGTTAAAAATGGAATTTTCAATTCCTGGCGGGATGCAGGCAAGCCATGTTACTAAAGGTTTGGCAAAGATTATGTGGCAGGCAGGATTCAGAAAAGTTTCTACGGCTATTGAGAGTGTTAATGAAAATGTCCTCTTAAAAATGGGAAGAAAAAATAATTCCACTAAAGATGATGTGGTTAATTGCATAGACAACTTTGAAGCAGCCGGCTTCAAGCGGCATGAAATAGACGTCTATTTTATAATCGGTATGCCTTATCAAACTCTGGATGACATTTTGGATACACTAACTTTTTTGATAAAGCTACGTGTTTGGATTCATCCACAACGCTGGACTCCTATACCAGGTACGCTGGATTATAAAAGATATGATTTAGAAAAATGGGATTTAGAAGATTTGTATTATAAAAGTTTCCTAATCAAAGGAGTTAATTTTAAAGATAAAGATTTAGAGTTTATCTACAAAATTGCGCGTTTTTTTAATATAGGGGCACGGTATACCGGAGGCGAGAGCCTATTTATGAACGATCTTCTCCATCAATTATTAAGAGACAAATTAAGCAAAGCACAAATTCTAAAAGTCTGAAAGGAGCAAAAGCATGGACATATTAGTGCGCGGGCGCGATTTCTGGATCAACTTTATTCTTTGGTTAAACCCAAACATAACCTCTTTTATTATCCGGATGGGATTAATGCTTTGCATAGTTTTTATCTTAGTGAGCCTATTCTGGCTAAATCCTCTCTCACGCTCTGTCTTCCTTCAGACGGTTTTTGCCAGTATAGGAATATTTGTATCTCTTTACATTCCGACAAATGTATTTAAAACCGGTAGCTCCGGTAATTACGCTTTTATCGTGACGTTTTTCTTTTTATGTATGGTTTTCATGCCTCGTTGGCTGCCATCTTTTCTTGTGCCGGTATATGGACAGCAGCAGAAGTTAAAAAAAATAATCACGTGCATAATTTGGGCTCTTTTCCTTTTACAAATAATCGTGGGGTAACGTATGGATAGCCTTAAAGATTTACTTAGAAAATTCATTGAAGAGCAGCGTAGCAGAGTATTAAATCCAGGCGCTCAGCAGAACAATAACTCTGAAGCAGAAACCCAGCTCAATGACAGCGGCTTTGATACAAATACTATAAGAGACTTTATCAATAATGCGCCTATTGAAGAAAGTACGGATCAGATTCTTGAGAATATCTTTAAACTTATCGGAAAGGAAGTAACTTTTATCAAGCCGATAAGAGTTTCAGATGAGGGCTTTGTTAGTAAAAGTATCACGACCAAGGAGACTGAGCAGGGTTTGGAAAGAGAGGTTGTTAAGCCTCTCATCGTTGCGGCCTGCGGAAAGGTCATTAAAGAGGAGGAAATCGGCGTTCGTTGCTCTGTCCCTAACTGCGGGCTTTACGATTGCAAGGAGCACTCATTCGTCTGCCATAATTGCGGATGTGGTACTTGTATGCAGCACACTTTATTTTTTAAAGATGAAAAGGGTGAAAATATTCCGCTCTGTCCGAGATGCTTTCAAATATTAAGTTGGAATCGCTATACCTGGTGAGAGAAATGGAAATTAAAAATCCTTTAGAATATGAAGATCCCAGAGAATTTGCGCTAATGAGTTACTTATCTCTCGCTTCTTTGGCTGAAGAGGCGCAGGCATGGGATAAGCCTTATCTGACCAACGCCCTGAGAAAGATAGGCAAGTTTTATTACAATCCCTTCATAGTTAAGGAAGCAGTCAATGAAGTTAGGCTGAGGCTTGAAAGAAAAAAATTTGAATGTCATCCGTCAATAAATTTTCTTTCGCAGCCAGACCCAAGGAATCTTAAGGGTGATATTTATGTTGGCAATACGGTTGGCACTAATCTACCGGTTTTTTTACCCTTGCGGAGATTTAATGAAAATATCGGTGTCTGGGGCAGATTAGGTAGCGGCAAGACTAACCTTTGTATCTTGCTTTGTCTCCAGCTTAGCATGCACAATCCTCCAATTATTGTAAGAGTGTACGATTATAAAGACGAATATCGTAACTATTCACCTTATGTTGAAGACATGGCTGTATTAAACAGAAAAATTGACAAATGGAATGGCCTAGAGACAAGGGGTGATCCTAAAGCCCACATTAATTTTTTTACAGATACTCTCCAGCAAGATTTTAATTTAAGGCCAGAAACCAAGATTATGTTAGCAGGATATATCGACTCTCTTTATAAGAGCTACGGCATTTATGAAGGCAGCAAAAATTATCCCAGCTTATTGAACCTGAGAGATTACCTTTTGGAAGAAGTTAATAAATCCAACACGTCTTCTCAAAAGAAAAAGAAAATCTATGCCTGTCTTCAAATACTCGATTATCTTTTCGAAAGCTTAGGAGAGATGATTGATTGCAGTACAGGATACACAGAAGAAAAAATGAAAGGATTTTCAATCGTTGTCCGCGAAATGTCAGGACTCAATTCTAATACGCAATCGATTGTTACTAAATATAGGTTAAAGGATCTTCACCAGAGCTGCTTTCAGGATCCAGAAAGAAATAAACTAAAAACTGAAGGATTGTTCGAAGAGGTAAAAATGATGTTTGCGAAAGAGTTACATCAAAGCACCACTGCTATTGATTATGGAAAGCAGATTTATACCCAAGGCCGTTCTGCTGGCTTCGGCGCAATTGTTACTGACCAAAATAAGGATGGCTTAGCAGATTTTGTTTTAAATAACTTGTCATGCCAGTTTTGTTTTAGCCTCACCTCACCGCATGAAATTAGGCCAATGGCATTCTCTTTAGGTTGTGATGAAGCGCAGGCTAAGCAATTTCATAATTTAAAGATCCCTTACGCAGTGATGTCCTTGACGGGGTACCCGCCATTTTTAATTAGAATCCCAAGAATGCCGGTTGCTAAGCAGCTTTCTGATGATGAGCTGGCGGAAATTATGAAGCCAAGACTCCAGGGACTATCTTCTACGCCAACACCTAAGCCAGAACGATTAAAAATCAGTGCGGGCTCTGGATTTGTTTATGAGCCTAAGACAAAAACCCTAGCTGATTTTCTGGAAGAGACCAGAACCTTTTTGGCTCAGTTAAATAATAACCCGCAACTAAATGTATCACAACTTTATGCCTCTTTGAAGATTTCAGGGCGGCGCGGCGATAATTTAAAACAGCGATTTTTAGATAACGGATTAATCGAAGAATCGGTAATCCATACAGGTGAGAAAAAGCGTCCATCAAAAAAGTTAAAACTCACTTCTAAAGGCGAAAAGGTGCTTACATGGCTAGAGAAAAAGGCAAAGGCGGCTTAATGCATAGAAGCCTGCAAAAGCGCTTTGCGAGCTATTTCATAAAACAAGGCAAAGTTGCGGTAATCGAACCCTATATCGGAAGAAACACAGATGTACTAATTTTTGATGCCGATAAAACCATATGTCTAGAGATCCAGTTTTCAGAGAAAAACTGCTTACAGGTGAAGAATAACTTTGAGTTGGGCTGCACAGAGACATGGGTAATTTGTGAATCACCAAATATTCTTAACAACATAAGAAATAAAATCAAAACAAATTTAGAAAAAACCTTATTTGAAAAAACAAAGTTTTACCTTATAAAAGACTTTTTTCCGCGCGCGAATAAGAATAATAGCAGAATAAGTCGGAATAAAGTCGTGGAAGAAAATATCGGAATAAAACCTAATTCCGAAGGGAGGTGAAAAAATGCAGAAAGTCATCTCAGTCGTTGTGGCAGGCAGTGGGACTGGAACCATTAAGGATATCGCTATCACACCGGGCATAACAGCAAAGCGCGTTCTTGAAGAGGCTAAGTTAGGCGAGAATTACATTCTCTCAAGAAAAGGCGGCGATGAATTTGCCAGTGATGCGGATATCTACAATCTGGTTTCAGACAAAGAAAAGCTGTATGCGACCCCCGAAGATGTAAGCGTAGGCGATTCCACTGCCTCCCCTTCGGGGGGCTTAGGCAATTTTCAGGTTAGAGTAATACGAACAAGAAAGCTTTATCCGGAGTCTATCAGCATAACCAATATTAGAGAATTTAAAGCCATTAAGCTCGTTAGGACAGGCAAAGATATACCTTATTGGCAAGAGAGCAACTGGATCAAAAAAGGCGGAAGTTTTAGAGGCACCTTTAAAACCGATTATGGTAGTTGGCGAGGGCTGATTGAACGTAACTACGAAGGCGATTATTCTTTTTTCATCTTTGAACCGCCACAAATTTTAAAAGATAGCGACCACGGACAATGTTTTACCCATAAGGGTAATGGGATGTTTCTGATTCATTTTTCAGAAAAACCGGATGATGTGAGCTCTGGAATAATTACAGTAGAGCGCGTTCTTGCAGAAGCCTTCAGAAATCCCAAAATTACTCAAATCCAGAACGACAAGCAAAATGTTGGAGGTGCGGTATGGAAGCCAAATCTTCTAGAGATTTTTTTTCCGCGCTTGAAGTGGAAAAGATAAGAAGCGAGATTGAAGAAAATATTGAAAAGCTTTCTGGAGAGATATCCTTAGCGTGTAAAGGACACGATAGCGATAAGGCAAATTTCTTCTTTAAGCTTGCACTCCTAATTGGCAGGCTGAGCCAGTTATTAAATGAATTGCCAATTTTTCTTAAGGAAGCTAACAGATGTGTCTATGTCGCTAGCTCACTTTTCTTAAGAGATAGCTTTAACTATCTCAATAAAAGCAGAGTAGAGTCTCTGCATTTCGTTACTGGACCGCAGATCGGCAATATTTCTGTATTGGATAGAATCATTGACTTGCCACTCCAAACACAGACTTTTGTTTTTGCCAGGGCTGAGGAAGCAGCGGTAAGGAAAGCTCTGATTTATTTAAGTAGGTGTGACCATAAGCTTCAAGGCTGTATACATATACACCCAGGCATAGGAGTTGAAGCTACAGCCGCTTCGGGCATTGACCTGAGACTCCAAGATACTTTGGATAGAGGTGGCTATAAAGTAGTGAGTGCAATATTTTCAAGGGATGGTTACATCAGATTTTATTCCTCTTTTGATTTTGAAATTGAAACATATGGCAAAGGCATAGAGAAAATCGATGGAAAAATCTTTCGTCTCGCTGAGATCAGTTAGATTCTATTGCAAAGAGATTAAATCCAATGATCCTTCTGGCATGAGTATAACGGATAGGCAAGAAAGAGTCTTTGGGTTTAAACAAGACATAATGAATAGGCTTAAAGTCGTGCTTATTGGCGCAGGTGGTTTAGGCGGCGAGATTGGCGAAGGCTTGGTGAGAAAAGGCGTTGGCTGCCTTAAAATATTTGATGGCGATACCGTAGAGCTCACTAATCTCTCAAGACAGAAATTCTTTGAAGAAGACTTATATCAAAATAAGGCTATTTCTCTGGCAAAGAATTTATGTAAACAAGGAATTAGGCGGACAGAAATAATTGGATATCCAATTATGTTTCAGAAGGCCGTAGAAGACGCAATAGATATAAATTGTGATATAGCAATCTGCGCTCCAGACAATAACGAGGTCCGAAAGTTTGCCTCTCAGTATTTTTATAAAACTACACCTGTAATTTTTACTGGTTTAGACAGGGAAGCAAGCACGGGTTATGTTTTCATTCAACAGCCAGAGAAAGCATGCTTTCTCTGTGCGTTTCATTCAGCAATTGAAAAGCAGCGGGAACCGTGTCCCAATACGCCGGCAATCATTGATTGGGTAAAAATAATCGCTGGCAATGTCTTATTTGCCGTTGATACGGCAGTGATGGAAAGAAAAACTAATTGGAATTTTAGACAGTTATTCATTGCCGGTTTTGTTCCTGAATTTGTACGCAATATTGAGAAAAGTAAAACTTGCCCACTTTGCTGTGGCTCTACAAAGTAAAACAAAAATGCTAATTGTGATTCCGATGGGTAAAAAGCATATCATAGACTGGGAAAATATTAAGATTACCTTAGTGCCTGCTAATAAAGAGGACCCTAATCCTCTGAATCCTTATGCAAAGCTAACTCCTAAAGAGCGGGAACGGGAAATTGTGTCTTTATGCGGCAGAATATGGGCTAGGGCTATGAAGCAAAAAGCATTAGCAAATAGCAATGCCCAACAAAATGATACTTGACAACTCAACTATTGTATGGTAAATTTTATTTTAAATGGAGAAGCTATGAGAGCTCTTGAGCGTTTCGGTATCCAAATAAAGAAAAATAACTACTTAGAGGCTTCAGTCTACGGAGTTGCCTGCCTTTATGCCTTAGTGGAAAAGCAGATATCGGATTATTTAAGACCTTTCCATCTTACCCCTGCCAAATTCAACGCCTTGATGGTTATTAAGCACATTGCAAAAGACAAAGGGCTTAGCCAGATTGAAATCGGAAGACGTCTCATTGTTACCGCTTCTAATATGACACGGCTTTTGGACAAACTTGAGAAAGAAGGCTATATTGAACGTTTTAGCCAACAAGGTGATCGGCGCGTTAAGCTTATTAAAATTTCACAAAAGGGTTATACTATTCTTGATAAAGCGTGGCCTGGATATTATGACAAAATATCATATATTGCAAACCTATTAGATAAAGGTGAACAGAAACATATTGTAAATTTAATATCTAAATGGTGCGCTCGATTAGGAGAAAGCAATAATGTTTAGAATTCTACGTATGAATAAAAGCTTTCGTAACCTTTGGATAGGACAACTCATTTCTGCTCTAGGGGACCGTCTTACCCAAATGGGGATATTGACGTTTGTTATGGTTGCTGCGCAGGATAAAGGTGATAAGGTAGCTCTGATTACTTTCTTTAGTTTACTTCCCTTCTTATTGTTTGGTCCTTTATTCGGTGCACTGGTAGATAGATATTCTCGTAAAACAGTGATGATTTTTGCTGATGTAATCCGCGCAGGCCTCGTAGTGCTAATTCCCTTTATCTGGATTAATACACAATCAATTCCCATTATATTAGGTTGGTTTTTTGTTTTAGGGACATTAACAGCGCTTTTCAGTCCTGCAAAAATGAGCATAATCACTAATATTACAGATAAAGATGTCCTTCTAGAAGCAAACTCTATGATTGTGACAACAGGTATGGTTGCCACTTTAATAGGAACTCTCATCGCAGGTGCCGTAATAAAGATTACAGGGGTCAAGCCAGCTTTCTATATCAATGGTCTAACCTATGGCATTTCAGCTTTGTTCATCATGCAAATTGCCTATTCTAAATCAAAACAACAAATTAATAGATTGGAAAGCGATTATTTTTCGCTTATAAGTGACATCAAAACAGGGATTGACTATATAAGAAGACATCGAGTTATTTCGCAGCTGATACTCCTAAGCGCAGTATTTTCTTTTATGAGTAGTTTTGGCTACATTTTGATTATAAATTATGGCTCAATAACATTAAAGCAGGGGCCATTTGGTTTGGGATGTTTGCTTTCCTCCGCCGGATTTGGAATGGTTATTGGATCTGCGCTACTTATAAGGCACAAGGATGAAGTTAATTTTGGAAAGGCACTATGTCTTTCATATCTTTTAATAGGAACAGCCTTTTTATTATTGTCTTTTACTCCACCATTTTATGCCACGCTACTTATTCTTTTTTGCGCAGGCATTGGAATCGCTATACTAACTATAACCCTAGATACTATATTCCAAAGGGTCACTCCTGATGATTTAAGAGGAAAACTTTTTGCAGCGCGAGGCGTATTGGCAAATAGTGTATTCCTTTTAAGTCTGTTATTAGTGGGATTTTTAATTAAGCATGTAGAAACTTCTAAGCTTTTTTTAGTCATCTCTATAGTAGGCATCCTATTATCATTAAGACTTGTTCTTTATGAAAAACGATGGGGCTATCAATTACTCCGTTATGTACTACGAATTATTATGAAAGTCTATTTTGGTTATGAAGTATCTGGTTTAGAAAATCTTCCAAAAACAAAAAAAGTGATTTTAGCTGGAAATCATACCAGCTTTATAGACGGCATATCTTTATTTTGTGCCTATCCAGGAAGAGTGTATTTTTTAGTTGCAGAGTCAGCTTTTAAAGTGAAAATCTGGGGATGGTTCATGAATCATTTTGGTTATATTCCTGTCAAACGAAGCGGATTTAATAAGGAAGCTATTAAAGAAGCGGTTGCTGTTATTAAATCAGGGTATTCTTTAGGGATATTTCCAGAGGGCAAAATTACTGCCGATGGAAGGCTTACCGAGGGCAAAGAAGGCGTAGCATTAATTGCAAAACTCGCAAATGTAGATGTTATACCTTTTGCTATTGAAGGAGCCTATGAGGCTTGGCCCATATCAGAAAAATATCCGAAGCAATTTCCTATTCATGTGCGGTTTAATAAACCCATTGACATTAACGAATACCCTGTTCAAGACGAATTATTAAAAGAAATCATGGATGAGATTACTAAAGCTAAACTTTATCTCGAAAGAGAGGGGTATCTGCGTGTAGCTCCAGATGAAATTGTTAAACACCTTATTAATATCGGATGAGAAGTCTACAAAATTATTTGATGAAATATTCACAGGTAACTCTTATGGTTATTTCAGGCGTTTTGATTACTCCCGATAAGCAAAAAATTGCTTATAATCATTATGAGAATGGGCATAACCGTGTAATTATTATTGCTCATGGATTTTATAATAGTAAAGATGCCATATTATTACAAAATCTAAAAGATAGTTTATTAGACGAATACGATGTGGTTATGTTTGATTTTCGGGGGCATGGAAAGAGCTCAGGATTATTTAGTTGGACATCGAAGGAAAAACTCGATTTGGAAGAAATACTTGCCTATACAAAAGCGAAATACTCAATTATTGGCCTGATTGGTTTTTCTATGGGAGCTGCTACATCCATTAACGTACTGGCAAATAAAAATATCGTAGATAGCATGATTGCAATTAGTGCGCCAAGCGATTTAGGCAAAATCGAATACCAATTTTGGAAACTAGATTTTAAAGGCGATTTCTTATATACATTCGGAAAAGAAGGTAGAATAGGCAGAGGCATAAAACCCGGATTTTTCTGGCTTAAAAAAGAAAAACCAATTGATAATGTAGAAAAAGTTAAATGCCCAATTCTATATATTCATGGAAAAAAGGATTGGGTTATTGGATATCAACACTCTCAGAGACTCTATGAGAAGACAAAATCAAAAAAGCAGATCAATATTATCGAAGATGGTACGCATGCAGAATATTTAATTCGGGATAATCCTAAGGAAATGATGGGGCTAATAAGAAATTGGTTGGCGACAACATTACCGGAGGGTAAATAACTATGCCCAAAGTTAAGGTGAGTTTTAAGAATGTAACCATAATTGAGCTTTTGGTTGCTATCAATCGTAGGTATTCTAATCTACCGGCATTACAGATAAAAGAAGATGATAAATTTAGAGTTGTTTCTTACACAGAGTTGGGGAAAAGGACATCAGATATAGCTTACAGCCTTAAAAAATTAGGCGTAGAAAAGAATGATAGAGTTGCTATTTTATCGGAAAGCAGACCCGAATGGGCTATCGCATTCTTTGGAATCGTTTCTTGTGCAGGTATTACCGTGCCTATGGATATAAAACTAAGCGACACTGAAATCGAGTTTATTCTCAATGATAGTGGTACAAAGTGCGTATTTGTTTCCAAAAAATTGCTTCCAACAATTTCGCGAATAAAACCAAGGCTTCAATTTCTTGAAAATATTGTTTCGTTTGATGAGACCACAGAAGAAAAGATATATCTACTAAAAGATTTCAAAGTACCCGAAGATGAAATTGCACACCGTGATATTCAACCCGATGATACCGCACTTATTGTTTATACATCTGGCACTACTGGTGTAGCAAAAGGAGTTGAAATTACTTACAAAAATTTACTTTTTGAAGTAATGGCTCTTAACAGATATATACAATTTAGCTCTCGGGACAATTTTTTATCCATTCTACCGCTTAATCACATGTTAGAACTTACTGGTGGCTTAATCGCCCCTTTATATGCAGGAGCCTGTGTTACTTACAGTGATAGTTTAAAGCCGCCAGTTCTTATTAAGCTCATGCAAGAGACCAAAACGACAACTATGCTTTGCGTTCCTTTAGTGCTTAAGATGTTTCATAACGGTATCTTTAAGAAAATTGATGGAATGAAGCCATTTAAAAAGAAGCTTTTTTACAGGATGTTTGGTTTTTCAAAATTCTTATTAAACTTCAATATTCGTATTGGAAAACTACTTTTTTCGGAATTACATAGACAATTTGGCGGTAATTTGAAGTGTTTTGTTTCAGGTGGGGCTCCGCTTGACCCACATGTTGAAGAAGACTTTCATGCTCTTGGATTTAATATACTGCAAGGGTATGGCTTAACAGAAACATCTCCTGTAGTAACAGTTAACACTTTTTCAGAGAGAAAATATACTTCTGTAGGTGTCCCTTTAAAAGGAGTTGAAATAGAGATTGTAAAAAATAAAGATAGTAACAAGGAAGGCGAAATTATCATTAGAGGGCCTAATGTTATGCGTGGTTATTACAAAAAGCCCGATAAAACAGAAGAAGTTCTCAAGAACGGATGGTTTTATACTGGTGATATAGGTTATGTTGATGACGACGGTTTTCTATATATAACTGGTAGAGTTAAGAATATGATTGTATTAGGCGGCGGAAAGAAAGTACACCCAGAAGAGGTCGAAGAAGTGATGTCTAAAAGCGCTCTAATAAAAGAATTATGTGTTATAGGTCGAAAAGCAACCAGTGGGCTAAAGGCGGGCACTGAAGAAGTATTTGCAATCATTGTACCTAATGAAGAAGCTTTTACAGAGCAAGAAAGACAAAATAAGGAATTCATTAAGGATAAGATAAGCGCTGAGATTAGCAAATTAAGTGAACATCTTGCTGATTACAAAAGGATATCAGATTTTGTGCTTTATTTTGATGAGTTACCCAAGACTTCTACAAGAAAAGTAAAGCGAAAAGAAGTTATGGAAAAAATAGTTTCTACTTTAAGCGGAGGTGAATAATGCCAATTTCAAAAGATTATTCTATTAAGGTTATCAAAAATATTCTTAAGGGTAAATCGCTTGGCCAATTTGCCAAGAAACTTAAAGCCCGCTTACCCGATAAAGAACCACTTCCTGAGCATCTTTCGCGTGAGACAATACTAACAAAAGAGGCTCAAGAACAGAGAATAAAGATATTAGAGAAACAAAAGGTAAAATTTCAATATGTTAATGGCAAAAAACCAATTAATGACCCCTCTGTTTTCCGGGGCAATATAGAAAATTTTATAGGGTTGGCACAAATACCTATTGGCATTATTGGACCCTTACGTATAAATGGTTTATACGCACATGGAGATTTCTATGTTCCGCTTGCGACAACTGAAGGGGCATTGATCGCCTCATATAATCGTGGAGCAAAAATTATTAGCCTTAGCGGCGGTGCACGGGTAATGTGTTTACACGAACGTGTATCTCGAGCTCCCGGATTCGCATTTAATAATTTAATGGAAGCCGGTCAGTTTATTGTGTGGTGCGTGAAGAATTTTAATAAATTTCAAGAATTAGCTAAGACAACCACTAGTCATGGTAATCTAGAAGATATGAAAATTACCATAGAAGGTAATCAGGTTTATATTAATTTTGAATATATTACAGGGGATGCTGCTGGGCAAAATATGGTTACAATCGCTACTGAAGCAGTATGCAGATATATTATGGCTAAGGTGCCAACCAAGCCACGTTTTTACTTTATCGAAAGCAATATGTCTGGAGATAAAAAAGCAACAGCAATGTCATATCTATTTGTGCGCGGCAAGAAGGTATCTGCGGAAATGGTTATCCCTCGAGATATTTTTACCAAATTTCTTCATACGACACCTGAAATGATGATGGAATATTGGAAGATGTCCTTTGTGGGTGGAGTTCAGAGTGGTTCTATAGGGGTTCAAGGGCATTATGCAAATGGTTTAGCAGCTATTTTTATTGCCTGCGGTCAAGATGCCGCTTGTGTTTCTGAAGCATCGATGGGTATTACAAGGGTAGATGTAGTGCAAAATGGTGATTTATATATAGCTGTTACTTTGCCGAATCTTATTGTAGGCACAGTAGGTGGCGGTACAAGACTCCCTACTCAAAGTGAATGTTTATCCTTGCTTGGTTGTAAAGGTGAAGGATCGGCAAAGAAATTTGCTGAAATTTGCACTGCTACGGTTTTGGCAGGTGAAATCTCAATTATGGGGGCTTTGGCGGCAGGTCAGTTTGCCCAGGCGCACCAAGCTTATGGAAGAAAGAAAAAAAATGGTAAATAGCAAGGTTCTCCAAGAGCAAAGCATAGAAAAACGAGCGCGATTCGATATTATCCGCTACGCGAGCTGCTGGGAAGATGCCGATGTACTAATAAAGGCTCTTAACGTCAAAGAAGGTGGTTTTTATCTTTCAATTGCATCCGCAGGCGATAATTCATTAGCACTATTAAGTAGAAATCCAGCATTGGTGCTCGCTATCGATATTAATCCAGTTCAGCTAGCCTGTGTAGAAATTCGCAAGATAGCTTTTAATAAATTATCTTATGAAGAATTACTTAATTTTTTAGGCGTTGGTGATAGTGATGATAGGGAGAATCTTTATCAACGATTGAGAAGTGATTTATCAGATGAAGCAAGGTTATTCTGGGATCAACACCTAAACTTAATTAATAAAGGTATTATCCATGTGGGTAAGTTTGAAAATTATTTTTCATTATTTAGAAATCGCATATTACCGCTAATTCATAATCGTAAGAAAATCGATCAGCTGTTGAGTATACATGATATCAACGAAAGGACATTGTTTTATAACAACACCTGGAATACATATCGCTGGAAGTTACTCTTCAAAATATTTTTTAGCCGCACAATGATGGGTAAACTTGGCCGTGACCCTGAATTTTTCAAGTATGTAGAAACAGATGTCGCGAGCCGTATCTTTAAACGGGCAGAATACGCACTTACTATGTTACCGACAGATAATAATCCTTATCTTGAGTATATTCTTAAAGGAAATTTTAAAAATTCTTTACCTTTTTACTTAAGGCGTGAGAATTTTAATACGATTCGCAATAATTTGGATAAGCTCATTCTTTTTAAAGGTAATTTAAAGGAAGCTTTTCAAAAAAATCCGCAGACGAAATTTGATGGTTTTAATTTATCAGACATATTTGAATATATGAATTACAATCAATACGAAGAAGAAATAAGGCATATTTTAGGCTATGTAAACCCAGGCGCGCGCCTCGTGTATTGGAATATGCTTGCGGATAGAAAACAAATTAAAGGTTTAGAAAATCACTTGAGATTTCTAGACCAAGAGGCGTCCGAGCTTTTTTTGCAGGATAAAGCATTTTTTTATAAATCATTAATAGTTGGGGAGGCGATATGATTAATATCCAAAGAGAGGTATTTACCGCTTTAATTGTCGCGGGAATTTATCTTGTTATTTTCTTCTTAGGAGAAACTGTAAGACGCTTGTTCCCTTCTAATGCTGAAATTTCAAGGAAAACCGTACATTTACTGGGTGGTTTAATTGCGCTTTCTTTCCCACGCCTTTTTGTGTCTCATTGGACAGTATTAGCTTTATCCGTAAGTTTCTGCGCTATTATACTCATCACGAAAAGAAAAGGCATATTAAAATCAGTTCATGGTGTTGAGCGTAAATCGCACGGTGGCATATATTATCCCGCAGCAGTGTATCTAATATTCTTACTGAGCAGCACAAAACCAGTTATCTATTTTATCTCCATCTTAGTTATGGCTGTTTCAGACACCATGGCAGCTTTGGTGGGTGGAAAATATGGTGCTATAAAGTTTGATGTTGAGGGAGATTTAAAGAGCCTTGAAGGATCCGTTGCCTTCTTCTTTGTGACATTTTTATGTATTCATTTACCACTTCTCTTATTAACAAACATTGGTAGAGCTGAATCTGTTTTGATAGCATTTATTATTGCTTTGTTGATTACCGGATTCGAGGCAATTTCTCTCTCAGGCAGCGATAATATAATTGTGCCTTTTGGGACATATTTCATTTTAGCTAAGTTTGTTAAACAGCCGTTAAACGTAATAGTTTGGCAAACAGAGATTTTATTGATGCTCATCGTTGCAGCGTTAATTATGTATATTCGGCCACGACTGCTGAAAACTAGCGGTTTAATTGCCATAATCATGCTTAACTATGCAGCATTAAGCTTGTGCAATTACTATTGGTTCCTTCCTCTTTTCTTAGCTCAAGTCTTGTATTATTTATTGATCCTTAGTTTTGTTCATTATGAGGGAATAGAAAAAGTGGCAAGCTTTCAAGTAAAAGTTTTGCTATATATCGGAGTCATTCCAACGTTCTTTCTTTTTGTTGCAAATACGCATAAGGACCATATGTACGTCTATTTGCCATATTTAACTTCAATTACCGCACAACTCGCAATAATTTCTAATTATTTTTTTGCTAATTATATCAGCCGACCCTTAAAGGCGAATAATTACCTGAAACACCATAGAAAAGTTTTAGAAATAGTTTGTTCTGTTGTCGCAACTCTATTTATAGCAGGTGTTCCTATTTATCTTTACAAAACCAATTATAGGCTCAATTCACTCATTGTGGTGGTGCTTGGGACTTGGGTTGCGTATATCTTGAACTTTATGATGAATAGGTATTATCGTGGAGTCAAAGACGATATTTTTGAATACCGCAGGCGGTTCGTGAGCGCAGCTATTGGCGTAGCATGTGTTTTCCTTTTGCAGAAATTTATTAGCGTGTAGGAGGCGTTATGAGTAATAACGAATATGGTCGTATCGGCTTTTGCGAAGGCCGAGTCAAAGAAAATAATGTAATTTTCTTTCTACATAAACATGCGCAACTATTCCCTCAAAAAGTAGCTCTTCAATGGGTAAACAGAACAACGCTCCAGGTATGGAATGGCACAAGTAATCTTTCTCACGAGTCCATTACTTATAAAGATTTAGTCGATAAAATTAATGCTATTTCAGGTGGTCTAAAAAAGATAGGAATCAGTAAGGGCGATCGGGTAATTATTTTTGTTCCGCTTTCGCTTGAACTCTATATTACCATGTTTGCAGTGCAGCGCTTAGGGGCAATCGCGGTTTTCTTGGATTCCTGGGCAAGAAAAGACCATCTTGGGATTTGTGCTCAAGTGGTTCAACCTAAGGCGATGATAAGTTTTGAAAAAGCATTCCAGCTATGCGTAGCGGTCCCAGAGCTTGCCAATATTCAAGTAAAGGTTGTAGTGGGGCCTCGTAAGGAAGATTATACCAGCGATTTGGAATCTTTACTTAAAAACACTTCGTTTACAGATATAGAACCAGTTGAGTCAAACGATACAGCTTTAATTACCTTTACTACTGGTAGTTCGGGTGTTCCTAAGGGCGCAGATCGTACACATAGATTTCTTGCGGCACAACATCGCGCGCTGGATAAAGAGATTCCTTATCAGCAGAATGATAGGGATTTACCAGTATTTCCTATTTTCTCTTTGAATAATTTAGCCGGAGGCGTAACTACTGTTCTTCCGGCAATAGACCTGGCAGCTCCTTCAGACAAAGACGCTGCTATTATCATTAATCAGTTTTTTTCAGCTAATATTACCTGTTGTACGGTTTCTCCATCAATTTTTGTTAATATAGCGGAGTACTGTCGAAAAAATCAGATAACTCTAAAAAATTTGCGCAGAGTAGTTACTGGTGGCGCTCCAGTAAGTAAAGATAACATTAAAAATTTCAAGGCAATTGCGCCTACAGCAGAGATTTTGGTTCTTTATGGCTCGACTGAGGTAGAACCCATTGCACATATTGAAGCAAATGAGATGTTGAGCGATGAAGCCAAGCTGGAAGGCGTTAATGTGGGAAGGATTTCTGAGGACCTTGATTTTAGATTCATAAAGATTTGGCGCAAAAATGTTGAGTTGGGAACAAAGGGTTGGCAGGAATGGGAAGTTGAAAAAGGAAAAGCCGGCGAGCTAGTAGTAAGCGGAGCACATGTATGCGAAAATTACTACAATAATCTTGAGGCCTTCAAATCTACCAAAATTAAAGAATCCAATGGAAAGATATGGCATAGAACTGGTGATGTAGGTGTCTTGGATGAACGGGGAAGATTATGGCTTGTGGGTAGGGTACACAATACGATTGTTAGGGCAAATGAATATCTCTTCCCTGTGCATGCTGAGATTCTTTTAAAGAGACTGGATTTCGTGAGGCAAGCTGCATTTTTGGGGCTTGAAGATGCACGTCTTGGAGAAAAAACATGCGCGGTTTTCTCATTAAAGGAAGGTTTTAAACCTGAAAATATTGAACAGTATATCGCTTCCATAAGAAGCCTTTTTGGTGAAAATAAAATCCCAGTAGATGAGATTAAAATAATTAACGAAATTCCTATGGACCCACGACATCATAGTAAGGTTGAGTATTCTAAATTAAGGGAGATGATAATTCAAAATGCTTAAATTTATCACCAGATGGTGGATTTTTTGCAAGGAAAGATTTCCTATAGGAAGGCATACTCTTCTCATAATATTTTATGTTTCTGCTAATGCTTTGGTTGGATTTCATTCTGCATCAATTAGTTCAGTAATTACTTATAAAGAAGTACTATGCGCCATAGCTGTATTGTTTATTTTCTTTCACTTACGTATATTTGATGAAATTAAGGACTATAAAAATGACTTAGTTGTGCATAAGGATAGGCCACTCGCCAGAGGTTTAATTAAGGTTGCAGAAGCAAAACAGGCATCCTTTTTTCTAATTACTTTGGAGCTTTGCTTGGCAATTATAATTAATAAAGCGGCATTTATTGCGGCACTCTGCACCGTTATCTATTCTTTAATTATGTACAAAGAATTTTTTATTGGTAAATGGCTAAGGCCTAAAATGGCTACGTATGCTTTAACGCATACTTTGGTTTCTTGTTGGATGTCTGTATTTATCTTCTCTTCCGTTACCGGGTTGAATTTTTGGAGAGTCTCCAAGGTTTACGGAATGTTTGTGTTAGTAAACTGGATGATATTTAATATTTTTGAGTTTGGCAGGAAGACCTTCGGTAAAGAAGAAGAGGAAAAACTCGTTGAATCTTATTCAAAGCGGTTAGGGCCTATTCGGGCTGCACTAAATGTTGTAATTATGGCAACTGTCGCAATGTATGTTGCTTATAAGCTTGGGATTATTTTTAATTTGAGCTTACTATTTACCCTTTCGATGTATTTATTATACGGTTTAACACTTATAGCCGCTGGGCTGTACGCGGTTCATAATGATAGATCTTCTGGCAGGCTTTTCCGCGGTATTTGTTCTATTTTCATATTATTTTATAATGTGATTATAACTTTAGGGATTATATGGACGCATTAAAAAATTTAGTTATCTGGGATAATACTGTGATTTCTTCCAGCGCAGAAACAATAATGCGTATCGGAGGAAAGGGCTTGGGTTTGCACGAAGTTAAGAACTTGGGGATTAATGTGCCTAGCTGGGCCACGATTACTGCACCTTGTTTTGAGAAAATCTGCGAAAGCGATAGCCGAATGATTCAACTTCTTTCGCAAGAAAATATCGAGCCCAAAGAAAAGGCTGGCCTAATCCGAGAGCATTTAAAAAACATTACTTTGGGTGATATATACCAAAAGGCTTTAGCGCAGGTGTGGGACAAAATTTCTGAAGGTGGCAAAAAACCTGTTGCTGTACGTTCTTCCGCGGCAGATGAAGATAGCAAAGTATTATCCTTTGCGGGGCAAATGGACTCTTTTCTTAATATCCGTAATTTTCAAGACTTTTTGAGCGCTGTTCGCAATTGCTGGGCTTCTCTTTTTGGAGAAAGAGCTGTTTTATATAGGATTCAGAATAAGATTGATCCTTGGGTTTCCCAAATAGCCGTGGTAGTACAGCAAATGATAGAATCAGAAATTTCAGGAGTAATATTTAGCGCTAATCCCTTAACCGGAAATACAAAAGAAATGATGGTAAGTAGCACATGGGGGTTGGGTGAAGGTTTGGTCTCTGGCGTTTTAGATGCCGATACATTTATAGTTAATTCAGAAGGCGGTCTTGTCAGAAGTGAAATTGCGGAAAAGAAGCAGAAAATAACCTACAATCAATCAGGAGGTACAACAGCGGTCCAGGTTGAACCTGATAAGCAGAATATTTTAAGTTTAGACAAGCGGCAACTGAAGGAATTGCATAAAATAGCGCTTAAGGTACAAGAATTCAAAGGCATTCCTATGGATATAGAATTTGGGATAGAGAATAATAAGATTTATTTACTGCAAGCCCGCCCTATAACTAATCTTAAAAAATATGCTGAATTCAATGTTTGGGATAATTCGAATATCGTAGAAAGCTACTCTGGAGTCACTACTCCATTGACATTTTCATTTATCCGAAGAGCATATTTTGCGGTGTATTGGCAATTTTGTCAGACAATCGGAGTAGATAAAAAGACTATTCTTAAAAATAAGCATGTTTTTGGAAATATGCTCGGTCTTATCCAGGGCAGAGTATATTATAATCTCTTGAACTGGTATAGGCTTATTTCTTTGATGCCTGGTTTTAAGTACAATAAGCGTTTTATGGAACAGATGATGGGACTTCAAGTAATAAAGGACGTTGAGTTAGGACAAGGGGCTTCTAGCAAAATGGAAAGGTATTTTATCCAATTGCCTCGTTTGCTTAAAGTCGGTTTTAAAATGATCTTGGCTCATATACAGCTTCAGAAGAAGATAACCGAATTTCAATCTAATTTTCGAGAAATATACTCCCATTACTCACAACTAGATTATTCAAAGATGACACCAGCCGAAATGCTTGCAGTATACCGTGCACTTGAGGATCGAATTCTCTGGAAATGGAGAGCGCCGATTACAAACGATTTTGAGGCAATGATTTTTTACGGCTTGCTCAAAAGTCTGACTATAAAATGGGAGCTTGATCCAGCAGGAGTTCTACAGAATGATTTATTATGCGGCGAAGGAGGAATAAAAAGTACACAGGTTACTACACAGTTATTTTATATAGCACGAGAAATTGAGAAAAATGCACAGTTAAAATCAGCATTTTTACAACTATCTCCCGAGGAAGCCATTGTGAAATTAAGAAATGACTCAGCCTTTTCAAAGGTAAAAGAAAAGTTTGAGCAATATCTAAAAGATTATGGCGTGCGTTCTATCAATGAAATGAAACTCGAATCTGTCCCAATTAAAGATAATCCTATTTTTTGTATTGCGATTATTCAGAATTATCTACGCAATACTGTTCCCGACCCAGTTAAACAGGAAGAGCACGAAAAGAGTATACGGCAAAGAGCCGAAGCTATTCTAAGTGAGAGACTTAAACACAGAAAGGTATTTTTTATAATTCCTGCATTGGGTGTTTATCGTTGGGTGCTTAATAATGCACGCAGAGCAATAAAGAATCGGGAAAACCAGCGTTTCTGTCGTACAGAAGCCTATAGCCTTATCCGCACTATTATGCGAGCCATAGGTAAACAATGGCAAGATAAAGGCATTATTGAGAAAACGGACGATATATTCTATCTTGAGATGGATGAGATTTGGTCATTTATTGAAGGTAAGCCAATTTGCGCTGATTTTAAAAAACAGATAACTCTTCGGAAAGAAGAATTTGAGCAATACCAAGATGTCATACTTCCTGATCATATCGAGGTTTATGGAGAGGTAGATCTAACGAATATCCATAAAGAAGAAACGGAAATTACTAGCGAAGGCATAATTAAAGGATTGGGTTGTTGTGCGGGAATGGTTGAAAAAGAGGTGTGCGTAGTCCTTAAGCCAGATACCGACTTAAGGCTTAACGGCGAGATTATGGTTGCTAAACAAACCGATCCTGGTTGGGTGGTTCTTTTCCCTTCGATAAGCGGCCTGATAGTCGAAAAAGGCAGCATGCTTTCCCATTCGGCAATCGTGGCAAGGGAAATGGGGATTCCTGCGGTAGTGGGAGTAAAACAGGCGACTAAAATATTATCAAGCGGTGACCGGGTTTTACTTAACGGTGCTGAGGGAACAATTCAGATATTACAGAAGGCAAGCAAACAATGAGAATAGTAATTATTGGCCAAGAAGAACCAGCATATTTCAGCCCATTCTTAAGAAGTATTATCGAAGCCAAGCCTAAGGATGTGGTTTTGGTAGTTATTGCCGGAGAACGAGGCGCAGGAAGTCATCCTAAGACATTCAGACAAAAACTGGAGAATATCTATATCTTGTGGTTAATTATGGAGCCATTTGGTTTCTTGCGTAATCTGTGGATAGGATTATGGCAACGCCTATTGCGATTATTAGGGCCTTTTGGTTCCCTATTAGATAAAAGAAGTATAAAAGGCGCCGCTAGTAGACATAATATTCCCATAATTTTTGCCGAAGATTTAAATTCTCAAGAATTTATTCGGAAGCTGCGTCAATTTTCACCAGATGTAGTTATTAACCAGACAGAATGTTTACTGAAAGAAGAAATACTTGCTGTTCCTAAGTTAGGAATAATAAACCGTCACGCATCATTATTGCCTCATTTTCGAGGCAGACTTGGTTCTTGGTGGTCTCATGCCGCAGAGCCTCCCGAATACGGAGTTACTATTCATTTTGTAGATAAAGAAATAGATTCTGGGCCTATCATTATACAGAAAAAGTATTCAATCGATCAGCGTGTATCATACCGCAAGGTGCTCGATATCCTTTTTAATGATGCACCGAACTTAATGCTTGAAGCATTGGCGAAGCTAGAGAAGCCAGGGTTTGTACCATTACCTAATATGTATCAGGGAACCACAACATATTTGTTTCCTACTTTAAAACAAGTCAAAGATTACAGAATTTTATTGAAGAAGAGAAGAAAGGAAGTTTAAGACATGAAGATATTGCTTATTATTATTTTGGGCGCAATCATCTTTAAGATTTATTTTATATTTCTTGAGCAAAAAAGTTTATACCATCCTGAGAAAGAAATTCCCCAGACGCCTAAAAATTTAGGACTTGCATACGAAGACGTTGATTTTAAAACCGATGATGGTAATTTGCTTCATGGTTGGTTTGTGCCGTCAAAAGACGTCAAGGCCACTGTGTTATATTGTCATGGTAATGCGGGTAACATCTATCATAGGTTGCATAAAGTGAAATTCTTCCATGAAATGGGAGTTAACTTTTTTATTTTTGATTACCGCGGCTATGGGAAGAGTACCGGTAAGCCAAGCGAAAAAGGCCTCTATAAAGATGCGCAGGCAGCTTATGATTATATAGTATCTAGGAGCGACGTATATAAGAATAAAATTGTGGTTTATGGAAAATCTTTGGGCGGTCCAATAGCCGCAGATTTATGCGTTCATAGACAGGCAAGTGCGCTAATCTTAGAAGGAAGTTTTGCTTCGGTAGCATTACGAGCGCAACAGTTATATCCGTTCTTGCCTATGAAATTTCTTATTACTCAGAGGTATGACACTATGGCTAAAGTGAAGAATTTGCATATTCCGAAACTCATAGTGCACGGAAGGCAGGATGAAGTAATCAGTTTTCGGCACGGAGAGACTTTGTTTAAAGTAGCAGCAGAGCCAAAACAATTTTTAGCATTTGAAGGCGGTCATAACGATGATGTGTATGTAACCTCCGAGGCTTATAAGCAAGAGTTAGATAAATTCTTAGTAAGTAACTCGATTATTAAAACTTATCATTAAGTTCAAGCTGCATTTCGTGTAAGAGATTACTGAATTCCCGAGTTTGTTGATATTTATCTTTTATAATCGCAATTGCCCGTAGCCTTCTTTCCGTAAAGTAATTATGCTCTTTTATATCCTTAATCGATAAAAGATATTTCTGTATATTTTCATCTAACTCAAGAAGATTGAGAATCTGACAGACGCGAGCTCTGCTTACGCCGAATCTTTCTCCTATTTGAGCTTTGGAAACGACAGATGGTTCTTTATAGACTTCGGCATATTTAAGGGCTTCTTCTAAGGGGGATGGCCTTCGGATCACCGGTTTAGCCTCTCTGAGTAAGGCTTGGGTTATTCTTCTGTCAGTTTTGAGGCCATAAGGCGGATTTCCTTCGATTATAGCCAGTTTCTGATTGACAAATTGCAGGAATATCGGTATCTTAAGCTTAGCACTCCTGAGGATGCGCTTCGTCTCTGGATTGCGGAGCCATGTATGTTTCTTTCCCCCTATCAGTACTGATAGGGGGAATTTTTTTGTCCTCTTGTGCGCCTGCCTTTTCGGCAGCGGTCGGGTGGGGGCGACCGCTGCCGAAAAGGCCGTCTCCT
>Ga0172375_10001416_pt1 | contig 38654 bp, 33 predicted proteins | sample LakKiv1m_FD_114537 | JGI IMG/M metagenome (GOLD analysis project Ga0172375, IMG submission 114537) | Freshwater microbial communities from Kabuno Bay, South-Kivu, Congo - kab_092012_11.1m | ecosystem: Environmental > Aquatic > Freshwater > Lake | place: Democratic Republic of the Congo... | reverse complement strand
TAAAGGGGCAAGGTCTGTAGCCAACCGTTTTAGAAGACCAAAACCCCAAAAATGTTGGCTTTTCTGGAGACCAGCACCCTTAAAAAACCTGTTTTCAAGGGCGAATAGCGAAAGTCCGGTTAAGGTGCGATGGATTTCTGCAAGCATCGCGTCAATGTCAAAGATATGCTCCATGATCTCTCCGGCAAAAACGCCGTCAAACATTGCATCATCAAATGGAAATCGTTCCTCGACATTGCCGAGCCGGGCCTTCACTCCTCTCGCCAGGGCTTGCGCAATGGCAGGTTCGGATGCATCGATACCGTAAACCTCATTCCCTTCATTCAGGAATAATGTCCCGATCGTTCCGTCCAGACAACCGAGATCTAACACTCGCCCAACTCGGCCAAGCAGCGGCAGGACAATCTTGACCCGGCGGTCATTTTGTCCACACCGGGATACAGGATAAGCAGACGAATTGAAAGCATAGGGGTTCATGATCAAGCTCCGAAGGTAATCCCATACGTAAAATATTCAGCTATATCGGCATGATTTGGGCATTGTCTTGTGTCCTTTGGCGACGCTCATAAATAACCGAGGAGCGTATGGTCTTAGCATGAAACAAAAGACCGTCGTCTTCACGAACAGGTGATCGCCATTTGGGGCTTGTCACCGGACACTGGCGCGGGAGTTGACTCGGCAACGTCATCCTAACTGCGCGGTCAAGGTGGGCCAACTGCTCCATGACCAACACTTCAGCTTGTAGAGCAACCACAAGGCCGCGGAATTGATCCAACTGATACGTCCGGCCGCCCCTGAACACAAGGAAGTCTGTCAGATCCAGACGAAGCGCACGTCCGGTACGCTGCGCGACCGCAAGACCGAGCGCATATTCAAACATTTGGTTGCCAAGACCGCCACTGACGCGGACGACAAGTGTTTTCATAAGCCAATCCTCACAGGTTCGGTCCCGGAGGAGTGATCCAGATGATATCCGTGTTGACCGAGATGGTCACGCCATTTCTGCGACTCTTAATGAAGGAAACCAACTTATCCATTGACGGGTAGTTCGGGTTCCCGCCGAATTCTCTGGCATCATCGATCGCAATGACCGCCGACAGCGTCTGCTCATCCGCGAGTATATGCTCGAGTTCCTGAAAAATCGGCGTTTCAACCTCACCTTTGGCGCTGTCGGCCCCCGAGTAATGCCCATCCAGCCAGAAGAGCAGACCGCGCTTCAGCAGGCGCACCTGGTCAAGGATCACGGGCAACTCGGTCGCACTGTCGCCCAGCACCAGATGGACATGAGGCATCCGGTTGAAGCGTTTTCTCACGAGATCAAAGTATTGTTTGCACAGCTCGATCGAATACAGGTGCTCAAACACGTCGCGAAGCGCTGCCAGCGTGTCACCATGACAGGTGCCTGTCTCAATCAGGACCTGGAGCCCGTACTTCCGGGCACAGGCTCTAAGCAGTTGTTGCTTCACGGGATAGGGTGGCGGCACGGGACAACCAGCCCTTCGCCAGCGCCTGAGGCAGAACCAATGAAAAACCCGATAGTGGATGGCGTACACGGGCCAGAAGAACGGAGTTGTCGCCAGCCATGCCTTGAGTTGCTTTTTCATACGCCTATTCCTCTATTTCACTCTCCCCAAACGATGAGACTGTTTCCGAGATGAGTAAGGGGTTCCTCTTTTAATACCCTCGACCCGGGATCAATAATTTCTCTTAAACTTTTCTTTAATAACGTTTGCCTTAATTCAAGTAATCGGAGTATCATGCTATAGCCTTTGTTAAATTGATATTTTTGACCTGACTATCACCGGACACCCTAAAACCACCTGACTGATGGCCAGATATTCAACTCTAATTTAGTGTAACGAATCGCGTCCCGACGCCGTGAGATGCCCTTCATTGACCAATCCGTTCCTTAAGTATGAAGCACCTGCCTTGCGCCACTTTGTCACGATAAAAACGAAGGAACTGTCTGCCACCCTTTTCTTAACAAGCAAGTTGCCGTTCGCAGGTTCGGAAACCAATGCTCGGGTGCAATCGTTAATCCTGCGTAGTCTTGCCCCAAATACGCTCCCCACCATGAAAAAGTGCTATTGGCAATAATATGGTGCTGACAGACCGTCATGAGCCGCAAATCTTCCCACGGCTCATCATCGTTACCGTCAACAAAAACCGCATCCTCCAGAAAAGCGAGGTGATTCCGACACCACATTACATCATCAGAGAATATTACCCAGACAGGTCGGGAAACGCAAGCTCGCAATTGATCTGCAGCCTGACGATAATAGTTCGGGCTAAGCACCGCATCGGTGCCCAATGAAAGATAGTCCGTACGTCGAACATGAACCGCGACCGAAGGTTTACCTACAAACTGACTCATCCAGACGCGGTTCCGTTCTCTTGGAGGATTAACAAATGCAAATTCGCGACGAATTATCGACTCGTCGGGTAGATAATCGATATGTTGACAATTGCCATCCAAGTACAAAACACGTCTTGTCTTGCCCAAAGAAGGATCGAAACATGCTTGATCCACCTTCCATGGTGATTCCTCGTTGAAGCGTAAGACATTGAGAAAACGTAAGAGACTTGGAAACAGGCTCGGCCTGATTTTCTTGTACATGCAATAGGCGACCTGATACGCCATACGTTCCGACCAGGACCAGAGAGGCACCCCCGATGGACCGGCAAATTCATTCATTTGATACTTTCTGCCGCGAAAGATCAGGAAATCAGAAAGATCATAATAGAGTGACCGTCCCGTTCGTTCTGCCAGCGCAAGTGCTGCGGCATGGCGGAACAACTGGTTGCCAAGTCCGCCGGAAATACGGACTACCACTTTATTGCTTGTGTGAGTCATTTTTTCAGGTTGCATTCTAACCGCTTAACTTCAAAGCTGCAACATGCTGTCGTAATCATTTCTTGCCACACGATCCCAATCGTATCTTCCGGCACAATCACGCCCGCGTTTGACACAATCGGTAAACCGATCCGCATCATCCAACAGACCGCAAATTGCTTCTGCAAAGACACGGGGGTCACCCTCAGGCACCGTTACCAGGGCGCCGCCATAGACCCGGCGATAAACCGGCAAGTCATAAGCCACCACCGGCAAGCCACAGGCCATCGCTTCGCACACCGCGATCCCCCACCCTTCCTCATGGCTGGGAGCGAAAAGAATACGCGCGCTCTTGATCGTGCGGACATAGGCGTCGAAGGGCAGCCAACCCTCGGCCGGCTTGAAGATTGTGATCACTCCTTCGAGCCCCTCCTTGCGGATGTGTTTGGCCAATGCGTCCTCGCCGGCCATTCCACCCATCAACACTAACGTGGTGCCGGGGCGGAGCTCGCTCACATGCTTCCACACCGGCACGACGTCGAGGCTTCCCTTGTTCGGGCGCACGCCAATCATCACCGCGTCAACCCGCTTGGCCGGCTCGGGAACTCGCGCGATCGGGCCCACGTCAATGCCGTTCAACATCTTGCGGATCCGCCCCTCCGGCATGCCTAGCTCCTGCAACCGCTGCGCACAGAGGTCGCCCGCATCCGAGTCGAGAACCCACGCCTGGTCCGCCAGCCTCGCGATCCGCCGGAAGCTCCACTCCTGCATGCGCCAAGTGAGCTCGTTGAAAACGCGGTTCCCCGGCCGCCGCGACGGGTGCAGCTCCTTGTGGTGAATCCACGCGATCCAGCGCTTCGCCCGGCCGCGCCGCCGCATCAGGGCGGCCGGCGCCACGTCGCAAAAGTAGTCGCTGACCGTGATCACGAGGTCGGCGCCGGGATAACGAGCGCCGGTCAACCAGGCGTGGAATGCCGTCACCCAATAGGACCACAAACGGAACGCCTTGAATGTGAACGGCTCTCGCTTCAGGACGAGCGCAGCCGGAACCCGCACAATCGGGAGTGTGCACCCCACGCTCCTCAGCACACGTTCGCCGCCCGAGGTCGTCACCAGCACTTGCTTGATGCCCGGCACCTCGTTCTGCCAGCGCGATGAGATGGCGTGAAACCGTATTGGCGATCCCGTGATCGCCCCTGAATCAAGGCCGTAGCTGTTCAATATCCAGACAATGTGCACCGTGTAAAATCCTTTGCATCTCAAGGATTCTGACAGCCCGCCTGCGAATCCAATTGCGCAAACGTTCTTTCGAAAATCCGAGCCCACTCGTATTCACGCCCAATTAAAGACGCGCGAGCCCGAATTGCGGAGTATTCGGCCGAGCGCATCACCGCGGCAACCGTTTCGGCCAGATCCGTGGCATCATACCGCGCAATCCGCCCGGCACCTTCGCGTGCAATCACCCGTGCAATGGGTGGGACGTCCGTCAAAATAACCGGAAGCCCGCATCCAAGATACACCTTGACCTTCCCAGGGTCTGAATAAAACGTGAAACTGTTGGCATCGGAGGGGTCATACGGAGCAATCGCCACACCGCACCGAGCCACCAGCGCCACGACATCGCTGATGGATGGCACAAAACCGTGAAAGGTCACATGTTCACGCAGCCCCGCCCGTTCGATGTCCGCCTTCAAGCCCGCCAGATCCCGCCCCCCGCCGATGATTGTGAATCGGAAATCGGGGACGATGCGTCGCAAAGCGTTGGCAAAGGGTATGAATAGATGCGCCCCCTTGCTTTGCACAATATCACCCATGTAAACAACGTTTCGAACATCATACGACTCGTTGGTGACGGTATGGCATCCGTAGGGCACGACATACCAACGCACACGGAGCCGGTTAAGGCGGCCCGCAGCAAAACGCGCCTGGATCATCTCCTCTGTCAACGGCCATACGACATTCGCCCGGCAGGCGGCTTGGCAATCTACCCAGCAGTACAAGCTATTCAGAAACCGGTTTCCGAAGCGCTTCGGCGTATAATCAATCATGTAATAGGCAACTCGCTTGATTCGAGCGAAGGGCCGCGCCAGGCTCCCCGCCAATGACAGGAGATTATCCCCGGCCACCAGCAGGTCCGCGTCGCGTGCCAATCGCATGGCGTAAGTGATCGCATACAGAAAGTCCTTGGCGTAACCAAGCGGTTCCGGGAGTCGGATTCTAAACAGCGACCGAGTGGTCTTGAACAACTGTCCCGCGCGATACACATCGGCCCGAATGAAGCGGTCGGGATTGGGGCCAAACGGAAACGCCACATAAACGACCACGCGGACACTCATACCCACAAGCCAATCACGCAGTTCTTCACATGCGCCCGTGGTCGCATAGTGAGAAAAAATGACAAACTTTCCTTCTTGGATTTGATCGAGCGTCACTAATAACACCTTGTGTCAGCTTTGGGGAAATTCGACGTGCTCATGGAGGTCCGATAGCCCGGCAAATGACAGAATCAGGATATACTTTGACATATCGATCCGTAAAGAGATAAAATCACACGCATGGAAAATAAAGGATGGATGCTAACGGTTTTTGCAGTGTTGAGCCTTTTGGGCACCGTTTTTGCTGAAGAGACGAACTCAGCTAAAATTGTCCAACCGCGTCTTACGCTTCAGTTGACGGATGGATCCTGCATCATCGGAGTCCCCTCAATTGCCGCATTCCCACTTAGCACCACTTATGCGGAGATGAACATTCCACTGAAGCATATCCACAGGGTCAGAATACAGGAAGGCGCAGACAGACTGGCGGTTCTTGATCTGCAAAACGGCGACCGGTTGCAGGGAATGATCGGGCTGGACCGAATCGCGTTGACGACGGTCTTTGGCGATGTGTCGGTTGAACTCGGATTTCTGACTGAAATGCAGGTGTCGATTCCTGGCGTTTTTCCAAAGGATGGCTTGGTCGCTTGGTATCGTTTTGATGATGGAACATGCAAGGACAGCAGTGCATACGGCAATCATGGCGTCGTGCAGAGCGCCACAACGGTGATCAGTGACCGCTTATCTCAGGATAAGGATGCGGCATTTCGATTCGGTTCCAATGGCGAAATCACCATCAGTGCCGTCAACCCACGTCTTGTCGGAAACCAGCCATTTTCAATTTCCCTGTGGACGAAGCCATTCGGCACCCGCTATACCAAAAACAATAGCGGCGTTCTGGTGAGTATCGGGGGTGACAACGAGAACAGCGCTTCGGGTTTGTTTGTTAAAGGAGATAGTAATCTCTTGACCTTTGTCAATCCCAACCCCTCCGTGACATCTGCGGCCGGCCTAAATCCAAACCAATGGCATCATGTTGTGGCAACGTATGATGGCAAGGAGATGTCGTTGTACGTCAATAATGTCTTGGATGGCAAGGCTGCGAGTTCCATCAACCTGGGAGAAAGCAACACGATTCGGATCGGTTATTGGAGGGATCAAAATCGGCAATGGTATCACTACGAGGGGTTGATTGATGAGGTTATGATTTATAATCGGCCCTTGTCCTCCGGCGAGGCAAGTACGTTGTACCAGCAGAAATGAAAAGCGGCGCCTTACATGATGAATGAGTTGCGGATAATGCTGGTCTCCAGTGACAGGTCCAGTTATTTTGAGACCGCTTCGGATGCGGAACATTTCGCCCGGCACCCCTACAGCGTAAGGGCTATATTTTACCACCTGGCCCAGCGCGGATGGCTCACTTGCCGTGCAGGATGGACAACCAGCTCTCACCTGTTGGCGTTGGCCAAGCGGATTGACGAATTCAGGCCGGCCATCATTTACACGTATGGTTCGACTGTTGCACTCAATCCGCTCCTATGCAGAAGATTTCTGTGCAGGTGGAAGTATTTCAAGGTGATACACGGATGGGACGACCGCTATGGTGACATTTACGGCAGCATTTGGGGGTGGCCCGGGCGATTGTTGATGAACGTGGTCGAAAGGCTGATCATTACCCGCTCCGATTATGTCATCACACTTAGCCGTTATCTTCAGAATCTGGGTAGAGCCTGGGGAATTGATTGTCATTACATTCCGAATGGAGCGGACATTCCTGTATTTGATCGTTCAGCCTGCGCGATCCAATTGGAGGGCGAATTGAAGCTCGTCTATACCGGTGATCAGGCCAAATGGAAAAGAACGGCGGACATTTGTGAAGCCATGCGTCATGTGCCCCAAACGATTAAGCTCTATCTTACTGGAGAACACTACGCCTATCTCGATGCGTATGCATCCGGTAACTGCATTTTTCTTGGCTTCGTCTCTAAAAACGACCAGATGTGCGTCATGGATCAAGCCGATGTCTTGGTCAGCACCGCCGACCAGGACTGCAACGCTAAGCTGCAGGAATACTTGCGCTTTAAGAAACCCATTCTCGGTTACGACGGCCGGATGAGCCTTTTTTTTACCAATGGCCGTAACGCGCTTCTGACTCGTGACTATCCCGCTGCTCTCCGCCAGCTCGCCAATGATTCCCAACTCCGACAGCGTCTTGCCACAAACGCCGAGCGTGATCTTCCCGTTTTCACGTGGAGCGAGATTGCAACCCAATTTCATGCTTTCTTCTGTCACATGCTCGCCAATCCAACTCCTCTGCGTACAGCGCCGCTCAAGAGCGTAATCATATGAAAAAGATTATCTCCTATGGCCGGGAATTACCTGGATACCCATTTAACACAAGAGCTCTGATTACTCGTGCAATCATCGTCGCTCAGCGAAACATCTATGGAAATTGGCTACGGAGGTTGAGTCAACACGCCCCATTGTGTCCTGACTGGACGGGTCAGGCTGCTAATGATGCCATACGCGAGTTACTCATTAAAGACACACCATGCATGATCGCACGATTCGGGTCCGGGGAGATGGAATGCACGCTCCGGCATCTTGATATTTCATGTCCGGGTTCGTTTGTAACTAAACTAGTACGCCTTCTTTGCGGAAAAATCGGTCCATTCTGGTGGGACAACAGCATCCGTGCCGGAATGAATTGGATTGCTGGACTTTTTCCCCCAACAGATCAGATCATGAATCGTTTTGGCGCGCGTGTCCTTGATGACTGCAGGGAGATTGATATACTGGCCGGGTGGCTACCGGGTGAGAAGCGCCTGCATAAACTTTGCTTTCCCCATGCTAAGTGTGTCTTCTTGGACGATCTCGAACCCTTCTCGTATAGCCCTCCTTGGACACTGGCCTTGGAAGGAAAGCGGGTTGTCGTCGTACATCCTTTTGAGACGACCATCCGCCGCCAGTACAACATTCGTCACGATCTGTTCACCGATCGGCGCGTGCTTCCCGCCTTTACGTTGCTAAGCTACAAGCCCGTCCAGTCACTCGCCGGAAATCCAACAGGTTTCCCAGACTGGTTTGACGCATTAGATCATATGTGCAACGATCTTTCCCATGTTGATTTTGACATTGCCCTCGTTGGGGCAGGTGCTTACGGCATGTCGTTGGCCGCTCATGTGAAGCGTATGGGGAAGAAATCGGTTCATATGGGGGGAATCACGCAATTGCTGTTCGGAATTAAAGGCGGCCGATGGGACAATATCCCCAGATTCTCTGAAAAACTCTACAACGATCACTGGATTCGTCCGTTGCCCGAAGAGAGGCCCACTAACTACAAACAAGTCGAGAACGGCAGTTACTGGTAATATACTACGTTCTTCCAAATCTCTCTGGCAGTATCATGTGCAATAACCGAGAAAGAATTTCAATCGGCAGATTTAAGGCCAGACGAAACGCGATCCGCCGCAAATGTGGCACGCCGAATGCCCCCGCCAGACGCCAAAGATATCCAGCCTGTTTAACGCATAGCGCAGTTGGCCACCGGTCAAACTGGGCGCGTTGCTCACGGGACCGGAAAACTCCCGTCATCATTACGACTCCTCCACCACGCTTGAGACCGCTCAGCAAACCGTACATATGTGAATAATTCGTATACAACTTGGCCGCAGCATCCTTCAGGTTAAAAATATCTTTACGAAAGAGATTGGCCGTTATTAGCGTATGAGTAAGTGCAAAACCCTGATCGCGCTTCATTTCTTCACAAACACAGATACCATAGTTCGGATAAATGACTTTCTCAGAATCATCCAACACATTCTTGCCATCTCGCAGGATAACCAAAACAGGCTGCTCTTTGGACAACAGCTTCAGAATTCGTGCGATGCCACCCGGCACGATCACTTCATCGTCGCCGAAGAGCCAGACATAATCCCCGGACGCACGTTCCACGCAAGCCATGAAATTTCGATCCCCGCCAATATTTTCGTCATTGCGATAGACACGTAATCCGGGACAAGAAAGCGTACTCAGATAAGACGCGGTATCATCCGTCGACGCATTGTTGGAAATCAGCAGCTCAACCTGAACAGCGACGCCGTTGACAGCGGCCACTTCCGCTATCAAAGCAGGCATGAGTTCGCGCAAATAGATCACGCGATTGTATGTAGGGATGCAGAGCGAAAGAGTGATGCCGTTCACACAATTCCCTTGATTAGCTGTTCTGACATATAGAAAACACAGAAATTCAGGACTCCAAGGCTAGCCCCAGTTGCCGTGAACATCGTTCACTCAGCGCTTCAAATGCAAGCCGTAATACAGTTTACGACCCAAACGGTATAGCCAGTTGGGAACTATAAAGAATGATCGTGGAAGATGCAGGAGCATTCGAAAGACGAGTATTAACCATCCATGACAATACGGATCAAAACATTCCGTTAGCCGCGCACTAAACCATGAACGATTAATATATCCATTGTGGGCTTTGACATCCAACAAGGTATAAAAAACACCTCGTACACAAGTTAAGTAAAACGATTGGTAAATATCTCTTGGGTATAAATGGCGTCCTCCCTTACAGGCGCTAACCATGTCAAAAAAATAGATGAATGGCCAACCAGAATATGGGCCATCCCCGCGCGTTGAAAGATATGCTGCCTGCGAGCCTCCCCCGTCCCGGTATTTCACAAGAGGTTTGTCAATCGTACAGACACTACCTTGAGAAAGGATCTGGATGCCGGCATGCAACTGCACACTACCCGAGATTAGACCTGCCGTCATATCCGTTCTCAACCAGACAGCAGTGCGAAATATATTGCCTGAAATGCATGTGTTACATAATGTGCCGCGTGAACGGAAAAAATCAATCCCAGATCTGTAGTATACGCAAGATGCCCCCAGCGATCTGTCAGCGCCAGCCTTGCGCCATTCAGATAATGCACCCATTGGCAACAATTCGCCATCGCATGTCGAACATGAAAGAAACATGGCGCAAACATCCGGATGGCGATCCAACGCGATAAAAATTTCGCAAAGAGCGTCCGGTTCCAGAGCATCGTCATCGCTTAACACGAGCACGAACTCTCCACGCGCATGCCGAAAAAGAGCGTCAACGTTGCGAGAAAAACCAATATTAACTGGATTCCTGTGAATGGAAAACAACTTTGGATGGCGATTAGCATAATCAGACATGACAGCCTGTGTCGCATCGGTGGAAGCGTTATCTGAGATCAATATTTCCACTTGTGGCAGAAACGAATCAACTAATTGGACGAGAATACTGTCAATCGCGTCCCGAATCTCGGATGACCGGTTCCAAGTAGGAATTCCAATTGTCAGTTTTATCCCACTCATATGAAGCGCCTCCATTACACAGATCGCCTCTCAGGCATCCCCAACCGGGTCGCGATGGCTCCAAACAAATGATCAGAAGAAAAGAAACTGATCTGCTCGCTATTCATAAAACGTTCAATCGCGTTGATATATTGAACATATTGTTTTTCATCCATCTGGACGAGAAAGGCGCCCAGTTCGGCGTAATCACGAAAGTCGCGTAGATCAATCCACGTGTCACGCGGGATCATCTTCTCGGTTCCTGGTGATCCATAGTACACGGGCACACACCGTGCGCAAAAACAGTCAGTGATCTTCTCGCTGATGTAACCCGGCTGACAGACATTATTTTCAAAGCAAAGCGCATACTTGTATTTCGCAATCACGCTGATTTTCTCGTCCCAGGATCCGGGAATCGGCCCGCGCCAACTTTGGAACGGCGTAAATCCGAGCCACTTCTCGATCACGTTTCGCGGTTGATCCCACCAGCGGCCATACAGATCGAAGTCGGCGAAAAACCGATCTTCGAAGAAACGATACGTCCGTCGCCGGGTGTTATAGCTGTGAATGGATTGCGGCATGTATCCGCCACGATTGGCGCTGACGGCAACCAGAAGTTTCTTGTTGCTAAACGAGTAATCACGAAATCGGTTGCAACGATAAGATCGAGGCTCCGCTCCGACCGGGACGTTGATCTGTGCATAGCGCGGATGCTTGGCGAGCAGTTTCAAGTCCCATGTGAACACCACATGAAATCGCTTGCGCAAAAAATCGGTATAGTACATGGATGGATTGACATTAGCAGGCTCCAACAAGACCAATGCGCGTTTCTGATAGGGTATCTTGTCCAAGAACGGATCGCGCTTCAACATACGCCAATTGTATTCGAAGTAAAGAACATACTTTACGTTCGCATCGTGAAAGTCCACCGTGTCGAGCGTGACAACCTCCACGTCTCTTTTGCCCATAAATGTACGAAAAGCCTTCAATCCAACCGCCTTAGCCGACCTGCAATCCGATGCAAAGATGCGGTTGTTCAGTTCATTCGAACTGAAGTAGTAATTGATCGCTATAATTGGCCGCGACTTGTTCATATCCATCACGAATCCCATGAATAAGAAACCCCGTCAACGAAACCGCATTGACACCGTGTTGGCGAGCATCCTGCGGCCGTCGGCCCTTGCCGCTCACAAGGCAGCCAATCGTTTCACAAAATCAACATCAAATCGCCACCAGGCGTGAACACCGTAGGGAAGCCGGCCATGATTCTGCGAATGCACATAGGCGGGAAAGGATTCGTAACTGAGCGCCATGGCTTCTCGAATGGGCGCAACGGTATACCGCCGGGAAAGCGCCTGTGCGACTTTTGACCAATAGACATCTTCAAGAATTTCATGGCGGTTCATCACATGTGAGAGCCGCTCCCTGTTAAACCGCGCGGCATGGCATCCGAGCAGGCACGCCCACAGCGCGAGCCCCTTGTGAAAAGTCGTGTGCTGCGGAAAAAAGGGAATCGACGAACCTGTCAACACGTCTAAAAAATCCGGAATCCGCCGCATCGAGAATCCACCATTGCCCACGCATTCGAGTTTCAAGCGGCCGCCCGGACGATACCCGACCCATGGAGCTCCGGCATAGCTCCATGGATACCGGACTTTCAGAAGAGGGTCCAACGGTTTGAGCAACAAAACATCGGCATGCACCAGGAGCATCTGGTCATAGTCTTGAAACCGTCTGTAAAAGATCTCGGACGTCATTAACCGGTTGTTTGCCAGAAACGTCTCGAAATAAAAAGCTGGAAACACCTCAATACGACTGGGCCGCAGGTAAGGGGGAATGCTTGATGATTTCGGCGTAGCGACAACCAACTCGGCGCCTTCGGCGTAGTGACGAATTGATTTCAATGCTATGCGCTCCTCCTCACACACATCATGGGGATGCCATGGAACAACGACCACACTCCTCACATCGCGCGTCGGAACGGCCGCCGCGTTTGACGCATTCCCGCCAATGAGTTGCTGCTTACCTCGATCCGAAGAATGCCGTACAGAATCTGTATCGTTGCCTGACATGCGTTCCTCCCTTTCTAAGAAGGATGTCCTTAACCTAATCTTTCTTACGTTCCAATCTGCCGTCCGCCGGCGCAACTCATGTTTCCGCTTTTATCGCGCAGAAACTGAATCAGCATGCCGAAAAATTGAGCGAAGGCCGACGCCAGCATCACCCAGACAATAAATTCGATGCGCGCGGCCCGAAGCGATTCCATCCATTCAACCCACGATTCTGGCAGGTAAGGCGTGAAGAAGCCGTATCCCGTGAGCGAAATCAGTGTGACCGATTCCAGCAGCGCCAACGGCGCCGAATAGATAAGAAAACCGAATCGCCGACAGGCGATCTCGTGTATCACGAAAATGGTGAATCCGACACGAAACACATTAGTCAGCGCGAGCCATCCCGTCAAATAGGCGTAGGGCCGGTAATTCGCCCACTGGCCGAATTGATCAAAAACCCACCCCATGCTGATTCCAAGCAGCAAGGCGATGATGCCCCCACCGACCACGCTGATGGCCAGAACGTTAATGAGCATGCGTTGCGTGCTCTTGCCTTTCTCAAACGCATCCGATATGTGAGGAAAGAAGACCGTGCCTATGGAGGCCCAGATCATGTTGGGGATTTCCGCGAATCGGGAACAGAAGTAAAAAGCGGCCGATTCCACATCAGGCAAGCGTTGACGAATAACCAGATATTGTACCGCCGACGAGAGGGTGCCCACGCCGGTCATGATCACAAATGGCAGCGTATAGGCGATCATTTCCCGGCTGTGGGAGAAATAGGATTCCCGCTTGATCTCGCGGGAAATGAGTCCCCGCAGGCCCCAACAAGCGATCACACAAATCACGAGATTCAATGCGAGTTGGGAAGCAAAGTACCCCAACAGCCCCGAAATCGGCAATAGAAGCAGCAAGACCGCCAGACGGATCGGCGTCGAAACAAATCCGGTGATGCTCATGAGCCGGAATTTCTTTAACGCGGATAAGGCGCCGTTGATCAGTGGTATCACCAGGGATGTGACCGTGATCCCGCAGATGAGCCAGATCAATCGCGTGGAGCTGATACGCAGACGTTCGAAGATCAAGGGCGCCGCGTGCCAGGTGTAAATGCCGATGACCACCGAAGAGATGCCCACAACCATCAAAACATCCAACAGAAGTGCCTTGATCTTGCCGTATTCTTCTTTGGCCCCAAAGGTGTTGATGAACTTGCTGAAGGGCGTCAGAATGATGGCCAGGGGCAGGCCCAGAACGCCCGCGATCTGCGTGAGCGGCAGAAGCGCTCCGAGCTGGTCTTGCGCAACGTACTTCGGCACCAGCCACAGGCCGATGTAAATGTTCAGCACGTCGCCGAAGCGCTGGGCAACGAACAGGATGATCGAATACCACCACAGCTCGCCCAACCAGGCTTTGATCTTTGTCTTGAGCGCCATCATGCCGGATTTCCAGTCTCTCGCTTCGGGCGGAGGGGCGCGCACCGGATGGCGATCCACCACGCCAATATGGCCAGCGCCGTGGCTCCGCTCACAAGCGGACTGCCATAGGCCCGCCTGCGTCTGAGCACAACTGTGTGCTCTCCCGGCGGGATAAGCGCCGCCGGCCAGAGGGCGTCCACCACGTAACGCGTGATGCGTTTTCCGTCGAGCAGCACCTCGTCTCCATCCGCCAGCCGTTCGGCAAAGACGAGCAGACTTTCCACCTTGGCAGAAACCTGAATGCGCGTGGACAGGCTCCCGCCGACACCCCTGACCGCAGCCACGCGGAGCGTTCCCGCATCCGACGGCCCCGCATCCGGTGGGGATGGCGCATCAGTCACCGTGTTCGTTCCGCCAGCGAGCGCGGCAACCTGCTCATCCGCCGGGATGCCGCCCGTCCAGCGGGTCAGCAAACGGGGTCCGGACGGGGTGTTCGGCAGCCGCGCCAGGAGGAGCGACTTCTCATGGGGCTGCACCTGACGCACCACCCCCGGACCCAGGTCAAAATCGAACACCGGCGTCAACACGCCGGACCGCAGGAAGGGCTCACACATCCGCCGGGTCGCCACAATGTAGTTGACACGAAATACCTGCCAGAGACGGAGCGGATCCCGCTGCAGGGTCACGAACAGCTTGCCCTGCGGCGTTTCCTGCTCCCCCGGAGCGGGTGCCCGATTCTGAATACCCCCGACGGCGAGCGCCGCGCTGAACCAATCCTCGGTGAAGGAATTGGCCGTGGCATAATTGACCATGCCGACGTAGGGGCCATCCGTCATCTTCTGAATCGTCCGGACCACGCTGTTCGGGTGGTAGAACGGCTCCATGTCGAGCACCCGGACATACCGGCGCGCGACAACAGACTGGTCAACGACCGCGAGGATCAGAATCGCGCAAGCCGCCCACGTGACCTGCCGTCCCGCCTTTCGGGATACCAGCCAGCCCGCGGCGGCGACGGCCACGGCAAAGCCAAAGGAGCGGATCAGATTATGCACCGCATAGTCGCCCAACCCGCGCGCCACTGGACCCAGGCCCAATTCGGAGATATGACGAATGGCCCATGGTTTGGCTATCATCAGCGCGAGCACACCGATCAGCAACAGGCCAGCCAGCCCGCCGCTCAACCACACCAGTCTGCGGCGCTCCCCCGCGTAATCCGAGCGCATCAACCGGTCCAAGCCGAATCCCGCCAGCAGGGCGGTCGCAATCTCCACCAGATGCATGAACTTCACCGGTGCGCGGATGTAATCCATGTACGGAATGGAGAAGAACAGCCGGTATAACGGCGTATAGCGTCCCATCGCCAGGAGGATGCAGATGACCCACACGGCCATCCAGAACGGGACATCCGAATGATCGGCAATCGGGGGCCGCACCGCCGGAGTTGGCTCTTTGCTTCGTCTCAACCACGCCATGACCCCGAAAATGGCGAACACCACCGGCACCACGCCCAGATAGACCGTATGCTGACGATAATTCGGCATCATGCGTCCCTTCCGGAAAACGCTGTCGTCCGGGCGTCCCAGCCTTCCCCAATAGGGATAGGGTCTCTGCATGGATTCGTCGCCAAACACCCCGGGCACAACGAATTCCAGCATGTCCTCCGGCGGCAGGCTCCAATTGGTGGCAAAGAACCAGCGCTGCCGCTTATCCGCCTCCGTCCGAACCGCAGGAGCCTTGTTCTTGTTGAGTTCTTCCACGGAGACGCCTGCTATCTGCGCGTCACGTCCGGCGATGTGGACAGTCAACGCAGTCCGAATCCCTCCATATCCGACCAAGGCCAGTACCAGAACCGAGATCATGAACCGGGGCCAGACGGATACCGATGTCTTCCAAAACCCCTCGTTCGCACGCCGCGACCGGGCGGTCAGCCAGATCGCATACGCGCCCGCCAGCCCGCCCACCAGCACCAGGACATCGGGCTGATACGTCGAACCCCAGGCAAAGACCATGCCCAGCATCGCGAAATAGAAAAGCTTGCGGGTCTCAAAACAGCGAAGCAGCAATCCGAACGCCCATACCGCGCAGGAAAACATGTGAAAATAGCCGCGATGCCCGGCCGAGAACAACGTGAACGTATAGCCGCTCAACCCTAGCGCCAAACCGCCAAACCAGGCGGCCAGCGGGTGGATCCGGCAGCCGCGCAGATAATAGACGCCGGCCAGCGCCAACAGCAGGGAATCAACCACATAGGTCAGGTCATGCGCGTAGAGCGGCGGCAGCACAAGCCAGTAAAGAAGCTGCGGCGTGAAGCCCCCGCCATTCAGCAGTCCCTCCAACACCGTCGTCCGGTGCCCGTGATTATAAAACGGACCCGAATCGGCCGAGACCAAAGCTGCATATTCGGTCAGTGCTGGAAAAAAAACATAACTCATGCCAAGGGCAAACACCACCAGCCCCAGAATCGTTTCCCACTGACCTTTCAATTTGCCGCCCAACTTCATCACGAAACCACCTCCTGTTGTGACACGGCTGCATCCCCCTTCATGCGTGCGCGCGCTCCTCTTTTTGCCAGTCGTGACGCGCCGCTGGCGCCTGCCGCAGGCCCAGTGTCTTGCGCAGGGCGCCAATGCCGTAGATCCAGAGGGTGATCCAGCAGACGGGCAGGTGGTAGAGCCAGGCGCGGTCGGGACGACGGCGGCAGCCGGCCAACGCCTGCCAGACCAAGGGAAGAATGAGGACGGTGGCCAGAACGAACCGCACAATGCCCGCCTTCTTCTGGCGATTCCACGGATAGGTGCGCTGCTTCTCCTGCGCGAAGAACAGGAAGTCGCGGATGCGCCGGCGCTGCTTGCGGGCGAATGCGGAGAGGCTGGCGCAGTAGAGATGCACGATGCCGGTCTTGACCTTGGCGACATGCCGGAAGCCCGCTCGCACCGCCTGATGCATGATGTCAATGTCAAAGAAATAGGGGTCCCACGCCACATGGCTCAGGAGGCTGCGCCGGAAGACGAAGCCGTTGGCACCGATCGTCGGCAGCGCGTCTTCCGTCAGCGCCAGTTCGATGTAGTCGCCCCGATCTCGCTGGCGAACCGTCAGTCCGGTCCATTTACCGGTCACCGCGCAGACGCGATCATAGTTGCCGGTGAACAGACAGATCGGGTCGTTCATCCCCAGCAGCGCAAAATAGCGCGTCAGCGCCGGGTCCCCCTGCCGCGCCGTATACGCGATCGGTTCCGCCGCCACGATCTCCGCGTCGTCGAACGGTGCCAGCATGCGCGCCAGCCAGCGGCCGTCCGGCAGGATGTTGTCGCTGTCGACCAGCGCGATCAATTCGCCGCGAGACGCCTTGATGCCCGCCGTTTTGCCAGCCTCCCCCGTTTTCAGCGGATTGGGCACGACTTTGTCCACACCCAGACGCCGCGCGATATCGAGCGTTCCGTCCGTCGAACCGGCGTCCGCGACCACGATCTCGTAGGCGCTCCGCGGGACCTCCTGTGCGAGAACAGCCGCAAGGCAGACCTCCAAGGTCTTCGCCGAATTCAACGTCGGAATCACAAAACTGACACGCAAGGGAGTCTCCATGCTCTGCCGCCACGCTCCTGTCCAAAACCCCGTTTCGCTTTTCAGTATACCCGCATCGGAGACGCGAAAAAAGCACGAACTCGAAGGCCCCCCCGTCTTGTCTTTCGCGCGGCGCTAACGTATAGTTTCGGGCATGGCTACTTCTCTCAACGTTTTCGCACAGTTCCTCGACCGGACGCTCGATTGCGCCGCCTTTCGAGACGTCTCCAATAACGGCCTCCAAATTGAGAGCGCCGGCCGCGTCAACCGGGTTGTCGCCGGTGTGGACGCCTCCCTGCGCCTGTTCGAAGAAGCCGTCCGGCAGGGAGCGGACGCCGTCATCTGCCACCACGGGTTGAGTTGGGGCGATTCCCTGAAACGCATCACGGGGCTCAATCACCGGCTCGTCTCGTTCGCCCTTGGCCACGGCCTCGCGGTCTACGCCGCGCACTTGCCGCTCGACGCCCACCCGCGCTACGGCAACAACGCGCAACTCTGCAAGGCTCTCGGCCTCGCGCACCTCAAGCCTGCCTTCACTTACCACGGCAACACGATCGGGTTCGTCGGCGAAACGGCGAGACCGCTGAGCTTCCCGACCTTTTGCGCACGCGTGCGCCGAGCGGTCTCGCCGAACGCGCAGGCCCTCGATTTCGGCGCGCGTCGGATCCGACGCGTCGGCGTGGTCTCCGGCGGCGCGGGCGACATGGTGGATCAAGCGGCCGCTCTCGGCGTCGATGCGTTCCTCACCGGCGAAGCCACGCTCCAAGGCTACAACCTCGCCGAAAATCTCCGTCAGAACGTCGTCTTCGCCGGCCACTATGCGACCGAAATTTTCGGCGTTCGCGCGCTCGCCGCGCTCGTGTCCAAACGCTTGAAGATTCCCGCCTTGTTCGTCGATTTCCACATTCCCTTCTGAGCACCACTCCCGTTTTTTCCGTTCACCTTTTTTTCAGAAACCTGCTACTCTTTGTAAGAACACGGTGGCACTATCGCCCCGCCCCTAAGACACCCGAGAGGAAACCGTTATGCCCCTTTACGAGTACGCGCACGATCTCGACACTCCGGTCCATCCAGTCAGTGCCCCCGATTACATGCCGGCCGAACAGCTTCGCGCCCTTCAGCTTCACCGTCTGCAGGGGGTTGTCAAGCGTGCCTACGAGAACGTGCCGCTGACCCGCAGGCGAATGGACGAGCGCGGCGTGCGCCCCGAACACATCAAGACGCTCAAGGACATCGCGCTGCTGCCGTTCATGATCAAGACCGATCTCCGCGACGGGTATCCGTTCGGACTTTTCGCAAGTCCCATGAACGACATCGTGCGTTTTCATTGTTCGAGCGGCACGACGGGCAAACCGATCGTGATCGGCAACACGCAGAACGACATCCTCGTGTGGCAGAACGGCTGCATGCGCGCCTTGGCGATGTGCGGCGTACGCAGCTCGGATATCATGCAGGTGGCCTACGGCTACGGCCTCTTCACCGGCGGATTGGGTCTCCACTACGGCGGCGAAGGCCTCGGTTGCGCCGTCTTGCCCATCTCGGGGGGAAACACCGACCGTCAGCTCATGCTCATGAAAGACATGGGCGTCACGGTCATCGCCTGCACGCCCAGTTATTTCCTCCATCTCGTCGACGAAGGCATGAAGCGCGGCATCGACTTCAGGAAAGACATGCGCCTCAAACACGGCGTCTTCGGCGCAGAACCATGGACCGAAGCCATGCGCGCCAAGATCGAGAATCTGACCGGCATCACCGCGCACGACATCTACGGCCTCACCGAAATCAGCGGCCCCGGCGTCGCCAACGACTGCGCCTGCCGTTGCGGGCTTCACGTCTTTGAAGATCACTTCTACCCAGAGATCATCGACCCCGAGACGCTCGAACCGCTGCCCGACGGCGAGAAGGGCGAACTCGTGTTCACAACGCTCACGCGCACCGGCACCCCGATGCTGCGCTATCGCACGCGCGACATCTCCCGCATCCACGCCGAGCCATGCCCTTGCGGACGCACCATCCGTAGGATCGAGCGCGTCAGCGCCCGCTCGGACGACATGCTCATCATCCGCGGCGTCAATGTCTTCCCCTCGCAGATCGAAGCCGGCCTGATGTCGATCGACTCCGTGCTACCGCACTATCTGATCGTCGTCGACAAAGACGGCGACCTCGACACCCTCGAGATCAAGGTCGAGGTCACGCAAGAAACGCTCAGCGACGACATCAAGTCGCTTGAGGCGCTGCGCGCCCGCATCGCGCACGCCGTCCAACGCATCATCAACATCAGCGCACGCATCACCCTCGTCGAACCGCATACCCTGCCGCGCAGCGAAGGCAAGATCAAGCGCGTCAACGACCTCCGCAAAAAGAGCTAAAAGCGCTTCGGGGTTCCACAATCGACCATCTTCGATTCTCAGCAAAGGAGAGACCATGAAAATTCATCAAATTTCGCTTTTCCTCGAAAACAAGCCGGGGCACCTCAACGCCATCTGCCGCACACTGGCCGAAGCCGACATCAACATTGTGACCCTCTCCCTCGCCGACACGCAGCAGTTCGGCATCGTTCGGCTGATCGTCGAAGAGTGGCAGAAGGCCAAGGAAATCTTGGAAAACGCCGGCTACGTGGTGAACGTGCGCGAAGTGGTGGCGGCCACAGTCGCCGATCGTCCCGGCGGCATGGCCGAACTCCTCGATGTCATCGGCAAGGCGGGCGTCAACATCGAATACATGTACGCCTTCACCTTCCGGCACGGAAAAGAGGCCGTGTTGGTCTTCCGCTTCGACAATCCCGACCGCGCCATCGAAGTCCTTCAGGCCGCCGGACGCGACGTCCTCGACGCCGTCTCTCTCTTCTCTCAGGCGAAGTAGCATGAACACGAAACCGCTCATCGAAAATCGCATCTGGCAGCCTGAATTCGAGTGCATGCCGCGTCCGCAGCTTCTGGCGCTCCAGGCCGAACGTCTGCGCGCGGCCGTCGCTCGCGCCGCCAAGAATCCCTTCTATCGCGACCGGTTTGACAAACTCGGCATCCGTCCCGAGCAATTCAAAAGCTCCGACGACGTGCGCCGATTGCCCTTCACCACCAAGGCCGACCTGCGCGATCACTATCCACTCGGCTTCATGGTAGTTCCCCGCAGCGAAGTGGCGCGCTACCAAGGCACCAGCGGCACGACGGGCAAACCGACGTGGACCGCCTACACGAAAAACGACGTGGAGAATTGGAGCAACCTGTCCGCGCGCTTTTTGGTCTCCGGCGGCCTCCGGCCCGACCACACCGTGCAGATTGCCTTCGGATTCGGGCTTTTCACCGGCGGTTTCGGTCTCCACTATGGGATCGAGCGCGTCGGCGCAGCCATCATCCCGCTGTCGAGCGGTAATTCCGAGCGCCAGCTCATGTGCATGCAAGACATGCGGCCCGAGGTTCTGATCTGCACGCCATCCTACGCGCTCAAGCTGATGGACACCATCCTCGACGGCCGCGTGGCGCGCGACTCGATCGCCCTCCAACATGCTCATTTCGGTGGCGAGCCATGGACCGAGGCCATGCGCACACGGATCGAAAGCGGGCTCGGCATCCTCTGTTGGAACAACTACGGTCTCGCCGAAGTCCAAGGCTGCGGAGTGAGCGGCGAATGCGCCTACCGAAACGGCATGCACCTGCAGGAGGACCAGTTCATCGTCGAGACCATCGACCCCGATACGCTCGAACCGCTACCCGACGGTGAGAAAGGCGAATTGGTCATTACGCCGCTCTGCCGCGAGGCTTTTCCGGTGATCCGGTACCGCACGCGCGACATTGGTTTTATTTACAGCGACGGCGATTGCCCCTGCGGACGAACGACGCGCCGCATGAGCCGTATCCTCGGGCGGACCGACGACATGCTCATCATCCGCGGCGTCAACGTCTTCCCCTCCCAGATCGAGACGGCCCTCATGCGCGTCGAGGCCGTGGCCCCCCATTACATGATCGAAGTCAGTCGTCCCGGCGCGCTCGACGAAGTCACCGTCCACATCGAAATGCAACCCGGCATGTTCTCCGACAGCATGAAGGAAATGCAAGCCGTGCGGGACGCCATCGCCGCCGCCATCTACGGCGTCACGGGGCTGCACATGCACATCGACCTCGTCGGGCCCAACACGCTCGAACGTTTCGAGGGCAAGGCCAGACGCGTGAAAGACACCCGCAGGCTCGTCGACTGACGAGAAGAACGAGAGCACCCGTGGAAAATGCCCTAAAACCAAAGGGGCGTTCCGCCCCGTCTCCGTTCAGCCGAGCCGGACGAAGTCGAAGGCGGGCTCTTCATAGGGATGGGCGGCCCGCAACGCCTGTTCGACCCGTGCGACGTCTTCATCCGCACAGATCATCTCAACGCGATATTCGGCCACTTTTTCGTCGGTGCCGACCGTTCCTAGAAACGGACGACTGCCTTCCAGAGGCCTGAATTGTCCCTGCCCCAACACCTGCCAACAACAACGGTCGTAAGCCGCATATCGTCCGCAACCAGCGGCGAAAAGCGCCTCCTTCACAGGCTCGAGATGCGATTCGGGTATATAGACCGTAAGCTTGTACATGGCGGCATGTCCCTGTCATGCGGATGCGAAAACGTTCTCTTCGCTACTCTTTACCAACCGCATCGCGAACCGCCTTGAGAAACTGATTGACGTCCGCAAAACGACGATAGACAGAAGCGAAACGGACATAGGCCACTTCATCGAGACGATGCAGACGGTCCATCACCGCCTGTCCAATCTGCTCAGACGTGACCTCGCTCTCTCCCTCGAAACTCTCGATGACTTGATCGACGAGATCGTGAATCTGATCCGCGCTGATCGGCCTTTTCTCGCAGGCGCGCATCAGGCCGCGCTCCAATTTCAAGCGGCTGAACTCTTCGCGCCGACCGTCGCGCTTGATCACGCGAAGCTCGTCTTTGACAATTTCCTCGTAGGTCGTAAAGCGGTGTTCGCACGCCAGACACTGCCTGCGCCGCCGGATCGACGCTCCTTCGCGTGCGGCGCGACTGTCTAGGACCTTGTCATCAAGATGGCCACATTTCGGACACTTCATAGGCGTTTGATGTTAGGAATTGGGCATGGGCCCATCGTTTTCCGACTCACCGCCGATCACTGTTCGCCGACCCCCGGCCGCCGACTATTTGCCGCCGGTCACGGCCATCGTCCGATCAATGATAGCATTGATCGTCAGATCCTTGAGCATACAGGTCTGCGGAATGTTCAGGTTGGCGACATGCTCCAATTGAGCCTCGGGCAGATCCATCCCATAGACCACGGCGCGCATTTCCCGCGTGTGCGGCAACCGTTTGAGCATGGCCACCACCTCGTCGGCGCTCATGCCTTCCAGCTCCAACCGCATCACGACCGCATCGGGCTTGAATGTCACGCAAGCCTCGAGCGCCTCGGAACCGTTGGAGACCGCCTCGGCATCGAATCCGGCACCGATGAACTCCGCCATCAACCGATGCCGCAGATCGTCGTCTCCCTCGGCGATGACCACCCGGCGCGCCGATTGGGCGGGCGACGCATGGCTCCCGTCGTTGGCGGTCATGAACAGAATGCGCCCGACCTCCATCAGCAGATCCGACGGATCACACGGCTTGGCGATGAACCCGGCAATCTGCTTGTCCGCGAAATATTCGGCCATGGAAGCCCTTGCCGTGAGCACGAGGACGGGCACCAGCGTCGTCCCATCTGGGTTGGTCACTCTGTCGAGGAAGCCGGTTCCCCCCATTCCCGGCATGCCCATGTCCAAAATGATCAGATCGGGATGAAAAGCGCGCATCTTAATCAGCGCGTCTTCCCCGCTCGGCGCGCAGAGCACGTCGTACCCTTCAAAATTCAGGAAATCCTTGAGCGTCTCGAGCAGGCTCGGATCATCGTCCACCAACAAGAGTTTGCGTTTGTTCGTTTCCATAAGTTTTCCCCAGTTTACCGTGTTTGCTTTCTCATTTCAAGCGCGACGATAGCCCACTCCCCATCCTCAGTGCAACTTGCCCAAAACGGCGAACGCCAAGGTGGTGGCGAGATCGCCTTCGCGCCAAGGCAACGTCACGTAGAAGACCCCGAAATGTTGATAGAACTCGACCTCGGCCCGCTCCAGCCGTCGCGTCCCCATGAGGACGACAGGCAACCGTTTGGTCTTGTTGTCCTCACGCAATTGCAGAATCACGTCGCGCACATCCATATCTGGGATCCGCGCATCAAGCACGAAAACGGTCGGCTGCTTTTCGAAGCAAAACGCCAGCGCCGAACGCGCCGACTCCGCCCACGACACGTCATATCCGATTTCTGCGATCCGCGCCTTGAGGAAGGCCGACGTTTCGGCGTCCTGCGAATAGGCGGCCACCGTCGGCGTGGGAGCCAGCGGCAGTCCGACATACACGGCCGTGCCACAATCGGTCCCGGGCACCGGACTGGCAAACTTCATGGAACCGCCGTGCAACTCGACGATTTCGCGCGAAATGGCCAGGCCCAAGCCGGTTCCGCTCACATGGTCGCCGACCCGGAAGTATCGCTGTGAGACCTTGGGCAACATTTCGGCCGGAATGCCCATGCCCGTGTCGCACACCGAGAAGAGCGCAAACTTGGGGTTGTCCGGATGCGGCTTGAGCGAGAGGGTGATTGTTCCGTTCGCGGACGTAAATTTGACAGCGTTCCCAACGATGTTGAGCACCACGCGTTCAATCTTCTGCGCGTCGCACCAGCAGAACAGCTCATGCGGGCCGAAGTCAAAACGCATCTCAACGCGCTTGGCGTCGGCCTGGACTTGCAGCGTCTCGGCACCCTCGCGGATCACCGGACCCAGCGGCACCACCTTCTTCGTGAGGACGAGCGTCTTGTTCTCGATCTGCCGCAGGTCGAGAATGTCGTTCACCGTAGCCAGCAGACGCTGCGAATCGGACTGGAGCCGCTCGAGATAATGCACCGCCTTCTCGGGCATTGGACCGACGACCCCACGCAGCATATTGTTCACGGCGTAGATCATCGACGTCAAAGGCGTGCGCAATTCGTGAGAGACGTTGGACACGAACTCCATCCGCGCGCGGTCGTGCGCCTGCAACCGTTCCACCGCGTTCTCGAGCGCGTTCTGCGCCTGCTGCCGCACCGTAATGTCGCGAACGAAAAAACAGAGCTGGCCTTGTTGGTCGAGGTCGACTTTGTTGACGGCGATCTCGGCGGCGAACGACGTGCCGTCCGCGCGTTTGCACCGCGCCTCCACCAACGTGTACTTGCGGTTTTCCAAGTTCTTGCCGACCGTTTCGAGAAGCGCATCCGTCGCGCCCGAAATCAGGCTGATGACCGGTCGGCCGATCAGCGCGGGCAGTGCGATCTGAAAAAACTCCGAAGCGCGTTCGTTGCACTCCAAGATTTTGCCGTCGCGCGTCGTGATGAGCACGGCGTCGTAAACGCTCTCCAACAATTTATAAAACGGCGTGCATCGTCGGATGTGCTGGGTGCGCCACGAACGCCCGCCCGAAGAACGCACAACAGGGCGCAGCACCGATTCTCCAACGGCGCGACGGTCGGACTCCGTCGGATCGATGTCGATCCGCATGGTCCGCTGGAAAGAACTGTTGGGTGCCTCCATCGCCTTCGGATCCCTGAATGAAAAAAGCGTCCCGTCGCCGGGACGCTCGCACGGCTCACTCGCGCGACTTGTTCTTCGCCTCGTTGACGCGCAACTTGCGTCCAAGAATATCCTTGTCGTGCAGCGCCTTGATGGCCGCCTCGGCTTCCGGTCGGTTCGGCATCTCCACGAAACCGAATCCCTTAGACTTGTGGTTGAAGCGGTTCGTGATGATGCGGGCGGACTTCACCGCGCCGTATTTCTCAAACTCCTTCCGCATCTGCGCCTCGGTCATGTCGTAGCTCAGATTGCCGACATAGATTTCGACGCAGTCGCCGCCGCCATAATACTCGGGCTGTCCTTCCTGTGTCCCGAATTTGCCGGCGACATATCCAATCAACATGCCCGTCGCCAAACCCGCCGCCGTCCCGCACAACACGGGATAGGTCAAGAATTGATCGATCAAAAGAACCTCCTTGATTCTCTTCGTTAGGTTGTCCACCCGACTCTGCCGGAGGATCGCACTGCAAACCTCGCCTCACGCGACCGATCGGTGAAGAGGCCTGCCGCCGCAGCCGACGCACACAAGCGCGGCCGCATTCGCATCAGCGCGTTTCCAGAAAGCCCTCCAGCTTGCGCAGTCGTGTGGGGTGACGCAGTTTGCGCAACGCCTTGGCCTCGATTTGGCGGATGCGTTCGCGCGTCACGTTGAACTGCTTGCCGACCTCCTCCAGCGTGCGGGAATAGCCGTCGGTCAATCCGAAGCGGTAATCCAGCACTTGGTGCTCGCGGTCGGTCAGGGTTGTCAGCACCTCCTGCAGACGCTCCTTCAGCATGCTGTAAGCGGTCATCTCCGAAGGATTCTCTGCCGACTTGTCTTCGATGAAGTCGCCGAAATGCGCATCGTCGCCGTCGCCCACAGGGCTCTGCAGCGAAATCGGCTGCTGCGCCATGCGGTATACGGCCCGTACACGCTCGACGGGGATGTCCATCTCCTCGGCGGCCTCTTCCGGCGTCGGCTCGCGCCCCAGTTCCTGCACCAACTTCTTCTGCACACGGAGCAACTTGTTGATCGTTTCGATCATGTGAACCGGAATGCGGATGGTGCGGGCTTGGTCCGCGATCGCACGAGTCGCGGCCTGCCGGATCCACCACGTGGCATACGTGCTGAACTTGTATCCACGCCGGTACTCGAACTTTTCCACGGCCTTCATCAGGCCCGTGTTCCCCTCTTGGATCAAGTCGAGGAACGAAAGGCCGCGGTTCATATATTTCTTGACGATGCTGATCACCAAGCGCAGATTGGCTTCGACCATTTCGGCCCTGGCCTTCTGCCCGGAGCGCAGCACGTCGCGCAACTCCTCGAACTTGGCAAGAAATTCTTCGGCGTCCATACCGAACTCCTGCTCGATGGACACGATGCGCATCGCAATCTCTTGCAGGGTCTGGTCGCGCTTCTTGGTTTGCCGCCGTTTGGTCAATTTGCCCTGTTCGTTCAACAGGTGCCGATACGGACGATAAATTTTCTCGTCCGCCTCGGTACAGAGACTCTCCAGAATCTTCTGCTTGAAATTCAAGCTGTGAAAGACCCCGACCAACTCGTGGCGCGCCTTTTCGAGAACCTTCATGGCGCGTTTGCGTTTGGCCGCATCCTTGCTGACGATTCGGACACCCTCGAACGCCTTTTGAATCTTGGCCTGCGCGGCGTGGAGGCTTTTCTTGATCTTTCCGACCCCCTCCATATAGGCGTCGCGGCTGTCGGCGAATTTGTCGGTCACCACGCGGTCGAACCGCTCGGTCCCCGTCTCCAGCCGATCGATCAGTTCGAGGTACAGGCGAGGCGTGAACGCGAACTGATTGAACATCTCGCGTTCCTTGCTCTCGGCCAACTCGATGCGTTTGCAGATTTCGACTTCCTGTTCGCGCGTCAACAGGGGCACCTGCCCCATCTGATGCAGATACATCCGGATCGGATCGTCGAAAAAGTCCATGCGGCTGCCGCAGCCGCGCTGCTCCTCCTGCTCGTGCTCGCTGCGGAAACGCTCGACCTCGCCCGCATCGATGATCTCGATGTCCATTCCCCGCAAAATCGCGAGGTACGACTCGATGTCCGTGTCCTTGATCACCGCGCTCGGAAGCGCTTCGTTGATGTCGTCGTACGTGAGGTACCCGCCCAGCGCCTCAGCCCGCTTGATGAGTCCCTTGATGCGCTCGCTGCGTTCTTCGCGCTTGGCCTTGGCTTCGGCCCGATCCGTCTCCAACGCCAGCTCGGCCTCGAACCCGGCCGAAAACTCCGTGCCCTCGATCACATCGAAGTCGAGACTCTCGGACTCGGAGGACTCGGCCCCCTCGACGTAAGGGTCGCCGTTGTCCAGATCGGCATCCAAATCGTCGAGGTCCTCACCCTCGCTCAACACGCCGCTCAAGACCGACTCGCCGGCCGATCCGATCTCGGCCAACTCGTCCGCATCAAACTCAAGGTCTTCCGGCGACGGCTCGGTCGGCTCGGCGGGCCCACTTGCGCCTTCAACGCCCGACGAACTGAGAAGTTTGCCTTTTTCTTCCTCCGCCTTGCCGGCACGCGCCGTCTTTTTCTTGGCCGATGGAGGGGCTGCTTTTGCGGCCTTTTGGGGAACTGCCTTGGGGGCAGGCACCGCAACTTTTTTTGCTTTTGCTTTTGTTGCTGACATCGCGACCTTTTTCCCTCCTCATCAATCCGGAAAAAGGCGAAATCGTCGTTTCTCGACAGACTTCACCTATTATAGGAGAAAAATGGAGGATTACTTTACATAACGCGGTCTGGAATGTCAAGCACCCGCCCAGACAACCTCAACCACCGTCGCGCCAGCCGCCCGCCCTTAAGACAACCCGGCCAGAAAACCAACGGTCGCGCCCCCCAGCAGCAGGTAGACCGGCGACACTTTTGTGAAAGCCGACAGCGCGAACGTCGCGGCGACGATCACGGCGGCGCGCGCATCCGGCAGCGAACATACCGCCCGCGTGAACGAGTTCTCGCCCCACAGCCCACCCAGCGTCAGCACGACCGCCGCCGTGATGACCAACCCCGTCACCAGCGGACGCAAAACGGCGAACACCCGGACCATGCAGAGGTGCTCCCTGTTGTGTTCCCAGAACCGGCCGAGCAGGTTGATGCAGACCACGGACGGCGCGCACACGGCCAACGTGCAGACCAGCGCCCCCGCCACCGCGAGCCCGACCGAACCCGGATGCGCGGCCTGCGTCACCCGATAACCGACGAACGTCGCCAGATTCACGGCCATCGGCCCCGGCGTCATCTCGGCAATCCCCAAAATGTCCAAAAACTGCCGCCCGTCGAGCCACCCCAGACGCGTCATCTCGTGCTGCACGATGGGAATCATGGCCAGCCCGCCGCCGACCGTCAGCAGCCCGATCTTGAAAAACGTGTAGGCCAGTCTCAGGAACACGCTCATCCGCGCCCCCCCCCGCCGCCGCGCACGCGCGCCGTCGCCAAACACCCGAGATGCCACAGCACGCCCGACGCCACGCCGCCCAAAATGACCTTCACCGCGCTGACGCCGAGCCCAAGCACCAGCACCGCGACCCCGATCGAAACGCAGAGTCCCAGCCGCGTCCGCCTGCTCCGGTCGAACATCCGGTAGGCCACGCCCAGCATCAGGCCGGCCACCGCCGGGCGCAGACCGGCCATGGCGTGCGTCACCCCTTGGGCACCCGCGAAACGGTCGAACGCCAACGCGTAGGCGAGCAGCACGAAGAAAGGCACCAACACCACGCCCGCCGTCGCCGCCAATGTGCCCCAAAGACCGCGCAACCGATGACCGATCAGCAGGGACGTGTTGATCGCCACCACGCCCGGCACGAGCTGCGCCATCGCATAGTAATCGACCATCTCCTCCCGCGCGCACCACCTCCGACGCTCCACCACTTCGCGCTCCAGCAGCGGCAGCATCGCATACCCGCCGCCGAACAGCACGGCACCCACACGCACGAAGCTGATGAATATTGACCCCGAAGAGGTGGTCGGCGGACCTGCGGGCCGACTCGTCTCGTTTCCAGAAGACATGCGTTTCATTATGCCGATTCTCCCCCCGAAAACAAAGCGCCGATTTCCCGCCCGCCGAGAGGGATTTGCGGTCATGGCGGCGGAATGGTATGCTGTTCCGCGGTCAGACATCCGCATCGCGGAAGCGTCCGGCCAAGGGGGAATCCGCCGGGGAAAACGATCTCGTCAAAGGAACCACCATGCGCACAGCCGTCCTGCTTCTCACCCTCGCCGCAACCGCCGCCCACGCCGCCCACTTTTTCGTCTCGCCCGCTGGCAGCGACGCCAACCCCGGAACCGCCGACCGGCCGTTCGCGACGCTGGAGGCCGCCCGCGATGCGGCGCGCAAGACGGGCGCGGGACCGCACCGGATCGAGCTTTTGCCCGGCGATTATTTCTTGGCGAAGCCCTTCGATTTGGACGGCCGCGACAACGGGCTGACCGTGGAGGCGTCCTCCAACGGCGTGACGCTTTACGGCGGCAAGGCCGTCGGCGGCTGGCGGCGCGACGGCGACCGCTTCTGGTGCGCGGACGTGCCGGGCGTCAAGGAAGGCGCGTGGGATTTCCGCGCGCTGGCCGTCAACGGCCACCTGCCTGACCGGGCGCGTCTACCCGAATCCGGCACGTTCACCCACCAGAGCGTCTTCGACGTGAAGTGGCTCTCGTCGGTCGGCGGCGGCTGGGAGCGCAAACCGACGAAGGAAGAGCTGACCACGCTGGTCTACAGCCCGACCAACCTGCCGGCCACGCTCGACGTGCGCAACGCCGAGGTCCGCGTCTACCACATGTGGGACGAATCGCTGGTCGGCGTGGCCAGCAACGACGTGGCCAACCACACGCTCCATTTCACCGTCGCCGCCAAATCGCCCGCTGGCTCCTTCGGCGTGAAGAAGTACGTGGTCTTCAACACGCGCGAGGGCCTGACGCATCCGGGCCAGTGGTATCTCGACCGCACCGCCGGCCGCGTGGTCTACTGGCCGCTGCCGGGCGAGGACATGGCGAAGGCGAAGGTCGTCGCGCCCACACTCGAACGCGTGGTCCGCGTGCAGGGCACCGAGAAGGCGCCCGCCGAACGCATCGCGCTGCGCGGCTTCTCGGTGCAGGCCACGACCACGCCGCTCAAGCCCGCCGGCTTCAGCGCGAGCGAGTACGACGGCGCGGTCGTCCTCATGAACGCGACGGATTGCGCGCTTGCGAACGTTGAGATCTGCAACGTCGGCGGACAGGCCGTGAAGGCGTGGAACCTGAAACGCTGCCGCATCGCCGGGTGCGACATCCATGACATCGGCGCCTGCGGCATCCGTGCGGGCGGCGATGTGTGCGCCGTTGTCAGTAACCGCATCTGCCGCGTCGGGTGCTACCATCCGAGCGCGACCGCGCTCAGCGTCTCCCACAAGCTGAGCGACGCCGCGACCGAAGGGTTTCACGTCTACCGCAACGAGATCCACGACGTTCCCTATTGCGGCATGATCATCAGCGGCGGCGGGCATTTAGTGGAGGAGAACCTGCTCTACCGCGTGATGCGCGAGCTGCAAGACGGCGCGGCGATCTACGGCGGCGCCAAGAAATGCGTCTTGCGCGGCAATCTGGTGCGCGATGTGGTCAAGATGGGCGAGGGCTACGGCGTCTCCTCTTATTACCTCGACGAAGGTTCGGCGGATTGCATCGTCGAGCACAACGTGTCGCTCGGCGTCGAGCGGCCGGTCCACAATCACATCTCGAGCGATCTGATCATTCGCGACAACGTGTTCGTCGCCGAAACCAACATGTCGCTCTCCTTCCCGCGTTCGCGGCGCTGCGTCTTCACCGGCAACACGCTCTTCGCGCCCGGCAAAGTCACGCTCTCCCCGCCCAACGCCGTCACGGCCTGGAGCAACAACGTCGTGTTCCACCAAGGCCTCGACAAAGGCGGCACGCCGCAGCCATTCTCGATCACCGATGCCGCGCCTGCGGCCGACGCGCCCGGACGACGCTCCTGGCCTTTCACCGCGACGCAAACGCCCCAAGCGCCCGCCATCGACGGCGAGATCGGCGCAGACGAGTGGACGGCGCCCTCGACGGGCGTCGACCGCGAACCCTCGCGCTGGGGCGCCAGCGGCGCACCCGCGTTCGCGCGGTTCGCCTACGACGACACCAACCTCTACGTGGCGGTGAACACGGTGCTTTTCGATATCGGCAAGCTGAGCAAGGGCGGCGCATGGGGCAAAGACGACGGCATGGAAATCGATATCGCGGGCGACAAAGGCACGTACGTGCTGCACGGCTTCGCGGACGGCACATGCGCCAGCGTCGCGGACGCGGGCGCGCCTGCCGATGCCGTCGCCGCGCTGGGGAGCGCCGTGCGCTTTGCCGCCAAGCCCTACGGCAAGACCAAGGGCGACTGGAAAAGCGGCTGGCGCTGCGAGTGGGCGATCCCGTTCGCGGCCCTGGGCATCAAACCCGAGCCGGGCAAAAAGGTCGCCTTCAACCTCGGCCTCTACCGCGCCGAGGACGGCGTGTGGCGCTGCCTCGAAGGCACGTGCGCCGAAAACTGGCGTCTCGACCAAGCGGCCACGCTCCAGTTCAAGTAAGAGGCCAACCATGAGACCGACTCGGCGGCAATTCTTTCTGACGGCAACGGGCGGCGGCATCGGCGCGCTGGCCGGGGCGCGTGCGCTGGCGGCGGACGCAACGCCGTCCGGGCAAAAGACGCCGGTTCTGGCCGAAGCCGATGTCGTCGTGTGCGGCGGCGGCACGGCGGGCATCGCGGCGGCCTGCTGCGCGGCGCGCCACGGCGCGAAGGTCGTGCTGCTGGAACGCTGGCCGAGCCTCGGCGGCATGGCGACCAACGCGCTCGTCAACATCTGGCACACCAGCGACCGCCGGAAGCAAGTCATCTACGGTTTCGTGCAGGAGGCCATCGACCGCGCGGGCGACTTCATGCACCGCTACCCGGACTATCCGAAGCGGCCGGAGACGCACTGGTTCGACCCCGAGGGCATGCGCGTCGTGTTCTGGCGTCTGCTTCAGGACGCGGGCGTGCGCACGATCTGCAATCTCGCGGCGGTTGAATCGATCGTCGAGGGCGGACGCATCCGCGAGGTGCGGGTCGACACCAAGACCGGCCGCAAAGCTGTGCGCGGAAAGATTTTCATCGACGCCACGGGCGATGGCGACGTCGCGGCCAACGCGGGGCTGCCCTTCGATTTCGGCCGGGCGGGCGACGGACGGGTCCAAGGCATGACCATGATGTTCACGCTGGAGGGCGTGGATCAGCAGGCGGTCAAAGCCGCCAATCCGGAGGCGGCCGAGCGCGTCTTCAACCGCATGAAAGCGCTGCGCGACGCCGGCGAACTCTCGCCGTTCAACGAGGGCGCCGCCCGGCACTATCTCCGCAACGGCTTCAACGGCATGCCCTACAACAGGTGCCCGCGAACGGCAACCCGCTCGACGAAGAGGAACTCACGCGGCTCTCGATGGAGGCGCGCGGGCACGTTTACAGGATCGTGGACCTCTGGAAACGCGAGATGCCGGGCTTCGGACAGGCGCGCGTGACGCAGATGGGCTGCGGCATCGGCGTGCGCGAATCGCGGCGCATCCGCGGTCTCAAGACGCTGGACGGCCGGATGGTGGTCAAGGCGGCCAAGCAGCCGGACGCCGTGGGGCACGGTTTCTGGATGATCGACATCCACGACCCGAAGGGTTCCGGGCATACCACGTGGAGCGACCAGAAGGCCGACATGATGCCGCCCGCAGGCGACAGCTACCACATTCCGCTCGGCATGTGCCTGAAAGACGGCGTGTATCTCAAGGACGTGCCGGAGAAAGAATAATCAACGGAATCGATTGAATCGAATCATTCGAATCAATCGAAAGAAGGGTGTCCCATGGTTAGATCAGCGGGCTTTTTCCTTGCCGCGTTTTTCGCGTTCGCTTCGGCGGCCGCAGCCGCCGATATCTGCGGCGCGACGCCGCAGAAAAGCGGTTTCAAAATGGACGGCTACTTTGTCTGGGGCGGATCGGTGATCCGGGCGGACGGCACCTACCACCTCTTCGCCTCGCGCTGGCCGGAAGCGACCAAGTTCCCGGACGGATACCGCGACCACTCCGAAATCGTGCGGGCCGTCGCGGCGCGTCCCGAGGGGCCTTATGTTTTTCAGGAAGTGGTGATCGGCGCGCGCGCGAAGGGGTATTGGGACAGCGGGATGGCGCACAATCCCGCTATCTACAAAGTTGGAAAAACCTTCGCGCTCTACTACATCGGTTCGGATGTGGGTTCGCACCACCGCCGGATCGGCCTGGCGACGGCGGACGCGCCGACCGGACCGTGGGTGCGGAGCGACCGACCGCTGAACCTCGGCACTGAGGAAGACGCCAACAACCCTTCCGCGTGTTTCGCATCGGACGGCAGCGTAAAGCTGATCTGGCGCACGAGGGATCTGCGCGTCTGCATCTCGACGGCTCCGACCTATGTCGGTCCCTTCACGCTGGCCAACAGCAACGCGTGGCCGACAGCCAAGCTGGAGGACTTCTTTTTTTTCAAATGCGGCGACCGCTATCACGTCGTCTGCGAAGACAATGTTGGCGCGGTCAGCGGGCACACGCGCTGGGGCGTACACCTTGTCTCGTCCGATGGCATCCAGGACTGGAAAGCCGCGCCCGCGCCCGTCGTCTACGACCACTCCATCCGCTGGACGGACGGCGGCGCGTTTGAGCCGGTGCGGCGGGAGCGGCCTTGGTTGCTGATCGAAAGCGGTGCCGCGACGCATCTCTTCACGGCGGTCTACGATGGCCGCCGCACATGGAACCAGCCCGTTCCGATCACGGGTTTCCCGTGAGAAAGGCCCCCATCATGCGTTTGACAGTTGTTCTATTTTTCATGGTTTCAGCCATCGCTCGCGCCTCGGATGTCTACGTCGCGCCCGGCGGCAGCGACGCCAATCCCGGCACGGCCGCCGCGCCGCTGGCGACGATCCAAGCCGCCGTGGACAAGCTTCAGCCGGGCGACACCTGTCTCATACGCGCCGGTGTCTATCGCGAGACCGTCGTCTTTCCGCGCAGCGGCACGGCGCGCCAACCCATCGAGGTGAAGCCATACGGCGACGGCCCCGTCACCGTCAGCGGCTGCGATCCGCTCGCGGGGTGGACGCAACTCTCCAACAACATCTGGTGCGCGGCCATGCCGTGGACGCTAGGATTGGGGCGCAACCAAATCTTCTGCGACGGGCGCGTGATGATCGAGGCCCGCTACCCGAACGCGCCCGCGCCGGGGCTGGAGGTGCCGGTTTCGGGACTCTCGCCGCTCTGGCCGACCTACGGCGAATTCTCGATTCCGAAGGAGACGCGCACCAACCAGCCGGGACGGATCGTAAGCAAGCTGCTCGACGGCCAACCGCCGGACTACTGGAAAGGCGCGCTCTACTGCGGCGTGCACTTCGAGGGCTGGTGCGCGCAGACCGGCGTGATCAAAGGTTCCAAGCCCGGCGAGATCAGCGTGGGCGACCGCACCGAAGGCTGGTGGTTCGGCCAGAATCCAAGATATCCGCAGGACCACGAAGCGGGGCGCGGTATGATCGTCGGCCACCTGCACGCGCTCGACGCGCCCTGCGAGTGGGTCTGGCAAGACAACGCGCTCTTGCTGATCGCCCCGGACGGCGGAGAGCCGCATGCCGTCGAGGCCAAGCGCCGCCAACTCGCCTTCGACCTGAGCGGGCGCGCGTATATCCGCATCCAAGGGCTCGCCGTACGCGCCGCGTCCATGCGGCTGGAGAACGCCGAACACTGCACCGTCGACGGCTGCGACTTGGCCTATATCGCGCATTACACCCGCCACTACGGCATCGGCAAGATCGAGCACGACCGCGACACGATCCGTTCGGGCGAGACCGGCATCTACGTGAGCGGCCACGACAACGCCTTCCTGAACTGCAGTGTGCGCTTCAGCGCCGGCACGGGCTTCTATATCCGGGGCTACCACCACACCATCCACAACTGCCTCATCGACGAAGTCAGCTACGTCGGCCATTACCTCAACGCGATCACCGACGCCGTGGACGACTACCCGGAATACGAGAACAGGCGCGTGGGCGGCCACGTGATCACCTTCAACACGATGCGCAACGCCGGCCGCCACTTCTTCAACTTCTACGGCAACGGCCCCAGCCTCGGATCGCGCGACCGCGGCCCCATGGACTACGCGGCCACGCTCTTCGCGGGCAACCAGCTCTACAACGGCATGCTCCTCACGCGCGACGCGGGCTTCCTCACCAGTTTCTACGCCAGCGGCGGCACGCTGAACGGCCGCCACTCGCAAGTCGCCTACAACGTCCTGCACGACTGCTACGACATCGCGGCGATGCGCTGGAACATCCTCGGCATGATCTACCTCGACAACGGCTCGCGCGAAGTCGACGTCCACCACAACCTGCTCTGGGCTTCGCCCGGCTCGCTCCAGTGCGGCATCTGGTTCAACCCGCCCAATATCAACGTGAGCGAGCACGACAACGTCTTCCGCGGACTCTTCACACGCACGTGCGCCGACCTGCGCGCGGACGATTTCCCGAACGGCGAGCCGTTTCGCTTCGGACACGACTTCGCGCATCCGCCCGCCGTCCCGCCGTGGCCACAGCTCGAAACCACGACGCTTGAAGCCGAAACCTGCGTCCTGCTTTCCGATGGCGTGGCCAAAGACACCGCCGCCATGCACGGCTTGCGCGACGGAAGTTGGATCTACGCAGGCACCGTGGATTTCGGTCGCGGCTGGCAATCGGCCGTGCTGCGCTTCGCGACCGGCGCCAAGGAGATAAACACCGACCGCAAGGGGCGGACGCCGCCCCGCCACCAGAAGCCCACCGATCCGATCGTGCTCGACACGCGGGCGCTCGACGGCAGCGCGGGGGCGTCGAAGAACTGGACCGTGCAGCGGCTGGCCCCCGGCGGCTGGCTGCGCTTCAACCGCGTGCCGCTGGGCGACGGCTACCGCCGTTTCCGGGCCGTGTATGGTATGATCGGCTCCTCTCCGAGAACGCTTGAGATCCGCCTCGACCAAACCAACGGCCTGCTCGTCGGCACCGCGAAGTTGCCGCCCACCGACCGACCGCGCCGCGGCTCCATCCAGATGTTCGAAGAGGCCGTAGCCGAGCTTTCCGCCGCCGCAAAGGGCACGCACGACGTCTACTTGGTCGGCCGCGCGGACGACGGCAAGCCGGTGGCCGAATTCGAGTACTTCCGTTTCGAGCGGGCGCGCACGCCCGTGGCGCTACCGCCGAACGATTTCCGCGTCGAGCTGCGCGTCGGCGGACGCGACGGCGAAAAAATCGGCGAGTTCATTCCGCGTTTTACGGGCGGGACGAATGCCTTCTCCGACTTCGTTGCCAATCTCGAACCCGCGCAGGGCGTGCAGCCGCTCTTTCTCGTCGTGCGCTCGACGCTGCCCGGACCCGTTGGAGTGATCGACAGCCTGCAGCTTCAGAAGGCCAAGCCGATCAACTGGTCCGCGATCGATCTCCCGCCGTGCCGTTCGTGGCTGGGATTGGGAAGCCTGATTCTCCCCGAACCTTCGAACCGCCCCTGCGCGTCGCCGGCCGACCGGTTCCGCGAACCGGTCAAAGACCGTCCCTTCTTCCGTACGATGCGGCTGTCGGCCGCGCCCGTCGTCGACGGCGATCTGCGCGAGTGGACGGGACGCGCGCTGGAGCTGAAACAGTCGCTCGAAGGCGCGGTTTTCGAAACGAACGTCGTGCGGGCGTGGGTCGGCAGCGATGCCGACGCGCTGTATTTCGCATTCCGTGTGCCGACCGATCCTGAATCGCTGCGCACGCGCGTCCATCTGTGGGGCGCGACGGACGGCGTCGAGATCGCGCTCCGCGGCACGAGCGGAGCGAAGCCCGGCCCGATTTTGAGCCTGCACGGCTGGGCCGACGGACACTCCTGCGCGACGGATCAGGCGGGCGCGCCGGACGGAATCAGAAAACAGTTGGAAAAGCGCGTTGTTTACCGGTGTGCAACGGGCACGGACGCATGGACGTGCGAGTGGCGCATTCCGTTCGAGGCGTGCGGACTGAAGGCCGACTCGGTGTTGACGCTGGACTGCAACCTGACGGCGCGGCTGACGGCCGCGAAAGCGTGGCGCACGTGGAAGATCGCGAGCGGCTCGACCTACGATCTCAACAACGGCGGAACGCTGGTGCTGCCGTCGGTCAACGCGACGCTGACCGGAAGCCTGAAAAACGGGCTGGCCGTGTGGCTGGACGCCGCCGACGCGGCGGGCGTCGAACGCGGCGCGGACGGCGCGGTCGTTTGCTGGAAGGACAAGAGCGGCAACGGACGCCACGCCGCGCAGAGCCGCGCGGAGTGGCGGCCGCGCTATCTCGCCGATGCGCTCAACGGCCATCCTGCGCTGCGTTTCGACGACGCCAAGCGCACGCGTCTGGAATTGCCCGACCTTGCCGACGGCCCCATCGACGTCACGGTGATCGCGGTCATCAGCAATCCCGATCCGGGGCAGCCCGGCAACCAGCACCAGCGCGTGTTCACCGCCAGCGACGGCAAAGCGTACGATTACCTCTGCGGCATCGCCTGCAACATCCCGGGCCCCGAGACCGGCGGTCCGCGCACGCTCACCTTCGAAGGCAAGAGCCGTTGGGCCAAGCGCGTCCGCATTGGGTGTTTCTCGCCCAACGACCAGACCTATTTCCACGGCGACATCTCCGAAGTCTTGGTGTACACACGGCAGCTCAGCACAGAAGAAAAGAATCGAATCGCGGCGTACCTGATGAGCAAATGGGAGCTGTGAAATCGGCGTTTCAGTCGTTCCCTTTCTTGCCCTATGGGGCGTCTCATTTTTGGTGCCGTGGAAGAGGGGAATCCGCGTAGACAGACATGCGGATCCTGCGGTTGGTGAGAACGAGTTGTGAGGCCTTGTTCCGTTGCCTTAAATCGCAATCTTTGCCTCTTCAACTGAAAGAGAAGGTGTGATAAAATGTTTGTGGATTATGAATGAGCGTGTGTTTGGCGGAAGGAAACACAGAGCCGGCTGCGGTGGTGCAAGATGTCGCGAATTTATGACAACATTGAGTTGGACTTTGAACATGGACTGTTGGGGATACTGTCTAACGTCGGTGTGAAGCGTGCCGATTTCTGTGTGGGCTATTTCAACCTGCGCGGTTGGCGGATGATTTGCGATACCGTCGACACGTTGCCCGGCGACACCGTTTACGAGGGAGATGACCGCGTTTTCCGCACGTGCCGGTTGCTGATCGGTATGCACCGGCCACCTGACGAGTTGATCCAGAAGCTCTACTCGTGTTTCGAACAGCACGAACTCCCCGATTCGGAAGAGGTAAAAAGGTGCCGCCGTCAAATCGGCATCGAGTTTCGAAAGCAGCTTGTCTGCGGAGTTCCGTCGGCTAAAGATGAGTGGGCCTTACTAAGCGTCTCAAAATAGTATTGACATAGAATGCGAAAAATGGGACTATTTTTGCATGAAAAGGCAAGATGCGCGCAAATTGACACATGACAAACTTACAGAGCTTCGTCGCCGTGCTGT